>JAABUS010003259.1_pt1 | contig 26951 bp, 1 predicted proteins | sample 5560161 | NCBI WGS metagenome assembly JAABUS01 (sample SAMN10711885, study PRJNA513376) | rock metagenome | isolation source: Antarctica rocks | place: Antarctica: Victoria Land, Trio Nunatak nord | collected 2016-01-04
AAGAATAATCCTAAATATTAACGACTATATTAAAAATATTAATATAATAATTACGAATACGTTATCGAAAGATAGGATTATAAAATAAAGAATATATATCTTTATTATCCTTATCCGGTTAATTCCTCGAATAATACCTAGATTTAATTAATAATACCCGAAGACTATTAAGAGAATAACGATTAGGATAAAGATTAAGACGATTCAACCTTAAATAATTAAAATAAACCTAAATTCGATAATATTAAATCTTATATAAATTATATAAAAGAGTATATTCTATACTTTTATTTAAAAGAAGTTAATCTTATCTTCTAAGGGTATAAGAATTACCGGTAAAATAATTTAGATTATTTTATACTCGATTACTCCTATAATAATTAAGATATAAAAGATATAATAATAAAGGAGGATATTTAAAACCCTTCCGATTAAAATAAGGATCGGGATAAAACTTATAGTAATAAATAACTAAAGTAGATTCTTTATATTAATAAGAATAATTTATTAAAACCTAATACGGGCGAAATACCTCTCGATCGTTTAAAGGGTATTATTAAGAAAATATATATTACTCGCTAGGTAATCTTTAGGAACTTAAAAATAAATTAAAAAATAATAAAAGAGAAAGAGAAGGCGAATAAAGTATAAAAGGTTAAAACTATAATTAAAGATAAAGGTTCGTTATCTTACTATATATCCTAGCTTTATTATAATCTTTATATTAATCCGTTATTATAGAGGCTCCTTCGAGACGCGGACGTCCTCCGGGAAAGACTAGAGTAAAATAAAATAATAAATAATATACTTTATCTTAGCTTTATTATAATAATTATATTAATATTATATAATTTATTAAGGTCCTAAAATATAGAACCTTATACGTAAAAGCGCTAGGAGTATTTAAATTTATAAGTTTTTTCTTTATATTAGATATATTATAACTCTTATACTAATTTCTAGATATTAATATTAGTTACGCCTTTATCTTAGGGCTCTTTATTTATTAATTAAATCTTTATAAAAATACGGGCGGTTAAAGTTTTATTTAAATCTTTACCTAAAAGCCGCGTTTAAGCCTTAAGAAAAAGGAGGGAAAGAATAAATTAAATTCTTATATCTACTTAATAATATATAAAACCCGGTAGTAAATTTTATATTATCTTTAACTATTTTTATCTTAATTAAAGTATTAATCTCTATTAACGAAAGTACTCCGGGAAATTAAAAGATATTAAAAAACTTTCGATTTATTAATTCTAAAAATACTCTTTTTATATTTAATCCGCGAAATCTATTATTAAGATCTTTTTAAAGATATACGATTTTAGAGTAATATATTTAATACTTTATAAAAGACTATAAAAGACTATTTAATATATATATTCTTTAATAAATTTATTCTTTATATTATCCCTAGATAAGTTAAGATCTAATTTATTTAATAATTAATTTATATATTATATACGGTAAATATATTACTCTTTAACTAAAGGATATTAAATTATTAAAGACTTTAACGAAAATATTAGGCGGGTAAATAAATATTAATAATTAAAGCGAGAAGGGGTTTCGCTAGGAGATAAAATCTTTATTAAAAATTAATATAAAGATTATTATAAAGTATTAAAGTAGTAGATTCCGATAGGGATTAATTAATAAATAAATATTTACGATTTTATCGTAAAATAATTTAATTAATCGTTTAATAATAGTACGAATAATTAATTTATATATTAATATATTACGATACGAGAGCTCGTAGAAAGATAAAGGTCTTTAACGAAAGTATATAACTTCGAAAAATAAATTAAAATAAATAATAACTAAGAATCCCGTTTTTAACGCTATAAATCCGATTATTTTTATTACTTTTTACTTTACTTTTACCTATACTTAAACTATATTAACTACGGTATTAGAAAAGCGTTAATCTTAATTCGAAATTATATTTAATATATTATATATATAAAGATCGGTATAATTAACTACTAATAACCTAGTTAGTTATTATTATTTTTATATTTATCCCTATATTTATCTCTTTAGGTAAATTTAATTTAAACTAAATTTTATTACTACCTAATAACGTATCTAGCTATCGAAGTTATAGTATTATAAATTTAACTATTATTTAATATAACTATTAGGATAAAGATTAGGATAAATAATATTAATTCGATTAATAGAAAATACCTTCTATACTTCCTCTCGAAGTTAAATAAATAAAATTATTACTCTTAATACTATTATTAATAGTATTAATTATACGTATTTAATATAGTAAATACCTCCTCTTCAGGGCGATGGATTTATAGTATCGGATATATTTAAAGTAAACGTAAAATTACCGGGATAAAGATTAAGATAAATTATATTAATTTAATTTATTAAATATAATCTTTTATATTATAAACCTTTTATTCGGGACTAGGCCTTATAGTAGATCCTTAATTATAAGTAAAGTTATTAATATAAATCTTAAAGTAAATTATATTTACGAAATATATAAAATATAATAAACCGTACCTTAATTATTAAGAGTCGGAGAGATAGGATATAATATCTTTAATTTCGTTTATGAAAATCGCCTTTAAATATTTTTTAAAAATTAATAAAATCGAGAACCCCTTAATTCGTTACCTATACTATATACTTTATTAATATCCTACGAAATAACGTAAGATAATAATCGGTATAATCGTAAAAACTAGCCTAATAATAATAGCGGTTTAGAATTAAATCAGTCTTATATAGAATACGAGCGTCGGGTTATTTATTATTTATATTTATATAATAACTCTAATCTAACTAATACGTATTAATACTATAAATAGAATAAGCTCTTTTATATTCTCGAAGATAAAGATAAAGAGGAGGGTTATATAAAGAGTAAAGAAACGTTAATACCGCTAAGGAATCTAAATAAGAAAGGAAAATTAATACTACGGAAAGAACTAAACGAATCGAATTAAATTAATCTTATAATACTAGAAGTAAATTAGGATAAAGATAAAGATAATCTTAATAATTAAATTAATTTAGGTTTAGGGTTATATATATTATATTGAGACCGGAATTTAATATATAATTATAAATATTTTAATATAGTATATAGAAATTATATAGATTAAGGATTCGAATATCTTTTCTAGGACTCGGAAATCGACTCGGATATAAATAAGGATCCGTTACCGCCGAATATAATATTAAATATTAATATAATATCTTTTAGTACTCGTCGATAATTTAGGAATAATATTAAATTAGAATTTAATACCTCGACTACTCGTTAGATAAAAGATTAATAGGTAGTAAAAAATAAAGAGTTCATAAGAGAAAAGAACGCTAAGGATATAATTAAAAATAAATATTTATTATTTTATTATATGTCCTAGCTTTATCCTAATCTTTATATTAATTTATAAATCTAAATATAATCGTTAATAAACGCGACCGGCCCTAAAGGAATCTAGAGACCCCGCGAGGTAATAAATATATTACCTCCTTTCCGGTCTTATCGTAATCTTTATACTAACCTTTAATTATTTATAAAGTTTTTAAAGTATAAAAATTTAAATTTAAAAATAAACTTAAAGATAAACCTAAAAGTAAACCTAAAGATAAATCTAAATATATAAATATAACTAGAAATAGTACGTATTTTCCCTTTTATAATTCTATATAAATAGGGAAAGGAAAAGGCCTTTAGTTAATTTAAATAATATTATAAAATAACGGGGAGGGCTTAAATATTAATTCTTTATTAATTTAATCTTTACTTAATAGTAAAACTATTATAAAATTAATACCTAGTAAATTTTTATATAAAGCCGCTTCTCGTATCCTTAAGACTAAGCGGAATAAAAGGGGAAGGATAAATTAGATTTTTATATCTACCCGACGATATATAAAGCCGGGTAGTAAATTTTATATTATTATTAATTACTTTTATTTTAATTAAGGTATTAATCCCTATTAACGAAAATACTCTAGGAAATTAAAAAATATTAGAAGACTTTCGATTTATTAATTCTAAAAGTACTCTTTTTGTATTTAGTCCGCGAAATTTATTACTAAAATTTTTTTAAAGATATACGATTTTAGAGTAATATAATTAATATTTTATAAAAAATATAAAAGGTTATTTAATATATATATTCTTTAATAAATTTATTTCCTATATTATCCCTCGATAAACTATAATTTAAATTATTTAATAACTAATTTATATACTATATATAATAAATATATTACTCTATAGGCGAAGGATATTAAATTTTTAAAAACTTTAACGAAAATATCAGGCGGGTAAATAAATATTAATAATTAAAGCGAGAATAAAATTCGTTAGGGGATAAGATCTAAAGGAGGGCTTAATATAAAGATTAATATAATTTTATACACGGAGGATACCTATTAGAAATTAATATATAAATAACTACGATTCGTCGTTCTAGGATATTATAATATATATTAATTATTTAAATCGAGGGTAGTATAATAATTAATCTATTTAATCGCGCTATTAAATCTTAATATATTTTATTTATATTATCGTTACTATAATAGCCCTAAAGATACGCGTAGATATAATTTATTAATAAGAATAATAATTAATATAATTAATAATACGCTATTAGCGACTTTAAAGATATTAATTATTTATATTAATTATTATCCTAATTAATAAGATATATATACGCGTATATATAAATTATATAAGGCTAGTTCTATTAAAAAGGGAGGAAAGAAATAATAAAGAATCCCTTCCCTTCTTTAAATTAGGGAAGGGAATTTCTTTAGATTTATTCTTTCCCTTCTTTACCCCTTCCTCTAAGGAAGGGAAGAGAAGGGAAAGTAATCTTTACCCTATTCCGTAGCGTACTTATTAAGTTATAAAGTTATTTTTAGGATTAAATTTAACGCTCCCGCGTAGACCTTAACTTTAATTTAAAAATCTTGGCGCCAAGATTTACTAAGACTACAAAATGCGTATTTTATACCGATTAAGTAGCGATATTACAGAACTATTTTTCCGAATTTATCGATATAGTTAATCTAGTATCTTTATATTATTATTTAAATTATATAATATTATATTTATTTATTAAAGTATTATAGCGTAGTTTAAAAATTAATTTATAAATTATATTAAGGGACGGGATTAGTATCTAGATATTTATTAAATTAACGGCTAGGTTTATTAAATTATAGTCTAATTATAATATAGGAGTAGGTTAAAATCAAAAATAAAGAACGAAAACTAGAGTAGGGCCAGCTATTATCTAAATAAAAATTAATATATAGAGTATTTATTTATTTCCTATCCCTGCTATATTAGGATAGAAATAGGGAAATTAGTTTCAATTTAAATTAGATTTAAAATAAATTAAGTTAGGTTAGGTTAATAAAATTATATTATAATAATAACCCCCTCTTTAAAGTCGAGTTCCTATAAGATAAATAAATAATTAATTTAACTAATTAAATCTCGTAACCCTAAATCTTATTAGGGGTTACGAAATAGTTAAAATAAAAATATATCGGAGTATTCGAGTTATCGATAGTAACGGATAAGTACCATGGCCTGGAGGTTCTTGATTCGATATTTTTCAGCGAACACGTAGAGGCGGGCGTGGCCGAGTAAGACAGGTATATAGTCCTCAGTTAAGTATTGAAACGGACGTGGCTTACGAATTTCGGAGACGTTGGACGATAACGGAGGCGAATAAATGAGATCGTAGAAAGGCACAGAGCCTATAATCTATCGGGCTCTCTTTCCTTCCTTCAGTAACTTTTTATTGGATAGGCCTAGGTCCGGGTTTGGCTCAGGCTCCTCTGTAGAGAATACTTAAGCTGCGGTAAGCTCATCGTTGGTTATACCGTCAAATGATACTCTCCGAGGATTGTCCACCGTATTACAGGACGGCGGAGTGTAGTCCCCAGTATACACAAATTGCGCAAATCGCGCAAACGTATCTTCATCTACATCTTCCCAGATAACAGTTCCTGTTTAAGCTTCTTCCATGAAACCCTCGACCAGATTTCGAAAGGTCGGGGACTGCTCCGCTACAAGGGCGGTATAGATCGTCATGGCTTTTTGATTTTTACCGATGAGGAACCGGAATATAGGGCTCTGCACAATCCTTCCCACAATATTAGAAGGGAGCCGCCATAAAAAAGATACGCAGGGACATACTTATGATAGGAGACGGGCATCTTGGTTCGGTGGCTTCTGGCGGCCACTAATCGGAGTCCGTGGCAAAACGAGAATGTAGGCGTGTTGAAAGAATCGAAAGGTACTCCTGAGGAAAAGTAGAAGTATGGAACAAACAGTAGTTCAAATAGTAGCGCATGGTATCCTCGTCGGCGGGGGCGCCTCGCGCGGCAGGAAAGCTTGGTTACCCTTAGGTATCTCTATTAGTCATCCCAAATGCCTAGCATCCCTCTCGTCCTTATACCTCCGGACAATTCCGTCACCTTCCAAGATGGACGTTGGAGGGGATTTGATTTGGGGTGACGATAGTGAATCGGAAGTATTCGCATAAGCTCAAAGCCACGAGCGGTGTATCATTTTCAGATATTCTCTGAACTCGAAGCTCCTACAGAGTCTTCCGAGCCGGATTGTCACTTGCTATCATAACCTGCCGGTAGAGGACGCTTGCGAAACGTTCCCGAACCGAGCTTCAATGCGTCAAGCGCTATATTCGTCGATACGTGGGGTATGGGATTAGTGTATAGGGCACCCATCGGTCTCGGCGCCGGATATCACTGTTGAGATCTACGAGGACCGAGAACGGCAGAGTCAGTAGCGCATCTCTCACGAGAGCTTATACAACCAATACGTGGAGTTACTGTCGCCCGTAAGTAACCTTTTCCGCTATGGAAAAGCGGAGCTTTACGCCCACGACACCGTGGATTATTCTAGCCTTGCTCCGATCAGGTATCTAGGGGGGAGGGGTAGGACTGTAGTAATCCGTATCTCCTCAAGCTCCGAGACTCTTCACGTTTTCAAGGGGGTCGATTTTGGAGCGTTTCTGGAATCTCGGGTTGATTTTGAACTCTAAAAGGAGGTGTGTTATCATGAGATCCGGACTATCCGGTCGCTACTACCGCACCCTTACATTGTCCCTCCACCGAACACCTTTGTCACGGTTAGAAAGACCGACGATGACCACCAAGCCTTTATCTGTGGCGCTCTGTACCCTTTCATGGAGTATGGTTCACTAGACGATTAAATTCAGGACGCTAATGGCACCGGAGCCCGTCTACCGTTGATCAACAAGGTAGCTTGGTGTTTTCAAATGACTTCGGTAATCGCTCACACCCATTTCACGGCTCACACCTTTTATATGGATATCAAACCGGCCAGTTTCGTCCTGGACGCTCACGAAGACTTGATTCTGATCGATTGGGAACAGAGTGGAGCCGCACTATATACCCTCGCGCCCGAAGCCGACGGGTCTTGGGACGTTTAAGAGGCGACGGCCGATTCATTACCCTAGGGGGCCGTAGACTCAGCAGAACCGAAGCTGCTGTACGGAAAATACGGTGGTCCAGACCGGAAAAACCTTGCCTGGGGTCGACCTAAGTGGAATATCTTTCCAAGTTGGAAGGATTTTTATCCCCGGGCCTTGGAGGCTGCTGAGGTCTTCAGCCTCGGTCGAATTATGTGGATGCTATTAGAGTAGGTGACATAGAGCGAGGTGGAGGAGCTTGACGAAGTTGTTATCTTCTGGAGTGACGCTGCATAGGATATCCCAGAGCGTTGGAAGGGTATTGTGAGTCGCTGTCTTGATCCTGATCCGAACGAGAGGATTGGCTTATTGGAGCTGGTAACCTTCTGGGAAGCGGTGAACGACAAAGACTGGACATAATCTATCTGCGCCCTGATGTCATCATATATCTAGGCTCTAAGTATGAAGAAAGCTTGAACGAAAGCTACTTTTCCTTTACTTATTGGACTAATAGGTCGAGCGAAGTCTAGCAGGTGAGCGAGTCCCTAATACCGACGAGTTAACTCCGAGCATGAGTGACGATCATTCAGCTGCTGCCTACAAATTAGCGGATCGTGTAAGAGCCAGCCAAATGTAACCGGATAGCTTGACTCGATAGACCTACGCTTTTGTTCTTCGACTCTACATCACCCATACGTGCGCAAGTCGCGATGGCTTGTCAGGTCCTGCCTTACGCTGTGGAACATTACAACTCCCTACCCGAGCTTCGTGTGGCAAAAGACCAATTTGAATCTGCCCAAGCCTCTAAGATCCTCTTTATGGAAATTGGGAAGGTATTTGTGAAGCACCACGTCGAAGACACCCTGGGAATTGCCCTTCTGTACAATCATTTTCTCTTGGAGCAGCATGAAATGTTGGTAAATATCAACTCGGTGGTAGTGCCGTGGGACGTTACAAGCGGCGCGATGGAGCTCGCCGGTGTCAATACCAGCGCCTGGCGCTTCACCGATCAGGGCCTCACGCTATACGAGTTCGCCTACACGGCTGTAGAGGTATCTTTCGGCCGTTATCCGATATAATCCTTCCTTCTAAAACTCGCGGTTATCCTTAAGAAGAGGTATTTTACTAATATCCTTAATATCTACTCTCTACCAAAAAAGTCTCTCGACAGGCCTACGACGATGGAATTCACTAGTAGACGCGTAAATATTACTAGACCCTCTATAGTAGATATTAAATTACGGCAAAACTTGGCTTCGGAGGATCCTCCACTATTTGGCTTTATAAAGACTTGACGTATATCCCCAAAATCAATTTCTAACGATCGGTACCTGAATATTAATAGTGATAAGATTTATAAAACTCTCAAAATCGGTATTTACCGAAAGTCTAAAAGTTAGGAGATTAAGGTTTTAAATTATTTAAAGGTAACTAAATTATCCTACGAAAATTAATATTACGTAAAAAGAGTTTATAATTTATTTAAAATTCAAGCTCCTGGTAACCGTTATTAATATATTATCTATAAACCTCTAGGGATAAATTTATTAGATTTTATAACTCGTTAATAAAATTATATATTTAATATCGGGGTTATAAAATAAATTATAATATATTTTTTAAAGACTATCGATTACCTCTATACTTCTAGTGTAGTATATATAAGTATATATTTATAAAATTATAAAGTCTTAACCTTTACTAACGATCCGTTTATAAATATTAAATTTAATAATATTTAGAATACTCTTCCAGATAAAGAGATTATAATCTTTAAAAACTTCGTTATTAATAAATATATAAAGCCGAGTCCTCGGAAATTTATCGATAAGACTCGGATTATATACACTTCTCGATTATTAAAGTATAGAGATATTATAACTTTCCTAATATTTAGTAATTTAGGTATATATATATTCGGCTAGGAGAGATATAAAGAAATTATATAAATAGTTCCTTATCGTGTACCGGAGGTAATTTTGAGGGCGAAATAGAATTATAGCGTAGATATATAGAATCTAGGTATTTTAGTTAGTAGATATTCTCTTCCTATAATATCGCCTACTAACCTACTATAGACGTAGGAATTTCTCTTCGCTAAGTATATTTTCGGTAACGATAATAAATAAAATAGTTTTATAATAATAATTATATATCTCGGCCCACTACTATTAGAACTATTAGAGCGAAGTTAGATTCGTGGATACTATTTTGACAATTATAGTAAGTAATTTTTAGTTACTACCGAAAATTAGATTCAATAACTCTTAATAGGTATATAGAAGAGATTAAATATCTAATCTTTTCCTCTAGAAGATAGGTTAGAAGGGGGAAGGGATATAGAAGTTCTTCTAAACTTTATTAAATTAATATTTAATTAAATATTTAAAAAGAGGAAAACGACCGCCGAGTTTCTTAAATACCTATAATTAAAGCCGGAATAAAAATAGCTGGAGAGAAATCGAGTAATAGAAAAGAGAATAGTTATATAATAGTAGTACGAAAACTAGTTAAATATTATTTCGATTTATCGCCTAGAGAATACTTCGTCCTATAGCCGGTACTTTCCCTCTCTATTCTCGGATAGAATAAAGAATACGTATAATCCTTTTATAAATAAAATAATTAACGATTACCGACTTTTATTTATATATATTAGTCTTCCCCGTTTATTTTCTCACTACGCCTAGTATTTAGTCTTAAACTCTTATAATAGTTCTAGTATATTTCTTAACTCGTATTCAAATACTTATATTTTCTTCTAGTATATTTTATATTTATAGTCCTTTCCCCTTCGTTTTTTATTAATAATTTTTATAATCTCCTACTCTTCTTTATTTAATACTAAACCTCTTTAGTTTTAATACTACTCGGGAAGAGATTAAAGAATAATAATAATATAAAGAGGATAAACGGTCGTCGTTACTCCGTTATTACTTTTATTAATAAATTACTTAACTTAATTATAAGATAGAGTAATACTAGGAGAGATAGAGTAATTAAGGGACGAGGGGGTAGGTTCGGTAAAAGATTCGATAATAAATTCAGTAGTAATAAGATTTAAATAATTATATATCTTTAATTATTACTTCGGGTAGGAGCTTTAAAGGTATACGATATTAATTTTAGAGTTTATACTCGTAGCTTTAATAAAACTACTAGTTTCGTTATTCTTTTCTTTATTATCCTCTATTACGAGAGGGTTATTTAAAATATATTAGAAGAAATCCCGAGTATTAATTTAAAATATATTAAGGGATATATCTTGACTATTACTAACTTTATTAAATCGATTTAAATTTATTATTTTCTCGTATTATTAGAAGTTTCGCGGAGAGGGTAATCGTTAGAAAATAAGTTTAAATTATAATCGGATCCGTACGAATTTAAAGTCGCTTAAATTATCGTCGATATTTATATTATCGATTATAATTAGATTTTTTTAAAGATATTAGACCCGCCTATAACGATTAGGATCTATATATTAATTTATATATTAAATTTTCTCTAATTTATATATATCTTCCCCGCCCTCGTTTAATTTTATACTATTTATTATATATTTAAAGAAATCTCGAATATCGGTAACGTTTATAATTATCTTAAACTCGGCGTTTATAAAATATATTAAACTTATATCGTAATAAACGATCGGAGAAAATAAAGGATAATATTATTTATATTATAGTAACTCGCTTCTTTATCTCTTTATTATTTCTCTTTACCGGAGTAATAAAGCTTAGTATTTTTAAAATAAGTTTATATATTATATATTAACGAGAGGGGGGTATTAAAGAGTAAAGGAGGATTAAAAATAAAATCTTTTATTTTCTTATAAAGAATAAAATATCTAAATAAGTATTATTTATTAATATAAGAATTAGCGAGCGGGGTTTTAAGGATCGTACCTAATTTTTAAATTTATTAAAGAAGTCGGTAGAGTATTAAAGAAGTATTACTTCTTAATTTATTTATTAAAAGTCGAGTCGTCGCTTTTAGGGTAAATATTATTATTATTATTAATATTATTATTTTAATTTTTATCTTATCTCGGTCCTAAAGTAAAAATATTATTATAATCTTTTAAAGTAGGATATTTAAAGACGCCGTTAAATTTTCTAACTCCGTATTTAATACTCGATCCCGCTCGTTACGACTTTAGGATTTTTTGAATACTAAATAATAATTCCTCGAGGAATAAAAAAGTATTATTATTTTTATAATTATCTTTAATATAAGTTATATTAAAGGGACCTAAAGTCGTTAATTAATATTTATTAAATTTTAATAATAAGAAATTATACCTCTAATATCTTTTTCGGTATAAAGGTTCGGTATTAATATATAGAGTAAATTTATAGGCTCCTTCGGCGGCGGTTAATTATATCTAGAAATTCGATTAAATCGAAATCTTAAAGATTTTCGCTCGTTTTCTTACTCTTTATTAAGGCTCTCCGTTTAATACCTTAATATAACGTCGATAGGACCTAGGTTAGTTCTTTTAGAGAGGAGTATTAAGGATTAATAAATAGTAGGCTTTATATAACTAATTAGATATAACTAGATAAATTTAATAAACTTAATTAAAGGTTTAATAAATATTTATATTTAGAATTTATAATTAAAAGTCTTAAGGGAAGTTAAATACGACGCTTTTATTTACTAAAAAATATATTATTTATATAGTAGAAGGAAACTATATTAAGACCTTTATAATTTTTTATAATAAAGTAGAGGTAGAGAAAGAAAAATTAATGAAACGGGAGTTTTAAAATATCGAGGAGAAATATCGAGGCGCTGGAATTAAATAAGCGGGTAATTAATATCGTTGATATTATTAATTTTAATTATTTTTTATTTAATATCTCGTTTAAGCTCTTCGAGTTATTCTTTAATTTTAATTAATTAAATATTATTTATACTCCTTTTAATATTAACGGAACTTTATAAAGAGTTATAAATAGTTCGTAAAATTAATATTAGATTCCTATATATTTTCTACCTCGCTATACCCTTTTTATTTAATAAGGTATTTTTAATTTATATAGTCGAATTCTAGGATTCGCTCGACCTCGAATTCTATTTTCTCTTTTATATAAAAATAAAAGGTCTTTTATAAAGATATTATATAGTCTACTAACTTTAATAAGGAGATATAGAATATTAGATATATTTTAACGTCGGCTAGAAGATTTAGTTTATAATTTATTAATCCTTTACTCTTTTTAATTAAAAATAGTCCGACTTTAATATAATTTAGTTTCTTATTTAATTTTTTACTCTTTATATTTTTTATTAAGAAATATATTTTATCCCCCTCCTTTAATTAAAGATACTCTTTTTAATAGTTATCGACTCTCGTTTTAATCTAAATATTTATTAATTTAATTTAAGTATATATATTTTTATATAATACCTTTATATTAATTATATAAATTAACGCCTTCTATACGTTTAGTCCCTACCTAGGTTTAAGAAATATATTAAGATATTTATTATAATTCGCGAAGAATAGTATAAATTTTATTATATTAAATTAATTATTATTAAATATTAATTAAGTTATAAGTAAAAGTCTTATTTAATCGTTTTATTTCTTATTAACGTAATATCGTAAATACGTCTTTGTTATTTAATTCGTCCGCTTTATTTATCTATTTATCTATAGGTAATATATAGTCGATATTTTTAATTTAGTTCCGATAGTATTAATTAGTATTTTCTAATAGTTAGAAGTAAATTATTTATCTCGGTTAAAAATAATCAATTTAGGTATCCCGTAATCCTTAATTAATCGATTTAATAATATAAAGGCGATTTATTCTACTTTATAAATCTCTATAATTAGTATTATTATAACGTATTAATTAAATTAATTATAAATTATTATAATAGAGTTAAAGGCTTATATCGTAATAAGATCTTTTAATTTTAGTAATTTAATAACGAAGTTTATTAGAATATCGTCCTATAGTATTTTTAGTACCTAGGCGAATTAGATTTAATTAAATTTAATATACCTCGCCGATTTATTTTATTAATATTCGATATACTCTTTAATATATTTTTCGATATATAATTTTAGTCCTAGCGTATTATATTCTTTATAGATAAATTTTATAATCTTAATAACTCTAGGATATCTTTAGGCTAGATTATTATAATAATTATAAATAATTTCCTTAAGATATCCTTTAGGAAGATAAGTTTTTTTATTATATTTTAATAGTTTAATTTATAGTTATTAACTTTTTAATATTCTAGTTAAAATATCGTTTTTATACTTCTTCTAAATATTATTAATAATTCCGGGAATAGAGATATATAATATCGTTATTAGTTATTATACTAGAATTAGCGATTTATCCTATTATTAAATAAGAGCTAGTTATATAACTACGTCTTTATCCTTTATATAATTTTCTCGTTTATTAAATATATTAACGCGATTATTATCTTTTCCTAGAGTATAGAAGATCTTGAATTTATATTATTTTAATAGTTCTAATTATTTAATCTATCTTCGATTTAATTATTTTATCGTTATAAAATTAAGGAGATTTTTATAGTTTATAAAGATAGTAAAATCCGAGTAGTTTTTTATATATACCCTTTATTATTTTAATAAGGATACTACTATTAGTAATTCTTTATTATAAATATTATAGTTTTACTCTATTAATAATATTTTCCTAGAATAATATATAATAAAGTATTATTTATCATACCTCTATTAAAGTATATAAGCGCCTATTATTAAATTTAAAACGTCGGTTTCGATTCGAGCTAGTTCGTTACTTTAAAAAGAATATAATATTAATAACTTTTTATAAACCTCTTCAAATACCCCGAAAGATTATTATTATTCTTTTCTTTATTAAAAAGTAGTATTTTTCTTCGTAATATCCGTTAATAATAAGGTCTTTTTAGAGTAATCTTTAATAAATCTTTTATTAAAGTTTATAAATCCTAAGAAACTTTATATTATTTTAATATTATATAATATAAATTATTCCTTAATACTCTTAATTTTTTTAAGGTTTATATAAATATCTTTAATATTAATTATAAATTTAAGGAATTCGACTAATTCTTTATAAAACTCGTATTTCTTTAATTTAAAAAGAAGTCTAGCTAATAATAAATAAATTAGGATATTCTATATATATTAAATATATTCTTCCTTATTAATAGAGTAGATTAAAATCTTATCGAGGTATATAATTACTATTATATTTAAATATACTCGTATAATATTATTAATGAATATTTAGTAGGTTACTAATACGTTAATAAATCCAAAGAGTATTATTAAATACTCGTAATAATTATATTTAATTTTAAAGATATTTTTCTACTCCTCGCTTTCTTTTATTCGAATTAGATTATACGCGCCTTAAAGATTTAGTTATATAAAGATTTTTATTATCGTCAGCCGATCCTATAACTAATTAATATTTAGTAAAGAGTACGGATTCTTTATTATAATATTATTTAACTTTCGGTAGTTTATATATAATTATAGGCTTCTATCCTTTTTTATTATAAAGAGGATTAGATAATCTACTAGTAATTTAGATTCTTAAATAAATCCTTTTTTAAAATTCTCGTTAATATACCCGTAAAGTACTCCGAGTTCTTTTTTTAATAAAACGTAAATAAGTTTAAATATCGGTTATTTATTAAATTCGAGTTCGATTTTATAATTTTATAATTAATATTTAGGTAATATTTTTATAGTTATCCTTTTTTAAAAAAGGTACTTTTATTATTAATATTCTTTAAGGATATTAAGAGGTTCGTTTTTATTTTTAAAAATTTTAATTTAATCGCTTTATTAACCTCTTTAACTAGTATATATTAAATCGGATCCTTATACGAGGTTATCTTTATACGAAGATAAAGTATTATAAATTTCGACCGGGCTACGATTCGATTTTTTATTTATAATTATCTTTTATAAATATATAAATATTATATTAATAACGTTTTTAGTACGAGGAAATATAAATACTCTTTTATTCTAATCGATTATTAGATTATATTTCTTTAATTAAGGTATTCTTAGAATAATATAATAAATAGTTATTTTTATTATATCGAAGGTAATTTCTTTATAATAACGTTAAATAATAATTAGTAACGGGAATATTTCTTTATTTATTTTTCTCATTAATAACTTAAAACCGTTAATTAATTAAAGTTTATATTATTCTTTTTTTTTTCTTAAATTAGTAGGTTAATTACCTAATTTATTATTCGAGATATAAAATCACTAGTTACTCTTAAGTCTATTATTATAACGATTTTTATCCGTTAGTTTTTATTAATATTTATATATATATATCGTATTAAGCTAAATATAGATATTATTCTAAAGTTAATATATTAATATCTTTAATTTTTTTTTAATATAGGGACTAGTCTTTTCCCGATAAAGATAAGAATTTATAGTAATCTTTAGATTTAAATTACCTTTCGTAATCTTCGGTTAAATAATAGTATTATTCGTTCTAGTTATAGTATTTCGTTTTCTTATTATATCCTATCTAGTTTCGTAGTTATAATTATTAATCTTTATTATAACCTAGGAAGATTTAATTTTCCTTTTTTTTAATTAAGTACTACGAATAATTATCCCTAACGTAATTATTTTATTAATTATAATTATATCTTAATTTTACGATATACTTTCGCTCTCCTAAATTATTATAATAATATTTATAATATTCGTTTATATATATTAACTAGTATATCTCCTTATATCTTAAGTAATATTTATTATAGGTATAATTAATTCTAGAGGGTTACTTCTTCCCTTTTTTTCCTTTCCTTTGGGTTTCTTTTTTAATATAATAAATTAACTTTTAAAATTATCGAGATAATTTATTATTTAAAATTACTCTTTAAGATTTATTATATTTTATTTTTATTTTTATCTTTCCTTTAAATCTTCTTTTAAAGTTTCGTTATTATTAGTATTTAATTCTTCGAGTTCTCGAATTCTTTAAGGGATCTTTTTTTTTATATCCCTCTACTTTTTTAGTAGGTCGTTAAGTATAGTATTATTTTATATTAAATCTTTAGAGGGCCTAGTTACGTTATCTAATATCTTCTTCTTAAATATATTTAATTATTATCGATTTATTATATTTTTCGAATAATAGTTCCTAGCGATATAGCCCGGCTTATTATAATTATAATAATTTTTTTTACCCCTTTATTATTATTTATCTTTTTTTTAAAACTCTCTCGTAAATCCCTTTTTAGTAAAATCGAGTTTTATTAATATATAATTATACGGGTTAAATTTCTTATAACGATAATAACTAGCCGAATTATATTTATTATTATAAACTTTTAAACGTCTTTATCCGTTAGCTCCTCCGTTATAATATTTCTTTATTATATATTTCTATAACTTATCGCCGATTTTAATTATTTATCTTATAAATATATCGAGGTCTTTAATACTAGTTCTTATTCGTATAAACTTATTCTTAATATTATTTTTTAATCCTCGTCGATATATTATTATAAAAGTAGTATTAATTAATTAATTAATTTATACGCCTACTTAAGTAAAATTATTTCGTTTATGAGAGAGTTTTATAGAATACGTATAATACCCGATAATATTATTAAATAACCGTTAAAGAAACTTCTTAAAAGAATAAAAACTTTAGTTTATCTTTAATCTCGGTTCTAGATATTTTGGCCTATTAACTAGTAGGTCTTTCTATATATTATTAATTCTTCTTTTAAATTTCTTCTTCGCGTAAATTTTTAAAATTAGTAATTTTATATTAACCTTAGATAACCTTATTATTTTATTTTTTATATTTACCCGTCTTTTTGAAATTTATTATTTATCTCCGTTACGGGCTTAAGCCTTTATAATATACGTAAATATAACCGTAGTTAAATATTATATATTTTATTATACCGGTACGCCAGCCCTACTATCTCTTTTTATTATTATTCTATACTCTTTCGCCTTTATTCTTAATTATATACGCGTAGTTATTTTTTTATTATAACGGATTTTACGTCCCGCCGGTATCTTAATATAATTACTCGACTACTAGGGTTATAACTCCTATATAGATATTAATATCTAAGAGTATAAATAAAGGTTCTTTTATTTATACGAGTTTCGCTTTACGTACCTATACTTTATTTATTTATTAACGGCGGAGGAAAATATTTAGTCTTATAAGGCTTTATATAGTAGTTATTTTATAACTTTTAAAATAAAAGAAGCCCTTTATAGTTCGAACGTTATTAATATTTAATAGGTAGTTAAACGGGAGCCTTTATTTAGGCTTAAGGTTTCGGCTTTATATATATATATCTATTCTATACTCTTTTTTATATATAGGTATAATAAATATATTCTTTTTATAATCCCCTTTTTCTAATATATCGGGCCGCGACTACGGTTACTTTTCTAATTAATTATATTATAGAGAGTTCGTTCTTTATCGCTTTAATTCGTTAAAGAAGAGGGGGGGAGGAGGAGGAGGAAAAAAAAAAAAAGATTTCTCTTTATTAATACTACGGTTATATTAAGAATATAAATACCGCTACGAGATAAACTTAACGCGTCGCGATATAAAATCTTTTAGTTTTTTAAACTACTATAAATAGTAACTAAAGATTCGTAGCTAGTAGAACGTATACTTAGATCTCGTTACTAGTTAAAAGTAGTATTATCCGAGTTATTAACGTCGTTAAACTCTTTTATATATTATTTTAAAAATAATTTAATTTATTTCTACGCGTTACCTTCTATATAAGTAATAGTAAAAGTCGTTTATTTATTAATTAATATAATATTCTCGTTAAATACGAAGAATAACTAAAATTAAATAAGTTAATTATTAAGTTTTTTATACTCTTTATAATATTAATTTAAACGGGAGACCTTAATACGGTCTCTATCTTTTATAATATTACGTTTTTTAATACCGTTTTAGGTATTTAAAACTAGGGCCTTTTATAATCCTAAAGTATTTATTTTAAAAGTATTTAAAATATTAAGACTCTCCGTTTAATACTTTAATATAATATTAATAGGGCCTAGGTTAATTCTTTTAAAAAGGAGTATTAAAGATTAATAAATAATAGGTTTTATATAACTAGTTAAATATAATTAGATAAGTTTAATAAATTCAATTAAAGATTTAATAAATATCTATATTTAGAATCTATAATTAAAAGTCTTAAAGGAAATTAAATACGAAGCTTTTATCTATTTAAAAGTACGTTATTTATATAATAAAAAGAAACCGTATTAAGACCTTTATAATCTTTTATAATAGTATAATTACTAAGAATTATTAAGAATAATTACTCGGTTAGTATTACGATTATAACTGTAATTACTCTTATCGCGAGTTTAGTTAATCCTATACTAAGATCGTAATACTCTTTTTATAAATTATAAGGATATAAAAATTAGAGATTATAAACTACCCGTTATTACGTAAATATATTATAGTTAAAAGTTAATAAAACTAAACGGAATTTATATTAATAAGAGTTATTATAGAATATAAATATAAAAGTTAATTAAAGAATCTAGATAAAGTTTAATCTTTTCTTAATTAAAAAATTAAAAAAGGAAATTCTAATTAAAATAAAACGAGGAGAACCGAGTTACTTATCTATATAGAGATTAGTAAATTATTTATTATAATTTTCCTTATTTAAGATCCTACTTCTTTTCCTTTATATAAAGACTATTAATCGCCGATCTCTAATTATTTATTTTATATTAAATTATATACCCTAACGTAGTTTCTAGTTATTAAAATCTTATATTTAATAAATATTTTATATAGTTTAATTCCTACTACGCCCTTTATAAATATTTATATCTAGTTAAAAAAATTAGTTATAGCGGTTTATATCTTCGAGTTAAGATAATTATAATATATCGGTTATACCGCCTACTCTACTGTACTCGGCGAAGAAGATAATTATATTTTAAAACTTTATTTAGGTAGATCTTCTTTAAAATCTCGCCTCCCGATATTTAATTATCCCTTATCGCCTTTTTAACTTTATACCGTTATTAAGTTTTATCGTAATAATTAATTAAATAATCCTAGTATTTCGCCTAATAAAACGCCTCGCCCTTAATAATATATAGTTTAACTTTAGTATAATTAAGATTATTATTATTACGAGCTCGAAATTTAATATTATAATTAACGCGGGTAAAGAGGGCTCGGCCGACGGGTATATAAAAACGTTATACCTTTAAAAACTTGATATCGGCCGAGTCTTTACTACGCCTCTCAAAGATATCTATTTATAGAGCTACGTTAGTTATTATTACTATTAATACTACTACCTAGATCTTCGCGCTAGGATTTCTATAATAGATTATTAGAGATACTACGCCCTCCCCGATTTATAGCGAAAAGCGAGATTACTATCTTTAGGCCACGTTACTAAAACGGTACTATTATAGTATCTTTATAGGCGTAACTAGGTAGATACGTAATAACCGTTATTAATTAAAGTTAAGCCTACGCTCCTCCGATTTTATTAATTAGTTCTATTATCCTATTATTATTAAATATTACGTTTAAACTATAACTAAAGTATAACCCCTATTAATATAACTAGGTAAATATATAGGACACTCGAGTTATTATTATAAAGAATAAGGTATTTCTTTTATTAATTATATAAAACTCTAAAAAAAGAGTTAGGATTTCGTAAATTAAAAGTTCTTAATTAATACTATAATAGGATTATAAATTAATTAAATTATAATAAAATAATAGCGGGTAAAGGAAGGGAGAGAGTAAAAAAATCTAAACTAATAAAACTAAGCGAAGAGATAATTTAATATATTTTAAAAAAAAGTTATTTTAAGCTAGCCTATAAAGTAGAGGAGGATATATAAAGCGGCGAATTAAATAAAATATTTATATTATTAACTTTAGTCGTAGAATAAAATAAATAAATTAAAAAAGAGTTAGGGTAAAGATTATAACGATATAATCCCTAAAAAAAATATTATTAATATAATACTTTACTTAAAAATCTAAATATAAGGATCGGTAATAATCGGTAGAAACTAGCTAGATAATAGGATAGAGGCGTAGACTCTTATAATATAAAAAAAAACGAGGGGACGATAAAGAGATATAGAAGAAAAATAAAAAGAAATAAGAAAATAACGAGTAGTATAGGTCTTTATACCTAGAAAAAGCGGTAGGTAAAGCGATACTAGGCGCTTTACCCGAAGGGGCCGCGTTTTAATTAAAAGTAAAAAAAAATTACTCTTTTACCATCCCCTCGTTTATAAATATAAAAATTCTTAAACTTTAATAAAAATATATTTATCCTCTTAGATACCTAGAGTTATTTAAGAAACTAAAAGCGAGGAAATTCTAAATTAATTAAATTTGAATTTATTAAAATAAACTTTTTATTTCTAAAATCGAAAAGTTTATTTTATTACTACTAATTTTTAGCGGTTTATATCTTATTATAAATATATAATAATATCGGAGATAAGGGAATCTTAACTAATAAAATAAAATACGATAATATTAATAATAATACTATTACTCGATAATATTCGAAACCGTTTAATAGAATTAATTTTTATTATTAAATCTTTATAATATAACGATTTAATAATACTTAATAGTAGATTAACCTCAAATTAATTTAATATATATATAGCGCGATAAAAGAACGATATTTAATATTTAATATAAGAATCTATTAATCTTTATCTAAACTAAACGAAATAATCTATATTATATTATTATATAAAATCGAGTATAATTTAAAAATACGCTATATAGTATAACTCTAATATTATAAATTTATTTAGATAAATAATATTATTATTTAGGATAAAAATTTTAGGAGTAAGTTCCGAGTTAAATTAAATATAAAAACTTCTTTAAAAAGGAGTTACGAATAAATAAATTATAAAGAATTAAAATATTATTTTATAAAGTACCCCTATCTTAATATTAATATAATATAACGAATTTATTAAATACCGGGACCTTAAACTAGATTAAAACTTTAGTTTTAAATAAATTATTAGTTATAATATAATAAATAACTTTAATTAAATTATAAAACGGATTCGGATAAATAATATTAAATAAGAATAAAATAATTATAAAATAAATTATAAACTAAAAGAGAAACTAACTTAAAACTTTTAATAATTAATTATTAATATAAATACCCAAACTTTCTCGATATAAGTCTATAAATAATATAATATTATAAGAAATTCTTTCGGAGTTTATCTAGGTAGAGTAAAATTAATAAAATTAGTAAAAAAATTAAAATATTTCTAGGGGCTACCGGTAAATAGAATATTCGTTAATAATTTAATAAATACTAAAAAGATAACTATCGGATAAATAATATTATTAAAGGAGTTTAAGAAGTAATCTTTCGAATAATAATATATACTTATCGCGTTAATTAATATATTATAGAATAATCCGCTATTAAATCTTAATAATATACTCGAGGTCCTATAGTAGAATCGAGCGAACGAATAAAAAAAGTATAATAATCTCCGCTATAACTTAATAAAGAACTTTTATATAATTAAAGAAAACTCGAATAATATTAAAACTATTAACGATATTAAGGTTAAAAGAGAAGAATTAATTCATTTTCTTCCCGAAATTATAAATATATATACGGATATATTTACCTAGATTTTAGGCGAATAAATAATATATCTATTATTTTATATTATTATATATAAGATATTTTTTTCCCTAGAAGTATTTATAAAAGAGTTTACTTAATTCGAATAAATAGTTAAAAAGGATATTTAGCGATATTTTACGGAAATAAGTATTAATTTTATTAAAGGCCTATTTTTTAATAAATAAATTAAGATACGATTAATTCTATTTATATTAGACTTTACTAAACTTATTACTAACTCTTAACTCGATATTAATTTAATTTATATATCGTTTATAAATTAATATATTAACGAAAAGATATATATTAATCTAAATAACTTTTATTTTAATAATATCGCTATACTCGGTTAAAATGCGCCGAAATTAGATAGGATTTAATAGATAATATAAAGTTTAAGAGATATATAATTTAAACGCGAAGATATTAAAGCGCGGGAATAAATACCCGAGAAACTTATAATTATATCAAATATACTATTAATATTATATATTATAGCGAAAGTAAATATTACCGAGTCTCGTTTTTCTAGGTATAAAATTTATTATTATTTTATATTAAGGACTTCTCTAATTATTAAATAATAATTTATAAATAAATTTAAAATATCGGGTAGTAATCTTATTATTAAATTTCTCTATATAAGTTATTTTATTAATAAATATAAAACCTATATCGGCGCTTTTTAAAATAATATTTATAACGATATTAAAACCGATATTTTTATACTCCCGTACTAGTTATTCTTTAAAGATTATATAATAACCTAGGTAATATAATCGGTATTAGAGAATATAAACTAGCTAGATAAAATTCAAGAGTATACGAAAAAACGGACTTATTATATTAAATATTTAAATACTACGACCGCGTATATATAGTATATTAATATTAAAATTGATATTATAATTTTAAATCTATAAAAGAAGTAAAGTATAAGGCGGGAGGGTACGATTAAGTATTAAAAAGAATAAATATTATTAATATTTCCTAGCGGTAAATAGTTAGAAAGATTACGCGAGTAAAAATAAAAGCTTTTATAAATAAATCCGTTTATTTAATATAATCGAACGTTATCCGATAATATTCGATAATATTAGTATAAAAAGATACTTAACATTTATATAGTTTAACGCGGTAGGTAGTTAAAATTATTAATAAATATATTTATTTTAATATTATTTAATATCGTTCGATAATATTTAAAAATACTCGATAAATAGAATATTTAATATTTAGTTCGATTAAAATAATAATTTTAGCCTTATTCTAAAAGTTATTAATAAAGCGCTCGAATAATTAAATTTTCTTAATCGGATATTTAAAGAGTGTTTAAGGGGCCCGATATATATTTAACGGGCGCCTTAAATAAAACCCTAGAATACTTCGGGCTCTTAAGGTTCCGCGAGTACCCATTTAATAATTTTAGTTTTTAAGGTATTCTACGCTTTAACCCCGAGCCGCTAGAGCCGGGTTTCGATTTACCGATAGTAGTAATTAATATAATAAAGTATATAAGAAGAGAATATACCTCGAATATAATTATTATTAGATTAATAAAAATAAACCTAGTAAAGAAACTATAAAGTATAATAAATTATTATTATAATTAATATTACGTAGTCGCGCTAATAGCGGATTAGTTATATTCATTAATATATTTATAACTAGAATAAATTAATATAAATAAATTAATATTATTAGTAAATAAGAGTTATTTATAGAGTTAGAAGAAAGTTATATATAACGAGAGTATTATCTATTAATTAATTATAATACTAGAATACTATCGTAGAGTTAGAGTAATAATATACGAGAAAGATTAAAGGAGTTACGAAGAGAGAGAATAAATAAATAAACGAGTTTATTTTAATAATAAATCGTTATATTAAATATCTTAACGTCGTTATAGATTAATACGCGCCTCCGCTTCGCTACCTCGCTTTTATTAATAGGTACTATCGTTATTATAATAATTATATTATTACTAATCTACGGGTATAATATTAGGGCTATATTATTTATATATAATACTTCGCTACTAGTATTTATTATAGTATAGTAAGAATATATAGTAAGAGTAGTTACTATTATTCTATTATTAATATTATAAATATTATAGGAATAATCTAATATACTATATTTATTATAAATACTAAGAACGCTATAAAGACGATAATATTTTCAATTTCGCTCCGTTATTATTATATATTATAATATTATAGGGACGAAAGAAATATTATTTAATTAATTATTATTATTATATATTACTACTATAGAGATAACTTTATAAATATACTATTTATTTACTACTAGTATTATTATATAGTAGAGGTAGTATAATAGTATTACTCTTTTATTATTAATATTATTTAATAATATTATAGGAATAATTTTATATTACTCCGCGACTAGTATTAAATATTAATATTATAGGACCGATAGTATAAACTAGAAAACTCTTTTTTCTTTTTTCTTTTTTCTTTATTAAGTTAAATTTTTTTAATAAATTTCGATTATTTAATTAAATATTATTCCGTAACTAGTACTATAGATATTAAAGAATTAGATATATAATCTTATATTTAAATTACTATTTAAATAATATTATTATATTAAATAACTTTTTTCCTTTATTTCTCTTAGGGGGTTTAAGGGTTATTTAATAAATATCTTTTAATTTAAATATTTAAATACCTAGGGACTAGGGCCTAAAGAAAGAGGTAATTATAAAATAATAATATATTATATATACCTACGCCCCGTTATAAAGTACTAATATATTATATATATTTATACTCCGCTACCTCTATAATATTATTATTTATCGATACGGGGTTCTAGCCTTAATATCGCGGGGTTCTAATTTCTAATAATTTTATATCGAGTTAATATTCCTCTATAATATTAGAATCCTTAGAGATTAGTTTTATTATTAAATCGAGGATTTAAAAATTAATTAATAATGAACCTCGTAATTATTTTATATTTCTTATATTATTCTTAAATTACTAACTCTACACTAGCGGCCTTAAACTTTATATTTATTTTTTATAAACTAGTTTCTTTACTTTTATCGACTATTATTTATCGACGGATTTATAATTTTATTCTTTTACTCGTTAAATATTATCTCTCTACTATTATTATCGATTAATAAAATAATTACTACTTATATAATATTAATTTAAACTACGGCCCGCTCGGCTCGGGAGTATTTAATTAATTAAATCTTTAATATTTATAAAATCGACGTTACTAAACTAGTAGCGAGCGAAGTTATTAAAAAAGAAATAAATTACTATAATATTATTTTACTTTATATATTAATAATTATTGAATACTCTTTAGAGTAGTTTAAATAGAAAATAAATACTAGATTACTAAAATATCGAGGTTTATTTTCTCTTTCTTATTTTCTCTTTTATAATATTATAAAATTTATATTAATTCTTTAGACTATCTATAAATACTATCAATATTACTATTTACTCTTTCTAGTATATTAATAAAAACGATAATTTCTTTCTTTTAAAAAAGGCGATTTATTTTAAGGTATTTATAAAGTTCGTATTATTATTATAAATATTAAATATAGGTAGGCGCTAACTTAATTAGGACTAGACTAGTATTTAGTTCTAGTATATTAATATTAAAACCTCTATAATTTAATTCTATATTTTTTATATTCTATATTATTATATTAACTCTTTATTATTATAGATTATTAATTTAGTAAAAGAGGATATTTCAAATTATATTAATAAATTTATTAGACTAGTTTTTATTATAACCTAAAATATTTGAATAATATTAAATAATATTTATATATATTTCTAAATCGATTAAAGATAAAGTAAATAATAATTTATATTTATTCTCTAGATTTATAAAGGAACGGAATATCGGCGGTAATTAAAACTTTTAATTTTCCGTTAAAGTAAAGTATCGGTAAATCTTAAAAGTAAATATTAATATCCTTTAAACGTTATCAACCCTATTAGAAAATCGTTTACGGGTTTACGTTGAAACTTTATATTAAATACCGACCCGAGGTTTAATAGGATTAGTAAATTAGGGGTCTAGATAGGGTCCTATTAATAAATAATATTTATTATTAATAAGTTTAGTAACTCGATAAATAATTAATAATTTAAATATTAGATATATAGGCCCATTATATACTTTATAGTATACGTATTAGTATACGTAAAGGTATTTTAAATAGTATATAATATACGGCCCCCGTAGTAGTCTTTAAAACATTAGACGAAAGCCCCCCATAGTATACGCAATTATAGTATATACTAAGGTATACGCCAGGGTATACGCTATAGTATACGAAATAATGTGGTATTTATATATATATACTCCCCGGATATACCCGGGTAACGCCTCTACGAGAATTTTTATTAAAACTTATTATTCCGGGTACGCTTCGGATTGGCGTGGGGTGGGGTGGGGATCGAGGTGTAATCCCTACCCCAGCCTGGCGTGGGGATCTATTGGCGTGGGGCTTAGGGTAGGGTGGGGTAGGGTAGGGATCCCTTAAGGATCCCCACTACGCCAAGGCGGATTTCTAATAATTATTCTAATAACGCTGTTGCCCTCATAGATATGCGCACTCATGGCTACTGCTGCCCCTATAGATATGCGCACTCATGGCTACTACTGCCCCTATAGATATACGCACTCATGGCTACTGCTGCCCCCATAGATATGCGCACTCATGGCTGCTACTGCCCCCATAGATATGCGCGCACTCATGGCTACTAC
>JAABUS010003260.1_pt1 | contig 26949 bp, 21 predicted proteins | sample 5560161 | NCBI WGS metagenome assembly JAABUS01 (sample SAMN10711885, study PRJNA513376) | rock metagenome | isolation source: Antarctica rocks | place: Antarctica: Victoria Land, Trio Nunatak nord | collected 2016-01-04
TTTTTCAGCAACGCTAATCATGGTGCAAATTAAAGAATGGTTGCCAAAGCTTTTCCTGCCATTCTTTGATTTGCAAAAATTAAAATTAAATCTCGTCTGTTGAGTTTTTCAGCAGACCCTAATTAAGTAAAAAAGTGGACCCGGAGAGATTCGAACTCTCGTCCAAACATGGTATAAGGTAAGCCTTCTACATGCTTATCTGCTGTTTAATTGTCGGGAAAGGGAAGGTCAGCCGCGAACCTGTACCGTTTTCCGTAGGTGTTTTATCTCGTTCGCTGATCACACCGGCAGCAAACCAGTTTCTTATTTCGACGTTCCTGATGATGGCTCTAAGAAACCGCAAACCATCGGAACGAAAGCTATGCTAATTCTAAATTAGGCAGCTAAGGCGTAGTTATTTTCGCCATTTGAAAGTTTGAGCGTTCAGATTAAAGCGCTAATTCACCCAACGCGCTGCATGCTTACCTACTTATCTCCATCCTGTCAATTCCGGTCGGGCCCTTTTTTAAGGATCAAAAAGATAAAGGGACAAAGGTTAAAGTATCTGCAAAAATAATAATTTTATTTAAAAAAAGAAAATATCCAAAGCTTGCTTATACATCGAAAAGAAGGAATACTTCTTTTATCACCTAAAAATTGGTATTTACAGATTACAGTATTTGTTTACCGCCTGATACTTCTTTTAGTGCTTGAAATATTTGCTTACAATTATTTTATTTTTTTTAAAATGTTTTCTGCTGCTGTTCGTCTCTACCTTCAAAGAGCAATACATTGATTACAGTCCTGATGCCTCAAGATAAAAACAGCAATACCCTGCAAGCGATCAAAGCTTACGGCAAAAACGTGCTGTCCTTTATCCGCAAAAGGGTAAAAACTGATGCTGATGCCGAAGACATTCTGCAGGATGTTTGGTGCCAGTTTAGTGCCCTGGTTAATTCCGGGCCGATTGAACAAACCGGTGCCTGGCTGTATAAAGTAGCCAAGAATAAGATAACCGATAAATACAGAAAGCGTTCAGAAACGTTGTTGGATGATCTGTTTTTTGCTGAGGAAGATGAAGATAATGAAGACACGGATTATCAATCGATATTATTAGCAGAAGCAACAACACCCGAAACGGAATACCTGCGCAATCTTTTCTGGGAACAGTTATTTATGGCACTGGATGAATTGCCTGAGGAGCAAAAACAGGTTTTTATCTGGCAGGAGCTGGATGATATCCCATTTCAGGAAATTGCAGAAAAAACAGGTGAAAATGTACAAACACTGGTATCCAGAAAACGATACGCAGTTTTACATCTGCGCAAAAGGCTTAAACAATTGTATGAAGAAATTACAAACTATTAGAGCCTGTTTAATTTATATCTAAAGAAATGTTGATGCTTCTTTTATGCCTATAAATTTTGTGTTTACAATTATATCGATACAAAAAAAATATAAGCTCACTGTTTTTTAGGTGATAAAAGAAGCATGAAAAATAATTTGAATAAAATTTAAACAAGCGCTTAAAAATTAAGAAAATGAGAAAAGTATTTTATAAGGGAAGATTTGTGTTTATTCCGCTGGCAGCCACTGGTTTCCTGTCTCTAATCAGCTTTGTTGTGATGCAGCTTTGGAACAACCTGCTGCCCGGAATATTACATGTAAGTACAGTTACTTTTTGGCAAGCGATGGGCATATTCATTCTATGCAAAATCTTGTTTGGCTTTGGCAAAGGCGGCAGGATGGGTGCTGCACCTTGGATGAGAAGACGGATGCAAGAGCGGTTTAAAAACATGAGTCCGGAAGAAAAGGAGCTGTTTAAAGCAAAAATGAAGGACAAAATGATGGATGGCGGTGGCAGGAGCTGGGGAAGGCGTGATTGGAGAGCGGATGTTAAAACGGAAACATCAAATCCGGAAGTATAATTAACAACATATTTTATGGATTGCTTTATATTAGAAGCTGTTTAAATTTTGTTCCTGTTATTTGAGATGCTTCTTTTATCAACTAAAAATCTGCAAGTGCATTTGCTTTTGGTAAGCAGGGGTAAATACAAATTTTAGGTGATAAAAGAAGCATTAGTACTTTTCCTGAAACCCACTTAAACAGCTTGTCGGTTAAAATCAAGCTATAACTAAAAATTAACATAAACTTAAATAGTCCTTCCCGGATATGCTTTCAAACCTTCTTCCAAACAAACCATCGCTTTTTGCAGATCAGCTGCGTTTAAAACATAAGCCAAACGAACTTCATTTTTTCCGGCTCCCGGCGTACTATAAAAACCGGTTGCAGGTGCCATCATCACGGTTTGGTTTTCGTAACTGAAACTTTCCAGCATCCATTGGCAAAACCGGTCCGAATTATCAATCGGAAACCTGGCAACAACATAAAACGCGCCACCAGGATTCGGACAAAAAACGCCTTCAATCTCATTCAGTGATGCTACCAGTAGATCCCGCCGTTTGGTATACTCGTTTTTTACGTTGATAAAATAAGCATCAGGCGTATCTACGGCAGCAGTTCCGGCAATTTGCTCCACCATGCCCGGACTTAACCGTGCTTGTGCAAATTTTAAAGCGGCCGCAATTACATTTTTGTTTTTGGTGATGATGCAGCCCAAACGCGCTCCGCAGGCACTGTACCTTTTAGAAACCGTGTCCAGCACAATCACATTCTCCTCCAAACCAGCCAAGTGCATTGGCGAAATAAATTCCCGTCCGTCATAACAAAATTCGCGGTAAGCTTCATCCGAAAACAGATAAAGATCATATTTCAAAGCCAGCAATTTCAAAGCTTCCATTTCTTCCCGCGAATACAAATAACCGGTTGGGTTATTCGGGCTGCAGATCATAATAGCTTTTGTCTTTTCGCTGATCAGCTTTTCAAAATCAGCAATCGGTGGCAGCGCAAAACCATTTTCGATATAAGAAAGTATCGGCTTCACTGTAACGCCGCACTGATGCGCAAATCCGTTGTAATTGGCATAAAAAGGTTCCGGGATAATCACTTCATCGCCAGCATCCAAACAAGCCATCATCGAAATGGTAATTGCTTCTGAGCCGCCGGTCGTAACCAGAACATCCTCAGCCTCAATATTATAATTGAGTTTGTTGTAATATTCAGTCAGTTTGCTGCGATAAGAAAGTGTACCCTCCGAAGGTGTATAAGCCCAAACTTTAAAATCTATATTTTTTACGGCATCGAGCATTATTTCCGGCGTTTCAATATCCGGCTGGCCGATATTTAAGTGATAAACTTTTTTGCCATCCAGCTTGGCTTTATCGGCAAATGGCGTTAATTTTCTGATGGGCGAAGCCGGCATCTGCTGGCCTTTTACGGAAATTTTTGGCATAAAGCAAAAGTACAAAAAGTTGCAAGTTTACGGTTGCGGGTTGCCGGTTTCGGGTACAAACCTGCAAATCGCTAAAAGCTGCTACCTGACTGCTGATACCTCAATGCTTCTTTTATCGATATAAAAACGTTCAACATAAAGTAAACCAACCAAAATTTAGGTGATAAAAACAGTATCTCATACAAATTGTACATCGCCCCAAATAAAAAAACTCCGGTTCAAATTAATGAACCGAAGTTTTGTATGATAAAAACAGTATCGTTTATCTGCTGGTTGGCGCGGCGGCTTTGGTTACTTCGCCCACAATCACCAAATATTTTGTTGGCGTTTTGGCATTAGAAGTTACCACGATTGTTTTGTTGAACGGAGCTTCTACGGCAGCATTATAAGTAATTTTAATGGAGCCTTTTTCGCCTTTTTTTACCGGTGTTTTGGTATAATCAGCAATGGTGCAGCCGCAAGTTGGTTTTACTTCTGTCAAAATCAGCGGTTCAACACCAATATTGGTGTATACAAAATCTGTGGTAACCGGTTTGCCTTGCGGTACTTTACCAAAATCATGTTTTTCCTCAACAAATTTAAATTCGGCTTTGTTATCGGTTTGTGCCGATGCGCTGATGGCAAATCCTATAACCATTGCGCAAATCATCATTAGTTTTTTCATAGTTTCTTTTAATCAGACGGTTAAAACAAATGTAAGTCAATTTTAATAAATAAAATTATTGATACGTCAAATTACTTCGGCGGTTGGCTTTTTTCTGAAAAAAACATTGGTTAGTAAACACTATTTTTGCTGCTATAGAAACCAGCAATGCAAGCATTAGAACCAACCTTCATCGATCAGCCGGAATTAGCAGAACTGAGTTATACTGATTTTAAACAGTTAGTTCTCCGCGATTACCGGATTGCGGTAGAGAGCCGGCAAACCAGCATTTTGGGCCGAAAAGAAGCCTTGACCGGCCGTGCCAAGTTTGGCATTTTTGGTGATGGGAAAGAAGTTGCGCAGCTGGCGATGGCCAAAGCTTTTAAAAAAGGTGATTGGCGTGCCGGTTATTATCGCGATCAAACTTTTGCTTTTGCAACCGGGATTTCCAACGTAACCGAGTTTTTTGCACAATTATACGCACATCCGGATGTTGAACATGAACCTTCGTCCGGTGGCAGGCAAATGAACAGTCATTTTGCCACGCGCTCGATAAACGAAGACGGCAGCTGGAAAAACCAGGTGGAAATGAAAAATTCTTCGCCCGATATTTCTACCACCGGTGGCCAGATGGCACGGCTGATCGGTTTGGCCTGGGCTTCCAAACTGTATCGTGAAAACAAGGAATTGGCCGGTATGGATACGTTTTCTATCAATGGAAATGAAGTTGCTTTTGGCACTATTGGCAACGGTTCTACCTCCGAAGGGATATTTTTTGAGGTGATTAATGCTGCCGGCGTGATGCAGGTTCCGATGGCAGTTTCCGTCTGGGATGATGGTTATGCTATTTCTGTCCCATCAAAATACCAAACTACCAAAGAAGATATTTCCGAAATTTTAAAAGGTTTTCAGCGTGATGATACGGAAGAAGGTTTTGAGATTTTTAAAGTTCCGGGCTGGGATTATCCGGGTTTATGCGAAACGTATGAAAAAGCAGCTGCGTTTTGTCGGAACGAGCATGTGCCGGTTCTGATTCATGTAACCGAGTTAACGCAGCCCCAAGGCCATTCTACATCCGGTTCGCACGAACGGTATAAAAGCAAAGATCGCTTAGAATGGGAAAAAGACCATGACTGTTTGCGCAAAATGCGTTCCTGGATGATTGATTCAGATATTGCCAATGCCGAAGAATTGGATGCTCTGGAAGAACAGGCCAAAAAATATGTGCGCGATTGCCAGCGTAAGGCTTTGAATGATTTGCAGGAAAAAATTCAGGCTGAAAAAGAACAAACGGTTGAACTAATACAGGATTTGGTTACGGTTTCTGATCAGAAAAAGCCATTGGAAGAGCTGGTGCAACTGGTAGAAAACGCTATTGACCTGGGCCGGAAAGATTTGGTTTCCATCATGCGAAGATCTCTTTGGCTGACGGCCGGAACCAATTCTTATGAGCGTAGTTTGCTGTTGAAACTTTATCAGCAGGAAAACGAAAAAAATGCTATCCGCTATCATTCCAGGCAGTTTAGCAATACGCCGCAATCTCCGCTGGCAATTAGCTTTTTGCCGGCAGTTTATGGTGAAAACTCAAAACTGATTGATGGACGCGAAATTTTAAATGCTTGTTTTAGTGCCAATTTTTCCCGTGATCCGCGCATTATCGCTTTTGGAGAAGATGTTGGTGCCATTGGAGATGTAAATCAGGGCTTTGCCGGTTTACAGGAAAAATTTGGCGTACTGCGGGTGACCGATACCGGCATCCGTGAGAGTACAATTGTTGGTCAGGCGATTGGTTTATCCTTAAGAGGTTTACGCCCGATTGCAGAAATCCAGTACGTAGATTACCTGCCGTATGCGATGAACGTGCTGATGGACGACCTGACGACCATGAGTTACCGTACGTTCGGCGGGCAGATTGCGCCAGTTATCGTTCGTACGCGCGGACATCGTTTAGAAGGCATCTGGCATTCCGGTTCGCCAATGGGAATGATTGTGAATGCACTTCGTGGGATACATATTTGTGTGCCCAGAAACATGACGCAAGCCGCAGGAATGTACAATACGTTGCTCCGCGGAGATGAACCGGCTTTGGTGATTGAATGCCTGAACGGTTACCGAATAAAAGAAAAATTACCGACAAACGTTGGCGATTTTACCGTTCCTTTAGGCAAAGCAGAAGTTTTGAAGGGAGGCATAGATATCACGATCGTTTCCTACGGTTCTACTTTACGTTTGGTACAGGAAGCTGCAATTGAGCTGGAAAAGATGAATATTTTGGTAGAAATTGTGGATCCGCAAACGCTTTATCCTTTCGATTTGGATCAGCTTTGTGCCGCTTCCGTTAAAAAAACAAATAAACTGTTGGTGGTAGATGAAGATGTTCCCGGCGGTGCTTCCGCTTATATTTTGCAGCAGATTGTCGAAAAACAGAACGCTTATTATTATCTGGATAGCCAGCCACGGACTTTAACCGCTAAAGACCATCGTCCGCCGTATGGTTCAGATGGTGATTATTTTAGCAAACCTTCTGTGGATGATATGATTGAGGTTGTTTATGAGATGATGGGAGAGAGCAAACCGGATCAGTTTCCGAAGATGTATTGATGCTGTTTTTATCGGTATAAAAACAGTATTCGTAATTATTGATCTGGAATACAATTATCTCCTCAACCCAAACCATGCTTCTTTTACCGGTATAAAAATAGTAAAGGTTGATCAGTTTAGGTTTGATTTGAGGTTGAAAGGGAGTTTGTAGATATAATTGAGATTTACCTTATAATTACTTCAATACCGCTATAAGACCTTAAAAAACTATAGCTTGGCTCTATTATATAGTTCATTGTTTCAATAGAATCTAAATTTCCTACTTTCATTACATCTTCAAGGTTATCATAAGGTACATATAGATGAATGTAAAAGCGAGTTATTTTGCGGGTATGAGGATCAAAATGTATTAGTAAATGTTGCCCGTTTTTGTGGTAATGATTCGTATAACCTTTTACACTAGGACGAGAAGGATCAGGAGAAGTATCCTCAGATCTACCTAAAACTTTACGCACCTGATCAATATTTTTTCCAATTAACGAAGGAATATCAAATGTAACTTGAGGTGGTTTTTGTTCTTTGCAACTTGCACAAAACAGAAGCACGATGTATAAGAAATTTTTAACTGCTTTTATGTTGAATTTAACACTCATATATTCTGTGGATTTATAATTCCATTCTTTATACGGAAGATATTAAATATGGAATTCATAATCACGAAAAAAGTACATGCTTCTTTTATCGGATAAAAATTAGTAAATACTTTCTTTTTAAAAAGAAAGTATTTACTTTTGAGTATGAAAGAAGTAAAACAATATAATTTCCCGGAAATCAGTTCTGCTTCAGTAACAGAACCAACTCAGCAGGCTTTGCAAATCATCAAGCCTTATGCAAATCTTTTTACTTCTCCAAAGGCAAGACTCGCTGCTATTAAACACGGACTGGAACCAAAAGCGATTCAGGATTTGATTGAAATAACTGGTGCAACGCAAACAGATGTTGCACATATTTTAGATTTAACCGAACCAACTTTAAGAAAATATATTAAAGCAGAAAAAGAACTAAATATTGGTTTGAGCGAACACATTATCCAACTTTTTGAATTGTTTGATAAAGGCATGGATACTTTTGGTTCGCTGGAAGAATTTAAAAGCTGGCTGTCGCATCATAACATTGGTATCAATGCAATTCCGATGGATTTACTGGATACGCTTACCGGAATCAACATCATCAAAAGTGAGTTAATTCGTATTGATTACGGCGTAACCGCTTAACTCCGATCGATGTTTGTTTACAGAATCAGTCAAACTAAATACGCCAATAGTTTAACCGCTTCCGGAATTGATGGCCGTTGGAACAGCTTAAATCAAAAAATGATTTATACGGCTGGTTCTGTTGCTTTGGCTTGTTTAGAAAACCTGGCGCACAAAAGCGGAACTTCTTTAGCTGCCGGAAATTTTTCTTTGGCGATTATTGAGGTTGATGATAATTTAAAGATCGAAGAAGTAAAGATTGGGGATTTAGAAACTACAAATCCGAATTGGCAAAGTGAAGATCAATATCCTTTAACCCAAAAAATGGGAGATATATGGTTGGATGCCAATACTTCTGCCGTTTTAAAAGTTCCATCAGCTATTATTGATTTGGAATATAATTATCTCCTCAACCCAAACCATGCTTCTTTTATCGGTATAAAAATTGTAAAGGTTGAGTTGTTTAATTTTGATTCGAGGTTGAAAGGGAATTTTTAGTATTCCTAATACTCACCTAAGTGTTATTTTAATGCTATTAAAAGAGTCAGTGAAATAAGGATGTTCAGCTTCCGCAGAATAATTCATTGTTTGAAGTGAATCCAAATTACCAATTTTCATTAGATCTTTAACATTGTCATAATCTGTAGAAGAAACAATAAAAAAAGAACTTATTTTTCTGTTATTAAGGTTATATGATATTAACAGAGTTTGCCCATCTTTTTTATAAATATTGTCGTAGTGTTCTTCTTTAGAATTTGAAGGATCAGGAGGGTTTTCCAAAGGTTTACCTAAAACTTTGCGTACTTCATCAATGTTCTTTCCAATTAAAGCAGGAACATCAAATGTAACTTGAGGTGGTTTTTGTTCTTTACAACTACATACACACGTTAAGAAAATGATTATAAAAAGTATTTTCTTAACTATATTTAATTTAATCATTGTTTTAAATCTTAATGTTTATATTTTTCCTGATAACTTACACCGCACATTAACTTTTGTTATAAAAGGAGCATAACCTTTCACGTGTTGCAATACCCACCATGATGCAAATCCTAATCCTATAAATCCGGGCCAAGTTTGGTAAGAATATCAACTATTGAATTTAAAGTTATTAAGGGAAACAAATACTTCTTTTACCGGTATAAAAATAGTAAAAGTTGATCGGTTTAAATTTGATGTGAGGTTGAAAACCAAAGTTTATCTTGTATAGATTCTGATTCCGGTGAAAGGCGGATTGCTGGCAAAAGGATGGAAACTTTCAATATGGTAATTATCTGTGTTAGTTAAAGTTAAATTGCCAATTTTCATTACATCTTCAAGTTTATCGTACTCCTCAGAAGCAATTAGACATAACTGTGATATTCTTCGGGTTTTGGGGTTAAACAAAACAAATAATGTCTCACCATTTTTTTTAAAGGTATTTTCAAAGGTTTCTTCTTTTTGATTAGACGGTTCAATTTGATCATACAATGGTTTTCCTAAAACCTTGCGTATTTCATCAATATTCTTTCCTATTAAAGCTGGAACATCAAATGTAACTTGAGGTGGTTTTGGTTCTGTACAACTTGTAAAAATTAAAAGCAAAATGTACAAAATATACTTAACTGGTTTTAAGCTGTTAAATTTAATACTCATCATATTTATCTATAATTCCATTCTTTATACGGAAAATATTTATTGTTGAATTTATAATTTTAGCAGAAAATTACATGCTTCTTTTATCGGTATAAAAACAGTATTCGTAATTATTGATTTGAATACAATTATCTCCTCAACCCAAACCATGCTTCTTTTATCGGTATAAAAATAGTATCGGTAGAGCGGTTTACTTTTGATGCGCGGTTGAAAGGGAATTTGTAGTTTAAAGAATCTTATTTGAATGTTAGTTTAATATTTTTAAAAGTCTTTGAAAAGAAGGGACCGTCAGTTTCAATCCAATAATCCTTAGTTTCCATTGAATCCAGATTGCCAATTTTTAATAAATCTTTAACATTGTCATATTCTACAGAAGAAACAATGCAGAATTCACCAACCTTTCGATCATGAACATTATAAAAAATCATTAAGATTTGTCCATCTTTATGATAATCAACTACATAATATTCTTTTTTTAGATCTGTAGGCCCAGAAGGGCTTGCGTAAGGTTTTCCTAAAACTTTCCTTACTTCATCAATATTCTTTCCAATCAAAGCAGGAATATCAAATGTAACTTGTGGTGGTTTTTGTTCTGTACAACTTGCAAAAATTAAAAGCAGAACGTACAAAATATACTTAAATGGTTTTAAGCTGTTAAATTCTAAAATCATCATTTCTTTTTAAGTGTTTGTAATTCTATTCTTTATACGGAAAATATTTAATGTTGAATTTATAATTTTAGCAGAAAATTACATACTTCTTTTATCACCTAAATTTTAGTTTTATCCTTGATGCTTGTTTCTTTTTGTGATACTTCAATTTTATGTCGAAACCAACAATCGCAGAAAGAATTTAGAAATTTAATAAAGATATGGTTGATAGCTTATCATCTCAACATAGCATATTTAAATGAGGAAACTGGCTACTTATTCTTGATAAGCAACACATTTATCGACAAAGCAACTTCAAAATTTGGCGATGTTAAAGCACATGCTTTTGCAAATCTTCCCTCAATTATCAAAAATGCGGTTTTTATAAACACTGAAGAAGATAATAAAAGCAGACCAGATATTTTAAGGTATTTAAAATTTGAAAGCCTGATTGATGTTGATGGAGAAAGGTATGTTGTGTGGCTTTATGTGCGGCAAACGAAAAATGAGTATCAGCTTTACTCTTTAAATATTAAAGTATAAAAAACGCTTTAAAGCTGATAATGTGGTACGTCGTAGATGAAATCTAAGTTGCGTATTCGCACGATTGGACACAGCCTTAAAGCGTATTACAAAGATGGTTATTTTAAATTAAAAATCAAATGCTTCTTTTAGCACACCAATTTTTACCCGATAAAAGAAGCATCAGCCTTTACAACTTCGCACCCAAATTCCGCAACCATAAATCTGCTAAAACCAGCGCAGCCATCGCTTCCACAATTGGAACAGCGCGTGGAACCACGCAAGGATCATGGCGGCCTTTGCCTTTTATTTCGGCGGTATTTCCGTCGGCATCAATTGTTTCCTGGTTTTGCATAATGGTGGCAACGGGTTTAAACGCAACTTTAAATTCAATCGGCATTCCATTGCTGATGCCGCCTTGTATGCCACCGGAATTATTAGTCAATGTTTGCACATTTCCGGTTGCATCTTTTCGGAAAATATCGTTATGCTCCGAACCCAGCATTTCACTTCCGGCGAAGCCGGAACCATATTCAAAACCATGAACGGCATTGATGGAAAGCATCGCTTTGCCCAAATCAGCATGGAGTTTATCGAAAACAGGTTCGCCCAAACCAACCGGGCAATTTAAGATCGTGCAACTGATTTTCCCGCCAACGGTATCGCCTTTTTTGCGGATGTCATCAATATAATCGATCATTTTCGCGGCCGTTTCCGGGTCTGCACAACGCACAATGTTTTCTTCACGGATGCGCAAAAAGTTATGCGTGTTTTCAATTTTTATTTCCGGTGCATTCATTTTGCCAACGCTGCTTACCGAAGCCAAAATTTCAATTCCTTGTGCGGAAAGTAACAATTTTGCAACTGCTCCGGCAGCTACTCGCGCTGCAGTTTCCCGCGCAGATGACCGGCCGCCGCCGCGATGATCTCGGATGCCATACTTCGTTTGATAGGTAAAATCTGCGTGGGACGGTCGAAAAGTGTTTTCATTGTGCGCGTAATCTTTCGACCGCTGATCTTCGTTCGGAATCAGCATCGCAATTGGCGTTCCGGTCGATTTTTCTTCAAAAACACCGGATAAAATTTGCACCGTATCGCTTTCTTTCCGTTGTGTGGTGATTTTGGATTGGCCGGGTTTGCGCTTGTCTAATTCGGATTGGATAAAATCTAAGTCAATTTCTAATCCGGCCGGACAACCATCAATTATAACACCAATTGCTACACCATGAGATTCGCCGAAAGTGGTGATGCGGAAAGCTTGTCCGAAAGTATTGCCAGCCATATTAAAGTATCAAGTAATTAGTATCGAGTATCAAGTATTGAATAAATAGTTCAGTGACTTACGCTAATGGCTGATTGCTGACATCTGATTGCTAACAGCTAATCACAAATCCTGCTTTTTCTAAATCTTCCCAGAAAGCCGGATATGACTTTTCAACCACTTTAAAATCTTCAATTTCCAATTCCGGAACGATCAAAGCCAGCGGTGCAAACGCCATCGCCATGCGGTGGTCTTCGTAAGTATGGATGAAAACCTTTTCGGGGATGCTTCTTTTAGCACAGTTTAATTTGTAAACCTGGCCTTTCTCAATCAGTTCCACACCAATTTTTGAAAGTTCGGTTTGCAAAGCTTTTACGCGGTCTGTTTCTTTGATTTTCAACGTTTCCAAGCCGGTAAAAGAAGCATCATGGCCTAAAGCTGCACAAACAACGATAACGGTTTGCGCCAGGTCCGGACAAGTTTTAAAATCAAAAATCTTGCGGACAACCGCTTTCGGTTCTTTTTTCAGCCAAACGCCGCCATCTTTAAATTGCGAAGTGATACCAAAATTCGCCATGATCTCCGTGATCGTGCTGTCACCTTGCAAGCTATAAAGCGTTAATCCCGGCAGAAAAATTTCTGCTTCATGGCATAAAGCTGCAATGGCATACCAGTAAGAAGCCGCGCTCCAGTCCGGTTCCACATAAATGGTTGCAGGTTGAAAAGGCTGGTTTTTAATGGAGATTACGTTTCCATTCCATTGATGTTGGATGCCGCATTGCTGCAACATCGACAACGTCATTTCTACATAAGGCCGGGAAGTTAATTCTCCTTCGATGTGTAAATTTAAACCCAGCGGCAATTGTGAGGCGATCAGTAATAAGGCGGTAATGTATTGGCTGCTGATATTGCCTTTAATACTAATTTCGACAGTTTTCTGCTCAAATCCGCCGGATATTTTAATAGGAGGGAAACCATCGTTCTCAACATAATCAATTTCAGCACCCAAATTGCGCAAGGCATTAACCAAAATACCAATTGGCCGTTGTTTCATGCGTTCTGTTCCGGTCAAAATAACCTGATGCTGTTTTTGCAAGGTAAAAAATGCCGTTAAAAAACGCATGGCTGTTCCGGCAGGGCCGATGTTGATGGTAGCCGTCAGCCGAGAGCTATCAGCCATCAGCTTTTCGTCCGCGTTCAGTAGCTGATTGCTGATTGCTGATAGCTGAAAGCCCTTCTCCAAAACTCCTGCCAACGTAACCGTATCTGCTGCTGCTGATAAATTTTCAACCTTCACTTTTCCTGCACTTAAAGCTGCAATAACCAAAGCGCGGTTGCATTCGCTTTTAGAACCGGTAAGTTTGATTGTGGTATTTACTACGCGATCCGGTTTACGCAGTATTAAATTTCCGGCTTCCATTTAAGCTTCAACAACCGTAGTGTGGTTCATAATTTCGGTTTGCTTGCGGATGGATTCGTGGTGCATCAGTTCCAGCAATTTTTCGGTAAAATCGGTGCTTAATTTTAAAGCTTTGGCGTAAGAAGTACGTTTGTGCAAAATTTCGTCCCAACGGTTCACCTGCAAAATCGTAACGTTGTTGTCCCTTTTATAATTGCCAATTTTTTCGACTACGGCCATTCTTTCTGCCATTTTAGAAATGATCTGGTCGTCAATCTTGTCAATTTCTTTACGCAGTTCTGCCATTTTATCTATAACCGCTTTATCTTTCAGTTCGGGTTTGCGTTGGGTTAAATGATCCATCAGATCGCTTAATGCAGAAGGCGTTAATTGCTGTTTTGCATCCGTCCAGGCTACAGAAGGGTCAATATGCGATTCGATCATCAAGCCTTGCATATCCATGTCCAACGCTTTTTGGGCGATGTACGGGATCAGTTCGCGGTTACCGCAAATATGGCTCGGATCGTTGATGATCGGTAGTTCGGGTGCCAAGGTTTTTAAACTGATGGCCAAATCCCAATGCGGTTCGTTGCGGAAAGCGGTTTTCTCGAAGGAAGAAAACCCGCGATGGATGGCAGCCAGTTTAGTGATTCCGGCGTGATTAATTCTTTCCAAAGCACCAATCCAGAGCGAAAGATCGGGGTTAACCGGATTTTTCACCATTACAGGAACATCAACACCTTTTAAAGCATCCGCAATTTCCTGTACCGTGAAGGGGTTTACGGTAGAACGCGCACCGATCCATAAAATATCAACGCCCGCGTTCAAAGCTTCTTCCACGTGTTTGGCGTTGGCTACCTCTACCGCAGTTGGCAAACCGGTTTCTGCTTTGGCGCGTTTCAGCCATTCCAAACCAATGCTGCCGATGCCTTCAAATTCGCCGGGGCGCGTACGCGGTTTCCAGATACCGGCGCGCAACACGCTTGCTTTTCCGGTTTTGGCAATTAAATGTGCGGTGGCTACCAATTGTTCTTCGGTTTCGGCACTGCAAGGGCCGGCAATCAGCAAGGGTTCGTGGTTGATCTTCATCCAGGAACTGAGCGGTTGTATTTTAAGATCGAGTTTCATAATGAGGGGATTTTTATGTTGATGTAGATTTTTATGTGCTAAAAGAAGTATTAAATTTTGTCGTTTTTGCGGTACTCGCCCAAGATGTTGAAGTTACGTGTATGTTTCAATACTTTTTTGATGGCCGAATCATATTGCTTCGCTTCCTGCCATTCCACATCGGCATAAAAATTATATTCGTTGGGTTTGCCTAAAATTGGCATGGACTGGATCTTGCTGAGGTTAACTTCATGTTCTGCAAAAACATTGAGTACTTTAGCGAGCGAACCAACTTCGTTTCCGGCCTGAAAACAAAGTGAAGCTTTGTCAGGATTGGCAACTGACCCGTTTTGTTTGTCCGCCATAATTAAAAAGCGGGTGAAATTCTTTTTATTGGATTCGATGCGTTTTTCAAGTGGGTTTAGTTCGTACAATTCTGCCGCCATCGTATTGGCAATGGCAACGGTATCCAATAGCTTTTCATCATGAATACGTTTAGCGCAAGCGGCCGTATCAGTACTTTCAATCACTTTAATTTGCGGATATTCTTCCATAAAATCCACACATTGGCGCAAAGCAATCGGATGGGAAATTGCAAACCTGATATCTTCAAACTTTACGCCTGGATACGCCAAAAGATGCAACTGTATCCGCAGAGAAACTTCGCCAACTACTGGGAAATTGTAATTCATCATCAACGAATAGTTGGGCAGTAAGCTGCCGGCAATGCTGTTTTCTATCGCCATCACCACGTAATCTGCTTCTTTGCGGTTCAACGCCTCAAAAGTTTGTTTAAAAGAAGCACATTCTACCAGTTCGATGTCTTTGCCAAAAAACTTGACGGCCGCTTCCTGGTGGAAAGAAGCTTTGATGCCCTGAATGGCGACCCGTGGTTTGCTCATACTGTTTTTAAATGCAGAAAGTCCCGGCTGTTTGGCCGGGACTTTCTGTTATTTTATTTCTTTATTTAAAATTTTAACAAATCAGTCCCGGTTACCACTAAAGTAAAAGTAGAAGAAACCAAAAAAGAATGTGTTGCTAATTGTCATTGTTGTATTTGCGTTTTCAAATGTACACGGAAAAATGAGATTGTCAAGAGGAAAGTTGAAAAAATTTAAGATAAGCTTTAATTCTCCTTAAAACATTAAATACTGACTTTTTGAACCTCGTACAATAAGCTCTTGCGGGAATTTGGTCCTAAACGATAAAACATCTATTAATATGTTAGAAAATCTTAAAACTTCACCGTCTTTTAAATAAATTTCACTAAATCCATCCCAGTTAGGCATTCTATAACCATCGCCACCATAAGTGACGATTTTTTCATTATTGCTTTTGTTATAGCTATTTACATCCCATTTAGGTCCAAATAAAAAATCATCTTTACCCATGGATAACTCCAAATAAAGGTTTCTACTATTTTGACAACGAAAAAGTAAGAGCCTGTTTAAATTTTGTTTAATTTATTTTCCATGCTTTTTGTATCAGCACAAAATATAAACACAAAATTTATATGCCTAAAAGAAGCATATAAATTTTTCTGATATAGATTTAGAGCCTGTTTAAATTTTGTTCAATCTATTTTCTATGCTTCTTTTATCACCTACGAAAACAAGAAAACCTATGCTTTTTTTATCGGTACAAAATGCAAAACAAAATTTACAGGCATAAAAGAAGTATTATAAATTTTTCTGGTATAAATTTAAACAGGCTCTTAAACAGGTTCTTATGTTGCTTGAACTAAATGATACGATTTAACTAAAGGTTGAAACAAATTGAAGAAGCTATTTAATTTGAAGCATCCATATTTGATTATTAAATGTACACTTGTTCCCGCAGGTTATTTATTAAATAAACTAATCCAATTAGATCTTTATGAAAAAAATTTTACTTTATTGTGGCGGTTACATTCGTCATAAATCGAGCCCGTATCAGGAAAGGGTTTTAAGAAAGGTTTTTCTTTCTGCAATTTTTTACGGTTTTATGTTGTTGCTTACTTCATTACAGGTAAGCGCGCAAACCTCAGCTACGGTTAGTGGTACCGTTACCGACCAAAAAAACGAACCGCTTCCGGGTGTTAATGTCAGGATAAAAGGCACAACGTTAGGCACAAGTACAGATGTAAATGGAAAATACACCATTGCTGCCCCAAGTAACGGCACTTTAGTATTTTCATTTTTAGGATATTTAGTTCCTGAAGTACAGGTAAATAACCGCAAAAATATCAATGTACAGTTAACCGCCAATACCAATTCATTAAACGAAATTGTAGTAGTGGGATACGGCACACAAAAAAAAGCAACTTTAACGGGAGCAGTTTCATCGGTTAAAGGAAGTGAGCTTGCAGCATCTCCGGTAGCTAACATTTCAAATTCTTTAGCCGGAAGGGTTGCAGGTTTTAGTATGCGGCCAAACGGAGGGCAGCCAGGAGCCGATGCACCGGATATCCATATAAGAGGAATAGGGACCCTTGGAAACAACAGGCCCTTGATCGTGATTGATGGTATTATAAGGGACAACATCAACCAGATCGATCAGAATTCTATTGAAACGGTTACTGTTTTAAAAGATGCGGCAGCCGTAGCGCCTTACGGACTGGGAGGCGCTAACGGCGTACTTTTGATCACTACAAAAAAAGGGAAAACAGGAGATCCAAGCTTATCTCTTAATGCTTATTATGGATTTCAACAACCAACCTACTATCCAAAATTGCTGGGTGCACAAGATTATATGCGACTGAAAGATGAGGCGTATTTAAATGAGAACCCAAACAGTACGCAATTGCCTTTTGCCCGGGACCTGATTGACAATTATATTAACCTGCATGCCAAAAATCCGGATTTATACCCTATCAGCAATACGAGGGATCTGATAAAAAAAAACGTCCCTATGCAGAATTATGATCTACAACTGAGCGGCGGAACAGACAAAGTGAAATATCAGGCAGGTTTAGGGTTTTTAAAGCAGGATGGTATGTTTGATCCTATCAGCTATAACAGGTATAATTATAATATGAACCTGGAAGCAAAAGCGACTAAAACCACTACGATAGGCTTGTCCTTAATAGGAACGATAGAAAGAACTTCCACTATTGACCCTGGTGTTTCTGCAACCAATCTTTTCAGGAGCAATTATAAATATATCCCTATCGCCAACTTATATTACAGCAATGGGTTATGGGGGGAATTTGCCGGCACTTCTCCGGTAGGAATACTTAATGCAGGATATTTTCGCACGAATAACAATACTACTTTAACTACCATATCAATTGACCAAAAACTTCCTTTTATAAAAGGGTTAAGCGCAAAAGCCACTTTTAGTTATGACCCTACCCAAAGGACACAAAAAGCATGGCATACGCCTTACTATTATTACAGTCAAAATACTTCAACAACGCCTTATACTTATAACAAAGAAATATCTACGGCAGAAGGGGCCGGGGCAACATATACATGGCTAAATGAGGATTACGTTAAAACCCAGACTTTTACTTATCAGGGCTATCTTAATTATCATAATACTTTTGGCAAGCATGATTTCACCGGTTTGCTTGTTGCCGAAGCCCGAAACAATACTTTCGAGAACTTTTCGGCACGCCGTAATAATTTTGCGGTTAATGTAGATGAGTTAGGTTTAGGAAGTTCAAACAAGAATGATTTTGATAATAACGGCACCTCCTCTACGGGCAGCCAGATTGGTTATGTTTACCGTTTAGGATATAATTATGACGGGAAATATTTGTTAGAAGCTTCCGGCCGGTATGACGGACATTATTATTTTGCCCCGGGAAGAAGATGGGGCTATTTTCCTGCTTTTTCAGCGGGATGGGTATTGTCGGAAGAAAACTTTTTGAAAAATAAGTTATCGTTCCTGGATATTTTAAAAATCAGGGGGTCCTGGGGTAAGTCGGGTAATCTTCCCGGCAGTCCGTTTCCCGGCAGTGCGTTTCAGTACTCAAACGGATATAATTTATACGGAAATTCTTATGCCTTTGGGAACGGGACGATGGTGCAGGGCTCTTATCTTCCCCGCGAATCCAACCCCAATATTACCTGGGAAGTATCTACAAAAACTGATGCGGGCTTAGAGCTTTCTTTATGGAAAGGCTTGATAAACTTTGAGGCAGATTACTTTCATGAAAAAAGGACAGGAATGTTATTGCCACCGGCTATTAGCGTACCGGTTGAATATGGGCTGCCACTTGCCGATGAAAATGCAGGGATCATGTCAAATAATGGCATAGAGTTTACTTTAGGCTCTTCCCATAAATTTGCAAATGGGCTTCAGTTTAATTTGAATGCAAATTTTAGTTATGCCAAAAATAAAATGCTACAGGTATTTGAAACTAATGCTACACGTGATAATCCTAATAGAAGCAGGACAGGAAGGCCTTTCGGTACTCCTTTTGGTTATCATGCTTTAGGATTATTTGGTACAGCTGATGATAAAAATGGTGATGGTGTGATTAACGCTGCTGACGGATATAATGTTGCGCAGTTTGGCATCCTCCATCCCGGAGATATTAAATATGCAGATATAAGCGGCCCAAATGGAAAGCCTGACGGAAAAATCGACTCGAACGACGAAACTGTTATCGGAAACCCTGTTTATCCTTTTATCACTTATGGCTTTACGCCTTCTGTTTCATGGAAAGGTTTCGATCTTAGTTTGTTCTTTCAGGGGTCATCTTTGTCCAGCTTAGATATCCGGTTATTTCAAACCATTCCCTTTAACAATAACAACAGTAATGCTACATACGAATACTATGATAACCGCTGGACTCCTGATCATCAGAATGCTAAATATCCCAGGGCAAACCAATCCCCAACTTCAAACAATACCCAAACTTCGGATTTCTGGCAGCACAGCACTGCGTTCGTTCGCTTAAAAACTGCTGTTTTAGGCTATTCTATTCCAAGCAGCGCGACAAAGTTTTTAAAAATTAAAAATTTAAGGGTTTATTTATCAGGGCAAAATCTGCTGACAGCCAGCAAATTGAAATTTATGGACCCTGAAGTAGGTTATTCTGACCGGGAAACAGCTTATCCAAACCAAAGAGTTTTTGTTTTTGGCTTAAATTCAACATTTTAGAATTCTCAAAATACGATAATTATACAGTTATGAATAATATAAAAAGAAACACCTTACTGCTATTGGTAGTAATGGTGTTTGGTATTGCCTGTAAAAAAGATTTTTTAGATAATACGGAAAAAAGCAGGCTGCCGGATGCTACCCAGTTTGCATCAGAAGGTAATGCGGATATTTTTCTGAATGATATTTATAACAATCTGTCTAATAAATGGAATACTGCTGATAACCTTGATGATTTTACAGATGATAATGATGCCGGCATTTATTGGAAATCCTGGCGCTGGAAACAAGGTATTGTAAACCCATCCTCTGATAACGGAACCCCAATGGACAATGATAATGGAAATGCTTCTGATTTTGCATCATGGGGCTCGGCCTTCGGTAAAATCAGAAAGTGTAATTTATTTATTGAAAAAATAAACGAGTACAAATCTAACTTTTCGGTTGATTATGTGAAAAAGAGGCTTGATGAAGCGAAATTTTTGAGGGCTTATTTTTACAGTGAAATATGGATGCATTTGGGGGGTTTGCCAATTCTAACAGAGGTTTTAGACAGAACGACTATGGACAGCACCCAAATCTATAGTTCCAGGAAGACTTTTGAAGAAACCGTTAATTTCATTACCAATGAGTTGGATGCGATCGTAAAGAATAAGGCATTGGCAGTAAAGTATAATCATGGGGACCCAAATGCCGGAAGGGCAACTTTAGGGGCAGCACTTGCATTAAAGGGATGGGTGGAGCTTTATGCAGCAAGTCCGGCATTTAATTCAGGCGTTCCGGCTCCGGGTGCAGATCCTAATCACCTGGTCAGTTATCAAACTGCAGATGCTTCCCGATGGGCAAAAGCGGCAGCTACCAACAAGCAATTTATAGACACTTATGGCAGTACTTATGGTTTGTTTTCAGATCTTCCTAACCTTTGGCGGGAATCAAATGAATATAATTCTGAGGTTATTTGGGACAGGCAAGTAGTGCCAGTCATAATGGGATCAAATTACGAACAATGGGGCGGCCCCGTTTGGATAAATGGTGCTTACTATTGCTGGGGCAATTACTGCCCGACACAGGAACTGGTGGATCAGTTTAGAATGGCAGATGGTAAACTGATTACAGACCCAACATCAGGATATGACCCGCAGAACCCATATATCAACCGGGAAAAAAGATTTTATGATTTTATTGTTTATGATGGGGCGCCTTATAAACAACCCTGGATGACAAAAGCGGACACTATTTACACACGTATTGATAAAGTACATCCGTCAAAAAATCAAATTGACTTTGGAACCGATGATGTTGGAAACACCAGCTACTACTTTAAAAAGAAATTAAACCCGGATAAAACTCCCGGAGGGTATGCAAGCGGGGAGAATTTTATATATTATCGCTATGCGGAGGTGTTGTTAAATTATGCCGAAGCACAAAATGAAGCTGCAGGCCCTGATGCTTCTATATACACTGCAATCAATTTGATCAGACGAAGGTCAAGCCTGCCTGATTTGCCTATTGGTTTAAGCCAGTCAGATATGCGCACAGCAATTAGGAACGAGCGCCGGGTAGAGCTCTGCTTTGAAGAAAAAAGGTTTTATGATATAATCCGCTGGAAGGTAGCACAGGATGTGATGAACAAGGATTTGCATGGTATGAAAATTGAAAATTCTTCTCCTGCTGATAATAAAGGGAAGTGGACTTATCAAATTATACCGCTTAACCATCCGCATGTATTTACACAAAAGATGTATATGAACCCGATCCCACAGCAAGTAATTGATCAAAATAAAAATATTGTTCAAAATCCCGGTTATTAATTACTAAACAAACTGCTTTCGGGCAGCTTGTTTAAGTTTTGTTTAACCTGTTTCTGATGCTTCTTTTATCACCTAAAAATTGGTAAACATTTGGTTTTTGATTTATTTAAATTAATGCAAACACCAATTTTTATAGGGTAAAAGAAGCATTGTAATTATTACTCCTGCGTTTGTTGAAGGATCTTGTATTAATTTAAACAGGCTTTTATAGTTTTTGCATTAGCACAAAACAGACACTGATTTTATAGAGGTAAAAGAAGCATTACTATTATTAATCCTGAGCTTATCAAAAAATCCAACATAATTTAAACTGCCTTTAAATATAAATCCTAAAAAAACCTTATGATGCAAAGCAAATTATTTGCAGCAACACTTCCATTACTTTTAATAGTTGAACTGTGCACGGCACAAAAAGTGCTTCCTTATAAAAACCCAAAGTTGTCTGCCGAACAGCGTGCCGCCGACCTGATCAAACGCATGACGCTGGAGGAAAAAGTAGCACAGATGCTATGCATCAACTACGAGTCTAAAGATGAAGTAATTGACGCTAAGCTGAACATCAAAACAGAGGTACTGAAAAGTAAATACAGCCACGGTTTAGGCCAAATTGCAGAGTTTTGTAAAACACGCGGCTGGCTAACGCCGCGCCAGCAGGTAGAGGCTTACAATACCATACAAAAGTTTTTTATAGAGCAAACCCGGCTGGGCATACCTTTTATTGCGCATGATGAAGCGCTGCATGGCATCACGGCAAAAGGGGCTACCAGTTTTCCGCAACCTATCGCAATGGCAGGCACATTTAACCCGGAGCTGGTAAAACAAGCTTATACTTTGGCCGCCCATGAAGCCCGGAGCCGAGGCATCCAACAGGTGCTTACGCCTGTAGTGGATGTTGAACGCGAACCCCGCTGGGGCCGGTGCGAAGAAACTTTTGGCGAAGACCCGTTTTTGGTAGGCGAAATGGGCGTGGCCGCAGCGAGCGGCCTGCAAGGCAACCTGGATAGTACCAAAGTAATTGCCACATTAAAACATTTTGCCGCCCATGCACAGCCCGAAAACGGCACCAATACCGGGCCGGTAAATGTATCAGAGCGGGTATTGCGCGAGGTGTTTTTGTATCCTTTTCAGCAAGTTATCAAACGTACCGGCGTAGGTAGTTTGATGGCTTCTTATAATGAAATTGATGGTGTGCCATCTCATGCCAGCAAATGGTTGTTGCAGGATATACTTCGCAAAGATTGGGGATTTAAAGGGTATGTAGTATCAGACTATTTTGCGCTGGGCGAATTAGCCATCGGCTCTAATAAAGTTGGCAACCATGTTGCGGCAGATTGGCCGGATGCAGCCCGATTGGCGGTAGAAGCAGGCGTAAATATTGAGTTGCCCATCCCGCAAACGTATGTTTATTTGCCCGAGCTGGTAAAAAAGGGCTTGGTATCTGAAACCAGAATTAACCAGTTGGTAGAAAGCATGTTGCTTTATAAGTTTAAATTGGGCTTGTTTGACCATCCTTACCTTAACCCAGATGTTGCCGAAAAAGTGAACGGGACAGCCGAAGGCCGTAAGTTGGCACTTGAAGCTGCGCGCCAGTCTATTGTGATGTTGAAAAATAAACCGGCAATTGCACCACTCAATTTAAACAAGTACAAAACCATCGCCGTGATTGGCCCGAATGCAGACCGCGAGTTATTGGGCGAGTATTCTGGCCAGCCTAAACAGTTTATTACGGTGTTGCAAGGCTTGAAAGAACGTGTAGGCAATCAGGCCAAAATTGTTTACGCGGAAGGATGCAAGATTACCACTACTTCGGGCTGGTACAATGACAGTGTAGCACTCGAAAAACCAGAAGTAAGCAGAAAAAGCATTATAGCAGCTATGAAAACAGCGCGTAACGCCGATGTGATCGTTCTGGCAGTAGGCGGAAATGAGCAAACTTCGCGCGAAGCATGGAACTTATTGCACAAAGGAGACCGGTCTGATCTGGACTTGGTGGGAAGCCAGAATGAACTGATTGATTCGCTGGCTACTTTGGGCAAGCCTATTGTTGCCGTAGTTATCAATGGTTCGCCATTAGCTTTTAACAACCTGGATGCAAAGGCAGATGCTTTATTTGAGTGCTGGTACCTGGGTCAGGAATGCGGTTATGCCATTGCCGATGTCTTGCTGGGCAATTACAATCCGTCTGCAAAACTTTCAGTTTCTATACCACGTTCGGTAGGGCAATTACCCATTTATTACAATTATAAACCGATGGCGCGCCGCAGCTATTTATTTAGCTCTGTTACGCCTTTGTATCCTTTTGGCTACGGTTTAAGTTATACTACTTTTAAGGTAGAAAATATCAAACTAACTAAACCATCGATGGCTAAAGACGGAACAAACCAGCTTACTTTAACCATAAGCAATACCGGAAAGCAGGAAGGGGCCGAAGTAGTGCAGTTATATATCCGGGATTTGGTAAGCTCGGTAACCCGCCCGGTTAAAGAGTTGAAAGCATTTCAGCGGGTAAATTTAAAAGCAGGCCAAACGAAAAACCTAAGCTTTAACATTACACCTGCTATGCTGGCTTTTTACAATATTGATATGAAGTATTTGGTTGAGCCGGGCCAGTTTGAACTGATGGTAGGAACTTCATCCCAAGATACAGATTTACAAAAAATTATGATGAGCGTTGCCGTTGATAAAAAGTGATCGCTAAAGATAGACATGCTTCTTTTATCACATAAAAATTGGTGTCTGTATATTATTTCTTAGAGCCTGTTTAAATTTTAGTCAATTTATTTTCTATGCTTCTTTTATCACCTAAAAAATGATTAAGTATTTGGTTTTTGATTTGTGTAAATTAATGCAAACACCAATTTTTATAGGGTAAAAGAAGCATTGGTATTTTTTCTTGATAAATTTAAACAGGCTCTTAAAAAAAAGCATATAAAGTTCAATGTTTTTTAGTTGATAAAAGAAGCATGAAAAATATCCTGAACAAAATTAAAACAGGCACTGTGGTATTTATACATTTGCGGCCAATAGGGTTTAATCTTCCAATAATAACTTTTTTAAGCCTGTTATTGATAGTCAATTTAAAAGCAACAGCGCAAACTCAAATCATTGCTGATTTTAGTAAAAGGACCGGCCCCCCGCTTATCAAAACAAAATTTAATGTTTATCAAACGCCTTTGGCACCTTTGCAAAGGATGCTGAACGATCAGCATTTGTTAAAAGAAGCCGGCATCCGTTCCTTAAGGTTTGAGACGGCCTGGGGAAAAAGCATTGATTTTAATGCCCCGTCCATCACAGGCACTTATCCTGATTTCAAATACAACAGGACAGGCTACACACAATTTATAAAAGGATTAGAAGCACAGCTTGTTTATCCGTTGCTTACACTTACTTACACGCCTGATCCTTTGAAACCGGGAAAAGACTGGCGTGATAAACCATCGAGTTTGGAAGGATATAAAAAGGTTACCCGGGATTTTGCTGCCTATTGGAAAAGCCAGCAGATAATGCCAATTGATTATGAAGTGTGGAACGAACCGGATTTTAAGATGTTTTTTAGCGGGGGCAAAACTGATTACTTTGATATTTATAAAGCTGGTGCACAAGGAATTAAAGCAGGAAATAAGGATGCTAAAGTTGGAGGGCCGGTTACTGCTTTTAACGGATGGTACAAGGATTTTTTAAGCTTAGTAAAAAACAATAATTTACCGTTGGATTTTCTATCCGGCCATGCTTATGGCAATGCAGAAGGGCAATTACAAGCCATGAAATCTGCTTTAGGCACGTTTGATTGGCCGGGCGTTGAAACTTATCTCACAGAATATGCATCTTATAAATCTGTTCCGGGCACAGATATCCGCGAAGGTGGAGCCTCAGAACGTTATATTGCTGCTGCTGATTTTTTTAAAGACGCAAAAATGTTTTTGGAGCATACAGAACTGACAAAAGTTTACTGGGCACAATGGTCAGACGTGGAACTGCTTTCAAAAGAAGGGAATTGGTATTATGAACCTAAAACCGACAAGATGGGCTTGATTGACCTTTCCGGTAAACCAAAAGCACTCTATAACGGGTTCAAAATTTATAATTTAATGCCTGTTGACCGTAATGAAACAATAATAAATAATCCCAATGTTGATGCTTTGGCATCATCTGATGCACACAATGCCGGGTTTGTGGTTTGGAATTTATCTGATTCGGCAACAACCATAACAACTGCCTTAAAAAAACTTCCTTTCAAAAATGGTTCCGTAAAAATTTATCGTATTGATGCTACGCATTCCAGTTATTTTGAAGATAAGGATAATTATAAGCTGATTCCTGCAGAAACCAAAAGACTATCTGCAGACCGGTTTTCCTGGACAGGAAACCTGCCTGCAAAAGCAGTGGTGTTTATCCAATTAAAAGATTTTTCCGGCCAGTCAGATTTAAAAACCAACCTTGTTGCAAAAGACATCCGTACTTATCATTGGTTTTGGGACAGGGGAAATACCAATTATGCAGATTTTGACAGGCAAACCTGGATCGCCCGTTTAGGAATGGGAAGCAGTAAAGATACAGCAACAGCGCAAATCGGTGTCGAATTAACAGACGTACCTCAAAAACTGCGCATCGTTGCTAAAACTTCCGGCACACCGCATATCATAAACGATAAATCTGTTTTGGGCTATCGTTTAGATTTTATGGATACAAATGGAAATTATGTGAAAAGTGTTTTGTTTCACGGAACGGTCTACCACAATTACCACGAAAAATTGTCTTGGGGCAAAAAAAATATTGCAGATATAAATCTTGCCATTCCTGTAAATGATTACACTTTAAACCTCAAAAAATTAACTCCCGCTAATTTCAACGGAAAAATGTTGTTAACTTTTATACTTCAAAACACAGGAAAAAACAGCAGCGTTACTTTTAAAGTGTATAAGGCCGGTAATATAAAATTACCTGGACCTCGTTTAAATTAAATTCATATCAGATCCTTCGATAAGTTCAGGCTAATATATAAAGTTCAATATATGATTAGAGCCTGTTTAAATTTTATTCAATAATAATTTTATAGCAGAGAGCTTGACCATTTCTTCCGATGTTTCCAGCAGCAGTTCGTAATTCCTGCACAGCCTTCTGTCGTTGCGGGACCAGGAAAAAGTACGCTCGGCCACCCATCTTTTATGCACCGGTTTAAACCCCTGTCTTTTTATCATCTGAACGCATGACTATCTGTAAAAGATATCCGTACTTCTGTTTGACCTGTTCTATAACTTCCCCACGGTAACCGCCATCGGCAAGAATTGCCCTGATGCCACAAAGCAGTTCTTTTAAAACCCGTACCGGCAGTAGTGCGGCCTTACTGTCATGGACATTGCCCACAGTTACCATAACGGCCAGCAGGAAGCCGTTCTTGTCTGTTGCCACATGCCTTTTGACACCTTTCACCTTTTTGTTCCCGTCATAGCCGTTCAAAGCCCGGTTGTTCCCCCAATTTACGCTTTGGCTGTCCATGATGCCCAGGCTTGCCTGCTGGTTTTGCCCCATTGCAGACCGTACTTTTCCCCTGAGCTTTGATAGTAATAAATCAAAACAGTCCAGCCCTGCCCATTTCTTATAATAGTAATAAACCAATTGCCATTTGGCAAAGCCAGTGGGCAGCATCCGCCATTGGCATCCGGTTTTGACCACATATAACACCGCATCCCATATAGAACGCA
>JAABUS010003262.1_pt1 | contig 26925 bp, 30 predicted proteins | sample 5560161 | NCBI WGS metagenome assembly JAABUS01 (sample SAMN10711885, study PRJNA513376) | rock metagenome | isolation source: Antarctica rocks | place: Antarctica: Victoria Land, Trio Nunatak nord | collected 2016-01-04
TGCGGGGATGCAGGATTGAAGGTGGAAAGGCACGTTGATGGTGCGGGGGTGGGTACGCCCAGATGTCTACATGATTAATAGGACGGAGTATCGAGTTGTGGGGCACGGGAGTGGGGAAGGAGGGGTTTCTGGATTTCGGGCGGCTGAGAGGTGGTGGATTGTTTGGGATTTCGTTGAGCGCTTTGGATCTGCACTCCGCCCGTGGGAAGAGTCTGGGTTGAATGGAAGCTAGTGTGCGATTTGGGATATGACAGTGCCGACAATAGAGGCGTTGGGCAAGACGCCGTATTGTTGTTCTGGGATAGTAATGGCATGAGTAAGTCAAAGGCATCATGAATCGGCCATATTGGAGATATTGCAGAGATTTCCGGTAGCGGTATGGTCACTAAGATCCTGCATAAAAAAGGAAAAGTGAAAGAGAACATCCATAGCCTCTTTCCAAGCCTTACTGATAAACTCTAAAGTGATAGGCCAAAGGAGAGGACTTTGAGAGGAAAAGAAAGTACAACGGACAGCCTTGCCTCCCAGAGGAAAAGCACCGATTTTTCAATCAGTTCGAGAACCCTGATGTCGTTCGACGTATGCTCTCTGGAGTCATGCTTGCTTGTCAGGGTTGCATGTCATATTTTTACAGTTGAAAGGAGTTCGGGAAGGTTGCAGAGACCCACATGTCAATGTGGTACGCGTTTCTCGAGGCCATGGATGCATCTCGATGTCATTGGACAAGATCGTGTTGTTGACGTTCCACGTTGCTGTCAGAGTAAGTGGTATCCATCGACCGTTGACCTCTCTGGTTATAGATCGCCACAGACTGATCGACGTGCTCTTGGTTCGCGGTTCAACGAGATCAGTGATGCGAAGTGATATAACAGTACCTTAGCTTCCAATAACTTCGCCTAAACACCTTAACCCCGCCGGTAACTGCAAATAAATCTGGGGGCCTGGCTGTATAAAGTCTGGATTCCTTCATTCAGATTGTAGATTTCTTGTCGAGTAATTGAACGTAGTATTCAGCATACAGGTGTTTGGCCTCGATCAGCCCAAGGATAGCAGTGAATCCCAGTCAGCATGCCTACTATCAATGGTAAAGAGGTCGGTGCTACCGGCTATGGTCTTATGGGCAAGTTTCCCCAAGCTTTACCTTCTCTTGTTCATGACGGTACTGGAACCCGTCTGACGACGAGCAGGCTTCACCTGGCGCCCGAATGCCACGCCGAGCTCCGAAGCTATCAAAACCATGCAGACCGCCCTCTCCACCGGCGCCAATTCCTGGAACGCTGGAGAGCTATACGGTACTCCAAGTTACAACAGCCTGCATCTCCTCAAACAATACTTTTCCGAACACCCCTCCGACGCGGAGAAGGTAGTGATCAGTATCAAGGGCGGCATCGACCCCATCAAGCATGTGCCGGATGGCACTGAAGAGGGCGTTCGCCGCAGCATGGATAATTGTCTTGCTGGGTTAGACGGGAAGAAATTCCTAGACATCTTCGAATGTGCTCGTGTAGACCCGAACACGCCGATCGAGACCACGATCGGTACATTAGCGTGATATGTAAAGGAGGGAAAGCTAGGCGGAATAAGCTTGAGCGAAGTGAAAGCGGAGACCATACGCAGAGCAGCCAAGCTACATGCGATCGCTGCAGTAGAGGTCGAACTCAGTCTCTGGTGCACGGACATACTGGAAAATGGAATCGCAGCGACGTGTGCGGAGCTGAATATTCCGGTCGTGGCATATAGTCCGCTAGGGAGGGGTTTCTTGACTGGGGAGGTCAAGAAGATTGAGGACCTTCCGGAGGATGACATGAGACGACGGTTTCCACGGTTTCAACCAGAAAACTTTGGAAAGAACGTGGAGATGGTGACGGAACTTGAAAAGCTGGCGAAGAAGAAGGGTTACACACCAGCACAACTGGCTTTGGCAAGGGTAAAACAGTTGAGTGGTAAGAAGGGTATGCCGGTCATTATACCAGTTCCAGGTGCGACGACGGAAAAGAGGGTTATCGAGAACATGAAGGATGTGGAGCTGAACGTGGATGATCTGAGCGAGATTGATGAGATTCTCAAGAAGTCGCCAGTCATTGGAGATCGGTATGGGCCTCCATACGCGCATCTGATGAATGGGTAGACTATTCTGACAGGTTGTTGAAATCGACCTATTTCACATCATCTATATAATGAAATGGATGTCAGCGAGATTCGACCCAACACCTCGCCTCCTTTGCTTAGGAATCTCCTCCGGGATTTATCAGATCAAGTGTAATTTTAGTGCGTCGACATACAGCTTCAGACATTGCTGGCACCGTCCGAATTGCAGAACTCTTAAGCTTGTTCATCACCAATGTAATATAGTTGCAAAGAAAGACGCAATGCTTACCAAGAGATTTTGATTCTTAGCCACGGTCATTGCCCTCCTATTTTATGGAGATATTTTCCAGACATGCATCCCATTGGAGACCATGGCTAGACTCTGGAGATGCTTGGAAATTTGGATGATCTTCTGAATATTAGGTATGTTCAAAGCCTCAACTTCAGCCAGAACAACTATAAAATCCGTCATGAGAAAGGCACAGTTTTAGGAAGCTGCAAAGGTATGCTAGAGACATTGCATGCAACCCAGAACATGCAAAGCTAGTAGGGGTGATCGGTTCCATGCTCGGTCGCGGTTCTCAAAGCAGCCGTGCTCAAGCTTGATTTCATGCCATTGACTTTTCGTTTCCCCTGGACTTTGGCTTCCCGTTACTGTCATGAACTTCCAAATCCCGTAAGATCTTGCTCATAGTCTCGCTGTCTAGGTCTTTCGAGGAGGGTATCTCATCTTTCGAAACCCGCTGATGAGGCCAGCCATTCTTCTCATCCATGATGCTTGGCATCGGTAACTGTTGCTCTGCTTTGTCATTTTCGGACGGTTCCCGTGTAGCGAAGCTCTGGAGTAACTCAGTGTACGGACCTTTGGCCTCATAGTACTTCTCAACTTCAGCCCAGAAGTCTGCAGCCACATACTCTGGCATGGTCAATTATTTGTCTGCTCGCTGCTATCCGGACCCTATCAGTCACGAAGTCAGTATCTCCTTGGGACAGTCCGGCGACGTCACTTGGACGTCGTTTGTCTTCAATGCCTAAGGACAGTAGCCCGGCCGATTTGAGATTTTTGTAGATATTGGACAGTGTGTATTTGGAAATTATAATAGCTTATGATAAGTTGAGAGTGACTATGTAGATCTCCAGCGCCACTGTAGGAGCTGGAAACAGTTTGTACTGAATGGGCAATAGAATGAACGGATAGGTGATAGGGAGAAAGCATAAGCTCCTGAAGCTGTACTTCGGGGGTAAAGATGGTACCGAGAGTATGTGGTCTTTAGCCCTTGCTGTGAGACAGCAGAAAGTCAGATCGATAGCCGGCTGCTGCAAACATCTGGTAATGTAATCCACCCAGTAATGCAACCGCTACCTAGTGATTTTAGTGCAAAGGTCAGGGTTATAAGGCTCAGCCCTAAGCTTTATGCGCCAAAACCACTAGCGGTTGCATTACCGGGTGGATTGCATTACCTTACTAAAGTAGGTGAGAAGGAGTAAGCCAATTTTAACCCCGCACTTCTTGAGACACCATCGGTGAAAGGTTGAGCCGAGCTGTGAGCCGAAAATATGGCTAATGCACGAGATCACTGCATTTCATGTTGTAAGCTTTGTTTTCCAACCATTGAAACTATATATCTTGCAACACAATGCGCCCATAGTGACACACCTTGTCCTTTTCTGAATCTGGAACCTCTTGAAGAGCGAACCTCTTCTCCAGCCCCTGAAGACTGCGACAGCGACGACGAGATGGATGGGTCCGATTCGGCCCCAGATTCCCCACTCTCTGATCACCCATCAAGTGAATTCGGGGATGATGTCCTCCCCACCCCAGATCGCAACGCTAGCGAGGATATGGACGAGCACGAGCACGAGCACGCCGACAATGCGGACATGCCACCAGCCAAAAAACAGCGCATTGGCCAATACGGCTACCGCGCGACTCCAGTAATGGCAGCCAACTACGACGATGGGGAGATATCCTCCGACACCGACGGCAGCGTGCCTGGCTCACCATGGCCCTCCGGAATCACTCCCGATGATAACGACGTCCACGAGCAAGTCACCGTCTGCAAATGGTTGAACTGTACCGCTGGCGACCTCGGAAACATGGACAATCTGGTTCAGCACATCCACGACGACCACATTGGGATCCGCCAGAAGAAGTATGCCTGCGAATGGGAGGGGTGCCCTCGAATCGGCATGAACCACGCAAGTGGCTACGCGCTTAGGGCTCATATGAGAAGCCACACCAAGGAGAAGCCATTCTTCTGTGCTCTGCCAGGTAAAATCCTCCGTCCCCATCTGAAGATACCATAACCTGACTTCCACCTAGAATGCGACAAGTCCTTCACCCGCTCCGACGCCCTCGCCAAACACATGCGCACCGTGCACGAGACCGAAGCCCTCCGCCCCTCCGACCCCGTCCCCCGCTCGCACTCAACCGCCGGCATGAAGCCCCAACGCCTCAAGCTCATCATCAACGCCAAGCCGCCCGCCTTAACATCGCACTCCTCCCAAGCCGGCGAAGCCGACATCGACGACGACGCCACGATCGGCACGCACCCCAACTCCGACAACGACCCCTCCGCCGACTCCGAAGCCGACGCCCCTCTCCCCCTCGGCGAATTCCAGTACCCGCCGGACGTCGAGTTCACGGACGAGGAGAAAGCGATGCCCATTGACGAGCTGTACAAGCTGCTGCGCATGCAGGTGCACTGGTCCGAGGAGTCGGGCGCGGAGCTGCGGAAGGAGGTTGCGGAGCTGGAGGGCAAGCGCAAGGAGGCATGGCAGGCGAAGGAGCTGGTGCTGCACAACCTGTACGAAGCTGAGTTGGCGAACGCGGATGCGAAGGGCGAGGAGCAGAAGGTGGTGTATGATCTGGCGACGGATCTGCCGGCGAAGGTGTTGCCGATGAAGGGGCCTACACCGTGGTGGAGAGAGCTGAGGGAGGAGGAGGCGAGGGATGTGGAGGGGTGAATGGTCTATCGGATAAGTGGGTTGATTTGTGCCTTTATGGGAGGTGACCCTACGAGCATGCAGCGAGGAGTTCAGGCCGGAAGCCTCTGACGGGGAAGTCATCCGTGGCACTCGGGACGGCATGCTGGAGCCGACGAAGCTCCACAGAATACTTTACATCATGTACCATAGATGAGCGATAGAGCTTGCGTTTGCAAATATGGTCCCAATCACACAGTCGTGGACCCTTGCTCATCATGATTCAGAGTCATGAATGTAAGGTAAGCAGTCATTGCGAAGCTCATCATCGAGCAGGAGCTACCCTCCAACATCGAGCTGCTCTTCTCGAATGAAGCATTAAGAGAGAGAAAGAGAGAGAGCGAGAGAGACAGAGTATGAGTAGCTAAGCTTCGCAGCTTCCCTAGATTACAGTCTATGTCTGTCGATAATATAGTAATACAAAGCCAAGGTAGCAGCCAGGCACATCTATCCAGCACCCTAACAAGCTCGAAAACCTTCAAACATCTCAAAGCATCACGAACCCCTCCCATCCATCCATCCTCCCCGCCCCAGATCACCTCCAGCCATTCGTGCACTCCCTATCCCCCACTCACCGGTCCCAACAACCGCTGTATATCCCCCACCCTGCCCTCCCCCCCTCCTCTCTTCCTCCCCCCCTTCTCCCTCAACGCCATGCCCGCCAGCCTCCTCTTCTCGCTCTGCACGCCCAGCACCCTCTCCTCAATACTCCCCCCCATCACAAGCCGCCACACCGTGACCTCGCGCTCCTGCCCCAGGCGATGCACCCGATCCACAGCCTGATCCTCAATGGCGGGCGCCCACCAGCTGTCTGCGAGGATGACCTGGTTGGCAGCCACGAGATTGAGGCCGACGCTGCAGACGGCGAGGGAGGCGAGCAGGATATGTGGGCTTGTAGGGGAGGGGGTGGAGAAGGAGGTCATGGCGGCGTCGCGGGCGGGGGAGCGCATGGAGCCGTCGATGCGGGTGAAGGGGAGGGAGCGCGCGGTTAGGGCGGTGCCGATGATGTCGAGGAAGGAGGTCCATTGGCTGAAGATGACGGTTTTGGTGGTGGGATCTTTGGTGTGGGAGGCGTGGAGGATGGAGAGCAAGGCGTCGACTTTGCTGCTGGAGCTGGAGCTGGGGGAGGAGGTGGTGGGGGGGTTGAGGGACTCGCCGAGGTCGATGGCGGGGTGGACGAGGGAGTCGGAGGTGAGGGGCTCGGCGCGGCACATGGGGCAGCGGTGCTGGGTTTCGATGACGCGGGTGATGCAGTCGGCGCCGAACTAGGTGAGTTTCGGAGTCAGCATTCCTCCTTTCAGTCAATGCATTGAGCAGAGGTGCATGCTTTGGGAGCGGATACTGCTGAGACGTGTTTCAAGTATCTTGAAACGCTCAGAAAGGGAATCTACTTACGACGTGGGCGCAGGCGGTGATGACGGGGGTGTGCAGAGACTCGAGGCAGATAGGGCAGTCTTCTTGGGAATCGATGGAGAGCTGGAGCATGCTTTGGAGGGCGGCTTTGTTTTCGGGGCTGAGGTCGACGACTTTCTGCCCCTCGAGGGAGGCGAGGAGGGAAGTTACGCGCTCGCCGCAGAGTTTCCCTACACGGGTTGGGTCAGTCTTGCCTTGCTTGAGATGGCGATCGAGTCATGGAGAAAAGACTGAAAACGGGAAATGTGCAAGACAGTTGAAAGGTTACTTACAGTGATTGCAGACTTGGCGAAGCCGGAGGAGGATCTCAAGCAGATGACGATACGTTTCTGCCGGGCGAGCGTTTGGCCGGTTGTTACTGTCTTGATACCGACGCAAAAGACCTTGACCTTCCGCTTGCAATGCTTCGTACTTCTCGCGCTCGTGAGGCTGGAAATCAATGCGATGAACATATTCGGAGATGTTAGGTAGGCGAAGGTTGATGAATTTCATATCCTTCTTGCGACGCAAGCATATTGTGTGCATAAGTGCCTTTAGTAGGAGGCTTGCGTTCTCATCGCCGGTATTTAGGGGCCGAACCAGAACGCTGTTGAATATTTCCAAGGTTTCAAGACCTCCGGTAAGTTTCAGGAATCGGACGAGGGAAAACAGATCCTTCAAGTTATTGATGATGGGAGTCCCTGTAAGCACCCACCGCGACTGAGCTAAGAGAGCAGTAATGGCAACTGTCTGCCTCGTTTTCGGATTTCTTATGGTATGACCTTCGTCCAGGATAATTCGACGCCAAGTCATCGAGAAGACTGAAAATTTACGAAGTCAGCATTTCCTCTTCATGTCAATGGGTTAAGTCAAGGGGAATGTTTGTGGATTAGGGCTCTTAATACGCTCAGAAGGGTTAACAGCACTCGAAGGATAAGACTCACGTCCGTCCTCACAAGGTATGGAAGGAGCCGAGTCCATTCCGCGAGCCTGGTATTCGAGCGAGGGCTGGGTGTAGGTCGTAATCACTACATCGTAGGCTGCAAACTCTTCTGGCTTCATCGTCTTCCTCGCGGCGCCATGGTAGGTCAAAACACGAAGAGCCGACTCGGGACGAATATGGTGTGCAATCTGGCCGCTCCAGTTGCTCATAACACCCAGCGGAGCGATGATCAACGTTGGGCCTGGACAGGTCCCTGAGGTTTGTGTATCTGACACCATCAACGCGATCATTTCGAGGGTCTTGCCCAAGCCCATATCATCAGCAAGGATACCTCCGCTAGATAAGCTAGGTGCCTCTGTAGTCGAGTAATTTGTGGCAATGTTCGTAAACAAACGTGGGTTCTGCCGAGACCGCTTCCAAAGCTGGACAACATCTGCAGAATTTTCGGCCGGGAGCTTAGGATTCTCCTTCTGCAATAGCCAAGCCAGGGCTTGGCGCTGATAATTGAGCATCTTCGTAGCCAGCTTCTCAGGAAAATCCGCCATTGGCATCGAGGCCATCACATCTTCTCCAGTGCCGAATTTCTCGACCACCTCACCCACATCTCTAGGGTTGAACCTTTCGCTGCCTGCCACAATGGTATCAAGACTCTGTGTGGGTGTGCTGCTGCTTTGTGAGCTGGCAAACCCTGTTTGGCTGCTTCCAAGATCCCATTGTTGGCTACTTCCAGGCGTCAGGACGCCCCCCTTTCTTGCAGTCTTCAATCGTTTCAGCTCCTCTGCTTTCCGCTTCTTCTCTTCTCTTGCACGCTGAATGATGCCATCGAGCGGCAGCCTGTCGACTCTCAATTGATCAACAAGCGCTGATCGCTCTTCGGGAACACTCGTGCCATATAGCCTTAGAGCTATGGGGACGTCGTAGACGCCTTTGCTACCGATGAGAGAACCTTCGACGAGGAGTGTTCCAGGGTCCATATATTTGGCGAGCTTGGCGGCCATCTGCCGCGGTATATGGCCGATCTGATCGCGCCGCACATTCTCGATGCGTATGGAATTGGAGTCGTACGGGTTCCCCGGCTCTCTCCTGACTATCACAAATTCCCCTTCCGTCGCATGACCCGTATAGTATTGAATCCCGACGACCTTCGTGTTCAGCGTGCCGTAAAGCTCAAAGCTCTGACTGGTATTCTCCTGGCCATCCTCTTGAGAAAGGACTAAGATATCTTCTGCGCGCTCCTCATCCGTACGATCAGTGGTCCAGCTGTCGCGCTGGCTCTGCGTGATTCCATCTGCAGGTTGCGCTCCATTGGCTCGTTGACGCTGGGAAGGCGGGCTTTCGTCATCGCTATTAGTGAGGTCGATGGTATCAATTTTGCGCTTTCCATGGTATAAGGGCGCCATTGCTGGAGGATTGAGGGCCGTCTAGTGTCCCTGCGTCCTCGACGTGTGGTTGATTCTGAGGAAAACCGTGTTGCGCGATAACGAAATACGCGCTAAAGCGCTTAATCACGTGTGATAAACAAGCGAATAGGTAGCTCCAACTTCCGATTACCGAGGTGTAGCATCTGACTTCTTCTTGCAAATTTGTGGTAGCTATGTGGAAAGCTGGAGGACTTTATAGCTTGGTCTAGTGGCTATACACTGAATTTTTAGAATCGTGTCACATCGAGGTCTGCGTCAAGTCTCACCGAGAGTATGCAATGATCCGGAACGACGGAAAACCACCGAATTCAAAGAGTACGGAGCGGTCTCATTGAATGTTCTTTCGTATCCATCTTTCAAAGTAACTCGCAATACTGTCGCTGTTTTTCTCTAGCATGCCAAAATGGCCGTTTCCCAGGATCCCGACAGTCTGCAATAAGGTGAAGGTCACCTGAACACCGGCTTGCCGCAGATAGGAAACCAAACAGTGATCTAGACGTTCCTTGAGTCAGCATGGGTAGACCCGGATACTGACGCGAATGGTAAGACATGCTGCCACTCATACTGTTTGACAATTTCAAAGCCAGTAAGGAGTTCAAGCACGATATCAGGATCTAAGGAGACTCCTACGTACCGTAAGCGACATGAATCGACGCTTGGGTGGTGAGAAACAAGACAGGGGCTTTCGAAATGTTCGTGAGCCGTCTCGGTTTCTGTGTGGAGTTACTGGCCTGCAACACGCAGGAATAATTCGACAGAAGCCCGTCAACGAATTGGTTCTGTCCGATTGTGGTTCTCACTAGCTGACTGGGATCCGTTACTGGAGGGCTGTAGGTGATGGGTACATCCGAAATGCCCCAAGGTCTAGCTGGCGCTGGATTTGGTGCACCTGAAAGACCTCCATCATAACTCCCGAATGGCGTCTGATCGGCTTCGAATGCTACATGAGCCTTCACTGAATCTGGACAGCCATCGGTGGCTAGGAAGGCCAATTGCCCTCCATAAGAATGACTGACAAAGATCGATGGGCCAATTCGGTCGAGTAAAGCGCAAGTGGACGTGCGCGAGATGTTCTCAAACACGGGATTAACACTCAGAGGCAGGAACGTCGAGTAGAAATTGTCGAAAGCTGGATCACCCCTGGTGCCGTTCTATAATCAATGCGTCAATTGATGGCTGTCGCAAAGAAGTAGCTAAGGAAGGTATGGAAACTCACGCCCGGCCACTGCGTGTGAAACTGCGCTTGGTAGTATTTATGATGAAGTTCTGGTGCCGTGAACCCAAGCTCGGCGAGCTCAGCGGTACCTCCGAATATCAACGGCTGCGCAGCACTGACATTCGTCGCGCTTGACCGGCCGACACTCCACTGGTCTATGATGTAGACCTCATACCCCTTTTCGAGCATATACGACGCCCAGCCTCGGTTTCCATCAGGCTTGTTGAGCCATTGCTGGGAGGGTGATCAGTACACAGCAAAACCGAAAACTTTCCTAGGACATTTACAGTTCCTGAAACGCCACCACCATGGACAAAGACGATGGGGTACTTTTGCGTTTTACCGCCCATAGGAGTAAGCTGTTCCACGTACAGCTGGTTCACCAGTATAGTGCCTTTGCTGGTACTGCTGAATTCATATTCACCTCCAGCGTAGAAGATGTTCCTCTGGTAGAAAGCTTCCGCAGTTTGATTGGGCGAAGGGGAGGAGCATACAGGCGCGGCCGCTAGGAGAGCGACTGAAAGAATTGGAAGACCCAACATGATTGTGTAGCATTCCAGATTCCATGTCCGGGGAGTCGCGCATATTTATATGGCCGTTGCTTGAATCAGTTCCCCTCGCTATGTGCGCATCTCCGAAATATGTGATGATTAGACCGGCTATCTAAAGCTTTGGCCAAGCTCAAAGTGGGAAGAATAAGCATGCCTGCAGCCAAGTTCAGTCGCCACGAGCCGCCATCTCCGCATCCGCCGTCTGCGCCCGCCGCCGTCCTTCGTAGAACAATAGCGATACGAAGTTGGTCGGCTGGGCAGAAGGACTAACATTGCTAGTAATTTGGGTGTTCGCTGCCCGGCTCGACGGTTCGCCTCGGTTCCAGCCTCCCAAGCCTTCACAAGCGTCCATAAGTAAGCTTGTCAGCCAAATCGTCTAGCGCCTACGGTACCAATCAGCTCCCAGAAAGCTCGAAGTCGAGTCGAATCTTTCCGTTCGCATGATATTGCATGCTCGAACTCCCGAACAACAAATCCTAGCTGGCGACGTCAGGATAAATATGGAGATTGAGGATCCACCCGTAGACTAAAGTAGCAGAAGGACTTCTTCGTTGGTCGAGGTGGTGAGGGCGGCTCAAGACGAGGCAGCTTGCGCCGAGTGCCTGGCTCCAAGTGCAAGCGCAAACGAGCACCTCGACCGGCAACAACTTTTCGACGAACCTAGTATTAACTTGTGAGCGCGAGGATCTCATACTAACAAAGATAATTCGACATAAGTTCCGAGACCCTTCAAGCAAGATGGCGATGCTTAGGATAGGAGTGGCGCTTCGCGCAAGTTACCAATCCTGGAGCTAGAACTCGGCATTCGATTCAATTGCACAATATGGACGAAGTATCTTGATAGCCAAGTATGATAAATGAGACTCCTGAATAAGCAGGAACGACCACCTCCGAGCACTGCATAATCGAATGTTTAGCAAGAGCAGGAAACGGTAATCGAATGAGAGAAATGCTGTGTTGCTTGTCGGAAAGGGAGCGCCTCTTTCGCCTGACCCCCACGAAGTCATGAAAAGGTTGTTCCACGGTGTACAAATGGAATCCCACGGCCGCTGTGGGGGAATATCGGTACGAGTACAATTGCTCCTTCAAGTCACCATCTGATAATGACATAGGATCGAGGACTGCGACGGTCATTGGATAGTCTGCGAAAAAGCAGGGTACCGTGCGTGCTCTTCTAAAGTATTCACCTTGACACGGACGTCAATTATTTAGCCTGCTGAGACATCATCTGTACGTAGTCAACTCGGTAAACCATCACTCCTCTACTCCATCACTCCATCTTCTTCAGGTACTCGTTCTTCTGCGGCTTCCAACAATCGCCGGTCGATCTGATACTCCGCCCCACACTATTCTGGGGTGGTGTCAACGTGGTCTCGCGGTGTGCAGTACTATTTAGACTGTGCGATCAATCCCCGGTAAAATTTGGCTGACACACCAAAACAAGAAGCGTGGGTGGCTTTCAGTAGACCAAATAGACCGCCATCGTTGGTGTCGAAGGGCCGACCCACACGTCGTGTGATTATTTTGATCGAGAGCCGCGCCTATGAAATGGCAGCGGCTGGCGAGTAAAACGGCAACTAAGAGGATTGGGCTTAGCGTCCTTCGGCTGGATGAATATCCCTTGTCATGCTGGTCATCGTTCGAACGCGTTCCTGGCTCGCCCGGCCTTTGAGTAGTCTGACAACCGCAAGAGGAGACCAGTGGTGTCTTGTGCCCTACGACGTACATATCAATGGCTTCTACTCGTGTTGCCGTACACGATGAGCATCTGACACCTGTGGAAGAAGCATGGATCCTCGAGTTCGACCCTGCTGCGGCGGGTTGAGTTATGAGTACTCCAGAGAAGCCTGCCTCACTCAGACTTCTCGAAGGCATCTCTCCAGGTCGATCGCCAACCCTGAGCACGCGAATAGTGTGGAGGCCACCGTTCTAATGGGCAGACGTAGCTAGCTTATCGACCGGCCCTAGAAGATGCTTGATAGTCTGTGCACTAAAAGTAAGTTCCATATCAGCAGCACGCACGCACCACAAGCTGGCTTCCTCGTATTTTAAAGCAGGCATGCTTCGTCCTTCGTACCCTGCAGGAGCTGCAACCTTCTCGTAACTCGGATCCAATCGGTCATTTCATCATCCCCAGATCAATATCTCGATCTCTATAACAATTGGGTAACAACAACTGCTGCATCATAGCGAGCTAGCTATGCATGTAACGACGAAACAATGCGTAGGAATATTGGGGACATTCCCCATATATGTTGCTCTCATCTCTATTGGTGTTACTTGATCGTTCTGTTGCATATACACATTGTTTACCGAGTTTATTATAGAAACACTGTCTTCTTCTCGAGGTCTTTACATTCTCGCTTTCCCGCGAAAGCCCTATCTTTCTAAGAGGAGAATAAAGTTTGACGCCCTCACCACCATTGCTTGAGCCGTCATGGCAGGCTCTGCACTCGTCGGACAGCCACCCAACACCAGCGATGACTACAAGGTCATCGTCTCAATCGGGCGTTTGATGGAATTCCCGCCCGGCATGCTGGACCCCTCCAAAGGCCTGCCAATTCCTTTGAAGCGGCCAGCTAGCGACCATTATCCCTCCAATTATCCAAATCATGCTCCAGCAATTACAGCTGCAATGGCTATTGCAATCTCCCTGATCTGCATCATCACCGGTCTTCGCGTGGGCTTGAGGATTCTGCGTAAGGACTTGCGTTGGGGTTGGGATGATATTGTCATTATACCGGCAGCGGTAAGGGATCTGTCGCAGCCAAACATGAAAAACAGAACACTAATCCGACTCTGGTAGCTCGCCGGTGTAGCGTGGCTGTCGCTCGTGATAGGCATGGTGAGTTATGGCGGACTTGGGAAGCACTTCTACGATGTCACGTACAAGGAGCTGTACTGGTTCTACCGGGTATGGTAGTGGCTCCGAAAGAAGCAGATCCGATAATGCTAACATTGGCTGTGCAGTTTGCTGGAATTGCACAATTTATCTTCTGGATCACAGTCGTCCTCGTCAAAATATCCATCACCCTCTTCAACCGCCGTCTCACAGGCCTGACGTCCGAGCGTTGGATGGTCGCGCACAACATCTTCCTTGGTCTCCTTGTCTGCTATCTCTTAATCGCAGTCTTCCTCGACATCTTTCGATGCATACATCCCGTAGGAGTCCAATTTGACCTCCATAACTTCGGATCACTCAAAACCAAACCCCAATGCATCAATCCGAACGCCACCGGCATAGCCCTTAGCGTCATCCACGTCACGTTGGACTTTGCGCTCCTGTGCGTGCCACTCATCGTACTCTACAAAATCCAAATGTCAACGGCCAAGAAACTCCGCGTCGGCTTCCTCTTCTCCATCGGTTCCATCTCCTGTATCGGCAGCGTTATGAGGCAGGTTACGCAGTACCATCAACCGCTGGACGTCACCTGGTCGATGGGGGTCATCAATTGGACGACGATCGACATTTTCTTTGCCATCACTGCTGCCTCCCTTCCCGTCCTCAACGCGCTCGTGCCAAAGCGCTGGCGCTTCAGCGTTCGCAGTTTCCGTCCCTTCTCGTCCCGCTCTCACAGTGGGCGCAGTGGACAGAATCGCGCGAGTGTACGGCTTGGAAGTCACGAAAGCGTCAGCAATCCAGCTCGACTGCCACATGGTGCTCGTGAGCCCAAGTTCCATGACGAGAGCATCTTGAACGTCGATAACGTCGGAAACACGTGGCAGGAGACCACGGCACCGGATGGAACGGTGTTGCCAGTGCTGAGAGGAGCGGCGAGGTTGGATCAAGAGGGCGACATCGAGAAGGACGCTCGGGGTTTCAGATAGATGAAATCTTACAGCCGGTCTAGGGCGTCCGAACCCGATATATCACAATAAGGAGTCTCCAGCAGGCAGGTTCCAGCAATGAAATCATCTGCATTTACGTCTTCAGAAGGTTTCGGGCGCTCTATTACCATTGCAGCGTATACAGCATGGCGTTGCGGTCGTTTTTCTCATCATGCACTCGGCTAATGGAGCAGGCCGCTTGAGATCAGATGCACGCGTTGTTGATGGTTTCGAAACCCACAGCATACACACTCTCCTAAACCCAATATACGTGCTGATCCCACACCTCCCTCCATCCCCTCACTACCCATCTCTTCTCAGTCCCCGCCTCAAAACCAAAACCCCCCCTTCAAAATCCTCCGAGCTTCATCCTCCATTTCTTCCATAGCTAGTAGGTAATGCGATGTCGAGATTCATGTATTTCTCCTTATTTCATTGGGTCTGGAAGGGAAGGTTGGAGGTGTTGGAGATTGTTGCTCAAGGGAAGCCAGAGGAGTTGATGTATCAGGCAAGAGGGATAGAATGGATGAGGGGGGTATCTGCTGCTTTTCATACGCTGCTCGCTATGCCGACGTGAGGTATGAGCGGGGAGAATGTCTAGATGCTGAGGGAGGAGTATTTTGAGCATCGTCAGTCCTGCTCCAGCGTATCATCAACTAAATCTATTCGGCAAACGCCCGAGCCCTCAAACAAGTACCAGCGCCATGCTTTCCGAGAAAACTCTCCTCAATATCACACTCCAATTCCCCACCGTCATCGCCCACTATTCGACAGCACAGCCTTCACCTGCCCAAACACCACCTTACTCCCTGGAATCTGCACCTCGCCGATACCCGTCTCCCCCCCACTCCCCACCTCCAACCACTTCCTGAGCAGGTCATTGCTCTCTTTAGGCTTGATATCCTGGCTTGCCGTCCCCACGGTAACATGCGCCAGCGCATTGACCGTCTCCCATCCTTCATCCAGCAGCCGCGCGACGATGCACATGACCCTTTGGTCCCAGACGACGCGCTCGAGTTGCACGCGGCATTGCCCAAGCACTGGAGGGTCCAGGGCTTGGTTCTCGGTAGCTGGGGAGGTGGAGGTGGCGGTGGCGGTGGAATAGAGGTTTGAGAGGCGGGTCCAGAGGTCGGGGTGGGAGCCTTTGGAGGCGCGGTGGATGAGGGTGACGTGGAAGGTGGGCTGGATGCGGCGGGAATGGCCGAGTTGGCGGTAGAAAGCCGCTTGCTCGTTGGGAAGGGAGTTGAAGAGGGGGTTCAGGGTGGAGAGGATATCGACGGTGGGGAGGCGGACACAGAAATATTCCAAAGGCCGAGGTTTATTGGGAATGGGTCCAGTCCCGTTTTGGTGCGTTTGATCGTGGGCTTGCTTACTGTGTCTCTGGTTGGCCTTTTTGCTCTTGAAGCTGAGGTCGTGTTTGATGTCGGGCTTGTAGTCGTTCAGGGCGGACTCGATGGCGGCGTCCAGATTGTCGAGGCCGGGTAAGTTGGGAACGAGCTTGGGGTAGGCGGAGTGGAGAGCTTTGACGACGGTTTCGAGGTTGGTGCGGGAATCAGCCGCGACGTCGAGGTCGATGACTTCGTCGAAGGCGTCGTCTGGTTTGGAGAAGATATCGAGGGGTTCGAAGCGCTCGAGAAAGCCTTCCATGATGCCGATGATGTCTTTTCGAGATTTGGAGCCAGCTTGAATCGTTTGATGGTTGTCTCCCCGGCTCAGGACTCGGTCCTGGGTGACTTGTCGTATCGAAGGTAGCATCTCAGACTTGGGATCGTGGACGTAATGAAGTGCGACAAACTTTGCGTCTGGGATAACAGCCAAGACATCGTCGATGATCTGCTGTCTCTCCCGTTTCTGGTGGTTGTTCCTATCTGCAACCATCGCTGGATGCCCAGCTAGCGTATTGCAGATCAGCGTTGCAAATTGCTTTGGCCTGCCTTTTGTGCCCGTAATATTATCGTTTTGGACATGACCCCATCCAAACAGCTTGGTCAATGCAACGGCCACTGTGGTCTTTCCACAGCCAATGCTAGCAATAGGAAGGAGAACAACATTCTTCGTCACTTCAGTCGATGAGCCGCCGCTGTCATGCATTTCTTGCCTAATGATATCTGAGCCTTTAAGCCCTCGCTCTTTTAGGAAGTTTTCTCGCATCGCTATGATCCCGTGGTTTTGCATGTAAGCTTTCCCGAGCTCAGGGTCTTTTGCCAGTTGCCGTCGAGCGTAAAGCAGATATTCCTGAGTGATCTGCTTATGCTTCTTGAATTTTGGTGGTTTGCCACCAATAACAGCCTTCGTACATTCACGCCATTGACGGTACATTAGGTAGGGTTCCTCGAACTTGTACTTGAAGAACCAATCCTGATAATTACCTTGCGCGCCGTGTTCTCTTCTCTGACATCGGATGACAAAACCCTCTGTATCACGACCGTGGTACGAACCTGTTTCCGCGCATTCTTGCAAAAACGTCTGCATTGAAGATATGTCCTCTTTCATGAGATACTCCGCGCTCTTGAGGTTCCACTCTTTGGCGAATTGCTGCACAAGCTCACCGGAATATGTAGCAAATTCCGGGAGGTTAAGGTTCATCCCATGTAGATACAGACCTGCCGTCCTCTCGTCATAAGCAAGAACGTGTTCTTCGAAGGAATCATCACACAGCTCGGCGACGGCAGTAACGTTACGCTTGCGCAGCTCTCTCGCGAGGTCCATTCTCGTCTTGCCAATCTCCTGCAGATGTCTGTCCACCCATTTCTCCCCTGCTTTAGCATGGCTCACATCTGTGTCCTGGCGGTCACCTGTCGAATGTTTGCTGCACACCAATAAGTGATCGCCTTCTAGACCTCCAATGAAAATGATACATCCGTTCTCCTTGACACTCAATTCATAGGGGCCTCGAGTCTGCTTCTCTACGTTCTTGAGCTTCGTCTCATGAACCTCGCCTTGATTGAAAAACTTATCGTAGCCTCTGCAAACAATTTCGGGCGTGCCGTCTTTCCTATTGTAGGTGAAGAGACCTCGAGCATAAGTGGGCAGATCACGGCGTTTGTAGTCCCAATCTCGAAATCGCCACGAGTCAACAGTGACGCCCATGGTCCCTGCAATCTCAAATGTGATCTTTTTGCCATGGACGCCAGTTTTTTTTCCTGGGCCTATCTTGCTGCAAGCCTCTAGACCCTTCATAAGAGTCGAGATCTCATGTGGGTCTTGAGCAGCATAAGGCGTGTTGGCTCTTGAAGCCATAATTCCAATTGTGTGATATGCAGCGTACTGGCTTGTGTGAAATAGGCAGACAGAAGCGGTGGAAACCCGCAGTAAGTTGAGCCGCAAAGCGAGTTTGCTGTGATCGAGTCCTCGTAAAGTAATCGACGGTCTTGCAAAGTTCATTGGGTTCTTTTTCATCCCAACGTCTTCCTCTGGAACGATTGACTCATCCACTACTCCTTCCCCACCTGGTCCAACAAAACCCAATGTTGTGAGTCAGGGTACGAGAAGTGCTAATATCACAAGGCTGGTAATAAGCGAGCGATTGATTGTTGCAGGCGGGAGATCAGCGTCGACGTCATACCGCATTTTTGGGGGCACTTCTGCGAGTGATAATAGAGCAATACCTTACAATGCAATACAGTACCCTTCGTACAGTCTCAAGTACATCAAATAGTTGTCTGGGAGTTCATCAAGTGTGGCGTCCGTGGTAGTGATGATGGCAGTGCCTAACCCTCTCACTCTTGCTGCAGACAACAATCCAAAGCTCTTACCGCTCCTTCATTCAAACCCCTCTCTCGCAGCCACACAAGATGAACATGGCTACTCACTGGTGCATGCAGCAGTGTCCTACAATCACCTGGACCTACTGAAGGCTGTGGTCAACGATTTTCATGTCGACGTCAACATAAAAGACGAGGATGGTGAGACGCCGCTGTTCGTCGTGGAGACGGTTGAAGCTGCACAACTGCTTCTCGAGGAGCTTGGCGCGGATCACAAAGCGACAAACGACGATGGCCAGACTGCAGAGGAGAAGATCCTGACCGAAGGAGAAAATCCGACAATTGCGGCCTTCTTGAGGGAATCACGGCTACACGATGGTGCGAAGACAGAAGAAGCAGGAGAAACTCAACAGACATCACCGACTGGCCCTTTTAATGACAACCTGCATCATCCACCTCCACTACCACCGAATGTGACAGTCAATATGGGGACAATGGAGGATTCATCTGCCGAGGCATTAGGGGACGCAGATCCCGAGTTCAGGAGGCGGATTGACGAGCTGGCAGCTAGGAAAGATTTCCACGGTGAAGAAGGACAGAACCAGTTGAAAGAGTTGATTAAGGATGCGGTTCGGGGAGTGAACAGTAACGAGCGTGAGAGGGATGTCAGGCGGAGACTCCAATAGAGCAGAATAGCGGTGGTACGAACGATCAGGGACGACAGGCGCCTGTAAGCTCAAATTCGACTTTTCATCCATCATTGGGGATTCTCGTCTTATGAACGTCTGCGAAAGCCGCCCTTTTAGCCAAAAAATCCGACTTCGATTTATCCATTACCGGCGCCATGCTATATGCAATAGATGCTACCATCTTTACCGGGTCTTCATATAGGAAGGTGTGCACGTATGTACCTGGAAGGGAGGGCTCATGCGTCGCCACGGATCGTCTTGAAAAAGTCCATGACGCCGGTGAACACTACCAGCAGGATACCTCCACCGGGGCCAAGCCTCAGTACCTTCGGCAAGAAACCCTTGTATAAAGCTGAGAAACCCTCCTCCTTGAGGACTGTCCCGACTGCTGGCCACGCCCAGTTGTACTTAGGTATTGAGCCTGCTATCTTGGGCGAGTTCTGAATCCTCGATTTGACAACGTCCATAGGTGTATTCAGTATTGTACCAACGGTTCCTCCAATGGATCCGGAGATAATATCGTTCCGTATCTGCTGCTTCTTGTCCGCAGCTTTAGGCAGGAGTTCACGGGTCTGAAAGATTATTCCAAAGTAACCCGCATTCCATAGAATGTGCCTCCACATGGTGCTTTCCAAACCATTGTAGAGGGCAAGAGGGCCTTCGTTCTTTACAGTCTTGAAAACGCAATCGACCATGCCGGTGTATTTACCAGCGGATGCTCGATCTTGAAGCCTAATCTTCACCAATTCGAAAGGCACCACGATGAAAGCCTCAGTAGCGCCGGCTGATGCGCCCGTAAGGATGGATAATTGCTGGTTCATCTTCGCAATACCGAACAGATCTCGGTAATATTTCCCCCACGCATCGTTTGCTGCAAATTTTGTGGCCCTGCGAATGCTCAGCGTCTCCAGACCAGAAGCAGTGTCGCTCGAGAACGGCTTACCGCTTGGGTGCCTCCATCAGGATAGGTGCTGTGATTCCCCGGTAGAGCCGTGAGGCGCCTTCGTTCTTGATAATCTTGCGGAAACAATCCACCATCCCATTGTAGCCTTCTTCTCCGACACCCTTTCCTGTTTGCAGTTGTCTAAGGATACCGCCTTAGCAACAGCGCGACTTATCTGAGCATCTGAAACTACTTACACCCGGGTCTTAACAACATCGAGTGGGTACCTGGAAATCTGATCAGTCTTCGGCGCATAACAATAGGGACGTCGATGAACTTACATTATCAGGATCTAGATTGATTGTCAGTCAGCTAAATGCGCCCTCGCTAGAATATAGAATGAACTCCTGACCTCAGAGACACCTGCGACGGCGCCAGCCGCGAATTGGTAAATAAAGGGTAGTGGTTTGTCTTGCGACATCTTGACGGCTGGAGGGCAATTGAGGCAGGACGATAAAAGAATAAGTCTTATGCAGAAATCCTTGCTCGAGGAAAAGGCCGAAGTTTGTTGGGCATTATCTGAAAGAGAGCGTCCCTCGGCCCACTAGACCGAAGGAGCTGATTATGTCACGCGCTAGCTCATAGACCGCGTCCCCTCGCGACGCGAATACTCGAAAGCATAGAGTAAGAAGTCTTTGCCCCACCAATAATAACGCGCTTCTGGTGGCGTAGCTATGCCGGCGAGTCGGCAGAAGTCGTTCTTTGATCAGCCTGCGAAAGTGAGCACTCTTCTTCAACATGCCGGCCATACAATTGAAATTTCCAGGTCCGTCCGCAATGGTACAAGCCAACTGCTGTCAGCAATAACGACACTCGCGCACCCCTACCACCTACCAAGCCCACCGCAACAATGCCTCCGATAGCTGCTTCCTCTCAGTCCAGGAACAGACTGCGGAATTTTCAGTATGATCAGGAGAACGCGCCACAAAAGCATGGCAAGGCAATCGATAAGGCGATAGGAGCTGGGCAAGGGCTCAAAAGCCCATCCAAGGCTCGAGACTTTCAAGGCGTACAAGACACGGCGCATTTGCAACAGCACTCGCAGCGGGTAGGCCGGAATGAATCGAAAGAATGCCCTCAGACTCCAGGAGGCAGGCTTCCGCTGGCTGAGCTTATTGCTAGTGGGGACGACTTCAATCAGGTGCTGAATCTCACACCGGTGGAACGCGTACTATGGAACAACTCTGCTCGAAACTCCGAACAAGGAAGCTCTCAAGAAACGCCTGCATTACCTAAGAGCAGAAAGAGGGCACACAGTTCGTCTCCAATCTCATCCTCGCAGAAGAAGTACAGAACATCGGATTACTTTGCTGCGGGAGAAAAGTCAATTGATGTGCAGCATCTACAGAAAGCACTGAAGACCCCACAGGGAGACCCAGCTGGTGACTTGTGGAAAAAGTACTCGCTCAACGCTCATAGCAATGAGAAGTTGTCTCCGACACGGGCGTTTGGCCAACCGTTTCCGCAATTGCTGGATTCGTCGTCGCCTCAAACGCCGGCTCGCCAGCTATTAGGAAGGGAGAATGCTGGTTTGAGAAGATCATTCAGTTGTGGTACTGAATGGCCGACATCAGCGGCTAAGCGTAGAAAACTGCAGGCTACCGCCGAAGATACTCCGATTGCCTTGGCCGCTATCGAGGAAGGCGTGCAGAAGTCTCAAAGATCCAAGTCCAGACTTAGTCTCCTCGTCGCAAAGATCAGCGGCGATCTAGCTAGGCCTGCCAGCGATGCGAGTGAGGAGGCCTCTGCTTCGACACCTCACCGCGGAGACATACCATGGGCCGGTCATCCAATATCATCTGAGGCAAACCTGGGAGACAAGGAGGACGACAGAAGGCATTATCAATCTCCAGCATCACAGAAAAGGACAACGGCTCGCGACATCCTCGGCGAAATCCATTTACCAGACGATATGCCGTTGCACGACCGAACGGATGTTGAAGAAATCGACGCTCTATCAGATGACTTCGGTGACGATGGCCTTGACCTCGAGACTTTCGACGCTGTCGATGCTGAGATCGAAACTCGCGTCTCCCAATTGGATGTGACCACTGGTCCATCCGGCGGTAAAGATACTGGCAAATCACCCTCGCAGGGCATAAAGATTACGGAAATTATGGTGAATAGCCGTGACAAGATTGTGCCGCGTGATGCTCTAAACAAACCACAAGAAGTCGATTGCCCATGTGTTCCGGGCTGCTTAAGCGCTTCAGATGCGCCTAAGGAACTACATCGTGACGAATTCGATGACGAAGACTCTAACGATGTTTCCGCGGAAGATTTGGAAGATGCCATTGCTATGTTCGATCAAGAAGCAGAAATGCAACACACCCAAAAACGACCCACCCAAAATGCGACAATCGGCCGGCATGAAGACCCAGCTCCCTCACAAAAGCCGTCTACTATCTACGGCTCCAGCCCTGAAGATTCTCAAATGACGCCGATAGCAAAAAAGCAGGATCACACTGACCCCGCCGCTCTATCGGAGGATGAGTATGGTGGCGATCTTGAGTTCGAGGACATCGTTGCTGAATGCGAAAAAGCCACGCAGGGCCAGCCGTCTACTTCACAGCTTTGCACCAATGTATGTATTAGGCGATTTGGCTCTTCCACGTAGGATACTAAGTAATGCAAGAGTGACAGAAGTTGTTCCCCAATCCATCGCTACGTGATCCAGACTGTCGCTGAAGGTTATTATGAAACCAGTAAAGGCCATCAGCGACCTGAAAAGGTGCATTGGCAGTGTCCTTGGATCGCTGGAGGTGTTGCAACTAACAATCCATTAGGTTTTACTTGTCAAGAGCGAGTCCAAAAAGCTCATCAGGGCCATCACGCTACGACAATCTTGGGTGGACAGTCTGTGTACCGCAGGATCTTTTATCAATGTAATCGGCGACTTCGATCGTGCAGGGCAGTGCACCATAGACGATTCGCAGAACCTACTCATACTCCATCCGGACTACCTAATATCGGCTACCGTGGTGGCCGATTCATTTGCATGCACTCGTCGAGCTGTACTTCAGGATCGCGTCAAAGCCACTAATGCCTCCAGTCAGCCACAAATCTACGGGCATATACTCCATGAAATCTTTCAGGAAGCCATGAAAGCAAACCGTTGGGGTACTGAATGGCTTGCTGCGACGATCGAGAGGACTGCCACCAGATATCTTGAACAGCTTTTTGAGATCAACGTTGAAGTGGAGCAGGCCGTCAACCATCTGAAAAGCAGGGCAATAGAATTCCAGGCTTGGGCGGAGGTTTTTGTCTCTGCAAAACCCAAAGTAAGTGCATGCGCTTTTGCTCGATGATTGAATCTGACAGTCGAGCAGGCCACGTCAATTGTGAAAGATCGCAATGGTGGTCAATCGCTAATGAGTGTTAACAAGCTTCTAGAAGTCGAAGAGAAAATCTGGTCTCCCAGGTATGGCTTGAAAGGCAATATCGATGCCACAGTGCAAGTTGCTCTGCAGGATAGCCAGGGCGAGAGGACATTGACTGTTCCGCTCGAAGTGAAGACGGGAAAGCATGCCAATGCGGCACATAAGGCCCAGACGGCACTCTATACTCTTCTGTGCTCGGACAGATATGGTACGTACCCTGATCTAGCTACATCAAGCTTACAAAACTCTAAACAAGTGACAATTAGACGTCGAGATAGCCTGCGGTATCCTCTACTACATGGAATCTTCGGACACTTCGCGGGTCCCAATGGTGCGGCATGAGCTAATACATATGATCAAGCAACGCAACGAATTAGCAGTTTATGTCCGTCATCGACATGAGCTACCTCCAATGCTGCAGAATAGTCCGCATCTGTGCGGCAGGTGTTATGCTCAAACATCATGCTTCATCTATAGTAAGCTTGTGGATGATGGCAATGGGCAAAAGGTTGGCCTTGGGGACACCTTTGATGACTTGGTCAAACATCTCAAGCCTACTCATCAGACATTCTTCAGGAAGTGGGACGACTTGCTGACCAAGGAAGAGAAAGATATTGTCAAATTTCGACGAGAGGTATGGGCGATGCAAAGCTCCGAGAGGGAAAGACTCGGTCGATGTTTCGGCGGCGTGGTCATCGAAGCTGGATCCTTTACCGAGATTCAAGACGGGCCCAAGATCAATCGCTACAAATACACATTTATCAAGCAAAAGCCGGCACAACGGTTCTCCTTCACAGAATCACAGATCACTCTTGGCGAACCCATCGTAATCTCGGATGAAAGAGGCCATTTCGCTTTGGCAAGTGGATACGTAACGAGCGTTCGGAGAACCAAGGTACAGGTGACCGTTGATCGTCGTTTGCACAACGCACGAGCGCGAGGGCGGCATTTCGACTCCCAGAGACATCAAAGTTTTGCCGGTATAATGGAGATTGTCGAAGACAGCACTGGACAGTCGACTCTTACGCCCACACAGCCGAGGGACGAGATTCTCTACCGGGTCGACAAGGATGAGTTCAGCAACGGCATGGCAACAGTTCGCAACAATCTTATTAACATCATGGAAAAAGACGCGTTCAATGCTCAGCCTTTACGAAGACTAATCGTCGAGAATGCTACTCCAACTTTCAGACCTGTCTCTTCGTCATGCGGTATTGGCGACTCCGCCAGTCAAGCCAGCCTGAACGTTGACCAGAGAGCAGCAATCGAAAAGGTTATGAGTGCCAAGGACTACGCATTGGTTCTAGGAATGCCTGGGACGGGAAAGACCACTACTATCGCCCACATCATTCGCGCTTTGACCGCTCAGGGGAAAAGTGTACTTCTTACCTCTTACACACATACAGCGGTCGACAACATCCTCCTCAAGATTCGCAAGGACAACATTGGTATCTTCCGCCTCGGCGCAGTCACCAAAGTCCACCCCGAAGTCCAAGAGTTCGCCGACCTCGGTGGCGTCCCCATGAAGACAATTGAAGAGTTGAAGCGAGCATACGGCCAGCAAGTCGTAGCAACAACCTGCCTAGGCATCAACCACCCCATCTTCTCGCAACGCATCTTCGACTACTGCATCGTAGACGAAGCCAGCCAAATCACCCTCCCCGTCTGCCTCGGCCCCATCCGCATGGCGCGCACCTTCATCCTCGTCGGCGACCACTACCAACTACCTCCCCTCGTTCAAAACCGCGAAGCCCAGGAAGGCGGGCTCGACATCAGCCTCTTCAAGATGCTATCCGACAGCCACCCAGAGTCAGTCGTAAACCTCGAGCACCAGTACCGCATGTGCGCCGACATCATGCTCCTCTCCAACACGCTCATCTACAACGGCCGCCTCAAATGCGGCACCCCCGCCGTCGCCGCCCGCTCGCTCACCATCCCCAACATGTCCGCCCTGCGCCGCCACCATTACAACCCCTCCACCCTGCCCTGCTCCCCCATTCGCATCTGCCCCCACGCCACCACAGGCCCCTGCTGGCTACGCGACCTCCTCTCCCCCCACCGCCGCGCCACCTTCATCAACACCGACGCCCTCCTCCCCACCTCCCACGAAGCCGCCTCCGGCTCCCTGATCACCAACCCCCTCGAAGCCACGCTCTGCACGCAGCTCGTCGAAGCCCTCCTGACCATCGGCGTCCCCCCCCGCGACATCGGCGTCATCACGCTCTACCGCTCGCAGCTCGCCCTGCTGAAACACTCCCTCCGCCACCGCCCGGGCGTGGAGATGCATACCGCAGATAAATTCCAGGGCCGCGACAAGGAGGTCGTGGTGCTGAGCCTGGTGCGCAGCAACGAGGGGGGGAACGTGGGCGAGTTGCTGCGGGATTGGCGGAGGGTGAATGTTGCGCTGACGAGGGCGAGGACGAAGTTGTTGGTCGTGGGGAGCGGGAGCACGATGCGGGGGAATGAGCTGTTGGGGGCGTTTGTGCGGTTGGTGGAGGGGAGGGGGTGGGGGTTTGGGTTGCCGAGGGGGGCGTTGGAGGGGCATGTTTTTGAGGAGGGGGGGACGCAGGTTAGTGGGGTGGGGGAGGAGGGGGTCGGGATGGGGATGGGGGTGAGGATGGAGGGGGTCGGGGTCGGGAAGGGAGATGTCATCGAGGGGGAGAGGAGCAAAGAGGGGAAAGAGAATGATGGGGCCAAGGGCAGAAAGGTGCCGCTGAAGACGGGCAGGACGGATATCAGGGCTTTGGTGGGCAAGAGGCCGGTTTTGAGGGATATTGTCAACGACGCTTCTTGATCGTCTTGGATTTTTCCGAAATCAAGTTCAAGGCAACGGGCGTTGTTGGTGAGCGGGCGGCGAAGGGGATGGGATGCATTGCCTTGAGTTCTAGGGCGGCATAGGATAGATTGACGTGCCAAAAAAAATCTCTTCTTCCCATATCGGAGTACTAGATTGATAGACCCTGTCACCAAGAACAACCCATCTGCAAGAACAACCGATCTGGCCTCACCCTAATTTCTCTCCCTTGGTCAGGTTTGCGCCCCACCCTCCACAGCAACCACCCCTACCGCTCAACCTCCCACAGCACATACTCCCCACCCCCGACCCCATCCTCCTCGCCCTCCGCCCCCCTCGCAAGCCTTAACACCGTCCACCCCACCTTCCCCCCCACCGGCTCCATCTCAAACGCATACGCGCTCATCGCCCACCACCCCTTCCTCTCATCGATGACCTTCTGCATCTTCCTACCATTCATACACGTCAGCCAGCATCCTTCCCCTCCCAATCTCATAACCCAACCCTCTGGACCCGCAGACCAAAACCCTCAACCTCAAACCCACCCACCAAACTCAGAAAAACAACAAGGATCGGCTCACGCAAGTGCCACAACCAGCCCACTGACCCACACCGCAGGTACAAACCCCCTCCACCTGACATGCACCACATTCCCAGCCTCCGCGCTCTCCGCATCCGGGACCTCGTACCTGGAGAGCAGCGGGTCGATGGCGTCATCTGCGGCGAGGCGCGGGCTGTGGAGGGCAATGAGGGAGAGGTGTTCGTGGAGTGCGAGGGCGGTGTCTTCGTCCTCGGCCAGCTGGGCTGATGGAGTGAGATTTGGGATGAGGATGTTGGGAAGGATTGTGGGGAGGGGGGTGATGGTGTGCGTGGAGGGGTGGTGGGCGGGGAGGGGGGGGAGGGTGGTTTCTGCTGGAGGAGGCGGGGTTTGGTGGGGGTGGCTCGATGGGGTGGGGTCAGAGGATGGGGTGGGGGTGTGGAAGTCGTGGAA
>JAABUS010003263.1_pt1 | contig 26922 bp, 27 predicted proteins | sample 5560161 | NCBI WGS metagenome assembly JAABUS01 (sample SAMN10711885, study PRJNA513376) | rock metagenome | isolation source: Antarctica rocks | place: Antarctica: Victoria Land, Trio Nunatak nord | collected 2016-01-04
GACACCGAGGCGGGACGACGACGACCTCAGCGATCAGCCGACGTGGATCGCCGGGCGACGCTGGGGATCAGGCTCGGCCTTCCGCAAAACCTCGTGGGTGACCGGAGCAATGTCGCCCTCACCGAACAAGACATAACGAGCGAGATATTTGAGGGGATTCCCCTCGGTCCAACCGAAGTAGGCGTGGGGACGGACGCCGGTTTGGTCGCGGATCTGGAGGAGAATTGCGGCGATCGCGTTGGGAACGGACGGCGCTTCGGCTTTGAGCACGCGATGGGGCCCCACCTGCTCGCCGTCGACATCGATGACTGGGGCGAACTCCGATGCGTCGCTGACAGTGATCTCCAGGAACATGACCTGGCCACCCTCGGGGATGTGGTTCTCCTCCCGCTGCTCCCGTTCTTTGAGCAGATATTCGCGGGAGTCGCGCTCATCAGGATGATTCGCGATCACACGGATCGACCCAAACCGGGCGGCTTCGGCAATGAATCGCTCAGCGTCGTCGTCGAGAACTACCTCGGTGGCTCGCAGCTCGGTCGATCGCCAGACTCGTGACACGAGTGAGATAACGATCACACCGGCGATGAAGATCCCCGCGATGCGCAGACCGGCCGGATTGCCGAAAATGGTGACTGCCGTCGTATAGATAAAGATGGCTGCCACCAGCGCGAAAAGAATCGTCGCCCGTGGCTGGTGGCGACGGCGGGCTGAGAGGGTGACCGCAACTGTCGCGGAGGTGATCACCGCCAGAACTCCAGTCGCATAGGCGGCGGCCTGGGCGTTGACATCGGCCTTGAAGAGGATCGTGACGATGGTGCAGATCAGGGTAAAGACCAGGACGAGCGGTCGCGACGCGAGCGTCCAGTCGGGGGCCATGCCGTAGCGCGGGAGATAGCGCGGTACGATGTTGAGCAGCCCGGCCATCGCGGACGCCCCGGCGAACCAGAGGATCAAGATCGTGCTGACGTCGTACACCGATCCAAACAGGTCGCCAAGGTACGTATGTGCCAGAAACGATAATGCCCGACCACTTGCCTCTCCCCCTTCCTCGAATGCCGGTTGGGGAATGAGGAGCGTAGTTACGACACTGCTGGTCAGGAGCAGCACGCTCATGATCAAGGCGGCCGTCGTCAGGAGCCGCTGGGCATTCCGGATGCGACCGGTTGGTTCGGCGGTGGTGTCGCTCGGGTCGCCTTCGACCAGGGGCATGACCACCACCCCTGTTTCAAAGCCGGAGAGACCGAGCGCGAGCTTCGGGAAGAGCAACAAGGCCGCGCCGACCATGACGAGCGGATTGGCGTACTTGACTGAGAGTGCGTCCCGCCAGTTCCCGATGACATCGGGGTGGCGGGCGACTTCGACCAGCCCGACACCAATGACGACGGTGTTCAGCAACAGATACGCCGCAACCAGCGCGACGGCGATGCCCATTGCCTCGCTGAACCCGCGGAGAAAGACGGCGGCGAGCATCGCAATCAGACCGAGGGTGATCGGTACCTCGTAGCCAGCGGTGAAGTCGGTGTAGGGGTTCTCGGTAACGTGGGCGGTAGCGTCGGCCGCGGAGAGGGTGATCGTGATAATGAACCCGGTCGCCACAAAGCCGATCAGACAGAGCACGAGGAGCTTTCCTTGCCACCAGGAAAGTAACCGCGCCAGCATAGAGATCGAGCCGTCCCCGTGAGGGCTTTCGACGGCCACCCGCTTGTACATCGGCAGGGCGCCAAAGAGCGTGATCAGCACGAGCACCAGGGTGGCAAAGGGGGACAGAACTCCGGCCGCGAGCGCCGCGATACCCGGTTGGTAGCCAAGCGTCGAGAAATAGTCGACGCCGGTCAGACACATGACCTGCCACCATGGGTGCTGGTGCTGCTGCTGCCGCTCCGCGGCATGCGGTCCCTCCACCGACGCGGTGTGGCCCGCCAGCAGCCACGTTCGCAGGGGGTGAGATGGTCGAGAGAGACCGGCGTCGATCAATGCCATCAGTGCTCCGGAGCGTGCGTTCATACGTTCATCGTCAGAACGTGACGAAGCGGCCCCTGACATCTGCGGTGCCGCTCACCCCGTTCACCAGGCCGGAGGATACCAAGATGGATGCCATCACGTGGCAGAATCGCCACGCCAGCGATTCTTGATCGGCTGTTCAGGTCTCGCCTCGCCCCCTCTTGGGGCGGTGGCACCGCTTTGCCGTCCCCCGGGGCAGACGCCTCGTTGGGACCGGAGAAATCTCCAGCAGGTATCAACTGAGTCAGGGGTCCCCACTTGAGACTGGATGCTGCGAACGACCGTGAGCGGCCGGCAAGGGCGCCGAGGATGGCACACCGGCTCGATCCTGAGCATCAGCCGGACCATGGGCGCGCACGCTGAACCACGGAGGGGGAACGGAGATGATCGGCGAGTTCAGGAAATTCATCCTTCGCGGCAATGTGGTTGATCTGGCGATCGCGGTGGTGATCGGTGCGTCGTTCGGGGCCGTCGTCGCCGCGCTGGTGGCGGATATCGTCACGCCCCTGATCGCCGCGATTGGCGGCCAACCCGACTTCTCGCGGCTGATCTTCACGATCAACGAGAGCGTCTTTCACTACGGTCATTTTCTCAATGCGATGCTTTCGTTCCTGATGGTCGCAACCGTCGTCTTCTTCGGAATGGTGATGCCGATGAATACCTTGTTGGAGCGGTTTTCACCGAAAACGCCCGGTCCTACGCCGACCCGTCGTTGCCCGGAATGTCTCAGCGACGTGCCGCGGGCGGCCCGCCGCTGCGCTTTCTGTACCTCGCAGCTCCCACCCTCCGCGACTGAGGATTCGTCCGTCAATGCTTGATCCAGCTGCCGCCTGCCAGGTGGCGGTCGGACCGGTCGCCTGATGGGTGATCGGCCCCGTTCTCGATCGCTCCTCTATCGAAAGGTCAACGCGAGCTCAGTGATCGCCCGATCGACGATCCGGAACCCGCGCAGCGTTGGTTGGCCGTGATGCGCGAGGGAGCAAATCATATAGACGACATCGGCCCATGCCGCGAGGTCGACATCGGTCGCGGATGGGTAGGCGGGCGACGTTGGATGGGAGTGGTAGATCGCGACGATCTCATCGCCGCGCCGATCAAGGTCCTGATAGAGCCGGAACAGTTCGGCGTCGTCGACTCGATAACGGTCGATGCCCGGTTCCAGGTTCGTCAGCTCGTGGAGCTCCTGGAGCTCGCCCGATCGGCCGCTGACGATGCCACAGCATTCCCGGGGAGCAAGGGCGATCGCATGGGCGACGATCTGATCGCGCATCGCGGCCGGCACGACCACGGCTGGCGACCACCCGACGTTCATCCGCCGCCAGCCATCGCCGGGATGATGCCGACCTCGTCGCCGGCCCTTAAGGCCGTCCCGGCACCGTCGCCTTCGCGGGCATTGACGCCGTTGATGAACACATTGACGAAGCGACGGAGGCGACCGTCCGGTTCCCGAACCTGCTCCGAGAGACCGGGGAACTCCTCGTCAAGGGCGTCGAGCAGCTCGGCGATGGTGCCACCGGTCGCGTCAACCTTTGACTGACCGTTGGTGAAGCGGCGCAGCGGCGTCGGGATCAGGACGGTGATTGAGGGGGCATTGGTCATGGCGTCATCTCCTGGACGGCGGCTCCCGCCGCTGCTCGGCGGTCAGCGTCGCGAGTAGTGTCCCATGTCACATCCCCGCTCGTTGAGGCTCCTCCGCGTGCTCCGGAATGCCGAGCCGAGCCAGCAGGCGATCGCGCATGACGATCAATTCTTCTGGAAAGCTGGCGGCTCCGGCATCATCCGGGGCCAGCACGATGGCGAGCTCGGTGGGGTGGTGAACCCCGAGATCGAGCTCCGTGGCGCGCTGGACCAGGCGATCTTCCCAGGGACCAATCCGATCGGAGTCGTCACCCGCCGCCCATTCGCGTAGGGCGAGATAGACCAGCTCGGCGGCGATCCGGTCCGCGGTCGCGACCACCAGGTGCTGTTCCTGACGCATCATGTGGAGCAGGATAAGGCGTGGCCGGAGCGGTGCCGCCAACTCTGCCGCCAGACCGAGGCGGCGTCGGTCGAGACGCGCCGCCACGGCCTGGCGGGGCCGCGTGTAGCCGGCCAGCGCTTCTAGCACCGAGGATCGGTCGGCGACATCGACGACCAGGCAGAGGGCCGCGGCTCCGGCGATGTCGGCAGGGATTGACACCTCCGCGAAGTGTTCGCCGGACCCGGGTAGCGGATAGTTGATCCAGACGCATTCGACTCCGGCGAGTCGCCCACGCACTGTCGCCACTGCTCCACGCCGCGGGCGAATCACCGGCGAGGCGCCTGTCCCGCCGTCCGGCCGAACCGAACGTACCGTTGCACTCCACCGGTCGCTGAATCGCCCGCTGCTGAGGACGACGATCGGCCTCCCGGCGGCGGCGGGCCATCCTGGATCGCCAAGCAGGTTGACGGCCGACTGGACCGCCGCCTGGAGAACGGGGCCCGAGGCGAGCACGACCGGAACGATGGCACCTTGACCACTTAGAGCGGACAACCACGGTCCTGACGCTGACCGTCCACATGCGGTGAACGCGCTATCGCCTCGGTGCCCGCCGTCGCGGTAAGACGCAGTCTGCGTGCTCGAAGGGACATATCCCTGGAGATCTGACACCCCTCAACCGTTGTCACGCCCCGGCAGTCAATGCAAAGAGGTACGCCGTGCGCGGTGCCAGCGACGGGAGAGGCGCATAGTCAGGAAAGGCGCCGCCCGGTCCGATTTTCAGCGGTGCTCCGGCGACCGTGCCATTGAGTGGGCGCACGCCATAGGTCGCTGGCGGCAGTGGACTTGTCGCCACCGAGAGGTTGGGGGTGTCGACCGCTTTTCGCCCGTAGTTGATCACGACCAGGACCCGATCGTCGCCCGCTTGCCGGACGAAGGCGACGACCGACCGGGGCTCCGCGTTGATCGGGACCAGATCGCCGTGTGCCAGCGCCGCATGGTCTCGACGAAGACCGATTAGGAGGCGATACGTTTGCAGGAGCGAATCCGGGTCCGCCTGCGCGGCGGCGACGTTCAGGACGGCCGGATCGTCGGCGAACGTTTCCCACGACGTGCCGGTTGTGAAGCCGCCGCCGGAGCCGGAGGACCACGGCATCGGCGCGCGAAGACGCTCGTCTGGCTTCGTCCCGGTGACCCCGAGCTCCTCACCGTAGTAGACGAAGGGGACCCCTGGCATCGCCAGCAACGCGGTCGCCGCCAGCCGGGCCGCGGGGAGGTCGCCTCCCAGCACCGTCATGGTCCGGGTCTGGTCGTGGTTGGTAAGGAACGTCGCGAAGCGTTGATCGGGGATTTGCTTTGTCGCCTCACCTGACATCTTGACGAACCCGGTGCTGCCGAACGCTGCCGCGTTGAGGTATTGCCCGGCAAGCTCAAAGTGGAAGTAGGCGTCGAGCTCGTCGGGAAGGTAGGGCGTCAGGGTGAATGTGCCGGCGCCGAAGATCTCCCCCACGGTGAATGCCTCCGGTTTGGTGGCACGGATGAAGTCGGCATAGGTGCGAAGCCAGGCGTGGGTCGACGGCGTCCCTTCTTGCTGGCGGCCCTCTTCGATCAGGTGCTTGATCGCGTCGAGGCGAAAGCCGTCGACCCCCATGTCGTTGAGCCAGAATGCGCTGATCTCCTCCGCTTCCGCCGTCACGGCCGGGTTCGTATAGTTGAGGTCGGGCATATGTTCGCCAAAGGTGGCGTAATAGTAGCCGCTGCCGTCCGGTGCCTTGAACCAGACATCCTGGCCGAACGAGCCGCCATAGCCAGGGTTCTCGGCGGACCAGATGTACCAGTCATGTTTGGGCGAGGCGGGGTCGCGAAGTGCCTCCTGGAACCAGGGGTGGTCCTTCGAAGTGTGATTGAGGACCAGATCGAGCACGACGCGGATGCCGCGCCGGTGCGCTTCCGCGACGAACCGCTTGAAGTCGTTGTTGGTGCCATAGTCGGGTTCGACTTTACGCTCGTCAGTGACATCGTAGCCGTGGTAGGAGTTGGAGGCCATGACCGGCATCAGCCAGACGCAGCTGACACCGAGGTCGTCGCCGTTCTCCGGATCACCGTCGTTGAGATAGTCGAGTTTGCCGATCAGGCCGTTGAGATCGCCGATGCCGTCACCATTCGAGTCGGCAAACGATCGGACGAAGATCTCGTAGCAGACCGCATTGCTCCACCACGGCAGTCCTTGCACTCCGACTGGCGATGCGACCGGCGTGGCGACGTGCCGCGAGGCCAATCCAGCTTGACCGGTGCCTAGACCAAGCGACGCGATGATGAGCAGAAGAATGAGCCTGGACGCCGTCGGACGAATCATGCGTCCCCCGTTTCACTCATCGACCCGCCTGACAGAAGGAGTGCGCCGCCGAGCGGCGGCATGACCAGCTCACCGTCATCTCGGGTGGTGTCAATGGTCGTCAGCACCAGCGACATCTCGCCGGGCAGATGAAGTCGTTGTTCGCTCTGACCTCGATTGAGCGCCACGACCGCTCGCTCACCAGCCGCCTCGATCGCCACCACGTAGAGATCGTCAGCCGCCACGATGGTGGACCGCTCGCCCTTCCAGAGCCCGGGGTGCTCCCGCCTGACCTGGATCAGATGCTGGTAGAAGCGCAACAGCGCGCGATCCTGGTCGTCGCCCCAGAGCATTGGCGTCCGCGACTCCTCCGGTCGGCGGGAGCCATCCGGGTACTCCAGGTCTCGCCACTGGCTGAGCCCCACCTCGGTCCCGTAATAGACAATCGGTGGGTGGGGAAGTGTGAACTGGCAGAGGGCCGCCAGTTTAAGGCGGCGCGTATCGCCGTCCGCGACCCAGAGAAACCGGTTCATATCGTGGTTGTCGAGGAACGATGGCAGAACGAAATCGCCTGACGGGGGAAACATCGCCAGATGGCGTTGCAGGAATCCATCGAACTGGGCCGGCGATGTCAGATCGAAGACGAAGAAGGCGCGCAACTGCTGCAGTAGCAAAAAATCGAGTGTGCCGTCGAGTCTACCCCGGTACGAGGCCTGGAGATCAGCGGTCTCGACCACCTCGCCGACCGAGAAAGAGCCAGGGTGCGCTTCACGGGTTGCTCCCCGGAATGCCGCCCAGAATCCATGGGATGGACCGTTGGCATAGTCGAGCCGAAAGCCATCAGCCCCCTTGTTCAGCCAGTGGATGGCCGCATCGAGGAGATAGGTCCGGGCGGCGGGTTGATCGAGATTGAGTCGCGGCAGCGTGGGAACCCCGAAAAACGACCGGTAGTCACCGGGCCAGTCGTAGAAGGTGAACCAGTCCCGTTCCGGAGCCGAAGGGCTCCTCATGGCCCGCTTGAAGGCTGGATGCTCGTTGGAGACGTGATTGGCGACGAGATCGATGAGGATCCGGATCCCGCGATCGTGAGCGGCCACAAACAGCTCGTCCAGATCGTGGTCCGAGCCAAGGCGCGGCTCGACATGAAAGTAGTCCGTCGCGTCGTAGCCATGGTGACTTGGCGACGGAAAGACCGGAGAAAGCCAGAGGCAGGTGATCCCCAGCGACTCGAGGTACGGGAGACGTTCAATCACGCCGCGAAGTGTGCCGCCCCAGATGCCGCCAAGGTCGTCCGGACGTTGCCACTCCCGCCGGGAGCCGGGGTTAAAGCGGTCGACGAACAGGTGATAGATTACGGCGTCGCTGATCCAGGCCGGCAACCGTTCAACGTCGACGTGCACGGCAAACGTCCCGGGATCACCGCTCCAGGGATCGGGGTCCGCCCATATGTCATTCCCGGCGGCATCATGCGCCCTGATGCGATACCGGACCAGCGTGCCGGTCGCTTGCGGCGGGATCACCGCCTGCCACTGTTGACGGTATCCCCATAGCAGGGTGTCCCAGACGACTGCACCGCGCCGAAAAGTGATGACCGCCGCCGCGGTGGTCGGCTCGGATCCATCGAAGCTCACGAAAGCATCGACTTCACTGGCGTCCACATCCGGTCCGACATCAACCAGGAGCTCAATGGGCTCGCCCGGGCTGGGATCGACCGGCACGGTCCGGCTGCGATGAGAGACCGCCCGGGCCTCGGCGCGCAAGGCGGCGAGACGCAGCTCGTCGGTGGCCAGAGTGCCGAAGATGAAGTCCTGCGTAACCCGCGACACAGCATCGTTCACGATCGATTACCCGCGCCGGTCACGGGTGTGCTTGCTGCCGAGAGGGCGACGACGGCGCCGCTCCTTGGGGAGAGACATATGGTGGGGACTGCCGTCTCGCTGACGCTGACACCGGCTTCGGTGGCGAACAGCACCTGGGGTGGAAGAGCCGGGTCTGCGATTGACTCTCTCTGGATTGGGAGCTGGACCGGTGCGTCGGCCACGTTGATGGCGATCAGCAGCGTCTCACCCTCGAAGGACCGCTCGAAAACGTAGCTCCCCCGGTCGGCCGCAAGCGTGCGGACCGTTCCGATCCGGAGGGCAGCATGGGCCCGGCGCAACGCGATGACGTCGCGATAGAAGGCGAGGAGGTCATGGTTCCACTCGGCGGGACGATCCCATGGAAAGGTTTTTCGCACCCAATGGTCGGGCAGGGCGCCGGTGACCCCGATCTCGTCGCCATAGTAGATCGACGGAGCGCCGGGAAAGGTGAACATCAAGAGCGCGCCGAGCTTGACGCTGGCGACATCGCCACCGGCGATCGAGAGAAATCGGGAGGTGTCATGACTGTCGAGGAGATTCAGCTGAGCCAGCTGGATCTCCCAGGGATAGAGGGAGAGGAGGCGGTCAACCCGCGCGGCGAACTCGAGACCGTTGATACCAGGCCAGGGTGCGTATGAGCGTCCGGCGACCGTCTCCCGAACCACCCGAGGTCCGGCGGCGAAGGCGATGAGCGCCTCGGTGAGCGGGTAGTTCATCACGGCGTCGAACTGGTCGCCTTGAAGCCAGGGGACGCTCTCCTCCCAGATCTCGGCGACGATGTAGGCGTCCGGATTGAGCGCCTTCACCCGCTGCCGGAACTCCTGCCAGAAGCCCGGCGAGGTGATCTCCTGCGCGACATCGAGCCGCCAGCCATCGATGCCCCGCCGAACCCAGTATTCACCGACACGCATCAGGTACTCGCGCACCTGCTCGTTGTCAGTATTGAACTTGGGGAGGGCGTGGAGGTCGGCCCAGGCAGTGTAGCCCGGCGGCCGAGCGTGGTCGTAGGCATTGGCCGGGTGCTCGCCGGCGAAGGTCCACCAACCGAGCCAGGGCGACGACGCGCCATTCTCCAGCACGTCGTTGAACTGGAAAAAGCCCCGGGAGGCGTGGTTGAAGACGCCATCGAGCACGACGCGCATATCGCGCCGGTGGCATTCCTGCAGCAACCTGTTGAAGGCATCGTCGCCGCCAAGAAGCGGGTCGACCCGGAAGTAGTCGTGGGTGTGGTAGCGATGATTGCAGGCCGACTGAAAGATCGGGTTGAAGGAGAGCGCGGTGACGCCAAGCTCCTGGAGATAGTCGAGGTGTTCGACGACTCCGAGCAAGTCGCCCCCTTTGTAGCCATGCGGTGTTGGATCGCTATTCCACGGCTCCAGGTTTCCGGGCTTCTCGACCCGGTCGCTGGAAGCAAAGCGATCCGGAAAGATCTGGTAGAAGACGGCGTGTTTGACCCAGTCCGGTGTGACGACATCGGGCATCAGGGTACAGCCTCCCTGTCCGAAGCTCTGCCAGGTGGCCGGTGACGCGGGGGCCGGAGCCCCGACGGCTCATCCTTGGTGATCGCGTGCAACGGCTAACCCTTGACCGCGCCTTTGGTCAGACCTTCGACCAGCAAACGCTGGGCGAGGAAGAAGACGAGCAGGATCGGCAGTGAGCCGAGAACGGCGGCCGCGCAGAAGAGTGTCCACTGCGTGTTGTATTGGGTGGCGAAGGTGCGAACACCGACACCGAGCGGGTACTTGTCGGGTGTCGAGATCAACGCCGAGGTCAGAATGTATTCGTTGTAGACCCCGATGAACCCGAAGATGAACTGGGCGACCAGCATCGGTTGGACCAGCGGGAAGATGACGGTCCAGAACGTTTGCCAGGGAGTCGCGCCGTCCAGGTAGGCGGCCTCATCCAGATCTTTCGGGATGCTGTCCATGAAGTTCTTCATCAGCCAGACCGCCAGGGCGCTTCCGCCGAGCCCGAAGATCAGGATCAGACCGATCCGGGTGTTGTAGAGATGGGCCTGCCGAAGGAGGTAGAAATAGGCGACGAGAGCCATGTTTGCGGGGAGCATCTGAATGATCAGCAGGAAGAGCACCCCGTACCGTCGTCCCTTGAAACGCATCCGCGAGAAAGCGTATCCAGCCATCGTCGCGAAAAAGACCTGAATTGCGCCGCTGGCGAGTCCGAGCAGGAAGCTGTTGAGCACCCACCGGCCGAACCGACCTCCACGGATCAGCCGCTCGTAGTGATCGAGCGTGAGCGTCTGAGGAATCAGGGTTCGGCTGAAGAGGCTCGAACCGCCGCCCTTTAGTGAGTAGAGGACGACGTAGATCACCGGGAAGAGCACAAGCAGGAGAAAGGCATAGATCACGAGGCGGACGATCCATGCTTCAAGGTTGCGGCGAACGCGCGCCGATGAACGAAAGGATGTCGTCCTGGGCGCGGTGATTGCCGGTACGACCGGTCTGGCGCCAACCGGAGTCACCATCACTCCGCCTCCTTGAACGATCGCGTGACCGTCGAGCTGACCACTGTCAGCGCGGCAATGATGAAGAACGTGACGATGCTGTACGCCGCCGCGAGCCCGTAATTGCCGGCTCGACCGTAGAAGAGCTCGTAGGCGTAGCTGGCGAGGGTATCGGTCTTGCCCCAGAGTGCACCCGGTTTCCCGGCGGGGTTTCCATCAGTGAGCAGGATGATGATCCCCGCGTTGTTGAATTGAAATGCCGCCTGGGTGATGATCAGGGGCGTGATCGCGGTCAGTAAAAATGGAAACGTGATGTCGCGCAGGCGCTGGAAGCCACCAGCGCCATCGAGGTCGGCGACCTCGTAGAGATCACGCGGGATCGCCTGCAATGCGGCCAGGCCGACGGTCATGAAAAAGGGGTAGGTAAACCAGAGGTTCACCAGAAAGAGAACGAACCGGGGCGCCGTGGCGTCCCCCTGGGTAGGGAGCCAGCTCACGCGGTCCAGATTTAAGTCGGAGAGAATCTTATTGACCGGCCCCTGGGCCTGGAACATCCCCGTCCAGACCTGTACCAGCAGAATGAAGGGGAGTGCCCAGGGGATGATCAGCAAGGTGCGATAGACGTTGCGCTCGGGGATGCCCGGGTGGTTGAGCAGCAGCGCCAGCGCCATGCCGATCCCGACATTGATCAGCGTCGTGGCGATCATCCAGAAGGCGGTCCACCCGATCAGTGGAAAGAACTCGCTTCCGCCAGTGAGCACCTTAGAGTAGTTGCGGAGGCCGATCCAGTTGAAGGACGCGAAATTCGCGAGTTTATTGTAATTGGTAAAGGAAATGTAGAGGGTAAAAATAAACGGCACGATCGTAAAAATTACTGCTGAGATGATGACTGGAGCGAGATACCAATAGGCGGAGCGATTCGGCCGGCGTGGTGAACTTCCCATGCCTGGTGTTGCCTGAGCCTGTTCGACGGCTGGTGTCGCGGTCGAAACCGACATGACGCCCCCCTCCAAAGGTCAATGCAGGCCGGAAGGAAGCGGGAGCGTGACCATGGTCACGCTCCCGCTTCCGCGTCAGACGTGATTAGCTTTGGGACTCGACGATCGCCTCTCTGATTTGGGTGACGGCGTTATCGAGGAGCCCCTTGACGTCCGGGTCGGCGGCATTGGGGGGAATAATGGAGTCGACGGCCGCTTCCCAGGGTCGCCAGACCTGCTGCATGGCGGCGATGTTCGGCATCGGCACGGCGTCCTGGATCTGCTCGGTCCAGGCGGCAGTCGTGGTGGAGGCCTTGACCGTCTCTGATTGCTGAGTGCTGACGCGCGCCGGAACCTTGTTCTCCGATTTGAAGAGTTCGGCGGCACTGTCAGTCCCCGAGAGGTAGCCGATGAAGTCGAGAGCCGCCTCCTGCTGCTTACCATAGGCATTGGCCAGCACCACCTGGGCACCGTAGAACGGTTTCATTGGCTGCCCGTTCGGCAACGTCGGCAGTTTGGCGACACCAAAGTTGATACCGGCGGCCTTCAAATTGGTCTCGCGCCACGGACCACTGATGGTCATCGCGATCTGACCGGCTTCCATCATGCCCTCCTGGGCGGGAGCCATGTTGGCGCGATCGATCGCCACCTCGGGCATCGGTGGCTGTTTCTTGTGATACATGTCGCGGAGGAACTTCGTGGCTTCAACGCCACCGGGGCTGTTGAGGCCGATGTCCTCGGTATTGAAGACGCCATCGGCGTACTTGAAGATGTAGCCGCCGAATCCATGAAGGAACGCTCCCTCATAGTACTGGTCGAGGAGGGGGAACCCGAAGCCGTAGACCTGATCATCTTCGTTGGTCATCTCGGTGGCCATCTTGACCAACTCATCCCAGGTTTTGGGCACCTCGGACACCATGTCTTTGTTGTAGATGAGGGCGACGGACTCAAGGAACATCGGCAAGCCGTAGAGCTTGCCGTCAACCTTCGCGACCTCAAAACTCTGCGGCAAGAAGTCCTGCGGACTCTGGATCGCACTCTCGGGAATCTCAAGTGCGATCTTCTGCACCGCGAACTCACCGACCCAGTCATGGGCGACCGTGCCGAAAGCGTCCGGTCCTTCTCCCCCTGGTGCGGCCAGTCCCATGCGGCTTCGGAAGTCCGCGTCTGGAACGGTGACCAGCTCGACGTTCGTGCCGACCTTTCCCTTGTAGGCGTCGGCGACGGCCTGGAGCTGCGTATAGGTGTTTGGGTCGCCAGGGTCGTCCGGGCTGGCGCGGGTCCAAAAGACGAGCTTGTCGACCTTGGGACCCTTTGGCTCGTTGCCGCCGGGCGCGGCCTGCGCCCTGGCGCTGACCCTGCCTGGCATGGTGCTCAATGCGGCCAGGGCCGGGACGGCCAGACTTAAACCCGCTGCCCGGCGCAACATCTCTCGCCGGTTGGCTCGTGACTGAATGAGGCCCGCGAGCGTTCGCGTCGTCTCTTCAGATGGCGCCATTGCCGATCCTCCTTACGCGGCTTCGCCGCAAACGCCACCGGTTCACCCCGATGACGGCCTCGGGTGCATGCCCACGCGGTAGGTTCATGCCCGACAGAGTGCGGGCGTGATATCGCAATGTCAAGATCATCGCTGTCGCCAGGTTGCACAGTCGGTCGAGACACTGGTAGCACGCCAACCCCCCCGGTCACAGTAGTCGCGCCACCGGCGTACATTGGAGAAGGACAGGCACCTAGCGCAGGACGAGCGCACTCCTGTCAGCGAGGGCCGTCTGGACGCCGACGTGGGACGCGAGCAAGCCGGCTTCGGATCCCCCGAGCGGCGTCTGCCTCAGAAGATCGCATAGACCGACAGCACCCGTGCCCGGTAATCGTCGCCGGCCAGCGTCTGGACCCTGGACTATCGCGGCATTGAGGGCAGACGTACTCTGCAGCTGCAACTGATCGGCGTGTGACGGCCCGAGGGAGAGCCGAGCGGGCCAGTCGAACCTCGACGCGGTACCCATGATCGCCGCAAGCACCATAATGTGTCGTCTGCAAACCGTGCTCATGGCGATCAGTGTGGCGAGCACCAGCATGGTCGCTGCACGGACAAGCTGAAACGAGCAACAGGGCGCGGCGGCGATCCACTCGGTCAAGAACCGCTCCGGCGATTGGCGATGCGATGAGGTCCGGTGCCGCCTGACAACAACTGACCACGCCGAGGACAACATCGTCGCGGGTCAGGTCGTAGACGAGCCACCCCTGAGCAGCGATACGGACCCGGGCGTTCGTCAGGGGGAGCATGATGGTCGACCAGCAGAGGAGAGGTGGACGAAAACGAAACGCGCTGAGGACACCCGCGCGCTCCGGCATCGAGACCGACGCGACGCCCGGGAGATCGTGCTTCACCCGGTCCTCAATTGCACCGCTGTCCTGGATCGTCACATGGTCCCCTCATCGCTGCATGCTGCCAGACCGCACCGCCGACGGTCGCCAGCATGCGGTCCTGTCGCCACGCGGACGCGTTCCTTATCCTATCCAGATGACGGGGCGGAGGTGACATCGTGAGCGAGCCGCGGCAACGGACGACCGATCGACTGGCGGTGGTCCTTCTCGCGTCGGCCGAACCCGCAGCGGTCCTGGGCCACCTCGGACGACAGCTCGATGCGGCAGGGGCGAACGATCTGGTCCGTGCGCGGCTGGTCGATACGATCTCCGGCCTGATTCGTCTGGATGGGGTCAACCTCGCGATCGCCGCCGATGCCGCCGAGTTGCCGGGGCTGTCGCGCGTGGTTCCTTCCGGCTTCGACCTGATGACGACGGACGCTCCGGTCACCTCGCCCTCGGCCATCGCCGGAACTGTCCGGGCGCTCCTTGATCGCCGCTTCGCCCGGGTGGTCGCCATTCTCCCCGGGTCAGTGCCGCTTCCAGCGCGGATCGTGGCGACCGCGCTGGCGGTGGGCGCCAGTGTCGATCTGACCATTGGAGGAATGCCAGGTGGCCGGTGCTACCTGGTCGGAGCGCGGGATCACCAGTCCGCGACCGCTATCGGTGAGGGAGAAGAACTCAGCGTCGCCGCGGTCCGGCTGATCGCGGAGCAGCGTGGTCTGACGGTGGGTCTGGCCGAGCCGCGTCGCCTCCTTGATGACTTTTCGGACCTTGACGCGCTGCGGGTGTTCGTGGAAACCAATACGGAGCTCTGCCCGGAGATGTGGCATTGGTTCTCGTCAAACGCCGCCGCGGTCTCCGGTTCGTCGACGTAGATCGTCGACGAGTGGCGGGCGTAATCCTATGCTTCACGAGATGGCGACGCGGCACCGAGGACGTGAGCTGCCCGTCAGGTGATCGATCCGCCGATGTGGGACGAGACAGGGGCCATATGATGCCGGTACGCGGACGATCCCTGATGATGATGGCGGTGGTGGTGATGCTGGGCGCGATGCCGGGTGTGTCGGTCGCGGTGCTCGCCGGGTCGGCGGCGCCCGCCATGGTGCCTCGGCCGCCGCGGCCTCCGGAGCAACCCGCGGGCGGTCCGGGGGGGCTATCGTTCCATTATGACGGGGTCAGCGCCCGACGTTTTGGGACTCCGCCGACCGGATTCTGGCTCTTCGAGCCGGCGCACCTTCAGCTCGACGACGCCGTGACGCCGGATGACCCGCTTCCCGTGGTGATTTTCATTCATGGCTATACCGCGCTCGACCCCGATGTCTACCGGGGCTGGATCGATCATATCGTTCGCGGCGGCGCGACCGTGATCTACCCTGATTACCAGCGGGTCAACCCTCTGGGCGAGGCGTGGCGCTCCTATCCGGACGATCTGCTCTCGGGCGTCGAGGCCGCGGTCCACGAGCTGGGTTTGCCCGGTCATCCCCCGGTCGATCTGACCCGGGTCGCGGTGGTCGGCCATTCGCTCGGTGGCGTGCTGGCGGTCGACTACGCGGCGACGGCACAGGAGCACGCCCTGCCCGTACCCGGCGTGGCGATGGTGCTGCAGCCAGGGGGGTGCGGCGGGTGCCGCGGCATTCCGGATGATGAGGGAGTGCCATTGCCGAATTTCTCGACGATCGCCCGGCAGACGCTGGTCGAGGTGATCGTCGGCGAGGACGATGATGTCGTCGGCGCCGACGCCGCGAAGAAGATCTGGACTGGCTTGAGCGATCTACCGCTCGACCAGCGCGACTACATCACGCTCCGGTCAGACCTCCATGGTGTCCCGTTCCTGCGTGCCACCCACTGGCTGCCGCAGACCGCTGGCTTCCGGGGAGCCCAGGACGCGCTCGACTGGTATGGCCCTTGGAAGCTGCTCGATCTTCTCATGGCCTGCGCGTTCACCGGCGCCAGCTGCGACGTGGCCCTCAACAATGCTCAGAAGCAACGCGCGATGGGTCTCTGGAGCGATGGCCAGCCGGTCAACGAAGCGCTCGTGAGCGACGAGCCATAGACGACCTGGCCGGTCGGATTCCGATCGAAGCCGGGGGGCCAGTCGAGGATGGTCGGCGCCCCGTGCACTGAGGAACCGCACGTCGCGGGCCCGGTGATCGTCAGCACATCGGGCGGCGTGTTGACGATTCTTTAGCATTCCGGGTAGGGTTCGCTCCCTATGGCAACCCGATCGAGCGCATCCAACCCGTTAGGCCACGACGACCTCGCCGTCACTCCCGTCGAAGGGATGTACGGCGATGGTGGGCGCGTCCCTTCCCCGCGACCGCCAAAGCCGGGCAATGACCAGGGTTCCTACCATCAGCTCGTGATCGGGCTGTTCGTCGCGTACGTAATCGCGGTCCTCGGTGTCTATCTGTGGCGCGGCGCGGAGATTACCCCGAGGATGTGGGGCGGACTGCTTCTCATCGGCGTGTTGCTGCTCGGGCAATGGACCGCGCCGCTGGCGGCCCGCCTTCCGCAAGGGCGGCTGCTGGCCGTGGTCTTCATCGGTTTCATGCTCGTCGGAGCCGGGCTCAGTGCATGGCGCGGTGTCTGGTTCACACCAGATCGGTGGGCCGTCCTGCTCTTTGTCGGCGCCGTGGTGTTGGGTCAAGGACTGGTATTTTTGCGCGACTGGGTACCGGTGATCATGTTGATCTTCGGTTATGAGTTCATGCGCGGCGTCGCGGGGAAGATGGTTACTGAGCAGCACCGGTCGGTCCATGTCACGGAGTTGATCAACGGCGATCGCCTCCTCTTCGGCGGACATATCCCGACTGTCTGGCTGCAGCAGCACTTGTATCACCCTGGTCACCCCAGATGGTACGACTTTATGGCGGTGGTCTTCTACGCACTGCACTTCATCTTTCCGCTGGTCTTCGCCTTCATCCTCTGGGTCAACCGCAAGGATCGCTTCTGGCAGTTCTCGTTGACCTTTTTGCTGATGACCTACGTCGCCTTTGCCTTCTTCCTCTTCTACCCGGCCGCACCGCCCTGGCTGGCCGATAAGTGGGGGTTTGTTCCGGAAGGGATCAAGTGGCCGGCGGGCGACGCCTATCGGGCGATGGTGCCCCAGCGGTACGACAACTTCGATACGTATCAGATCTGGAACAAAGCGAGCGGCAATGGCGTGGCGGCGTTCCCGTCGCTCCACGCGGGGTTTCCTTGGCTCACATTGCTCTACGCGGTGAAGTTCTTTGGCAAGCGGGGCTTGATCTTCTTCATCTACAGCCCGTTGCTCTGGTTCAGCGTGGTCTACCTCGGCCACCACTGGGTGATCGATATCGTCGGGGGAATTGCCTGGGCAACGATCTGCTTCGTCACCGTTCAGTTAATCTGGCCCTGGGTGGCCCGCGGGATCACCGTCTCGATCCCTCGCCCGTGGCGCAGGGGCGTGCCCGGAGATGTTGCCCAACCCCTCTCGACGCCGTAACGGACATCACTCACTTCTTCGTGCCATGAATTCACTGACACCCGTTGTTCTGGGCGCGGCGCGACGGATCGAGTTGCTCACCGGAACGGACGCCGCGCCGTTTTCGCTCTCCGCGACGTGCGGGCCCGTCGCGTGGTCGCGGGGCCGCTGGCCAAATCTCGACTGGACCACCCACGGGCTCGTCTGGGTCGGTTGGGAGGGGGAGCGCGTGGTCTGGCGTGCCGTGCGTCAGACAGCCGGCGACGAGCTGTCGGTGCTCGGTCCGGCCTCCCCGACCGAGGACCTCTCCTGGGCGGAGCGCGTGCTGGGGATCGCCGGGTCGCCGCCCCGGTTCGATGATCCGGTCGTGGAAGCGCTGTGGCTCCGTTATCCGGGGTTGCGGCCCTTCTCGGCAGGCTCGCTCTTCGACGGCCTGGTGACCTCGATCGTCGGCCAGAGCATCACGATCGCCGCCGCCGCGGCGACCGAGGCGCGGCTCGCCGCCCTCTTTGTTCCAGGGGTCGAGATCGGGGAGCGAGCGTACCGGTCGCTGCCGCGCGCTGACCAGCTGGCGAACGCCAGCGCGGAACTGGTCCGGCGCTCGGGTGTTACCTGGCGAAGGGCCGAGGCGCTGGTCGCTGCCGGTCGCGCTCAGGCGAACGGGGAGCTGCCATCGACGCAGGATGCGATCGACGATCCGGATCGGGCGCGGGCGCTCCTGCGACAGCTGCCGCTCGTCGGACCGTGGACCGCGGAGTCGGCCCTCCTGTGGGGCGTGGGGTCAGCAGACGTCTATCCGAGTGGAGATGTTGCGCTGCTGCGAGCGGCACGCAGTGCCTACGGCGATGCCGGCCTCTCCGCGAAAGCCCTCGATCGGCTGAGCGAGGGCTGGCGGCCCTACCGGGGTTGGGCGGCACGATTGCTCTGGACCGACCTGCTGGGGACGGCACCGGTCGCCAACGAGCGCGCGACGGCGTCGGTGTAACGACTAACCGAGCGGCCCCTCAGACTGGCGACCGTGGTCGAGGGTGCTCTCGTGGCGAATCTCACGAAGCTTGTGCCAGACATGCCAACCGACCAGGAGCAGGATCACCGCGCCGATCGGATAGTCGAAGATGCGCGCCTTGTCGCGAAACGTTTCCCAGTCCTTGCCCCAGTGGTAGCCAGCGGCCGTCAGCGGAATGCACCACAGGAAGGCGCCCAGGAACGTGTAGAGGACGAACTTGCCAAACGGCATCCGTGAGATTCCGGCGGGGAGTGAGATAAAGGTGCGGACGACCGGCAGCAGCCGCGACAGGAATGCGGTCGCCTCGCCCCAGCGAGAAAACCAGCGGTCGGCACGATCGAGGTCTTTGCGGGTGATCAGGACGTAGCGGCCATACCGCTCGATCAACGGTCGCCCACCCCAGGCGCCGACCCAGTACGCGATCGAGGAGCCGATAACATTCCCGATCGCGCCCCAGAAGCTGGCAAGGAGGATCCCGGGCCAACCAAGTCCCCGCTCGTCGACCAGGAGCCACCCCGCGAGTGGCATGATGATCTCGCTCGGCAGCGGGATACAGGCGCTCTCGATTGCCATGGCCAGCACCACGCCGAACCAGCCGACGGCATCGAAGAGCGAGCGGATTTGATCGATAATGTTTGATTCGATGGTATGAAGCACAGACCGTCCTTCAGCTGATCGCGGAACCGCCCTCCTGGCACGCGGCAGGGGTGCCACGTTCTCCCCTGGCGGAGATTGTACGGTTCCGCGTGGGTAGCCGCCCATTGGGCCATCATCCAGACCGTCGCACGACATATCGCTTAAAGAACAAGGAACAGACCACCTTCAAAAAGGAGAGTTTTGTTGATCAGATAGCCTTCAGCATCGATCGAGCGCTACACGAGATCATCCACGCTATCCAGACGTTCCCTAAAGCCGCCATGTTTGCCCTGGCAGAGGACGGGTACGACTCGCTCTTTGAGCAACTGGTCGCGTGCATCATCTCGATCCGGACCTTCGACGAGGTGAGCCTCGTCGCGGCGCGGCGACTCTTCACGCTCGCCCGAACTCCGGAAGAGATCGCCGCCTCGACACCGTCCGCCATCGACGAGCGCATCAGCGAAACGACGTTTCACGAGCGGAAAGCCGCGCAGAATCGTTGCCACGCGAGCGCATCCGAGAGCTCGCCGGGCAGCTGGACAATGTCGCTGACGCTGTTGAGGAGATCGGTCGGCGGTTGGTCCTCTATCGCCTCGGTAAGTCGACCGCGAGGCTGAAGAGGCGGAAGGGGCCGTCGGAGACAATCTGGCGGCGGGTGGTGGTGTCGTAGTAGAAGTGGTGTCACTGGAGCAGTTGGTGGAAGAGGTTCTCATCGATCTCCCCCATCGCACCGACCCCCAGGATGGCGCCGGTGCGCAGGACCGAGCAGTTCGCCCAATTGGCCGTCTCGCGCCTCCGTCGCGTCCCGCCGATTACGTCCGGCGCATCGCCCAGGGCACCATCGGCCGCGGCACGCCGGGTGGTCCCTGGATGAGCCTGTCCGCGACCAAGCCGGTCGTGAACCCGTAGATGGCCTTGTGCGTCAGGTCGATCACCTGCTCGTCAACGGGCCACGTCCACGGGGGCGAACCGACGCCCGTGGCATTCTCCAGGGTCTGGTCATTGAGTTGGGGTTGCGATGATGATCGTACGCGGCCGAAGCTCGTCCCAGCAGCGCCGCCAGGGTCTTCGCGGGCACGTACGAGTTGGGTCGCGGCGTGAATCCTTGCTTGACCTTCTCGGCGAGCGTCATCGCGGCGACGCCCGCAAAGCCAGCCAAGGCACCGCGGAGAATCGTGTCCGTGCTCCTCATTGCACCCACCCCGTTCGTCCCGAGTCGATCCCGATCCTCCGACCGGTCGCCCCTGTGATGGCAAGCCGGGTGCCACGTCGTGCCGAAGAGGAGAGCACGCCAAGCGATCCGATGCTTAGAGCAACGCGGATCGGGCAACCCCACGATACCGCGCCAGCCGCGCCGCCCGACCGGGATAGCGGACGCCGCCTAGACGACCTTCACCATCACCCCGACGATGGCGTTCATCTGGTAGCCCTTGGCACGCCACTCGACCTTCTTCAGCGGTGACAAGCCGTGATCGGCAGTGGGGCAGAGCACCACGCGGCCATTGAAAGACCGGGGTGCTCTGCCCTCCGCCCACGCCGCTAGGAGGTCGGCGTCGCGTACTCCTGATCCGCCCCGTCGGCCGTCGAGCCGCCGGTGAGATCCTCGGCCAGGTAGATCGTGACCTCGGTCTGGTCGCCCTTGCCCTCCAGCTGGGCGATTCCGGCGTACCCGGAGCCGTTCAGCTCTCGCAGGCCGACCAGCAGCGTGCCGCCCTGGTCCATGCCCGGGCCGGTCATCACCTTGCCGCCGACATCACCGCAGGCGATGTAGTTCTCGATGTTCTCCTTGCTCTCGTGGATGTTGATCGCATGATCGGCCATCCCCAGCAGATCCTCCAGGGAGACGTCGACCGTCGTGACGCTCGTCTCGACCATCACGGCCGAGGCAACGCCCATCATGTCGCCCATCGCCATCGGGCTGCTCTCAGCCTCGGGCGTGCCGCCCATCATCCCCATCTCGCTGACGTTAGTCAGCGGGAAGAGCGGCTTCGGGTTCAGGTTGTCGCAGGTTCCCTCATGGATGTGCGCCGGGTGCGAGGTCATCTCGTCCTGGGCGCTCACCCGCCCGAAGTTCCCGACCAGGGCCGCCGCAACGGCAAGGGACGCGAGGAGAGCCGTTAGCGGCATCCTGCGGCGTCGCGCGTGGGAAGGCTGAATCGTCATCTGTTCCCTTCTCCTGTACCTAATACTGCCGTTGCCGGGCACACCGCCCGATCGGCATCATGCTCCCGACGCAGCCGCCGGTGCTAAGTGGTACGGACAGGGCGTCCGCACTGATCACTCTCGTCCTGGGGCTCGTTCCACCTCCTCTCTCTTCCGGCCGCATCCGCTGTCACGACGTGGCCATTCCTAGCGGACGACTACCGTCCCCTTCATGTTGGAGTGGAACTCGCAGAAGTAGTCGTAGGTCCCGGGTTGCTCGAACGTCTCGGTGAAGCTCTCGCCCGGCTCAAGCGTCCCGGACTGGAGCACTTCGCGATCGCGCGCGGTGGCGGTGTGGGGCTCGGCGTCCCCGTTCGTCCAGGAGACCGTGCCGCCGACCGAGATCTCGACGGGGTCGGGGTTGTAACGGAAGTCCTTGATGTCGACCACGGCTGTCTCGCCACCCCCTACGTCAGCTGCCGGCGATGCGACCGGGGATGCCTCCCCGCCTTTGGGCACGAGGCGGACACGGTCGTAGCGGTCGAAGAAGCCGGTGAAGGCCAGGGTCATACCCTGCCCCTTGGGGGTCACCACGACCTCACCCACCGGCACCGCCTCCCCGTCGTTCTCGACGAGAACCGTGTAGACCGCACCGGCCGGCAGGTCGCGCCCCGTGACCTCGATCATGTCGGTCGTCGGCAACTCCCGGACAAAGGCCGTGACCTTGGCCTCCGCCTGCCCCTCGACCTGGACCTGGAGCGTCTCAATCCGCAGGTCTAACCCCTGCCGGCTCAACGGCTCGCCACCGCTCCCGGGCACAGCGGTGCCCGCAACGTAGACGAGCGCCTGAGGGGACTGTCCGATCCGGATCGTGGCAACCACCTTCATGGCGTCAGTGTCGATCACGTCGACCGCGTCGGCGTTCTCCAGGCCAACGTAGACTCGGGTGTTGTCGGGGCTGGGCCAGATGCCGTGCGGCGTGGAGCCGGAGTTCTTGATCTCGGCGACCCGCTCGGGGTTGGCTCCGTTGCGGCGGTAGACGAGCGTCGCGTCCATGCCACCGACCGTGACGTACGCGTAGCCAGCGTCGGACTTGGTCACGAAGTTGATGTGGTTGGTGACCGGTCCGGTGTCGAGGACAGTCAGGACCTGGAAGGTGCCAGCGTCGACAACCGTTACCTTGCCGACGTCCTTGTGGGTCAGCCAGATCTCCTTCCCATCGGGGGAGACGGCCAGGTTGGGCGAGAAGGGGCTGACCAGCCCGGTGAGACGCCCCACGACCTGGTGGCTCGCGACGTCGATCTTGACCAACTCCGCGGACTCCGAGTGGTTGACGTAGGCGAACGCCCCGTCGGGACTGAAGACGACCATGCCCGGCCCCGGCCCAGTCGCAATCCGCGCGACCTCGGCCCCCGCCAACGCCCGCGGTGTCGCCGCGCCGACGCCGCCCGTGCCCGCGCTCGGCGTCGCCTCGGCCGCGCCGGCGGCCACCACCGTCGCGACATCCAGCACCGCGACGTAGTTCTCACCCCGGACGGCGACCCAGAGCTCCTTCCCGTCCGGCGAGATGAACCCTTCGTGGGGTGCCCGTTCGAGGTAGGCTTGGCCAGCAATCCGGTTCGTCGCCGTGTCGATCAAGGTGGCCGAGTTGGTAGTGACGCTGATCACGTCCAGCAAAGCCCCATTCGGGGCGAAGCCGAGGCCATGGACGTTGACCTCGTCGTAGTAGATCGGGCTGAGGAGAGGCCCGAGGCGGGGTTTGCCCAGGGGAATGGTGCCGAGCAGCGTGTTGGTGCTCGGGTCAATGACCGAGACGGTGTTGGAGACCTGGTCGGCGGTGTAGACCCGGTCCGCCGGTGAGATGGGCGGCGCCCCCAGCAATGCGGGCGCCTGGACAGGCGCCGCTTCCTGGGCTCGGGTCATCCCCATCGAGAGCCCCAGCGCCAACGCGATCACCGCCAACAGGTGCGTCGGAACACGCATGAAACGCATAATCTCTCCCTTCCGGCGCTACGCGCCGCCCGCTTCGTCGCCTAGCACGGTCACCACCCGGCGCAACCGCTCCCCCGCCTCCTGAGCGACCGCCGACAACTCCGCGTTCTCGCGGACGACCCCGAGCATCTGGGCCGGGTCGACGATGGAGACGACTCCCTTCCCCTCGTGCTCGTGGACGATCACGTTGCAGGGGAGCAGCAGTCCCAGCTCGTGCTCGGCCTTAAGTGCCCGATGGGCCAGCTGCGGGTTGCAGGCACCCAGGATCACGTAGGACTCGAAGTCGATGTCCAGCTCTGTCGGACGTCGATCGTCGAGAGGACGCCGAAGCCCTCGGCCTTGAGAGCCTCCTTGGTGCGCTCGACGGCCTCGTCGAAGGGCAGGTCCAGTTTCGTGCCGAAGCCGTAGCCGCTCGGCAGCGATGTGGTCGTCTCGGTCATGATCTGTTCCTTACAGGTCTCGTTCCGATCGGTGTTTCATCGCTCGTGCCGTGCCACGACACCCGGCTCAGGCAAGGGCAATGCCGTTGCGGACAATCAGCTAGAGGCCGACGAGGGCGACCAGCGCCGCGAAGCCACGGGACAGCTTCGTCTCGTCCACACGGCCCGCTAAGCGACCGCCTAAGGTGGCTCCGGCCAAACCGCCGAGGACCAAGAGGGCTGCCAGCGCAATGTCGATGCCGCCGGAGCCCAGGTGCGCCAGGACCCCGGCCGCGGAGTTGATCGCGATGATCGCCAGCGAGGTGCCGACCGCCAGGCGCGTCGGGAAGCCAAGCACCAGCACCAGCGCCGGCACGATCAGGAACCCGCCCCCGACGCCGAAGAACCCGGTCAGCACGCCGACGCCGAGGCCGCTGGCCAGGACCGGCCAGCGGACGCCGCGCGTGGTCGGCTCCTCGCCCGATCCGGCGTCCCGTTTGCGGCCCGTGGCCATCCTGGCGGCGACGACCAGCATCAGGATGCCGAAGAGGAGCAGGATCACGGGGCCGGAGACCAGGCGGTGTGGCACACTGCCGCCATGAATCCCGGTCCAGTCATGTCCACCCAACCCAAGGTGCCGTTCGACATTGATGCGGTGATGGCGAGCGTCCGGGTAGCGGTGCGCCCGTTCCCGAAAGCCGCCATGTTTGCCCTGGCCGAGGCGGGGTACGACTCGCCGTTTCAGCAGTTGGTCGCCTGCATGATCTCGATCCGCACCCGCGATGAGGAGAGTCTGCCGATCAGCAAGCGCCTGTTCAGTGCGGCGCCCACGGCTGAGGCCATCGCCGCCTTGCCGGTGGCAGAGATCGACCGCCTCATCAGTCCCAGCACCTTCCACGAGCGCAAGGCGGTCCAAATCCGGGCCATCGCGCAGCGGGTGGTCGCGGACTACGGGGGCACGCTCCTCTGTGATGAGGCGGTGCTGCGGTCATTCGCCGGGGTCGGTCCCAAGTGTGCCAACCTGGTGCTCGGCATCGCCTGCGACCAGCCTCGGATCAGCGTTGATATTCATGTCCATCGGGTTTGCAATCGCTGGGGCTACGTGACCACGTCCACGCCAGAGCAGACCCTACTGGCGCTTGACGCGGTGCTGCCCACCCGCTACCGGGTGGAGATCAACGCCATGCTGGTGCCGTTCGGCAAACACGTGTGCACTGGCATCCAGCCCCGGTGCTCCACCTGCCCCGTGCTGACGATGTGTCGGCAGGTGGGGGTCACCAGCCACCGCTGAGCGCCCCCAGCCTGATCGATCAGTCCGCCGCCACATCCGCCGGGGTAAAGCTCACCGCCACCAGACATGGAGGCGGTGGTAACGTGTTGCGTATCCTTGGGGATATGTTCTGACACGGACACCTGAGCAGACGATGGTCGCCCTTCAGGCGGTCCTCCCGCCACACTATGATGTCGCCATCAACGAGCTGCTCGTCCCCTTTGGAAAACATATCTGCACCGGCATCCGCGCAAAGTGCTCGACATGTCCGGTCCGTGAGATGTGCCGGCAGGTGGGCGTGATCAACCACCGGTAGCCGCTCCCGGCTCTATCTCATGGGGTTCCTGCTTCGCATTGCTACCCCTCATTGCCGCGGACGACGCCCTGCAGCAACTGACCCGACTCGGCCATGACGAAGCGCAGGCTGTCGAGATAGACCAGCACCTCGAGAAGGTCGGCGCCGTCGAGTGACTCAACCGCGTCGGCAAGCTCGCCGCACTCCCGCAGTGCCGCCACCAGGTTGGCTCGGGCCCGCGCTCCACGGGCGGCGAGCGTGTCGTCGGGGTCGATCATGGAAGGGTCTCCTTGGCTGCGTGGTGAAGCTCAACTCGGCAACGGCGGTCGCTGACGATGCCACCCGGCCGCCCGCTCATAGGCAGCGCCGATGCCGCAGAGCGCCGCCTCCTGGTACGGGCGTCCCGCAAGCTGCAGCCCGACCGGTAATCCGTCATCATCGAAGCCGCAGGGCAGCGAGAGCGCGGGTTGACCGGTCGCGTTGAAGGGCATCGTCAGCCGGGTGTAGCCACCCGTGACCGGCTCGTCCCCGTCCTCGTAGGTGATCAGGAGCCGGTCGGCGGCGATCGCGGTCGCCGGCAGGGTCGGGGTGACCAACGCATCGAGCCGGTGCCGCTCGAAGAGATCGGCCATCGATCGCTTCACCGCCTCTCTAGCTCGCTGCGCCCGGTAGACAAGGGTCGCGGGCAGAAGCGCGCCACTCTGAAGCCTCAGGCGCAGGTCCGGATTGAGCAGCGCGAGATCGCCGGGATGATGCCGGAGCGTCTCCTCGTGGACGGCGGTGGTCTCGATCCGGTTGAGGAGGAATGCCACAGCGCGCGCCGCCGGAGCTTCGGTCCACGGCGTGTCGACGACCGTCGCCCCGAGCTCGCCGAGCAGCACGATCGCGGCGTCGACCGCCCGTCGCACCCCTGGCTGCAGGCGATCGAAGAAGAAGGGGCGAGCGACGCCCACCCGCAGACCCTCAAGACTGTCGCCGTCCGCTGGCGGCACCGCCGTCGCCGTTCCGTCCGGCGCCATGGCGTCGAAGAGGAGCGCCGCGTCCTTGACGGTCCGGGCCAGGGGACCGACCGTGTCCAGCGACCAGGAGAGGGGAAAGACCCCTCCGGTCGGAATGACGCCATACGTTGGTTTGAGACCGACGATCCCGGTCACGGAGGCGGGAATACGGATGCTGCCCCCGGTATCGGAGCCGAGCGCGGCGAAGCAGACCCTGGCCGCGACCGCCACCGCTGAGCCGCCGGAGGAGCCGCCGGGAATGCGGGTCGGGTCCCATGGGTTGCGAGCGGGCGCGCTGACGACACCGGCGGCGAACTCCTGGGTCACCGTCTTCCCGACCAGGACCGCCCCTGCCTCCCGCAAACGGGCGACGACCGAGGCATCGTCACCGGCCGGTGCCGCACGCTCCCGGGTCGGGGAGCCGCAACGGGTCGGCAGCCCCGCGATGTCGATGATGTCCTTGACCGCGATCGGCACACCCTGGAAGAGACCGCGATCCTGTCCCCCGCGCAGCTCGATCTCGGCCCGACCGGCAGCCATCCGTGCTTCCTGCTCCATCACGAGGACAAACGCGTGCAGGGACGGTTCCGTGAGCGCGATCCGCGCCAGAGCGGCATCGGTGACCGCGACCGGGGACAACTCGCCTGACCGAAATCGGTTCCCCAGCTCTCGAACCGTCAGCTCAAGCGATGTCGCCGCATCCTGTATCGTCGTCATCGCTCGGCCTCCGGCCATCGTGGGTCAAACGGTTGCAGGACCGAC
>JAABUS010003264.1_pt1 | contig 26922 bp, 23 predicted proteins | sample 5560161 | NCBI WGS metagenome assembly JAABUS01 (sample SAMN10711885, study PRJNA513376) | rock metagenome | isolation source: Antarctica rocks | place: Antarctica: Victoria Land, Trio Nunatak nord | collected 2016-01-04
CTGGATCGCACAGGCTTTCTCAACGTCCCCGCAGACCCAGAACATGGCAACAATCCCACGCGGACTCCTCGACAGCCTCACCGAAGCCGCGTGCTACCCAGCCTGAAATGGCCAAAGTCAAGCTGAGGTGATAGCAACGAAAGATTGTGGGATGGCTTGCGAAGTCTTCGTAAGAACAAGGCGCAAACGCGCCCGGGGTTGGAAACAGTTTGCAAGAAGGGACGCCAACGTGAGCGATCGCAATTCGAGCTCCCTGGCCCGACTGACAAGCCGCCGCGCCCTGTTGGGCGCCGCCGCAGCAGGTATAGCGGCTTCGTCGCTGCCCCGCTTCGCATGGGCAGCGGACGACAGGCCGACATTGGTGACCTCGATCCGGTCGCTGTCCAACCCCTACCATGCCGTCTGGAGGGAAGGTGCGGAAGCCTTCGCCAGGAGCGTCGGGGCGGAGCACGTCACCCTGGTGTCGGAGGGCAACAGCGAGAAGGGCATTGCCGACATCCGGGCCATGCTGGCCAAGACCGGTGGCAAGATGGTGCTGAATGCCGACCCCAACGACACGCCGGACGCCCGGCCAATCGTTGAAGCCTGCGCCAAGGCGGGGGCGTATGTGGTGACCCAGTGGAACAAGCCGGGCGATCTGCATCCGCGGAACTTCAATCCTTTCTACGTGTCCCACACCGAGTTCGACGGCGTGAAAAGCGGCGCGGCGATCGCCGAGGCCCTGTTCAAGACGATGGGCGGCAAGGGCGGCATCGTGGCCCTGGGCGGCATCATCTCGACGACGGCGGCGATCGAGCGCAAACGGGGCCTCGATCAGGCGTTGGCCGTCCATCCCGGCATCAAGCTGCTCGATTTCCAGATCGCCAACTTCAAATCGACCGAGGCTTACGACCTGACCGGCAGCCTGCTGACGCGCTTCGGCGACCAGATTGAGGGTATCTGGGCGGCCAACGACGACATGGGCACGGGCGCGCTCGAGGCGCTGCGGGGCGAGGGTCTGGCCGGCAAGGTCCCGGTCGTGGGAATCGACGGCATCAAGGCGGCCGTGGATGCCGTCAGGAAAGGCGAGTTCACGGCGACGATCACGTCGGATCCGTTCTGGCAAGGCGGCATGGGGCTGTCGATCGGCTATCAAGCCTTCACGACAGCCTTCGACCCGGCCAAGGAGCCGCAGGACCACCGCGAGTTCTACGGACGGACGACGACGGTTTCCAAAGACAACGTGGACCAGTTTATCAAGGACAACATCGAGACCCATCCGGTGCTCGACTACAAAGACGTCTGGGGTCGTTGCCAAGGGCCGATCCGCGCGAGCTGACCCCTTGTCGAAACGCCTGCGCGAGCGTTCCGCCTGCGGGCGTTTCCTGACGCAAAGGCCTGGTCCTGGGCCTGTATCCCGCGACCGTGCCGCGCGCCCCCGCTCGTTTCATCCTGCCGGATGGTGCCAATGACGTCGCAAACCGAGGCGCCTTCCCTGGCGTCCGCGCGGGCGGACGCGGCCCCGCACGGGCGCAAATTCAATCGGAGCGGCCCGGCAGGGCGCCGGGTTCGAAGCTGCGCGCCCGTGATTGTGCTGATCGTGCTCGGGCTGCTGATCACAATTGCCAATCCCAACTTCATCGAGATCCGCAACCTGATCCGCATCGCCAACGCGGCGTCAGTGCCGCTGACGTTGGCGATGGGCACGACCTTGATCGTCCTGCTGGGCAGCATCGACCTTTCAGTCGAAGGCGCGGTTTCGGTGACCGCCATGACAGTGGTCCTGCTGGCCGGGAACGACCAGAACGGCAACAACTACGGTTGGTTCGCGGCGCTGGCGGCGATCGCGGCCGGCGGCGCCATGGGGTCCGTCAGCGGGTTCGTGCAAACGGGTCTGCGCATCCCCTCGTTCATGGCCACGCTGGGCACTTGGTTCATCGGCCTGGGGTTCGCGACATACATGCTGGGCGGCTCGGCCGTCCGGCTGATGGACCCCATGCTGCGCGGCCTGGCGCTCAACCGCTTCCTGAACCTGCCATGGACCGTCTGGGTGGCGCTCGGGGCACTGCTGGTTGCCTTCGTGATCCAGTGTTACACGCGCCTGGGACGCCACATCCTGGCGATCGGCGGCGGCGAGGACTTGGCCGAGCTGTCCGGCATCAACCCGGCGCGGGTGCGCGTCCTGGCATTCACCCTCGCGGGCCTCTTCTACGGCGTCGCGGGCGTGCTGGCAGTCGCTCAGCTCGGCCAGGCCAGCGCCGTGACCGGCGACGGGCGCTTGTTCGCGGCCGTCACGGCCGTGGTGGTCGGCGGCACCGCGCTGACAGGGGGCGAAGGCGGAGTGCTCAACACGCTCGCCGGCGTCCTGATCGTGGCCGTGCTGGGCAACGGCATGGTGCTGCTCGGGATCTCCCCATACATGCAGCAGACGGTTCAGGGGCTGATGATCATCGCGGCCGTGGCGCTCTCGCTCGACCAGCTCCGCCAAAAGGTCGTGAAATAGGCGCCGCCATGCTCGTCGCCCGATCGATTTCGAAGTCCTTCCTGGGTGTGCAAGCGCTGGGGAACGTCAGCATCGAGGTCCGCCAGAACGAGGTCGTGGGCCTCATCGGCGAGAACGGGGCGGGCAAATCGACCCTGATGCGCACGCTGTCGGGCACCATCCGGCCCGACGGCGGCACGCTGACCCTCGACGGCAAGCCGTTAAGACTCCGCTCGGCCCGCGATGCGGCGGCCAACGGCATCGGGATGGTGTTTCAGGAGCAGTCGTTGCTGCTCAACCTGACGGTGGCCGAGAACATCTACCTCGGCCAGGAAAGGCAATTCACGCGCCTGGGCCTCGTCAACTGGCGCGCCATGCGGGCCGCTGCCCGCAGCCAGCTTGCCAAGATCGGCGTCGAGATCGATGTGAGGGCTCGCACCGCTGACCTCACCTTCGCGGCCCGCCAGATGGTCGAGCTCGCTAAGGCCCTGACGCTGGAGGACAGCGTCCAGCGTCCCCTGACGATCCTGCTGGACGAGCCGACCTCCATCCTGTCGCGCACCGACATCGACGTCCTATTCGACCGGGTTGGTTCGTTGAAGGCCCGCGCGAGTTTCGTGTTCGTGTCGCACCGCCTCGACGAGGTGCTGCAACTGAGCGACCGCATCTACGTAATGAAGGACGGCCAGGTCATGGCCGAGCACGTTGCCTCCGACGTCACGGGCCAGCAACTGCACGAGATCATGGTCGGGCGGGGCCTCCATGCGGGCTACTACAAGGAAGCCCGACAGCACCCGGCCGCGCCCGAAATCGTACTCGAGGCTGAAGGTCTTGCGGTGGCCGGCGCCGTCCACGGCTTCGATCTGACCCTGCATGCCGGGGAGGTCGTGGGCATCGCGGGCGTGGTCGGCTCGGGCCGCGAGGAAGTGACCCGGGCGGTCGGCGGCTTCTTGCCGCAAACGAGCGGGCGCCTCGCGGTGAAGGGTGAAGCCGTCCGGCTCACCAGCCCCGAACAGGCCGTGGCGCTCGGCATCGGCACCGTTCCACGCGAGCGGCGGGTCGAGGGCCTCGTGATGTTCCTGTCGATTGCCCAGAATATCAGCCTCGCCAACCTCGGCGCCGTCATGCGTCATGGCTTGATCGACCACGGTCGCGAACGGGCCATCGCCCGGGATTGGCTGGGCCGTCTGCGCATCAAGGCGCCCAGTGTCGACGTGGCCTGCCGCAAGCTCAGCGGCGGCAACCAGCAGAAGGTCGTCCTGGCTCGCTGGATGACCGCAGGTTCGCGCATCCTGATCCTGGACCACCCGACCCGCGGCCTGGACGTCGGCGCCAAAGAAGAGGTCTACGACCTCGTGCGCGACCTGTCGGCCCAGGGCGTCGCGATCCTGCTCCTGTCCGACACGCTGGAGGAAACCATCGGCTTGTCGCATCGGGTGCTGGTGATGCGCGACGGCGAGATCACGGCGCAATTTGACGCCGCGCCGGGCCATAAGCCCGACCAGGTGGATCTCATCCGCGCGATGGTCTGAGCTTGCCTTTGGCCATGTCCGACCCGGTATCGGTGCAGAGCGGCTCTGAAGCGATGTCGTTAGGAGCGGCGTGCCGAGAAGGCTGGGTCGGGCGGCCGGCTGTCAGAGATCCAGGCTCTGCGGGAGGATGACGAGATCCCGGACCGTGACGTTCCTCGGCCGGGTGAGCATGAACAAGCACGGCCGCTGCCACCTCCTGGGGCTGCATGAGGCTCCCGGCCGCCAGGGCGTCGGTCGAGCTTCGCCTTCGGCCAGTCGCTCAGCAGGGCCGTCACCACGGGGCCGGGGGCGACTTCGCCGACACGGATGCGGTGCTTGGCGACCTGTCGCCTGAGCGTGTGGACGAACGCCTGGACCGCGTGCTTCGAGGCCGTGTAGATCGGCTCCACGACGACCGGGACGAAGCCGGCCACCGAGCTGGTCACGATGATATCGCCGGTCCCACGCTCGACCATGTGCGGCAGGACGGCGTGGATGGACCGGAACGCGGCGTTGATGTTCAGGTTCAACATGCGGTCCCAGGCGTCAGGGTCACCGCCAATGACGTCGCCCCCGACGTAGGATCCCGCGTTGGCGTGAAAGATGTCCAGGTGCCCGGCCTTCTCCAGAATTTGCGGCATCATGCCGCTCACGCTTTTCGGATCGAGGAGGTTGACCACCAGGGGGATTGCCTGGGATCCCAGCTCCGAGCAGGCGTCCTTCAGCTTGTCCTCGGCGCAGTCGACGAGCACGACGCGGGCACCAGCGGCGAGCATGGCCCTGGCGCATTCGAGGCCGATGCCCGACGCGGCGCCGGTGATCGCCGCGATCTTACCCGACAGCTCCTGGCCCATCTCTGAAATCCATCTCGATTAAGTGTCGTCATGCGCGGCGTAGGAAGACATCCTTTGCCCGCGCAGACGGCAGACTCGCCGTAAGGCCGCGCTCAGGCGCGGCCGTGGGAGACGCGCGACCGCCGCGCCAGGCTGTCAACGATCACCGCGATGGCCAGCACGCCGCCGGTGATCATGTACCGGAGCGAGGACGACAGATCGAGCAGCGTCAGCCCGCTCGCGATGGACTGGATCACAATGACGCCGAGGAGCGCCGAGTAGGCGCTGCCGCGGCCGCCAAAGAGGCTGGTGCCTCCGATCACGGCTGCGGCAATCGCGTTCAGGTTGACATCCCCGGTGCCGGCCTGCTGGCTCGCGGAGGCGAGACGGGCAGCCGACAGCACGCCGCCGAGAGCCGCGAGCGACGAGCACAGCACGAAAGCGCTTGTGTAGATGCCGCGCACGTTGATGCCGGAGCGCCGCGCGGCCTCCCGGTTTCCGCCCACCGCCGTCATCGAGCGGCCCCACTTGGTCCGCCTGAGCGCGTAGTCCATCGCCACCACAAGCCCGACGAACAGGCCGAACATCCACGGGATGCCGCGGTCCTCGTTGAGGTAGTAGGCGACGAGTTCGAGGGCTACCGTGAAGGTGAGCGCGCGGACCAGGTTCCCGGCCAGCGACGGCGGCGTTAGGCCCGCCTTGCGGCGCCGGGCGGCCGTGCGATAGCCGGTCACGAAGATGGCGGCGCCTGCGACCAGCACCAGCGCGTAGGAGACGAGGTGCGGCATGACGAGCGTCTGGCCAAGGGTCACGAGCGGCGAGTCGTAAGGCAGGTTGATCGAGCCGGTTGACCCGAGGATGTAGAGCTGCATCCCGAGCACCGCGAGCAGGCCCGCGAGGGTTGAGACGAAGCTCGGCATTCCCAAACGGTTGAGCAGCACGGCGTAGAGGAGGCCGAACGCGCCGCCGACCGCGAGCGCTGCCAGGATCGCGATCACGACGGGCCACCCGCTGTTCACCCAGAGCACGCCGACGACCGCCGAGGCGAAGCCGCTGACCGAGCCGACTGAGAGGTCGATCTCGCCGATCATCAGGATGCAGACGATGCCGAGCGAGATGACGCCGACCGTGGAGCAGTCGAAAAGCAGGTTGACGAGGTTGGTGCTCGACAGGAAGACGGGGTTGAGGCTCTGGAACACCGTCCAGATGATCGCAAGCCCGACGACGACCGGCAGCGACCCGAGGTCGCCCGACCGGACGCGGTCGAAAAAGCCGCGGACGGCGCCGCCGACCCCGGCGTCGTGCCGGACACGGATGTCGGCGCGGTCGAGAGCAGGTGCTGCCGGCTTGGTCTCGCTGGTCACGCCCTCGCCTCCCCTGTGAGATTTTGCTGAGCCTGGCGCCGCCCGGACCGGCGGGAGACCGCGTTGTCGGCTGCGCCCGTGATGGCGCTGACCAGTTCCTGATTCGATGCATCGGGGTAGAACACGCCGTTGTTGCGCCCGAGCCGCAGCACGACGATCCGGTCCGCGACAGCGCGGACATCCTCCATGTTGTGGCTGATCATGATCACGCCGAGGCCGCGGTCGCGGACCCGCTCGATGAGGTTCAAAACCTCGGCGGTCTGCGCGACGCCGAGCGCCGCGGTCGGCTCATCCAGCATGATGAGCTTCGGCTCGAGCAGGAGCGAGCGGGCGATCGCCACCGTCTGGCGCTGGCCGCCCGACAGGGACGCGATCGGCACGCGGACGCTGGGGATGCGGGCCGACAGCTCGTTCAGGAGCGTCCAGGCACGGATCTCCATCGACACCTCGTCGAGCGCGTAGGGCTGCAGCTCCTTGCCGAGAAAGATATTGGCGACGACGTCGAGGTTCTCGCAAAGTGCGAGGTCTTGGAAGACGGTCGCGATGCCGAGCGACAGGGCGTCGTTCGGGCCGGCAAGCGTCACGGGCTGGCCGCAAAACATCATGGTGCCCATGGTCGGCTGGTGCACGCCGGCCAGGACTTTGACGAGGGTAGACTTGCCAGCGCCGTTGTCGCCGACGAGAGCCACGACCTCGCCGGCATGGACGTCGAGGTCGATGTCGGTCAGGGCCGAGACCGCGCCGAACTGCTTGCAGATGCCGCGGAGGCTGAGCACCAAATCGCCTGCGGGCGGCGTTCCTTGCGATGTGTCGGTCATCTGCGGCAAGCCTTTCCAGGTTCGGCGTAGTTGGCCGGGGACCGCCCGCAGCAAAGGGCGGACGGTCCCGGCTGGACGAAGTTCAGGGCGCGATGCTGAGCTTCTTGCAGCCCTCGGCGTAGCGGCCAGTGCATAGCACCGCGGGCGCCCCGATCGGCTTGCCGTTGACGTTCTTGTCGATGATCTCGGCCTTGAGGTTCCCGGCCGTCACCAGCGCTGGCGTGAACAGCTTGGTCGGCGTGCCGAACAGCGTGGTGTCGGCCTTGGGCGTCTCGCCCCCGAGCAGCGCAACCGCGATGTCTGCCGCGGCGCCTGCCACGACCTCGCTTGGCTTCGAGATCGTGTTGTACTGGTCGCCCGAAATGATGAGCTGCAGCCCGGCGATGGTGGCGTCGTTGCCAGTGACGGGCGGGACCGGGGCGACGCCCGCCGCCTTGAAGGCCGCGATCGCGCCGCCCGCGGTGCCGTCATTGGCCGCGACCACGCCCACGATCTTCTTCTGGAAGCGCGAAATCTGGCCACCTGCCCACTGCTGAGCCTTGGACGGCAGCCAGTCCGGGGTGTCGTACTCGGCCAACGTTGCGTAGCCGCCCTCGGCAAGCCCCTCGTGAATGCCTTTCTTGATCAGGCCCGCGGCGGCGTCGGTCGGCGAGCCGTTGATCTCGAGCAGCCCGGTGCCGCTCGTCGGCACGTTGGCCGCCTTGAGGTGCTCCACGAGCGACTTGGCAATCGACTTGCCGATCTCCTCGTTGTTGAAGGACACGTAGTAGTCGGCCGGCGTCGAGGGGATCGGCCGGTCGTAGGCGATCACCTTGATGCCCCGGCCCTGGGCCTGCTTGACCAGGGAGGCCGCGGCGGTCGAGTCGACGGGGTCAAGCACGATCGCCTTGGCGCCCTGCGATATGACCGAGTTGAACTGCTGCTGCTGGCGCGAGGCATCGCCGTCGGCATTCTGGTAGAGTACCTTGCAGCTTGGGCAGAGCTTCTGCATCTGGGCCACGAAGCCGGGATGATCGTGCTCCTCGTAGCGCGTCGAACCCTGGTCGGGCATGAGGAACGCTACGGTCGTGTTGGAGACCGTCGCGGCAGAGGCTGCAGTCCCGCCGAGAAGGCCGAGGGCAAGCGCCGCCGCGGCCTGGGTCTTCAACATCGGTGCCTTGGTGTACCGGATCATGCTTGTTTCCCTTTTATCGGCCGAAGCCGGCTCGTTCGCGTTCGTCGCGTGCTGATCGGCGGCGCGCGAACGCCTGGTTGCGCCGCCGACAACTCTGGGCCCCTCAGGCCGCGAAGGGGAGGCGCCGACGGGTGCGGAACTTCGACGGCGGCATGCCCTTCGCAGCCAGGAACTGCCGGTTGAAGTTCGACACGTTGTTGAAGCCGACCGCGTAGCAGATATCGGCGATCGTCAGGTCGGCCTTGCTCAAGTGCTGGCAGGCGAGCTCGATGCGGAGCGAGTTGACGTACTGGACGAAGGTCGTACCCGTGTGCTTGCGGAACGAGCGCGGGAACGTGCTGACCCTCTGCCGGCTAAGCTTGGCGAGGTTGGTCTCGCCCAGGTCGCGGGTGAAGTTATGCGAGATGTGCCGGAGCACCAAGTTCATGGTCGTCGACAGGTAAGCCGATGGGTTCGGTTGGAAACCGATGCTGGCGAGCGGAGTCCGCTGCTCGGCGTGACCGATCAGGTCGAGGATGCCGACGAACAGCACGATGCGGCGTGCGCCGGACGCTTCGAGCAGGTCGCACAGCAAGGGGCCGATGCGCTCGGCCACGCTCGCCTCGAAGCGGACGCCCCCGAACGCCTCATCGAGGAGCGGCTGCACGAAGCAAAGCTCCGGAGAAATCGCCATGCAGGCGGTGATGAACTCGCCGGTGAACTGGAGAATGAGACAACGCTCCTCGATGCTCTCGCTCTCGGGAATGTCGCCGATCCAGTTATGCGGCAGGTTGGGGCCGACGAGGACGAGGACGAAGACGAGGTCGCCGGCGCAGAAGGGGCCGGTATGGTCGCCGACGTAGCGGTCGCCTTCGGTCGCCGTGACGAGGTGCAATTCGTACTCCGGATGGACGTGCCACCGGACCGTTCGACAAGGACACTCGTGCGACCAGACCTTGAACGACTGGCCGTCGCACACCTGCACCAACTCCAAATCGGGTTCCAACTCCAAAGTCCCTCCCAACCGCCACGCCTTAGCTTATACGGCCGTTCTGCAACGGCACTGCGTGAGCGATGCAGATCGTGATCTTTGGACGAACTCTCTCCGCAGCGGCGATCCTCGCCATTGCATGATCTTTCGCCAGGTCACTTTACATTAACTCGATCGTGCCTCGTATAGAACCGCGCGGCAACACGCTTTGTAGCGCAGCATTGATATTTTTTTGCGTATTGCCTTCTGGGCGTCGAGCCGGATGCATCAACGACGCCCAGTGCCGGTTCCCGTGGCGTTGGTGCAGAATTGGCACCCCGGACTTGGGCAGCGCGGCGGTGGGGCGTATAGGGCCGCCTCCTCGTTCCTTGGATGACCGATGCCCTACAAGGCCAATGAACCACGCCGCCACAAGATCCTCTCGGACGCGTTGTACTAACAGCCTTTCACATCGACCGATGTTCGTCGTTGCGAGAAGCGAAGCGACGCAGCACTCCAGGGCGGCAAGCACCATCCTGGCAGCCCCTGGATTGCCACGCCGCAAGGGCGGCTCGCAATGACGGAGCAGTCGGAGCAAAAGGCCGTCGGTATTAGCTTGATCAAAGCAACCGGCTGCGCTCCGCCTGTTTCTGAGCTTCCTGCGCCGCCTTCATCTGTACCTTGGTGTACATAAGCGCATGGGCCGCGAGATCGTGGCCGTCCTCCCACAAGTTGCGCCAGATACCGAGAATGCCTTCGAGCGGCTGCCCGACGACACGGGACGAGAAGGACTCGAAGGTGATAGGCCCGGTATAGCCGGATTTGACCACGGCCCGGAACACGCCCGCCAAGTCGATCGAGCCCGAGCCCATGTAGCCTCGATGCGAGTCGCCCGTATGGAAGTAGCCAAGGTAGTCGCCGGTCGCGAGGATGGCCTGCCCGATGTCTGATTCCTCGATGTTCATGTGGTATACGTCGAGGTGCACCTTGACGTTGGGCGCGCCAATCCGTTTGCACATCTCCACCGCCTGCGAGGCCGTGTTGAGCACGTTCGATTCGTAGCGATTGACCACCTCGAGCCCGAGCGTGATGTTGCTGCGGGCAGCGATCTCGGCCACGCGCTGGAGCACCTCGACAGACCGCTTCACGCCCTCGGCCGTCGTCGGCACGGCGTATTTCTGGAATGCAGATTCCAGGATTCCACAAACATGCGTCCCGCCGAAGTCGCGCGCCACCGCGACGGCCGCTTCAAGGCGGGCTTGGCCGCGTTTTTCTTTCTCGCGGTTATTGCTGGAGATGTCCGTGTCAGCGTCGAGGCCGAGCGAGGATGTGGCGCCGATTCCGGCCTTTTCGAGCTGCTTTCGCGTGAAGGCGGTATCGATGGAGCCGGGGTCGAGGGCCGGGATCTCGATCAGGTCGTAGCCGACCTCCGCCGTCTTGGCGATGGCCCGGGCGCATTCGTCGTGGCTCCAGCCCTTCTCCCACACTAGCGCGTGGACACCCAGCTTGTTCATCCTGTCTTCTCCTTTAATCCTGCGCCCGCCTGCGGCGACGCGCGGGCCGTTATCAGGGCCGAGATGCTTCTCGACCGTCGCGACGGGTTGCTGGCAACCGTCGAACGCACGACCTTGACTGCTAAGATTTCAATACCGATTCCAATGAACATCGATCATCCGTAGGTGAGAACGCGCGGGAGGGGACAGCCGGACGCGGTCCGCCGAGCCCTCTATCGCTTGCTGAACATCATCCGCAGGAAGCCGCTGGCCCAGATCGACCGGACGACCATGATCAGCAGCAGGAAGCCGCCCCAGAGCGCGGTTGAGAGGTGCTGGTTGGCGCCGATCTGGTTCAGCCCAGAGGCGATCACCTGAAGGATCAACAGGGCGATGGCGACGGGGAACACCCGGCCGAAGCCGCCAAACGGATCGACCCGCCCGAGGAAGCACGCCAGCACAGTGATGAGGAGGTAGGACTCGCCGTGCCCGACCCGCACCGAGTTGAACCGCGCCAGCATGACGATGCCCGCGATGCCGCACATCAGACCGGACAGCGTGTAGATCAGCGTCAGCGAGCGCCGCGTCGGCACGCCGGAAAAGCGGGTCGCCTCGATGTTGGAGCCGATCATCCGAGTCGCGAAGCCGAGCCGGGAGCGCGACAGGACCACGGACCAGAGCAGAACAGCCGCCGCAAAGACGAGCACAGGCGCAGGGACGCCATAGACCGTGCCCTGCCCGATTGCCTGCACGTAGCCCGGGACGCCCGAGATGTCGCCGCCCCGCGTCAGGAACTCGCCGAGGCCGCGGACGAAGATCATGGTTGAAAGCGACACCAGGATCGGGTGCGCACCAGTATAGGCGATGATGACGCCCATCAGCCATCCCACGAGCGCTCCCGTCGCGAGCGCGGCCAGCACGCCCATCATGATGACCCCGGAACCCGCGTCCACGCCGCCATGGCTTTGGAGCACGTAGGCCATTGCGAGCCCGGACAAGTTCGCCGTAAAGGTAATGGCAAGGTTGAAGCCGCCCGAGATGATCGGCATCAGCATGGCGAGGCTGAGCAAGCCGAGTTCGGGCAGCTGGAAGGCCACCGAGGTGAACGTGCTGAGGGACAGGAACTCGTTGTCGGCAATGCCGAACAGCGCGATCACCAAGACGAGCAAGGCGAGCAGCCCCGCCACGTCGCCGTCGATCAGATGAGCGAACCGTCCACCCTCGCTGCGGCGCAGGGTCTGGGTTGACATCAGGCGGCCCCCCGCACGACCGGCCTCCGCCAGGAGCCGATCAGGCGGGCCACGCCGTCGCTCGACAGCGTGATGGCGACCAGGATGATGGCGCCGATGATCATCTTGAAGGCATAAGGCGAGATGCCCAGCAGGTTCAGGCCGTTCTGGGTCATGGCAACCAAGATGATGCCCAGGAACACGCCAAGGATCGTGCCGCGGCCGCCCCCTAGCCGCGCCCCGCCCAGCACCACCGCCGCGAGAACGTCGAGCTCGCGGCCATAAAGCGCATTAGGCACGACCTCTTGGGCGTAGTGCGCCTGCATGAGTCCCCCGATGCCGGCCATGAGCCCCAGCCAGCCAAAGGCGAGGTAGTGCATGGCGCCGACGTTGATGCCGACGCGACGCGCGCCCTCAGGATTGTCTCCCAAGGCATAGAGCTGGCGGCCGGTGCTGGTGCGGCGCAGGAGCACCCAGGTGGCGGAAACGCACAACGCCATCACGAGCACCGTCAGGCTCAGCTCGGCATGGCCGCTCGCTGTCTCCCTACCGAAGATCACGACGCGCGTGGTCCACCAGTCGGGAAGGTCGTAGATCGACACGCCGCCGGACCAGAACATCAGCAGGCCGAAGAACAGGTTGTAGGTCGCGATGGTGACAACGATCGAGACGATGCGGAACTGGTAGATGAAGAAGGCGTTCACGCAGCCCAGCAGCGTGCCGAAGGCCCCCGCCAGGAGCAATCCAACGGCCCAGTCGCCCCCGCCGAGCGATGCCACGGTGATCGCGGTGAGGTATTGCACCACGGAGGCGGCGACCGTGAACGAGATGTCGATGCCGCCAGCGATCAATACCACCAGCAGGCCGACGCCGAAGATGATGTTGACCGCACTTGCGTTCAGCAGATCGAATAAATTGGGCAAGGTGAGGAAGGTGGGCGTGAGCAGCCCCAACCCGACGCCCATCGCGACAATGACGAGGATGAGCCACCGTTCGGTGCCCCCAATGCCGAGACTAGGCATGCACAGCTCCCTCGATCGTGTCGAGTGTGGTCTCGCCCGGCACGTAGGCGCCAACGATGCGGCCGTTCCGCATGTGCAGGATACGGTCGGCGTTGAAATAGACCTCGGGGATCTCGTCCGAGATAAGCAGGATCGCCATTCCGGCCTCGGCCAGCGTATGAACGATTGCGAAGATGCCGGCGCGGGCACCGACGTCGACGCCCACGGTCGGCGAGTCGAGGATCAGCAACTTGGGATTGGTGGCCAGCCACTTGGCGAGCACGATGCGTTGCTGGTTGCCGCCTGACAAAGTCGAGACGGCGTGATCGGGATGGCCAATCTTGACGCCGAGGTCGTGAATCCAGGTGTCGACCAGTGCGTTCTGTCGCCGAGCGGAGATGAGATGGTCAGGGCCGAGCAGGCTGTCGAGCACGGCCATTGCTGTGTTGTCGGCGATCGACTGGGGCTGGATGAGGCCAAGCTGCAGGCGGTCCTCCGACACGTAGGCGACCCCGGCCCGGATCGCCTCGCGGTTGCTCGCGAAGCGCACGGGCTTGCCTTCGAAGGTGATTGTTCCGGCGGAAACCGGGGCCATGCCGAACAGGCTGAGGGCCAACTCGGTGCGGCCCGAGCCGAGGCGGCCCGTGAGGCCCACGATCTCGCCCCGGCGGATCGTCAGGGAGACGTTGGCGTAATCCGGCGCGCGGGACAGGTTCTCGACCGACAGCACGACAGGCGCACTCGACAGGTCGCGCTCCTGCACCGCATAGTCGAATGTTTTGCCCGTCATCAGCTCGGTCAGCCGGGTTTGCGTCATGCCTTCGGTCGGGAAGGTGCCGACGAACCGACCGTCCCGCAGAATCGTGACGCGGCTGCACACGTCCAGCACCTCGGCCAGCCGGTGGCTCACGAACACCACCGCGATCCCCTCGGCGGACAGGCGCCGCACGATGACCAGCAGCGCGTCCGTTTCGGCCTGGCTGAGCGAGGCGGTGGGCTCGTCCATAAAGACGAGTGCCGCCTCGGCGACCAGGGCCCGCGCGACCGCCACGATCTGGCGCTGCGCGATGGGGAGCGTCCGCAGGGGCGCATTGAGGTCTAGCTTGACCCCGAGCCGATCGAGAATACGGGCCGCCGCCGCCCTCATACCGCCATAGTTCACCAGGCGAGGCCGAGCGCCGAGATTGCTCTCGAAGGCGATGTTCTCGGCGACCGTCATCTCGGGAAACAGCGCGAGGTCCTGCCAGATGACCTGGATCCCCAGGGCTCGCGCCGTCGCGGGACTGAGTCCCTCGATCGAGCGACCGTCAAACAGCATGGCGGCGCCTCGCTCGGGCTGGTGCACGCCGCTTATGATCTTGATCAGCGTGCTCTTGCCGCAGCCGTTCTCCCCCGCGAGACACAGGACTTCGCCGCGCTTGATGTCGAAGCGCACGTCGTCCAGCGCCTTGACGCCGCCGAACTGCTTCGAGATGTGGTCGAGTTGCAGCAATGGCGCTCCAGCCTCGACACGTGGGCCATCAGCGGTTCTGGGCAAGGCTCTGGGCAAGGCTGAGGTCATGGCGATCCGCGCAGCGTAAGAAGTCCGGGAGCAATCGACCCGGCCAGTGGCCGGATCGATTGACACTCGAAAGGGCAGCGGGCGCTACAGGCCCATTTTGGCCAGATCGTCCACCGTGTCTTTGTTCAGATCAACGAGCTCATCGACGATCAGGTTGTGACCGTCCGGATGAACGACGCCGAGCCCCGGGATGGTCGTGCCGTCCTTGATGGGCTCGCCCTTGGCCACCATGGTCCCGAGCGTCACGAACACCTCGCCAGCGAGTGCCGGGTTCCACATGTAGCCGCCGGTGAGCACGCCGTCGTGGACAAGCTTTTTGCCCTGTCCGGGGGAGAACGGACCCATCACGACAATCCTGCCGCCCATACGCTTCTCGGCGACCGCGCGGGCGGCGCCGATCGGCCCCTGGCTGCCAAAGGCGAGGAACCCTTTGAGGTCGGGATGCGCGCGCATAAGGTCGAGCGCCGTGCTGCGGGACTGGTCGACGTTCTCCGCCACGCCGTAGCGGTCGCCCACGAGCGTCATACCCGGAGCATTGGCCTTAATATAGGCGTTTGCGGCGTCGGCCCATGCATTGTGCAGAGGAACGGTGAGGGAGCCGACAAAGACCGCATACTCGCCTCTGCCGCCCAAAGCGTCGACGAGGCGCTTGCCGTAGGCTTCACCGAAGCCCTTGGAAGAGGCGAGCTCAAAGTCGTAGTCGGCGTTCTTCTGCTTGGGAGACTCGTGCGTGATGACCTTGATCCCGGCCGCGCGGGCGCGCTCCAGAACAGGTTCGAGCACTTCGGCATCGTTGGGCACGACGCCGATCACGTCAACCTTCTGGGCGATCAGATCCTCGACGGCGCGCACTTGCAGGGCCGGGTCGGCGCTTGTCGGGCCAACCATGAAGGCCTTTACGCCGAGCTCGGCGCCCCTCTTCTTGATGCCCGCCTCCATGGCGTTGAACCAAGGAATGCCGCCGATCTTGACCACGACGCCGATCGCCGGCTTGTCGGGCGAGGCCTGAGCGACGCAGGTGAAAGCCAGGACGACGACGCTGGCGCACAACGCACGACGGTAACGACTGACCATCTTGTTCCCCCCTCTTCGTCCGCTCCGTGGCGGCACACTGAAACGACCTGTTTGGTCGGCAGAAAGCCTTGTTTGTGGCCTTGTTCGCAAGCTAAATCTATTTAGCATGATACGTCAACGGATGACTCGACCCGGGAGGCTGTTGCGACTTTGAGATCGCGCAGGATCGCGCGAAAAGGACGAAGCCCTTTGGAGGAGCGAATGGCGCGCGCCGCCGGACGAAAAACGACGATTTACGACATCGCGACTGCGGCCAATGCCTCGGCCGCAACCGTCAGCCTCGTGCTGAACGGCAGCTGGGCACGCTACCGTATCAAGGAAGACACGGCGCACCGCATCACGGAGGCCGCGCGGAGACTCGGATACAACGTTAACTTGACGGCGCGGGGCCTGCGCCTTTCGCGATCTGGACTGGCCGGCATGATCCTGCCGCACTACCGCAACCGGTTTTTCGCAGACCTTGCAGAGGCGTTCGAGGTGGAGGCGAGACGCCGCGACCTATGCCCGATCGTTGTTAGCACGCAACGCGACAAGACAGTCGAGATGAACGTCACCGGAACGCTCCTGGCTCAACGGGTCGAGTTCCTGTTCATCGCAGGTGTGCCCCGGCCCGATCCGCTGGACCGGCTTTGCTCCGCGGCCGGTGTGCCCTGCGTCAACCTGGACTTGCCGGGAAGCGGAGCCCCCTCCGTCGTGTCGGACAATCGAGGCGGCGCCAAGCGCCTCACCGACATCCTTATCGAGAAGGTCGTGCGCCGCAGCGGATCGCTCGAGGCATTCCTCTATCTTGGCGGCGTCGCGGGCGAATACGCGACGGACAACCGCGTCGCTGGTTTCACGGAAGCGCTTCGCGCGCACGGCGTCAATCTCGATCCCGACTGCCTGGCGCTGTGTGGCTACCCGCCGGCCAACGCGCGTGACTCGCTCAACGCCTATTTCAACCGGCACGGTCGGCTCCCGGCGGGCTTGTTCATCAACTCGATCGCCGCTTTCGAAGGCGCGATCGAATTCGCGTCGGGGCTGTCCATTGCCGCACTGAACGACTGCGTGGCGGGCTGCTTCGATTGGGACCCCTTCGCGGCTTGCCTGTCATTCGACGTGACGATGCTGCGACAGGATGTCGAGACGATGATGCAGCACGCCTTCGATGCCCTTGCGCCTGCCCGACAGGAGACTCGCCCACTCGTCATGGTCCCTGCCGTCCTGGTCTGAGCAGAATGCAGCCGGGCTCGTCACGGAAGCCTCATTTGACGGCGTCGTGCGCATTTCATTGCGACGATCCGCTTGCAATGACGGGACTCGAACGCGCTGCCGAGCATCTCGCGCAGCGCCTCGTCAGTTGCATCAGCTTCTATCCCTGATCTCATTGGGTTCGGGAAAGAGGTCGTTACATCCGCGGATTGCTTTCTCAGGGTCAGCAATGCGGGGGTGAGGGAAATGGTTCTACCCAGCACTTTCGAAAGCATCATCATTAGAACTTTCGGATTAGAAGGTGGCAATGCAATGACCGCCAGTTTTCTCAACGTTTTACAGCAGATCCATATGGCCAGACACAGTCATGGCTGATGCCAGGACAACTGATTTCGAGGGCCTCGCGGCTGTCATCGCACGGCGGGCAGAAACCGGGCAAAGCGCAATCGCGATCGTCGGCGTCCCCGGCTCTGGTAAATCCACGCTCGCCGAAAGGCTTGCATCCCACACGAATGGAAAGGCTCCCGGCAGCGCAGCCGTGCTACCGATAAACGGCCATCATTTCGACGATCGCGTTCTCGTTTCGCGTGGGCTGCGAGCACGCAAGGGTGCACCCGAGACGTTGACGTCGGGGGATTGCTCCACATGCTCCATCGCCTCAAGCGCAATGAGGAGAGCGAGATCGCAGTTCCGGTATTCGACCACGTTTTGGAAATTTCCCGGGCGGGCGTCCTTTTAATTCCACGATCCGTGCGCCACCTAGTTGTTGAAGGAAATTATCTTCTGCTTGAACGGCGTGGGAGGAAAGTAGCTCCGATGTCGGCGTCAAGCCACCAAGCCGCATCCATGCATCAACGCCCCGCTTGAAACTAACGCCGCAACGAGCTGGCGGGGCGCTCGGTGACTTGGCGGGGACAGGCCCGCAGCCGGGTCGCATGCTCCGCGTTCACCGCACCCGGCGGCATGCGGCCCTGCACCAGCTCCTCGACCTGCCGCACCGTGTCGAATGCTTGGTGCTCTGCCGCCTCGGGTGTCAGGCCGCCGATGTGCGGGGTTGCAATCACGTCGGGGCGGCCGGCCAAGGCGGGGGTCGGCTTCTGGTCTGGCGCGCGGCCCACGTCCATTGCGGCGCCGGCCAGGCACCCGGCGTCCAGCGCGTCGCGCAGGGCCGTCTCATCCACCAGGCCGCCGCGGGACAGGTTGATGAAGAATGCGCCGTGCCTCATGCGGGCGAAGGCGGCGGCGTCCATCAGGCTCTCGGTCTCGGAGGTGGCCAGCGCGAGGCAGACCACGAAATCGGCCCCGCCAAGCAACGTGGCAAACGGAACTTGGTGCAGCGCGGGGTCCTCGACCTTGGCATAGGGGTCGGCCACCAGCACGCGCATTCCCAGCGCGACGGCAACCAGCGCCAGGTTGCGGCCGATCATGCCGTAGCCGATGATCCCGACCGTGGCGCCGGCGAGCTGACGCCCTGGCCGTGGCGACGGGTCGATGCCGGCGCGGTAGTCCACGACGGCGCGGGATACGCCGCGGGCCAGGTCCACCATGAAGCCGACCGCGAGTTCGGTGACCGCCGCCACGAACCCCGGCGTCGCGCGCGTCACCAGCACGCCGTGGCGCGACGCGGCGGCCACGTCGATCGTGCTGATATCGACCGCGACCCGGCACACCGCTATCAGGCCGGGCAGCGCGGCGAACACGGGTGCGGCTACCGAGACCGTCCGGTCCGCCACGATGACATCTGCGTCACCTGCGGCGGCAATCAGCGCGGCCGGGTCGTCCAGCACGCGGCCGGACGGGTTCAGCCGGACGTCCCCGTGCCTGCGCAATGCGGCCAAGGCGCGGTCGCCGTAGTAGTTCTCCAGCATGTGAGGCGTGTGGGTCAGCAAGATGCGCATCATGCCGGCACCCTGCCAGATGGGCCGGTTGATTGCACGCGAACCGCGCTCTGGGGGTCGAAACGCAAGACAATGACCGGCATCAGCCGGATAATGGGAGGGAGACGATGGATGCTGGGACCATGGGGACCCGCCGGGCCCTGCTGCGGGTTGCTGGCGCGTTGGCGGCGGCGCCCGCTAGCGTGGTGCACGGATCCGGGATGCGGGCGCACTAATCCCATCCCCGTCTGGGGTCAGGCGCTGCGGGCGTAGTTCGGGCGTGCAAACTCCAACATACGGTTGAGGGCATGGACGGCGACCTGGACCTCGGTCGCCTGGCGCTCATCCGTATGCGCGCGCAACCCGTCGCCGATCACCTGTTTCCACTTGCCGACGGTGGTTTCGGCCCGGGCACGTTTCGTGTGGCCCGACGTTTTCTGCCAAGCCATTCGACCGTGCTCGGCGATGTGCTGGAGGCGGCAGTCGCGCTGTGTGGGTTCGCTCTCGACCGTTTTGCTCGGCACGGCGGTCGAGCGCGGCGGCACGACCACGGCCGCTTCAGGGTGGCGCTCGGCGACGCTGGCGTAAACGCGGTCCTGATTATAGGCACCATCGCCGGCGAACGACACTACCGCGCCCGCCACCTGGTCGAGCAAAGGATCGACCTGGGACGCGTCATCCACGTCCTTGGGGGTCAGCGTGGAGGCCACGATCTGGCCGGTGCCGGCGTCCGCGCCCAGATGCAGCGTCCGCCACGACCGGCGCGTCGTGGTTCCGTGTTTCTCCAGCAGCCATTCGCCCGCGCCGCACAGTTTCAACCCCGTGCTGTCCACCAGCAGGTGCATGGGCTCAGGGGTGCCACCCGCATCGGCGCCGGGCCGTCGTGGTCGCGGCACCTCCAGCGTCGCCGCACGCCGGCTCAGGGTCGTGTGGTCCGGCACGGGCAGCACGAGCCCGAGCAGGCCGATGACGGAGCCGAGCAGGCCCTCGGCCTGCCGGTAGGCAAGGCGGAACACCGCGCGTATCGTGAGCGCCGTCAGGATGGCGAGCGGCGAATACCAGGGCTGGCCACCCCGGGTCGTGCGTGGCTCGGCCGCCCACGCCGCGACCGCCTCGTCGGTGAACCACACCGTCAGGCTGCCGCGTTGACGCAGGCTGTCGTCGTAGGCCGGCCAGTTTGTAACCTTGTGCCGCTGCCGCGGGATGTGACGACGGCGGTCCTGGTTCAGCTTGAACGGCAATGTGGGCATCCGGGGTTTGGGAGAGCGATCCCCTACGTCACCCCGCGCCTCAGCACCACCGCCCGATCCGCGCACCACGCTAACTGCTGCGCCAACCTTCAGATACGTGGTAGGGTGCTCGGGGATGAGGTGGCGAGCATGTCAAAGATAGAATGGACGCAAGCGCCCGGCGGCACGATACGGGCGGACTTTGACCGTGACCAATTCGGATGGATTGTGCAGCAGGCGGAATTCCTGCGCGCTGGTCGGCTCTACGACATCGACGTGCGATCGCTTGCCGACTTGCTGACCGATATGGCCGCTTCCGAGAAGCGCGCTTTCGAAAGCGCCATGCGTGTGCTGTTGCAGCACATGCTCAAGGTGCTTGTTCAGCCGGAGAAGCTGACCCGTAGCTGGCTCTACTCCATCGCCGTGCAGCAGGTGGACGCACGACGCCTCATCGACACCGAGCCAGGGATGCACCAGTTCCTGCCGCACCTCTATGCATGCGCCTACCCCGACGCGCGCCGGCTCGCTTCGGTAGAAACCGGCATTGAGATCGACCGCTTCCCCGTAGAAAACCCCTGGAGTTTGGCTGAGGCGCTGGCCTACGTGCCGCCGGAGCCTGCGCCGCGTGGTCGCAAGGCCAAGCCGAAGGGATGAACGGGTGCGCTACGCCTTCCATTCAGCGTGGTGCACAGATCGATGGCGAGATGGTCCTAGAGCGCTGGGCGGGGTAGGAGCGCGCTCCGTGCTGACCCCGGATATCCAACTTGCCCTTCAAGCTAAAGCAAGGTCGCCGTCACAACGCCGATTGACAGCCTGGACGCCGACACGGGGCGGATCGTCGCGGCCGGACTGACCACGAACGACGTCGATGACGGCTCCCAGGTGGGGCCGCTGCCCGACCAGGTCGCCGGAGCCGTCGCGTCGTTCATCGCCGACGGCGCCTACGACACGGGCGCGGTGTCCGCAGCCGTTGCAGAGCGCCATCCAAACGCGGCCATCATCGTGCCGCCACGATCCACCGCCATGCCGAGCGACACCGCCCAAACCCATCCGACGTAACGCGACCGCCATCTACAAGGTATCACCAGCAATGGCCGCGCCGGTTGGCAGAAATCCTCCGGCTACAACAAACGATCGCGGGTCGAGGCTGCGATCGGCCGGTTCAAGCAGGTCATCGGCAACGGCTTGCGTTCCCAGACCAATGCCCGCCAGGATGCCGAGATCGCCGTCGCCGTCCACGTTCTCAAACCGAATGCTGGAATTTGGACGCCCGACCTCCGTCCGCATCGTGCGACGCAAAACAGTGTATCAGTCCTTCATGACTTCCAGCCAGCTCCGTGCAGCACGGTCGGGCACGACGACGGTCGGGGAGGCGCTCGCAGCCGCAGGAGGTGGCGGGACTGAGTCAGGCGGCTTGGCGAGGGACGGGCCAAGAACTGAAGCCGAGGCCCGCGTTACGTTTTGGTGGCGGCAACGTAAAGTGGGCCGCAGCTTTCGCCCAAGATCAAGGAGGGCTGGAACACGACATGGCGGGGCGAAACCCCGCCTCCACGCTTGATGCGATCAACAAGAAGGCGGAGTGCCTCGTTGGTCATGTCGGTCACGGGGTGTTCGGTCCGCGTCAGGCGTGGCTTTAAAGCTCCGATGCCCGGGATCGTGTCGGTCGAGGCGATCGAGATGTCGTCTGGACATCTCAAGCCGAGGTCGGCCAGGGCCCGCATGACGCCCAGCGCCATGACGCCGTTTGCGGCATAGAGCGCCGTCGGCCTGTCCGGTCGGTCGATCAGTTCGCGGGCCACTGAATAAGCGACATCCTCCCGGAACTCGCCCGAGCGGATGTGGTCCGGCCGGGGTGAGAGCTTGCGCGCCGCCATGGCCTCGAGGAGGCCGTCGAGGCGACCGCGGCCCGTTGTCAGATGCATCGGTCCCGTGATGCTGGCGATGGTGCGATGGCCGAGGTCGAGCAGGTAGTTGGTCACCTGACGGGCGGCCGACACGTTGTCGATCGTCACAGTATCGGAGCGGTTGTCGTCAATCACGCGCCCGAACAGAACGGTCGGAATGGCATGACCATCGGGATCGCGCTGGCTCTGTCGCAGGCTGGCGCCGACCGGGACGAGCAAGATCCCGTCGCACGACAGGGCTCGGATGCGTGCCAAGATGCGCCGCTCGTTCTCGGGCTTCTCGTCGCTGTTGAACACCACGAGAGAGTAGCCCCAGGCTGCGACCGCCGCCTCGGCGGCCCAGACGATGCGGGCAAAGAACGGGTTGGCGAGGTCCGACACGACAAGCGCGATCAGTTGGCTGCGCCCTTTCTTGAGGTTCCGTGCCGCCGACATCGGGGCATAGTCGAGGCTTGCGACCGCGGCAACCACGCGCGCGCGCAGGTCGGGGCTCACGAAGGCGCTCTCGTTGACCACGGCCGATACGGTCGCGATCGAAACCCCAGCCACCCTGGCCACATCCCTGATCGTCACCAAACAAGCACTCAGCTAACCGTTACGATAATTAGATCTGCGGCAAAGATCGAGAACTGTCCAGTGCCGGCTGGCAAAATTCACTTGCTTCAGGACGCGCGTTCGGCAAACGTGACGAAACCATTAGATCGTGTTCGCCAGGGCAAAACGCGACGTCGAACGAGGAGAGGGACGCATGAACAGGCTGACGTATGGGTGTTTGCTGGCCGGCGCCGCATTGTTGGCTGGAGCCGCCCAGGCCGCGGACCAGCCTTTGCTCGGTGTCGTATCAATCTCGGCCAACGAGGCCAATAACGCGCGCTACATCGCGGGTGCGACGGCGGCCGGCAAAGAGAATGGGTGGACCGTCTCGGTGATCGATGCGTCCGGCAGCGCCGACCAGGCCAATTCCGCAATCCAGAACTTTGCCGGTCGGGGCGCCAGCGCCATCATCGACATGGTGTTCCCCTGGTCATCGATCGGCGCCGGGCTTGCGGCCGCAAAAGATGCCGGCATCCCGGTCGTGACCTGGGGCGGCGGGCTCGGCGGCTCAGTCGCGGCCACGAACGGTTCGGGCGCGCCGGTCGCCCAGCCGGTGATCGATAAGCTGGTCGCTGATCTCGGCGGCAAGGGCGACCTGCTGGCGCTGACCTACCGGACCGGCGAAGTCTGCCGCAACCGCGAGACCCTGATGGATCAGGTCTTGGCCAAGCATCCGGACATCAAGGTCACCAAGAGCGAAGTGCGCATTCCCGGCTACTTCGAGGACGGCGCGCAATATGCCAACGCCTGGCTCGCCTCCCATCCGGCCGGTGACGGCAAGCAGGCCATCTGGGGCTGCTGGGACGATCCGGCCATCGGCGCCATCGGCGCCTTGCGGCAGCAGGGCCGCGACGACGTCGGCGTATACGGCGTGAACGGCAATGCCCAGGCGATCGAGAACATCAAGAACAGCCACATGACCGCAACGGCCTGGGAAGACAGCTACACCGAGGGCTACCGGATGGTGAAGCTGCTCAAGGACATCAAGGCGGCAGGGGCGGGCTGGACCCCCAAAGCGGTCGAGGTCCCGGCCGTGCTGGTGACGAAGGACACGGTCGCGCAGTTCATCAAGGACCATCCCAACGCCACGGGCCAATGAGACCTGACGGCGTCACGGCGGTGCGGACGGGCGAACTCGCGGCAGACACATCCACAGCGGTTGCCTTTGCGGTGGCACCGTTCCTCGTCGCCGAGGACATCGCAAAGACCTATGGCGGCGTCCAGGCCCTCAAAGGCGTGTCGCTCTCCATTCACCCCGGCGAGGTGCACGGTCTCGTGGGCGCGAACGGCGCCGGCAAGTCGACGCTGATCCGCGTGCTCGCCGGGCTCGCCCAGCCCGACCGAGGCCGCATCCTCTACGACGGGCAGCCGGTCGCGATCCCGATGCCGCACCGGGCGAGCGACCTTGGCATGAACTTCATCCACCAGGAGCTCGCTTTTGTGCCGAGCATGACGGTGGTGCAGAACATCATGCTGGGCCTGCCCAAGAGGTCTCGGTTCGGCCTGGTCGATTGGCGCAGCATCGCCCGTGACATCTTGCCCCTGGCACAGCGCGTCGGCATCACGGCGCCGCTCTTCAGCACCGTGAAGGGCCTGCCTTCGGCCGAGAAATGGTTGATCAATATCTGCCGAGCCCTGATCCGCAAGGCGCGCCTTATCGTCATGGACGAGCCAACTGCGTCGCTGTCGGCGAGCGAGAGCGAGAGGCTGTTCGCCATTGTCGAGGATCTGGCGCATTCGGGCGTCGCCGTCCTGTACGTCTCGCACCGGCTCGACGAGATCATGCGGCTCTGCCATCGCGTCACGGCGTTCCGCGACGGCCGCTCGGTCGCGGAGATCGGCAGATCCAAGCTGACGCGCTCCGCCCTGGTCGAGGCCATCGTGGGCCACAGCGTCGAACGGTTCACCAAGACGCCCGCTTCGGGCCGCAGCCGCGACATGGCCCTGAGCGTCCGGGGCCTTGTGCGCCAGCCACGCGTGAACGGCGTCAGTTTCGATCTGCACCGCGGCGAAGTGCTCGGCATCGGCGGCCTCGTGGGGGCAGGCCGGACCGAGCTGGTGCGGCTGATCTATGGAGCCGATAAGACCGATGTCGGCACGATGATGCTCGACGGCAGCCCGTTCGCGCCGCGCTCGCCTGCGCAGGCCGTCAAGGCTGGGCTTGGGCTCGTGCCGGAGGAGCGTCGGGCCGAGGGCCTGGTGCTGGGCAAGAGCGTCGCCTTCAACCTGCAACTCGCCAACCTCGCTTGCATCGTCCGCAGCCCCGTCCTGCCGCTGATCGACGGCCGTCGCCGAAAAAGCCTATCGCTCGCCATCATTGGCGACCTCGCGATCAAGACGCCCGGCACCGAAACTCCGGTCGGGCGGCTCAGCGGCGGCAACCAGCAGAAAGTGGTGATTGGCCGCTGGCTCCTGCGCAGACCCAAGGTGCTGATGCTTGACGAGCCGACGCGCGGCGTCGACGTGGGCGCGCGTGGCGAGATCCACCGGTTGATCCGCGAGCTTGCGGCCAAAGGCATGGCGGTGCTCGTCGTCTCGTCCGAGCCAGACGAGTTGCCCGACCTTTGCGACCGCGTGCTCGTCATGGCCGAAGGCCGCATCGTGAGCGAGCTCGCTGGCGGCGCCGTGACCCGCAGCGCCATCATCGAGGCCAGCTACGCCGAGTCGGCGGCCGGACCGACACCATGACCAATAGTCTCGCCCCCAACCGCCGGCTTTCGCCTCGCGCCAAGGCCTCGCTCAGCCTCTTCGCCCGCTATGCGACTATCCTGGGCCTCGTCGCCATGATCTCGGCCTTTGCGGTGCTGTCCCCGCGCACGTTCCCGACCGTCAACAACTTTACCAATGTGCTGAACCAGGCCTCGCTCGTCACGATCATCGCGGCAGGGCTTACGCTCGCGATGGTGGTTGGCGAGCTCGACCTGTCGATCGGCTTTGCGGCGAGCCTGCACGGCATCCTGGTGACGGGGCTGGTCGTCTCCAACAAGCTGCCGATCCCGGTCGCGATTTTGATCGTGCTCGCGGCCGGCGCGCTGATCGGCCTCGTCAACGGGCTGATCGTGACCAAGCTGCGGGTGAACTCGGTCATCGCCACGCTCGGGATCGGCACCATCCTGACCGGCCTCGCCTTCGCGTATTCGGCCGGCGTGCCGATCGTGGCGGGCGTGCCGGAAAGCTTCCTGCAGCTGTCGCTTGGCCGCTGGCTTGTCGGCATCCCGAACAACATCGTCGTCATGGTGCTGGTCGTGGGTGGCCTTTGGGTGCTGGTCGAGCGCACCTCGCTCGGCCAGGAGATCCAGGCGGTCGGCGGCAACCCGGCAGCGGCCCGCCTCGCCGGCATCGACGTCGATCGCATCAAGATCCTAGGCTTCGTGATCTCCGGCGCTTGCGCAGCCCTGACCGGTATCCTGCTTGCCTCGCGGCTCGGCAGCGGCACGGCGAGCGCCGCCGACAGCTATCTTCTGACCGCGTTCGCGGCCGTGTTCCTCGGCTCGGCCACGCTGCGCGACGGCGAGTTCCACGTGCTCGGCACGCTCATCGGGGCGATGATCATCGCGTTCGGGTTCAATGGGCTCAACATCTTCGGCGCGCCGACCTTTTCGCAATACGTGCTGCAAGGCGCGATCCTGATCGTCGCGGTCGGACTTTCGAGCCTCGGCCGCTCCATCGCAGAAGGCTGATGCCATGACAAATAGTTGGGACGTCCACGTCATCGAGTTCGCGCGCTCGAAGCAGCAGCGCATGGCCGGCCTGATCCACGGCGCGCCGCCCGACGAGGTCCACGATCTGCCGTTCTCCTTCGTGCTGGCCCGAAATGGCACCAGCACCGTGCTGGTCGACTCGGGCTTCATGCGCGAAGGGAGCGGCGAGGCCATGAGCCGGAAGTTCGGAATCCCCTACTGGATCTCGCCGCTCCGCATGCTGGCCGCCATGGACGTCATGCCCGAGGACGTGACCGACATCGTGCTGAGCCACGCGCACTTCGACCACATGGGATCGATCGGCAAGTTCCCGAAGGCGCGTCTCCACATCCAGAAGCGCGAGATCCTGAGCTGGCACGAGGCGATGGCGCTGCCGCCGCAGTTCGGCTTCCTCACGGAGATCATCAACCCGGACGACCTGCGCTGCGCCTTCGATGCGGCGGTCGAGCACCGCCTCAACCTCGTGGACGGCGATGTCGACGACCTGCTGCCCGGCCTGCACGTGCGGCTCGGCGAGGGCCACACGATGGGCCAGCAGTTCATCATCCTCGACACGGCCCGCGGCAGCCTCGTGGTGTCGGGCGACTGCGTCTATTCCAGGCGCAATCTGTGCGGCCACAATCACGACGGCGTCTATGTGCCGCTCACCAACGCGATCGGCAGCGCCTGGGACCAGCTGAAAACTATCGACCGCATCAACAAGGCCATTAAAGGCGACCTCGATCGCCTGATCATCCTTCACGACGCCGAACGCTGGAAGTCAATGCCGTTGGTAAAGGAAATCGAGGGTTTCTGCATTGTGAAGGCGTCCTGATCGGCCCGAAGGTGCTGTTTGATCTTTCGGACTGAGGTGGTCCCCGTTTTTCGGACAGGTGGTTAAGCTTGGTTTGCCTGACGAGAAGGACGGACCCGATGACGGGCAAACGGAAGCGGTATTCGGCAGAGTTCAAGGCGCGTG
>JAABUS010003268.1_pt1 | contig 26866 bp, 24 predicted proteins | sample 5560161 | NCBI WGS metagenome assembly JAABUS01 (sample SAMN10711885, study PRJNA513376) | rock metagenome | isolation source: Antarctica rocks | place: Antarctica: Victoria Land, Trio Nunatak nord | collected 2016-01-04
CAAACCAGCAGTTTGCGTCTCAGCTACCAAGCCACAGTATGCTGAGTCCGCCGCGCCATCATTATGCAAATGACCAGTCGGGCCCCAGTCTGGATAATATCTTTGCAGACTTCACTACCGATCCCGCTGATGATGGTATGGAAGGAAGGAACGAAATCGCTGACGCCATCGCAGCCAGGGGCAGAGAAGAAGACGAGGAGCAAGGTCGGAGGAGCTTGGTAGATGACTATCTGCGGGATTAAAAATGACAGTCATGCAAACCACGACGACATAAAAAAGGAGTATTTGCGGGATGTACAGCTTTTCTTTTATTACACTTGACTGTTGGCTCGTGCGCTTTGATAGCAAGTGCAGTATTCTTCTTTAATTCTGAAAATGTCTCATGTCGTATGAGATCAGACGTCATCTGCATAGATGGGGGAAACTGTGTATGCTAGAGTTGCTTTATTTGAGAGTGGGAGGGATGGTAGGGGAAGTTGAGGGGTGAGTGTAATTTTAGAGTAGCTGGTTTCGGATGAAGAAATTCTTTTGCTCGGGTTGGTAAAGTGGTTCCTGTGACCGCTCTATCGTCCGAGGGAGCCAGCCATCCGAGTTTCGTCCTGGAGAGGTGGTGGTGTGTGTATGGATTCGTCGAGACACCCCCATCAACGCGCTTGCCCGCCCCCTTCTACTCTTTCTCGAACTTTCCCTTATCCCGCGCCATTAGTCCCATCACCCATCTTCTAGCAATTCCCGCTACATATGTACTTCCCCTTCCACCCTACCTACCTTACCTACAGTACCCCTAAGTATCTCCCAGCCCTAATGATTTCGACTCTCGCAACTCCCACTCCGACATGAGATCTTGTGCGCGTTTCATCTCAGCCCTCCACTCCCATGTCTTTAATACGCTCAACTCGTTCCGAGCTTATAACCATTTTTCTACTTCTACCCTATCTGTTACATATACGTTAGGGTTGTGAGGGGGGTTTGCTGCGGTGCGGAGGCGGTGGTGGGGGGGGGGAAGGGGTGTTGGGGAAGGGGTGGTGGGTTGTGGGTGGGGAAGGGGACTGAGGAGGTGGGGGGGGACTAGGGGCGGAGATGGGGGGGATGCGTAGGGGAGGGTTCGTGGGTCATCATGGGTTTAGATAATCATATCAGAAATATATATAAATACGACCGACGCTCTGCGGGGCCGCTTTTACTCGCGCTCTTCTGATTCACCCGATCCAACCCCCCGTTTGAACTTTCTTGCCAATCTCCCCAGATCTTCACTCTCATCCACACCCTTTCCCCTCACTCAAAAATCACAAACTCCCCCCCTCTCCCTCAACTCCTTTCACAAAAAGCTCCAAGCCATCCCCGCATCCCTTTTTCTCGTTCATTCAAATTACAGTAGATGCAGGCGGACGAGGCCGGAAGAGATTTTTGCTTCAAGCGGAAAAGCATGGTGATTGAAAAGGGGGTTTTTGAAAGGTAGTACTTGAGGCCTCCGAAGCTGCAGAGCTTTCCACCTTGACATGACATGACATTACCTGAGGCATGATGCGCTTGATGAATGGAAATCGCAAACGCACCTGGTGGGTTCAAAGCCAGAGGCTACGATGTGGCCCCTGTGGGCTCGGTCGGTGGATTGGAGTTGTGATAGAGATGAGAAGGGGACGGTGGATATGTAGCTTGATACGATTGGGTGGATTTGATGCGCTTGATTGACTCGGAACATGCTTCGGAAATAATGTCGTGGCTCTGGACCGAGGGGGTTGAGAGAGTGCGGTCGGCGGAACCCGAAGGCTGAGGACGATGGCGGTGAGGGGTGCGCTTGCTGAGAGGTGGATGTGGAGACTGAGATTTTGGGGGATGGCAAGACCTTTTCTGAATTCGGTGTTTAGTAATATCTGTTATTTGGATTCGGTGTTTTGGGATGTGAGATCTGTCAGGACGTGGGAAGTGCGACTGATGAGCGTTTGCAGATAAAAGGAGAATGTAGCGCTAGAAGACTATGTATATGCTGTGCTTGGGCACAGGACGAGCGTAAAACGTGGAAGATTTTCAGTGTTCATGATTGAAGATTAAACACTTCTGTGCGAAAATTTCCGACACAGACCCTTCATTTCTAGTGTCGATGATTTGCACGAGCCTCGTCTGGATCAGAATTTGTCGTTTCACTGCTACTGTTGATCTCATTATTTCTAAAAAGAAAAAAACCCCTAAAAAAACAAAGCCAGTTACAATGCCACACGCCATCACAATAAAGGCAGTCAGGAGAACCGAACTTCATCAACCATAAGTTCGACACTCGGGCAGCTCTCCGCCCAAAGTATTGAAAACCTCTTCGGTAACACCATCGTCGCTACCGTCTAGCGCTGGACCATCAAAAATGCAAAGTCTCAAAACAAGTACTTGAGATAAGGCTCAAGCGACCAGAACACGGAAGAGAATCAAAAAACCGATTGCTGCACATGAGCGCATTATCGCCCAAATACCGATGATGGGAATGGTTCAAGAAAAAAAGGAAATCCAGTCTAGAATGAAAAGGCAAGGCCATGAAAGTCAAAGCAGAGAAGCTTGAATTGGACTAAAGATGAGGACTCATGACTGCAGAATGTGTTCAAGAGTAAAGGACGTAGTGCTGTCGTGTTCAAGGGTTTCTTTGGGAACAGTTGTTGAGAGTAATTGTTACAATCGCATCTCAAGATCGATCGCGGAAACAAGCTATGGAAAATCAGACAAGGGAAAAGAGGAAGAGAAATGCTCAAGATGACGGAAAAAATCGAGAATAAGATTGACAGTAAGAAGGCAAGCCTATTCTCCAACCTCTTTACGCCCATGAAAGATAATACGAACATAAAGAGTTCTATATTACTATAGTCTCTTCGAACAATCTTCTCTTTACAAAGAAACTTTTTTTTTTGGAAACACTCAAACGAGGCTGACGTGAGCGCGACAGTTTTCGGGACTTCGGCAAGAAAAGGCGTCTATGGAATCAGAAGAGGAACAAGAGTTTTGTTAGGAGCGAACCCTTTACATATACTATCGTGCCATATGCAAGATATGAAAGGACTCCGTTGCCTTGAGATACGAGAATGTGAAGAATTCCGGTAAGGTTATTAGCAAAATACTCGCACTGCCTCGACAAAAGGTAATGGAGGTACTCAACGACATCGGCGAATAGGCCAACTCTGTCCTCGAATACGCTTATAAGCAATCCAGAAGTGTTGACCTAGAACAAATGAAACTTTTCGCGAAGATGGTGTCAGTATGGACTTGAGCGTAAATACGGGTTTCAAGGATGCGGCGGTTCCTGTCGATGCTCCGCCTGGTTGCACCGTTCTTCCGCCAGGAATAAAATCCAGATGGCCCCAAAGATGGCAGCATGAGACTGTTCCGTCGCTAACCCCTGGCCTGCCTTCCCCCCGTTTATTTGTTCGCCACCGAAAAGTGGCCTGCCCCTAACGAGTGGCCCGCCGCCGAAGGAGCCAAAACACCCAAAACGAAACCCGCCGGTACGAAGTGACTAATCGTCTTATAAGCGACCCAAAACCCCATCTCGTCCGTTAGACAATGCCCCCCAAAACCCCCCACAGTAACACCAACAGAGATTCGTATCCGGTGTTCTCCCGCAAGTCCACGGACCACAAGTAGAAATGTCACTGGGAGCTTCTGCGACTCCGACGTCGACAGAAACTACGTCCAGCGGACCATTACATACGCCGTTGCCCTCACCTAGCGGATGAAGCTTTTCGTTCGGATAACTTTTAGACGGTAGTTCTGTCGTAAAAAAGGCTTTCAGTTGTAAGCCCATCATCCTCTGGACTTTCGGAAAATTTGGAATGACATGAGAGGCGGGTTTGTACCCTGGTTCCGCGGCTGGGGCCACGGATAAGCATGATCCGATATATGATGTTATTATGTTCATAAAAGACTCGCATTCATATGATGATAATAAGGTTGGAGGCAAGTCTTATGAGTTGACGGAGCTTAGTTGGTTGGAACCCTCCCCAACGATAATTCGGGTACACTGAGGAAGTAGCTTTCAGGGACATAATAGCGCTAGTTTCGGAAAGCGTGATCGGAAGTTGGACAATCTGTGAGGTTTCGAGATTGGAAGAGCGACACCAGTTTGTCATATATAGATTTCAAGGCTACCTTACCCTGCTAAGCCGTTTATCTCAACCTCTTCAACTAATTGTTAAGCTGTCTTCTTCGCTTCCGTGCCAATGGCGCCACTTGCCCTCGCAAATGCTAAGCTTATGTTGTTGTATGCTTCATATAGAATCCACAAAGGAAACCATACCCACAGCGTGTTGAAGAAGACCAGGTATACCCAGAGATAAATGAAATTACTGGTGTCCAAATTTGGGCTACCCGTTAGCCATTCCGGTGCGAACGTCATGAAGCCTATCGTGCCGAGTCAGTGGTACTCTCGTCATTGCATCAAGAAAGACCGGTCCGGTCGATTGAGAGTCGCCTGTTGAACTCACCACCATACAACTCTCCCGTGGCTAACACACTAGCCCAGAACCATAGCCTTCCTGCTTTATCTCCCCTTCTCACCAACTCACAGATCCACAGTGCCAAGGGTCCCGCACCAAACACAGTCAGCAGCTCCAAGCTGATGACTGTAAGATCAGCCCCGCCCCATCTCCTATCCGCCTTCGCGTACTCCTGCCAGAGCTTCGCGGGTAGGCTCGTACCATGTTGACTGCCATAAAGCCTGTCTGCATAGCCGAGGAAGTGTACGGCAGGAGACGTCAAGGACGCTGGATGCGGATAATCTGTACTGTGAGGAATCGCGGTAAAGGTGAAGAAGCAGTTGTAAAGGAAGGAGCCTTCGAGAACAAAATGAATTAGGGCGTCAAAGAGGTGCCAGATGAAGATGACTCGTAATTTAGCGGTCGCGGAAGAATGAAGGAGGTAAAGGGAGGCGATGTAGGCAGTCACAAGGAGACTGAGTGCTGCAAGAAGGGATAGGATGGTTGTTTGGTCAATTACTAGAGTTGAAGGAGATTCTTGGGTATCCATTGAGGCGTAGTCTCTACACTAAGGCTCTACGGTGGGATAGAATGGTGACTGCAATGGCAACAGTATTCGTCAAACGTAGATTGCCGACATTGATACTGGGAAGGCACGGTTCGGCAATCGCGCCTACACTAATCTGTAAGCGGCGGCTGATAACGTCCTTGACATTGTATCAATTCGCAAAGATCAGTACACACAGGACGTTGAAGATGACATCCATCGATTTGGGACTTGGCCTAGAAGGTACACATGTGGTTGTTACCGGTGCTGCTGGGTTTATTGGCTCTGCAACGGTCAATACGTTCCTTCAGGCACGAGCCAACGTTACTGCATTGGATATAAACCGTGAGAAGCTTAGTGAACTTGAGAAGCATACAAATACTTCTGAAAAACATGCGAATCTATACACAATCGTGGTCGATATCACGTCAGAATCAGAGCTTGAGCAAGCTTTCGAATCAGCCCGCGATCGCTTTGGTGTGGCAGTCCAATGCTGTATTGCCCTCGCCAGCTTGGACCTCAGTGTCCTACCTCACCATGAATCTATCGTTGACATGACCGTGGAGCAGTGGCGCCGTACCCATCAGGTCAACGTTGAGGGCACGTTTCTGACGGCACGGACTTGGCTAAGGCAGATCAAGGCGCATGCGAAACCCGACTTGAAGAACGTAAGTCTTATAGTTGTAGGCAGTGAAAGCGGCTGGTTTGGCGAGAGATCGAACCCCGATTATGCTAGTGGCAAGAGCGCCGTGCAGGTCGGACTGGTGCAGAGTTTGCGAGGAGATGTTGCCAGGATTCACCCTGGTGCTAGGTGACTGGCCCATCTTGGTGTTGCTTTCTAGAGGTAGTTTCTGATATGCATTCCGAAGGGTGAATGCCATCGCGCCTGGTCCAGTCGATACTCTACAGTTCCGCAAAGAATGCGAAGCGAATCCGGACCAGCTATGGCTAGATTCTCAAGCTACGTAGGTCAGTGGTATGTACTACAAGTTCCAGAGCTGATTGTTTCTAGAACGGCACTTGGAAAGCCCGTACCAACAAATTCTGTTGCCAAGAGTATTGTCTATCTGGCTAGTGAGGCGTGGAGCGGCCATGTTACTGGCCAGGTTCTCAACATCGATAGTGGTAAACAAGGAAAAGTCATGTGGATGAAGGGGGAGAGTATGTGAGAAGCCAATAAGAAGTGCCTATACCGTAAGCCATGATCACCGATATCTCGTTTTACCAAGTACGATCAATACCCCCGCGGTTTTTGTGCCCAGAAAACGTGGTCATTCTGGGCGAATCCTGATGTTTACAACAAACTATGAACCGAAAGCGGTAACAAAGTCGTCAATGTGAAAGCATGCACGGCCTCTTAACTCAGTCTGTGGGCGACGTCTTAACTTACACATTTCCATTTGAGCGGATACAAGCTGCGCTGTGGATAATGCAGAAATATCATGCTCTCTATCTCTCTTTTATGAGATTTTGCATGTTCCAGGTAAGATCTCCATGAAAAAGGTCAATAATTTTCGAAGCGTTTTACATGCACTTCTCGGCGTTTCCAGGAGCTGGGATGAAAGGGTCCCAAGTCCACCTTTATTTCCTCTATCAACTAATTGGTAAAAGTTATGGCTTTTGGTTTGAGTAAATAATGTCAGAGGGGGGCGACATGACGCACGGCTCACTCTTGGAAGTTCATCTCTTCGCACTCCTATGTACTGACTAGAGAACGGCACCAGTAGTAGAGAGCTACGATGCAGTTGAAGGTTGCAGTATCAGTCATCTACACTGCGTTGAAACAATAAGGCTCCACACTCGATGTTTGGGTCAGCGCTTGGGTATCGTTGTTGACACATTGCAAGTGCAACCAGACCTCAGATATCGGCAATACCCCCTTTTTCAGCCGTAACCTTGTCCACATGAACAATTACCCAAGCACCCACTTCTCGTGAATACTCATCAACGGTTTCGTATCAAGGCATCATCCCATCATCATCGTCTTACGGGATTCGCCCGGCACCTCTAAACCAACATCGCGACTCCAAGACGCTCGACCCTGCACAGCAAGGATCAGTTGCCCCGAAGCCTCGTGGATGCCTGCATAACAGACAGAGAAGTAACGCATTAGTCTCAGCCGCCAGCCGGACCTCACGGCAATTTTTTTTCAAAATAGAGAAAAATTCTACGATAGGTTCCGGCCTTTTGATTGGCTTTACAGTAGGCGTTGCGTTACACAGCATCGGGTTCACGCACCACCTGCAGGGTCTTGCTGCTGTTGGAGATAAAGAACTCCGAGAATTTGGAAAGGCTGCTGCGGGGCTTACTACTGTAGGCATTTAGGCTTGAGAAGCAGACAAGGCGAATACAAATGTAAATACGAGTGGGATCTTTCTAGGCTATAGTGATTTAGCAGCAATTGGCGCGAGGCTGCTTGTGCTTTTCGGATAATGGAGATGGTGGGTTTTCACCAGCGCCCAGAGGCCCATGTCACGGCCGATCGAACCGACATTCGGGGGTTCGGTCAAAGATTAACGATGTCGACTTTGCCCTGGAAAGGTTAAATGTCACAATGAATTGACTGCTGCCGATTCTTCAGTCCACCCGGGCTTGGGCTTCACTCACTGATCTTGCGCAAGCCTCTTTCTTGGCATAGGATTAGACGACGGCGATGGCTTGAACATTGCTTATGCGCCACCCTTGATAGAGAAGATAGCGAGTAGGAATAATTGGAGCATGCTTGCAGAAGAGCCCGCTCAACTTTTCCCTATGGTAGAACCAAAGACGAGTTCCTCAACGTTTCGGCACCTCCCCTACGGTCGCAGTCCTTCTCCAGCACGGCGCCAGCGGGCACCACTAAGATAACTATGGTTCCTCAGCTCTGCACTACGCGAGCGCAAACGCCCGCATCGAATCCGTCAAGCTTTCTCTTAAAATCCGGCGCCGAACCCAACCTGCGTGACAAAGAAGGAAAACCCCGCTCTCCCGGCTCGCATCGGCGGGCTGCTTCCACCTCGCAGGACGCTGGTGGAACCCGACTCTCAGCCACCGGAAAAACACGGTCGTGCTCCTTTTCGACGCGGGGTGCGACCCTGCTGTGAAAGACGTTCACGGCAGGGCGGCTATACACTATGCGGCCAGTAATGGCTACCTGGGGATTGTGGAGGTGATTGCGGCCGGGGATGGGGACTTGGAAATTTTTGATGAGAGGGGCTGCACGCCGCTGGAGTGCGCGCGGGAGAGGGGTCATATGAATGTGGGGACGTTTTTGAAGAGGAAAAGGTTGATTAGGGAGAGGAAGGAGGATGAGCGGAAATGAGCGCGTGGTGATTCCGCAGCGGGGTGAAGATATAGGTTGAGTGATAGTATGAACTGGGATAAATGTACGGATTGGGGTGATTATATAGATTAGGGTAACGGTACAGACTGTGGTTGATCGAGAAGTTGGAGTTTATGTGATATAACTTGTACTATTTCAGATGGGAATGAAATCTTGTTGGGTACTGCCCTTGAGGAACCAGAGCGGCTTATCCGAAGAGTACACTTGTTCTCCTTTCTAGATCCCCTTTGATGGTTGGATATTGCCATTTGGCAACTCCAAGTACATACTGACTACTGCAGCTTGAAGGCGGATCCACTAATTGGTGATTCGAAGACTCTTCCACAACACGGGGCACTATGCAGGTCATAATTTTGACCTTGAGAGATCGATGTTCGGGATGACGAGAATCGCAAGATAAGAATGTTCATGGTTTGGAGCCCTGATCTCAATTTTTTAAGTTCCGAGTCTTGAGTCTGAGGCTTCGAGCTTAAAGGATCCCGATGTTGGTAAACCACCTTTTACTGCATGTACACCCCCTTCTCACCCCCTCTTCACCATCGATAAAAGTAAAAGTGAGGTAAGAGCAACAAGGTCGTCGTCGTCGTCAAGGTGTGTCCTCTTTATTGAAGTAGCAGGGATTAAATATATCTGCAACGTTCCTCATGTCTTCGTCTAATCTTCGGTTTGTCTTCAGAAGAGAGTGTGTATAACGTTTCAACTTTGCGGTCTACGAATTTTACTTCATGAGATTCGCCTTTTATTCTTGAGAGTTTTAATATCAAACCTTCTGATATTGGAATTCTTGACTTTCACTAGTTTTCGAGACTTAATTTTCGACTTTGCAATTCTAAAATCTGTCGATTTCAGAAATTAGGACCTCGATTTTTCGCTATCGTCTTCCAACTTTATTTTCGACTTTAAAGTTTGGGCTTTCGAGATCAGGATATGGGAGGAGGGAGCGACTCCCACAAGAAGTACGCTGATTTAGACTTCATTGTGAATTGAAACACCAACCCCCCTAAGGTTTAGTTTGAAATAACCTCCTATCGGTGATCGTTCGTGAAATCCTTCAAGCCAAATTAACATTGTAATACGTACTTGTAAACCTTCACCAAGCAACCAAAAAGAAGCTTTGCCTTTTTAAGACGGTTTTGATAGTCTCACAAAATATCAGATTAGTACCGTGGAACTGTCTTAGATGTAGTAAAGGTCGACAATACATCGACTGTTATTTGTAAAGAATTAGACAAAACCGCAGCCTATTCAATTTTTTACCTCTTGAACGCAATAGCAATAGCGATAACGAACGTTTGCAGACACGTCGCTTTCGAGTAAACAGCCCTCAATAGCAATTCCTGAGGAAGAGCACGTACACACGCAGCGAGTCCAAATGATCTTTTGATGAGCAGATGGTTTAGACGAAGAAGATGTGGACTGAGCATTCTGACTGCTAATTCTCTCTGGACGCCCACCGAGAGCCAGTTCAGAGTAGCGAATTGAGAAGCCTTCTCCAGAGGATGATGGTTTGAGAACCCTGAAAGGCCCAAAGTTACTTGGACACCGCGAAGGTGCATACAATAGGCTCCTTTTAAGAACAGAGATACAAGCTTGGAGGTTATGGCACTGCGTTTGGGAACCAAATAACATACCAATAGTTAATTCAAAACAAGGGAATCAGATAGCCCTGGTTACTGAAGCCTACCGTTGGACGCGGTACAGAACAGTGAGTTGAAATAGAGCATATAGAGGCGACAGATGGTAAACCAAAATTCTCCTGGTGTAGACCTGAACTATCCGGAGAATGTCCTTGTGTCGATTATCTAGGCCGCCGCTGATTAACCTCAGTCACGGCAAGCAAGAATCGATAAGTAGGAGTTATTGACAAACAATTGGCGGCCTTTTGACGCTCGTCCTTCGGTATCTTAGAATGTTTTCCCACTTTCAGTCTGTACCACGGGAGTAGCGGCCTTGTCACAATACAATTCCTGTGAAGCTAGAGCGCCATGTTGTAGACCCAAGACCTGTTGCTCCATTCACCTTCCACATTTCTAACTGCCTTTCTTTCTCTTTTAACTAAGATGGACTGGTTTCACGATGATATGATCATCAATGGTAGGAACTGATGCTTTCTAAGAAGAATAGGGATGAGCTTCTTGTTTCAGATTGAGAGTGATGTAAGCGCTGGGGCGGTATCGTTCCTGAGAGCGGGAAATAACCTGTGGGGAGTCGGTGGATTTACCTGACTTAATAAGGGAGCTGCTAACCAGTGCGGTCAGCTTCCCTCTAATATAGGGAACCACTAAACGTACACCCCTTTTCACTACATGTACACCCCCCATTCCACTACATATACACTCCTCTCAACTAGGTCTAGCGGCTATCAAAATAGGGTTAGCGGCATAATATTTCCTATCATCAACCAACTACTCTACCTACCCACCATCCATTCTACCTCATCGCCGCCATGGATCTTGCACCCCCTCCAGTAGGTGAAGCTCTGTGTGAGCGACGAGAAGCTCATCGCCGCCGCCGATACGTGGGCTGAGACCCACGATTACGCGCTCATCGTCAGTCGCTCGAGCAAAAACAAGCGGGGAATCAAGGATAAAATTTGATTGAGGTGTGATAGAGGTGATAAACCAGGTGGTACTGCCGGGCAAAAGAAACTACATGCCGGCTCAAGGCTCATCGAATGTCCCTTCAAAGAAATAGCTAGAGGACTCTACTCAACGCGAACCTAGTCAATTTGAACGCGTGGAAGCGAATCTGCAGCAACGAGCTGAGCATGAGCTAGAGCAAACATATAGAGAGAATAGGGATAGGAGCCGGAGCAGAGGTAGACCGCGGACCGAAGATAGAGATAGGGGGCGAAGGCGAGGTCGAGGAGGTAGAGAGAGTGAAGCTTCGGCTGAGCCTATATCAGAGCAACAACTTACAACATGAGACTTCAAACGGTGAAGGCTTCTATGGGGTATTTCGAATTTGATCAAGTGTAAATTTGCTTCCAAAAAACATTCGTCCTCAGCGGTCCTTGATTATTGGTGACCAGCTCAAAGAAATATAAGTACCTTTGAGACCTGCAGCTGTTCAATAGCTGTAGGGATAACGGATGGTCATATGACAGTCAGGTCAGGTCAGATGTTTTCTGTCATGCTGACGTCAGATGTTTCTACTTGACAGCCAATAAGACAGCTTATATATATATTACTAAGGCTTTTGACCAATCAGAGCCCAGGAATCGACTATTGGGCTGAGAGTTCTAACAATTCCGGAGCCGCAGACGCCTGAGAACCCGGAGAAAACAGAGAAAACAGAGCAATTTATAGTGTAATTTCCGTCTCTTCTTCATCTCTTTCTCGAGCTTCCAACATCGAACTTTGTTCCTCCAACCACTGCTCTTCTATTCCTATGAGCTTCTCTTCAGTATGTAGGCATTGTTTGGGCTATCTTTCGTAGTGTACGCTCGCGGCATTTCACTACTCTTTCTCTTCTTCCTGGAACGATTGACTCGGTAAACGCGGCGTGTACAGCTGAATCAGATAGCATAGTGCTTATATAGAGTAGGAATAACAGTCAATAGAGGTGATGGTTGATGTAGAAAGGTTGAGGAAAGGGAGGATTCAGCGGAAATTGCAAGATGTTCTACCGAAACGGGCTAGTCTATACCTTAAAATGATTAGCGCGAAACCCGATCTGGCTAGACTGCTGTCATGTCATTTGTCAGGTCAGATCCATGTCACGACTTGACGTCATATGACTTGTCATACGATCGAAATGACGGTCATTACCGATCCCTAAATAGCTGAACCCTATTTTGATGACCGCTAGACCTAGTTGAGGGGGATGTATATGTAGTGGAATGGGGGGTGTACATGTAGTGAAAAGGGGTGTACGTTTAGTGGTTCCCCTAATATATAGCAGCAAACCGAAAATCCTATTGGAGAAGCGAGGACTTCCCGTTTTCATAACCACAGTTGTAGCTCTGCTACGTTGATTAACACCTATCATACGTGATTCACTTTAAAGGGAACATAACAGGCTGGTCATCACATATCTATTCCTTACGACATTACCAGAGGTAGCTTCCGATGTAATTGAGCGCCTTATCCGGGAGTCTTTTTGGTGTTCTAATTGAGCTTCCCACACGACGCTAGAGAGTAGACTACAGATAGGACGCTCCCGAGTTCACTGTCGACAGGATAGCTTTAACTTCCTAATATCAGACTGCAGCTTCTCCTCTATCGCGAGCTGACAACCTCTTGGTGTTTATGCAGTAACCTGAGGGGTCGGGCTGTGGTTGAGTGCTTTAGTCCACCTCAAGTGGGTCAATTGCGCTATGGCTACACAAACGCCAGAACAGCCACCGCAGGCGCTCGGAAAACCACTCACGTTTGATCTTCGTGCTTACGACTCTACCGACAGTGGGCTCAGGATTGGAACACTCTCTGTCGATGGCCGTAGAACGATTAACACACCTCATTATGTCGCATTAAGCTCGCGAGGCACCGTGCCACATCTTACTCAGGATATGATGAGGGATAACAGTGCAATTACAGGTATCTACGCCGCGCTTGAGGACTGTGAGTAGCCGCTGGGGGTGATCTCACTATCTCCACAAGAGGCGTGCTGATGGGTATGCTCATACTGGAGCTAGCAAGTCATAGAGAAAGCCCCCAAGCAAGTGCCTCCGGTGTTTGAATTTCCCAGTCCTCAAAACGAGTCTCCGCTGCGAAGATTCATAGCTCTTCAGCAAGATGCACTGCTCGTCCTTGGTCCACGCCGTGTCCCTCCCTTGGCTAGTCCAGTCCCCAATACATATACCGGCGTCTCGATCCTGACAGCTGTAGGGTTTGGCATGCTCGAATCTGAAGATTACGCAGATGCTGTACGAATATTGCAACCCGATATTGCCGTAGGTTTAGGGGATATTGTTCATCGACAGAGGCCGGGACCGAAGCGGCTGGAGATAATGGGTGATAGGACGCTTGCCTGGACCGAGGAGCTGGTATTTGAGATGACGGACAAGGATGAGAAGCCATCAAAGACTGCGCTGTTTGCACCAATTCTGCCCATCGATTTAGGACAGCAGAACCACTATGTGAATGCCCTGAAGGACGAACTCAGAGAGAATATTTCAGGGCTGGCTGTCTATGATGTTAATTCAATTGAATGTATACCAGAAGAGCTACACCCTTTACCTCGGCTATCCTTGGCAGAGCCAAGTAGCCCGCACAGATTGCTTGATGAGGTAGCCCTTGGCATAGATATCTTCACAGTGAACTTCGTTGGTGCGGCTTCAGATGCTGGGGTTGTCCTCGACTTCTCTTTTCCTGCAGAGCAACAGGGCGTGAACCACGGACTGCTACCTCTGGGGATCGATATGTGGTCCACTATGCACGCTACAGTATTAGATCCGCTACGCGCAAATTGCGACTGCTACGCTTGCAGAAATCATCATCGAGCGTATCTGCACCATCTACTAAATGCGAAGGAAATGCTTGGATGGGTGCTATTACAAGTGCACAATCATCACGTCATTAATGGGTTCTTTGCCGGAGTACGTTGTAGCATAGCCAACGGGTCTTACGAAAGCGAGAGAATACGATTCAATAAGACATACGAGGAAGAATTGCCTGCAAAGACGGGCCAAGGCCCAAGGTACAAAAGTACAATCCTTGAAGCTCTACTTGAAAGTATACTCACCTGCTCCAGGGTCAGAGGCTATCATTTTAAGACAGAAGGAAAAGGGGGGCCGACGAAGAACTCACAGCCTTATCGATCGCTGGATGACGGAAAGCAAAAGATTATGGAGGCTTCACTGCCAAGCCCAAGTGCTGACGCTGAAGATCTGGAGCAGCGAGGCTTTGCGGAGAAAACGACTTAGCCCGTTCCGAGCCCCTTGAAGCTTGAGAGCAGGATACCGAAGCCGGTTTCATTGCTTCTCTAACTAAGAGGGCACATACTACATGTCGTTTCTGAATTTCAACTTTGGAGGCAAGGAATTGGAGCGATTCAATTTGATGTAGATACCATGTGACTTGCCGCTTAGATAGCCCTCATGAAATTTTCGCCACTTTAATAAAAACTCATTTGTGACGAATGAGCTTTGGAAAATGTTGAGTGAAATCTCGTAAATTGGGCCAATCTCTATACCCACCCAGTTTTGGAGATTCATCTCACCTGGCTGTCAAGAGATTATATCGCATATGACAGTTTTTCTGATCTTACCCCATTGGGATTTCACTTCGATTGTACCACCGCAGAGTCCAAACAATGACTGACAGAAAATACTCTCAAGCTCACCTTGCCGTCCATTTCCCTCATCTGTAACGCCAACAATGGAAAAGATTACTGACAAAATTGCCGCTTTACCTCATGGCGCAAATTACGTCTCACTGGAATTCTTTCCACCCAAAACCCAAATTGTAATCACTTCTCCCAGCCTGCATCTAGTCTAATAAATACTAAAAATGATCATAGGGCTTCTCAAACCTCCAATCTCGTCTGGAGCGCATGTCCAATGCTCTACGGCCTCTCTTCGTAACCGTGACATGGGGCGCCGGTGGCTGCACTTCCTCAAGATCCCTTGAACTCGCCGAGCTGTGTCAACGGCAACTGGGCCTCACAACATGTCTACACCTGACCTGTACGAATATGAAGCGGAAGATAGTAGACGAAGCATTGGAAGAGGCGAAAGCAATGGGTGTGAGGAATATTCTCGCCTTGAGGGGCGATCCGCCAAGAGACGAGGAATACAGGCTCGAGGAAGCGGATGACACCGAAGAGGAGGTCTCTAATGTGGACTTTGTTTGGGCAATAGACCTAGTAAGGTACATCAGACGAGTGCATGGAGACTATTTTTGCATCGGTGTCGCTGCGTATCCGGAGGGGCATGCGGACGAGTCATATCCTACCGAGCAGAGTCCAGAGCACGACTTGCCATATCTAATAGAAAAGACGAAAGCGGGAGCAGATTTCATAATGACACAATTATTTTACGATCTAAACGCCTATACGAAGTTCGAGAAGATGTTAAGGGAGCACGAATCAGGGGTTTTTGTAGATATACCTATAATCCCTGGATTAATGCCCATCCAGAGCTATTCAATCCTAAAAAGGACGACTAAGCTCAGTCATGCAAAGGTACCACCAGAGCTATTGGAACGACTGGAACCAGTCAAGGGAGATGATGAGGCGGTTAAGAGCGTGGGTGTAGATGCCATCAGTGAGATAATCGAAGGTATCAAGATTGTGAAGTCAAAAGGTCCCAGAGGATTCCATTTCTACACCTTAAATTTGGAAAAAGCTGTTGGATTTATACTTGAAAGATGTCATCTGATACCTGACCCCTCGTTCATCAACGAATTCGACACTTCCGCAATTGACGACAAACGCTTCCTCCCCAATGGCATCAAATCCACCCACCCCACCACAAACGGCGCCACCTCTCCTCTCGCCATCCCATCCCGTCGTCTCTCGTCAACCGCCACCTCTGACAACCACTTGACCACCTCACCACCTTCGCACTCTAACGTTTCCAGCTCCCCCTCCCGTGCGGCCGATCTAGCCAAAACCCATAACAGCCGCGAAGCAACGTGGGACGATTACCCAAACGGCCGCTTCGGCGACGCCCGCTCCCCCGCCTTCGCCCCGCCACTAACATACTCCCCGACCTCCCTCTCCGCCTCCCCTGCTGACGCCCGCGCCCTTTGGGGCGAACCGACCTCCACCACAGACATCACCAACCTCTTCACCTCCCACCTCTCCGGCGATCGCCCCACACAACTTCCCTGGTCTGAATCCTCCACCCTATCCCCCGAAACCGCCTTAATCGTCCCACAACTACTCGCTCTAACGCGAGATAAATCCTACTGGACCATTGCCTCCCAACCCGCCGTCGACGGCCTTCCCTCCGCGCACCACATCCACGGCTGGGGCCCCGCCGGCGGCTTCATCTTCCAGAAAGCCTTTGTCGAATTTTTCCTCCCCCTCGCTCACTTCCACCGCCTCAAGCCCTACCTTACTTCCACCTCCATCGCCCCCGAAATCTCCTGGTACATGGGCACCGCCTCCGGTACCTTCGAGTCCAGCGAGCCCCGCGAGGCCGTGCACGCCGTGACATGGGGGTCCTTCCCGGGCAAGGAGATTGTCACGGCGACGATGGTCGAGGAGGTGAGTTTCCGCGCGTGGGTCGAGGAGGCCTTTGGGATCTGGGGCGAGTGGGCGAGGTGCATACGGAGGGCGGAGAGTAGGCGGTTTCTCAGGCAGGTGAGGGAGGGGTGGTGTTTGGTTAATGTGATTGCACATGGGTATCGGGAGGAGGGGCGGCTGTGGGAGATTTTGAGGGGGGCACCGGGGGGTGGGGATGGGGGTGAGGGCGTGCAGTGGAGGTAGTTTGGAGCGGGTTCGATAGATACGAGGGAGCGGGTAGATTTAGGTGCAGCAATGCGTTTGCGATGTTAGAATATGTATTTGATATGCTTCCAGAAACCTGTCGGGGTTTGGATGAAGGAACCACCCTGTATACCAATGTTCCAATATGACACAAACACCAACGCCATCTGTACCATTACCTCTAATATCATCACAATCATCCTCGCCCCTTATTCCACATTCCAGATTATACCCAACGCCTCAAAATGCAACACCAACTATTACAACATCCTAGGGGAAATCCACCCAAACCCCAAAACACAAAGAGCAAACTTTTCCCGAATCCTCTTTCTCCAAAAATTTCAAACACACTCCCACTCCCCAAAAACGCACCACCTCGCACTCCGATCCGCCAGCACCAACCCCCTCCAAGTCCCCCTCTCCCCAATCTTAATAATCGTCTCCCACACGCCCCCATCCCCGGCCTCTCCCGCCGAACTTGTCAAATTGTCCGCTTTCCGCATCAATCTCAGAATCTTTCCGCTGGGCGCCTGAATCGCCAGTTTTGCCGGCTTTTGGTTTTGAGTTTGTTGGTTAGATGTGGAGGATGCGCCGGACACGGACGAGGGCGGGGAAAAGTAGTCGCTTCCGGTGGCGGAGGAGAGCATGGACATTGCCGAGCCAGGGCGTAGGGGGTTGGGGGAGTTTGGGCGCGGAGAGGGGGAAGAGGCGGGGAGGGAGGAGGGGTGCTGGCGGACGGCGAAGACGAAGGTGTTGTTGACGGCTAGGCGGGCGCATTGGGGTTGCGCAACGTAGAGGTCGTGGCGCTGGGCGTGGGGCGTGGGGTGGCGAAGTAGGAATTCGTAAGGTGGATTGGTCCCTGTGTGAGTGATGGGGAGGGCGAATGCGAGAGGGTACGGGTTGTCTTTTATGGAGTGCATGAGGTCTCGGGCACCTGCGTAGACTTTGAGGGTTCCTTGGCCTTCGTCCCCAGGGAGGAGCGCTTTGACGGTGTAGCGTTTCTGGCCATGGATCCATTCTGCTTGGGCAAGGGCACGTGTGGTGGTAGTGTCGCCACTTTCGAAGAAGTCGCCGTCGGCGTCACGGGCATAGGTGCGGGTGGTGACTTCAGCGTGACATTCGATTTCGGGAGGGACTGTGAATTGGACATGGACTAGCTCGAGGTCCTCAATGCGGATGAGGCTGGTGTCGTAATCGATGAGTTGGATGTTATTCTTGAAGTATGGAGGACACGCGCAGGGTAGAGCAAGAAGGATATCTGGGGCTATTAGGGGACATATATGCTGCTGTTCGAGGTGAGATGGCACATGGGTGTAGCATATTTCCATTGGTCTTGATAGAAACCAGCCAAATTCCGCGATTTGAGGTCCAGCGCTTGAGTACTGTCCTCGTTTGGGATTTGTTGGACTCGCCAGAGAACAATCAATGATTTTCCATTCGTCATCGATGATGACAGCGTTCCACCAGTGGTTAGGCCTAGGGTTGCTGTCCAAATCAACAGCTTCGCCCGGTGCTTTCAAAAATCCTCTCACTACTTCTGCATGCAAGCCCACAGCGGAGCACATCTCCATCACGAGTACCGCAACTTCTTCTGCACAACCTCTTCTCATCTGGATGACACGCCTTGAGTCTACTTCCCCTTCAAAGTCCTCCTCCCAAGCAATTTTCTCGCTCACCCAGGTGAAGATTGCCCTCAATCTCTGCACGTCACTTCGATAAGGTCTACAAACGTAGCCCTGGGCCAAACTTGTCGGATTTGTCATAGGGGGAAGACTGTTGACAAAGCGAGCACTTTTGTCCACAAGTTGCAAATTTACTGTTCGATACTCCGTGGGATGTTCGATGGGTAACCGGTCTGCGCCTTCATCTCCATCGGCAGCTGCGTATAACTCGTTTACCGGGGCTAGCACGGGATAGTTCATCATCTGGCATCTCTCGATCCTCTCTGTTCTCTCATTGCGGCTAAGAGAGTTCGATCGATTTATATCCCTCCGAACTTGGACCCAATCAATGCCACTTTTTCCACCTCCAAGACCCATATCTCTTGCGGCACTACCACCCGCGATAGCAGTCACTCCATTCGGTAACAAATTTTTAATTGGCGGCCGAGGTGTCTCACCTTGTCCAGCAGCAATGCTGCTTCGTGCACTAGCTGCTCCAGTCTTTGCGGATTCCACAAGCTTCTTGAAGAACCCACTTTTCCTCGCTTTTGGGGTTGTTAGGCCACCCAGCAGAGGATCCGAGTTTGCTACGCTTCCAGACCAATCCATTCCAGCAGCTGAACCAGGTCTAGACCCCTGGCTTGAGTAATGGCTGCTATTGTTCATAGAAATTGGCGGGCCCATGTTTTTACGTTCTCCACGGAGGCCAAGCAGAGCATCATGCCGATTGTCTACTACACTCCCTGGCCTGCTTTTGCTAATACTTCCCAATCCTTTCCTTCTGGCTAAGCTTCCAGCACTAGTTGCGCTAAAGCCACCTGCTGAGTGCCCGCTCATGATACTCTGACTTGTCCTAGATGTACTCGTAGTACTGTTGGTAGCTGTACTTTGGACTCCACTTGACGAGTTCGTAGCGTTCGATTTACTCGTAAATGTCCGGCCTAGCATGTCCCTGCCAAGTTCGTATGCAGACTTACGATTCTTCAGTCTTCGACCAGAACTTATGCTATCAGACCTCATGTTCATCACGTCTAGTGATGAATTCGGTCTTTGCTGGTATGGGGAGTTTTTAGGGGGCGGAGCCGGCGCCGGACCGTTGTCATCTTCGGGAAGGAATAGTTCATCCGGAGGTCGTGAATCGGTTATTTGTCTAGTAAGTAGTTGATGCCCCATGCGCTCTACATACTTGCTTACATGTGGCGGACTGCCATCGTAATCATGTAAAGGCGATATATGCCGATCCTCATAAGCATGGTTCATCTCATAATTTTCATCATCCAATTGCGAAGCACCGATACCCAGAGAGGACCGTGGCCGTTCCCGGTTTCTCTGTGGTTTCGATCGAAATTCATCGAAAGCTTCTGGTGACCACGGATCAAGCGGTTGTTGGTCTTGTTCTGGAGGAGACAATTCGTCCCTACGCATTTCCATGTGATGAAGTGAAGACATGACATCGTCCATAGCATCGCGCAAGGGCGAGGGTGTCATGCCCTGAACCCCAGGAGACGTAGGAGCAGGAGAGTGTCCCCTAGAGATTGCCGGGTAGCGATCCGTCATAGATGGTGTAGGGGATGGAGAGCCTCGAGAAACAGGAGCAGTATACGCGACTCGATGCGGAGGTGGCGCAGGAGGAGGCGGGGATGAGCCACCATCGTCGTAAAATCTTGGAGGCCCATTGGAGGACACCGGGCGGCACTGCGAAAACGGAGCAGGGGAAGGAGCGCGCGAACCGTACTGTGAATTGTACCCTGATAAGGGCGGTATCGAAGGTTCCTGTACATAGCTTGGTTGCCGGCTCGGATTTGGTGATGGTCCTCTGGATCTAATTTCTAGGTGTGCAGCAGCGGCTGCCGGGTTTGGCGAACTAGCCTGAGTATACGCTTGGAAGGGTTTGCGGAATGTTTTAGTCTTTGTGGGAGTTATGTTTGGACTTGGTGTGCGAGCACCGTCCTTTGTGGGATTCGAAGCATAAGCTGTGAACGGTTTTCGAAATGTTTTCGACTTTTGTGGGGAAGTGGTTGCGCTTGGGGAGTGTGACAGCGTTCCCGTACCATTCATGGGTGGCAACGGACTTGTTGTTCGACTAATTGGCCGAAAGCTGTCGTCTAGGACCTTGACGAAATTTGAGGGAAAAACTCCCATTGCCCGTTTGTCTCGGTGTAAGCGCCCCATCCACCATGATCCATCGCCCGCGTTTAGGCATTCTATCAAGTCCCCTTCAATGAATCCCAAATCACGCTTCGACTCTCCTCCCCAGGAATAGGTTGCTCGACACCAGCAGGGAAAGCGAGAAGGTAGGCTGGGCGCCACATGTGCCATTGTTGATCATAAGTCGTCTGATTTTACTGTTATGTCCAAGCTCTTAAGGCCCCAACTATAGCTTTCTATTGAAGCACTGTTTCGTAGTAAGTGAATGGCCCTAATCCAGGGCGTGCGAAGTATAAAGCTCTGAGCTGTGCGAGTACGCTGGTGGACCGCGCTGCCAGAAATTGCTTGCTACAAACGATTGTGGGTGGCACGAAATAACGAGTGTAAATATATATCAAAATCGAAGGAGCGTTGACCAGACTGTCAAGTAACAAATTCAAATGGCGGGTTGGCATCAAGCTTTTCGATTGGAAGGGTTAGGAAAAGTAAACAAACCTATCTGGGGTTAGACTCATACGTCACTCATAAGCGCGCTACGCGCTAGCGTGGTAGCTGTCTTAAATTAGCGATTAGATTTACCTTGTTTTGATCTTGCGCAAACAATTTGTAGACTTGGTAAGAGACCCAGGTGATGATCCTATTAGGAGAAGCCTTTGGAAGGACTGGCTTTGGGGATTTCTTGTCTATACAGCAGCGCTGAATGATAGAAGAACATACATATACAAGGGACATATGGTCGACAAGGACTACAGATGCTTGTACTTCGATTCTTGGCTCGAGAGAACTGTTACAATCAAACGATGATTCTTCTTGATTTCTTGATCTACGTTAACTTTCTTCTCTTGAAAAGCAGGTAGACTCTACCGTATTTGTAAGTTGACAGTAAGCTTTGCATTGGGAGAGGTGTTCATTGCTCGTCTTTATGCCTAGACTTCGATCCATATTGAATTTATTCTAGGACCGATTGCTCAGAGTACACTATTCTAGACATTGGCAAATCCACCGACAATCTGAACCCATGTAACTTAAAGAGCCTTTCAAAAAGTCATTACATTAAAATCCACCAGCATGCCCCATCCAATCTTCGCTCTCAGTTTCCGTCTCATCTGCTCACCTACCTCGGTATTGTGGTTGAAGGGACCAACTCCCTTCAAGTTCAAGGCTTTCAGGCGGGGCCAATCACCAACCTGCAACAATACCTGGAAAATCGTTTCGAGAAAGTCTAAGTCTAAGTAGAAAACGTTTAAAAAAACGACGTTGCTACTCGGTGATGCTGACACTCGTTGTGGCGAGACTACCTTAGGTCTTTGCTCGAATTGAAAACACTCCAACGTGTTTCGCACCGATTGGAGAAAGTGCGCCCATTCGGCGTAGACTGTGTTATCCCGTAGCGCAAACGGGTTTGACTGCTCATACCAGTCTAGCTTCGTGCGCAATGTCAAAGACTTCAAAGCTGTGCAGCGGCCTTCTAGCTCTCCGAGTAAGCCAGACATAGGTCCTGGTGCCTGTTGTCCTTGATCCACCAAGTACGACCCGCGTCCCACCTCTTCGTTATCGGCATGCCATTGGCCATCATATCTGACAAATGGTCCTTTTCGGCCACAGTCGTACAGATTGTCCAAGCATAGGTGTGTAAGCTTCGCGGGGTCGATTGAATGTAGAATGGATGTGGCAAGGTAATGTTCCATCATTCCTTGAAGACGGATAGACGTAGCATTGAAGAAAAGAACAGCTGGACACTGACGTGACAAATCGGTATTCAGGTGATTTGAGAGGTAAGCCAGATCGAGAATTTTGACATTGTGCAGAGTTCCCAGGACATTCCATACTTGCTTCATTTGCTGTTGAATACCCTCTTTAAGCTGTATAGATATAGGCAGCTCGTGGTTCCAGCTCAGAAGTGTCCAGCTAAGAGATCGAACGTACGGGGCGTACTCGGGATGAGCTAGCATTGTCTTCAGGAAATTCGCCTGCTTAGGTTGAGTACTGCTCATTTTCTCAAAACGGTTGTACAGCTCGAAAGCGATGTTAATGCCTCGAGGGGTAGTCTGGGTAGGAATCGGTATCTCGGATGGATCGCAAAACTCGTAATCCATTTGAGTGCCACGGCGGTAGGTGAAATTTAGATTGCCACGGTTATGAAAGCTGAGGTCGACATGGCGATAAAGCACAGGTAAGCAGTGCGCAAAGAGCCGCTTCGACGAGGCACAGAGACTCCGTACGTCGCGGGTTGAGCAGTATTCTGCGATAGCGACATGGATTTCTGCAGGACAGCCATCGAAGTTGACGGCCGTCTCGGCTGAGGCCGGAAAAGCAGACATTGCCGAAATAGTCCAGGACGTGGGATATCAGGAGCGGAACGCTAAGTGTATCTTCAGCAAGGAAACTCGAGGATCAGTAAGACCTGTCTGCCGTGAGATGCAACGATGAATGATATCAAGAGAGATACTTCGATGGGCTAGCAGATCTTATGGGCCCAGCTGTGGAAGTCAAGTTATATCTTCTCCAGCAATCGTGCTTGGTATCAAGGTGTTGACCTATGTCATGTGTGTTGTTTACACATTTGTTGCACCTGTTCACTTCGAACAACAAATGCCAAACAAATTGGGAGAAGAGAACCGCTAGTTCTATACAGATAAGCGATTGTCATGTTGCGAGAAAGCCATGTTACCAAAGCGTAAGCACCACATAACCTCCCATCATCTATACAACCACATGCGCAAAAATTTCCACTCAAACGCAAGCTTCCCTAAACTTCCCACGCATATTCGTACAACACTCTCGGAGTCTCGAACACTCTCTCCCCACCCTTTCCCATTCTTTTCTCACAATGCAGATTCCTTAATCATCAGCAGCCGTTTACCATAAAATAGGCCAATATCAAATTACCCACGCCATCTTTATATGAAACGACAACCTAAAACCAAGTAAGTAACTGAACCATTTAAATGCCTCAGGGTCTAGCCAGTTCAGGAAAGGGGCTGGGGAACAGGTCCGATAGGAGAACCAGGGTTTGCACTGATTAAGATATCCGAACAGAGGAGATTTCTGTTAGGGAAGAGGGTTCCAGCTGGCCGGAGAGGTAGCAGGCGGGCTGCTTCTTGAAAAAGAGAAAGGAAAGGTGTACTGTTGTGCGAAAGCTAGAATGAGTCATGTAAAGATTGTTGCGCCCTGGGTGGCATGTTGGGTATTCTGGAGTCAATCTGAACCGTTTGAGGGAACCATAAAGGCCTTTTGAGTAATCTCAGAGTGTCTGATTCCATGCAAGCCAGCGCAGAGATCAATAGAAGGGGCAGGGCTGTCGCCCGTGTAGATCGTCCTAGGCAAAATTACTGGGCATTCTGTCTGCACTGTGATGATATCTCGGACAGGGTAGATATCAATCCATAGCAAATGCCAAGTCTGTGAATGTAACGTAACAATGTCTTCGGAAGTCGCTCTTGAGATAACTCCGGGTATTATTATACACCCGATTTTCCCACCAAGTTTCAAAACGCTACCAAGATACTCGAAGAATTTGCTCATACGTACCCTGCATCAAAAGTCAGCGTCTACTTTTCGAAGCCTCAGAAGCAGAGAAATGGAAACTCACCTTTCCGTGCACCCTGGAAAAAGAACCTTACAATAAACACCTGTAACCCAGCCATACAGACCATCAAACCACTCTCCACAACACTAAAGTTGAATATCCTTCCTTCTGTGCTCTTGACCGTGCTGAAATTTCGATTCTCGCGTGTTCGGAAATACTTCTGGTTACGATTGATAGTAGAGAGGTGGCCGCTGACTTTGAGAATCGATTCTTCGAGCGCCGTGGTTTGTTCGGGGGAGGTGCCTTGTTTGGCAGGAAGCTGGGCGGAGCGGGACTCATTCTCGACCTGAGAGAGTCTTCGTTAGCTTGGTCTGATGATTGATAGAATTACAGAGCAGAACAGGACGGGGTGGAGAGGGTTGGAGAAGAAGGAATAAGGGGGCTGAACGTACAGCGATCTCAAAATCCACCATCTTCTCTGCAAAAGTACTCATTTCGTTGTTGAAGCAAAATCGATGTTCACCCTCCTCCTTTGCCGTGAACACGGAATCTAGTTGCCGCTCTTTCGTATCTTCCATTATTATTCTGCCGCCCGGACCAGTAACGGTGTAATCGACATCGAAGGAACCACCTGATTGTACCTGCGAGATGCCAATACGGATCAGCACGGGATTGCAACAAGCGGCTATTCGCGCATAGCTGTAGAGTAACAGGAAACTCACGGCGAAATAGAAAGCTATCTTCGCGCCCTTTTGCTCGACGTTGGCGAAGAAGCAGGCTTTTTCATTCGGGGCGAGCTTGTAAGTAAGGGCAGTGGCGGAAGCAACGGAGAGAAAGTAAGGCACAAGCCCGTATATCACAAGGAGTAGCCGCATAATGTTGTAGTTGGGGGAGATGACTTGTAGCTACACCTTAAGACTTACCTATGTGTACGAAATTGACACGTGATGAATATTTAGCGTGATGAGGAATGCTGACTAGCTTGGTGTCGTGGGGGTTCAGGTCTCGAAGCAAATTCGAACTACATCGTTGTACCTTATCTGAGTAAAACACAACCACCTTAGTAGAGATAGTTGAACACTAAGCACACAAGAAGCTTTGCTTGTGTGTTACAGCACGTTTCATTACCATTATAGTTTAGGACCTGAATAGCGTGAAAGGGATTTTGACTGCTGTTATATGGGAACCGGGAATTACGACAACTGCTTAGATTTTCAAAGCTAATTTGAGACATTGACGTCTGTCTCTCATGCTATAGATCCGCGACTATAGAAGAAAGGGATCGAGGTAGAATAACCAAGGGACTTCCATAACCCGTCGTAAGGCCAAGTACTTGAGGGAAAGAGGACCTAGCATTCACGTAGAAGAGAAAAGGTTGGGTCGGTGCGTACCAAACTGGAATTCGAGGGCTCTCTGTTCTCCTGTCTCCGAGATTAGGCAGAGCCATAGTAATGCTAATTTGGGCGAAGAGTTGGCCTATCAAGAAAGGTATACAAGAGATAACTGCCTCTAGTAAGCGAGGTATGAACGACGTATAAAAGAAAAATATAATATTGCGAAGAGTAGCTGAACTGTCTTTGTGTGTAGCGGGGCGAAAGTAGCAATACCCTCCACTTCATGCTTGAGATTACGCTTTTAACGCCAATAAACAACAAAAATTCGTCAAGTCCAGATATCTTACACCAATAGAGGAAGGGACCGGGAAATCGCCGAGCTTCTCTTATGACCTGCAGCATCCACTTAGTCTCCCTCCTTAGACTTCGGCTCAAGAACGTACTCAGGGTCGTTGCCTGCATGACAGACAAAGGTTAAGAGATTTCAAGGCTTGAATGAGTGGCAATGCCTTACTTACCTATACCTTCGACCGCTTTCCTCCGAATCAAGAGAATTGACCATATTCCGAGAACCGCATTCGATACACCAAATATAATTGCAAACACTGTATCTATGCTTGGAGTCCATTGAGACGCAGCGGTCGGTTCATAGGAGAATGCATTATCTGGAAGAACATAGAAGTTGGTCATTCTTGTGGCATTAACAATGGCCATTGCGCTCAATACGAGCATGGTAACGAAGCTGAATATGAGCTCGATAAAAGAAGCGTAGATAAGAGAAGGCCAGACGAAGTGCCCACGATGCCTTTACATGAAACTTCCTCAATAAATAGCCAACAGAATAGCCACAAGCATCAGTCAGGACATCATAAGATACGTTCTACATGAGTACATATCAGGGCTAATAAGTTGCAGATGGTGCTGTCACGATTCCAGCCCATGGGCTGAAGTCTTCTAGGTAGATCAAAGTTGCTTTTGCAGACGTACGTTGCGTTTCTGCCGAATATACAGAGAATGTTCGCGATAGAACCTTTTCCAAGCCCATGCTAAGGCGTGGTGATTTGAGCGATCACTTACAGGAGTGGGAAGGGTTTCCAGCCCAAGCCCCTCACCAATTGGGCTGGAAATTATGCGTGAAAGTTTTAGACCTTCAGCCACCCACTGCACGGTAGAAAGGCGAGGGCCCTGAGAGCCCTGGGATGGCCCAGGGCTCTCAGGGCCGGCTGGGCCAAAGCGAAGCATGGGTGTTTACGGAATACTCGTACCTTATGCACGTAGAAACCTTGGAAGGTTTGTTACAGATGGTATCGGGTTTAGCGTGCTTAAAAGGGCACTAAGATAATCAGTCGTAGTTAGCGTGCGCGGAAACCCAGTACATAGGGTACCTACCTACTACGTATGGAATGTGGTTCATCGGCTCAGTCGGTAATCGGAGTTAGCCCTATGCTAGTATAAGTCAACCACACCTCTCAAGGCCGTCTGCAGTTGCCCAAATCGC
>JAABUS010003269.1_pt1 | contig 26824 bp, 28 predicted proteins | sample 5560161 | NCBI WGS metagenome assembly JAABUS01 (sample SAMN10711885, study PRJNA513376) | rock metagenome | isolation source: Antarctica rocks | place: Antarctica: Victoria Land, Trio Nunatak nord | collected 2016-01-04
TGACGGCGATGCCCGGCCATGAATGGCAGCGAAGCGAGCCGGGCTCAGGAACGGCGCGGAGCGTACGGAACGACCGGTCCAGGGCGGACAACGATATGGCGGACAACCTTTTTGACCCCCGCTGTAGATGCGATGTCGGACCGGAACTCTGCGGCGAGTGTCTCGTAGGGGCGCAGCTTGCAAGCCCGGCCGCCGCAGCGGCCTTCGCCGTCAGGCAAGATCGTGTTTGCCATCAGCGTGTCACATCAAAAATGGCCAGCCGCGCACAGTCCCCTCCCCCAGCGAAGCGCGACCCCTCCCCGGCTCTGTTTCGGCACTGCGGTGCCTCACCGCCCGGCGAGGGACCGTCTCGGGTCGGCTTCGCCTCCCTGCCGACCCTGCCTCCAGGTGGTGGGGGGCTTCGGCTGGTCTGCCGCCTACGTCCGTAGGGGCAACGCTTGCGAGCCCGGCCGCCGAAGCAGCCGTCACCGCGAAGCGAGACGGTGTTGGCCGCTACCAGGATGGAATGACGTTACATCGCCGCCACCGAACGCCACACATTCCGTAGAAGGGCCACGGAACTCGGCAGCGATTCCGAGGCGGGCTCGGTCACTCTGGGTCCGCCCAATGAGAAACATTCCAGGCTGATCCAGCCGGCGTAGCCGATTTCGGCGAGGGCGGCGAACGTTGTCCGGAAGTCCATGCAGCCCGCGCCGCACTCCAGCCGGTTGTTGTCGGCGATGTGGACATGGCCAAGCAGCGGACCGGCCGAGCGGACCGGCTCGGCCATGTCGGCCTCCTCGATGTTCATATGGAAGAGGTCGGCCAGGGCGACAACGCGGGGATGCCCGACCGCTCTGGCGAGATCGGCCGCTTGACCAACGCGGTTGAGCAGCGTCGCCTCGAACCGGTTGAGCGGCTCCAGGAAGAGCCGGCTCTTCCCGTCCGGCATCGTCGTCACCCATTCGCCGAGCACCCGGCCGGCGTAGGCCAGGTCGATCGACTCCGGCGGCGTGAAGGCGTCAGCACCGGACGACGGGTCGGCGCCGGGGAAGGCGCCGCCGGGCCGGATCGGAACCGATACGACTCCGGCCGCGCCGAGCTCGTCGGCCTGTCCCAACAGCTGCGCAAGCGCCGCGAGACGCCGGCGCTGGACGACCGGGTCGGGATGCAGCGGGTCGTGCATCGGGTGAGTGCAGATTGCCGCGACGGGCAGCCCGGACGACTGGCTGGCCGCCCAGAGCTCGATCATCCGATCACCGAGATCGAACGACGGCCCGACGGCGACCTCGACCCCGTCGTAGCCGAAGGCCGCGGCGTTGGCGAACTGCTCGGCCAGGTCCCGGCCGGGCAGCAGGAGCGTCTGGACAGCGAAGCGCGGCCCGGAGTTCCCGGTGCTGGCTGATGGGCTGCTATCGATTCCGGTTTCGGTCACGGACTCTCCCTGTCGTTCCGAGCGGTGCCAGCCGGCCCAGGATCGCGATCAGCCCCAGGCTCAGCGCGCCGACGACGACGGCCGTGCCGTTCCAGTCGAGCAGGAACATGGCGATCACGTAGATAATCCCGGCGGCCGGAATCAGGATCGAGTAGTACTGCTGTCTGGTCATGTGAAGTGCTCCCCGTTTTTGCTGGTTCCAATCGGCCGACCGGTCCGGGCGACGATCCCTGGAGGTCCGGCCGGCGACTGGTCCCAGTCTCAAGGTTCGCCCGGTCGTTTCCGCCGCCCGGACGGCCACCGTCCGATCAACCGATCGGTTGATATGGACAACGATAGCTAGATCACCTCCAGCGCATTGGCGTCGGGCAACTGCGGGAAGAGCGCGTGCGGCTCCGACTGGTACCACCAGACCGTCGAGGCGATGTCGTCCTGGAGCGGCAGGTAGCGCATCTGCCCATTGATCTGGCTGCGCCAGCCCAGCGCCTGAACGGTCACCCGCAGATCATCGGTGAAGCGGATCGGATCCATGATGTGGAAGCGGTAGAGCCCGAAGCGGGTCTGGGCGCGGTAGAGCCCGTCGGGCTGGATAACCTGAGGCATCCCGAGGAAGGGCGTCGAGAAGACCCCGTACTCCCCCTTCGGGTGCTCGAAGTTCCAGGCGCCGCCGAAGTAGTCCTCGGTCCCGGTCCCGCAGATCGTCGGGAACTCGTCGTCCCCGTCCAGATACCATTTCAGTTCGCCCTCGCCCCACCAGCCGTTGGAGTTGACCTGCCAGGCGAGGTACGTCCCGACATAATGCCCCTGCCCACGGACCCCGTCGATCAGCGTGTGCTCCGCGCCCTCGACCAGGTTGCTCCGGCGCCACTGGGCGTGGAGGTAGGCGCGGTCGGGCGCGACGGGCGTCAGGGTATACGTCACCTGGTAGTAGAAGCCTCTAACCGGGTCTTCCGTCAGGTTCTCGACGGTGATCCGGGCGCGCTTGCGGAATGGCATCTCCCAGTACGCGTTGAAGCCGCCGGCGGGGTTGACGACGACCGGCAGACCGGCGATGTTGCAGCGCTCGCCCCAGCCGGAGCAGAAGAAGTCACCGATCGGGACCTCGATGCTCGGCTCGGTCTCGTCGTCCCAGTAGAACCGGATCACGAGCCGGCGCCAGTGGGTCGGGTGAACCGTCAGCCAGATGTGCTGGATGGCGCCGGGGCCGTCGATCCCGGCGATCGTGACGGTCTCGTTCGGACCGATGTCGATGCTCGGCGAGACTTTCCAGCCCTGGCCCAGCTCCCGGCTGGCGATGGCGCCGGTCCCCTCGGTTGCCCGCGCCCCGCCGCCCTTCGACCCATCGAAGTTCTCGGCCGAGATCGACCGGGTCACGGCCGGGCTGAGCCGGCTGAGATTCCCGAGATGCATCCCCAGCCCGTCGAACGCTCCGGGTCCCCCTATGCCGTTGCCCTTGGCGTCGCTCATGCTGGCTCCCTTACTGGATGTTCAACCCATCGCATCAGGAGGGCATCCTGCGGAGTCGTCCAGTCCCTGTCAAGCGGCGGCAGCTCACCTAAACCGAGCGTGCTATCACCATTCCACCAGTCAGCCGGTCCGAATCGATGACACTTCTCGTCACGCCATTTACTTACGTTTGGTTAGTATCGTACTATAGTGCGCCAGTACATGCTGGCACCGACCCGATCTGTTCCTGCGTCCCGGAGTTGTCGAACATGCAGACCCTCTCTCCAACCGCGCCCGATTCCACTGACGAGCGGCGCCTCGCCCCCGGACTTCGGCTCGGTCCGGCCACGCTTGCCGTCGCCGACCGCCAGCGGTCGCTCGCCTTCTATCGCGACTTCCTCGGCCTCAGCCTGATCGAGGAGGGAACCCGCCACGGCGAGCCGACGATCACTCTCGGCGCCGGCAGCACGGCGATCGTCCGGCTGGTCACCCGGCCCGGAATCGCTCCCCTCCCCCGCAAGGTGTCCGGCCTCTACCACGCCGCGATACTGCTACCGACGCGGACGGCGCTGGCCCGCGTCGTCCTGCGGCTGGCCGAAGCCCGCTACCCGTTCGGTGCCGCCGATCACGGCGTCAGCGAGGCGCTCTATCTGGACGACCCCGACGGCAACGGCCTCGAGATCTACCGCGACCGGCCCCGAGACGAATGGGTCTGGCGGGACGGCCAGATCGCGATGACGACGATCCCGCTGGATCTGCAATCGATCGTGGGTGAGATCGGTGAGGGCGAGCCGCGCTGGGCGCCGATGCCAGCCGGGACGACGCTGGGGCACATGCACCTCCGGGTCGGCGACGCCGCCGAGGCCGAGCGATTCTACGCCGGCGTGATTGGCCTCGATGTGGTCGCCAGCGTCCCGGGCGCCCGCTTCATGAGCGTCAACGGCTATCACCACCACCTCGGCGCGAACAGTTGGGAGAGCGCCGGCGGCCAGCCCCGCTCCGAAGACACCGCCGGACTGATAGAGTGGGAGATTATCCTGCCGACCATTGACGACATGGTCGCGACCGCGACCCGCCTCTCGGCCGCCGGCGTCACGATCGACGCCCGTGCCGACGGCTCGCTGGATGTCCTGGACCCGTGGGGAACGCAACTCGTCCTGCGTACGATCTAACCGCACCGGACAGCCCATCGATACCGGCCCGACACGACGATAACTCGTTCGCAGCACCAATGGAAGGGAACAGGCTCGGCCAGAGGCGATTTTCGCTACGCGCCGCGATACCAGTTCTGGGCCGGAATCGTGATCTCATTAATCTCGGGCGTCTTCGTCGGCTGGCTGCTGGATGCTTACGGCGTGATTGACGGTATCGGCCGAATCGTGTTCTGGCTGGCATTCGGGATTCTCATCGCCTAGTTGTCCCGGCGGTTCTATGGCACGCCGCCTCATGCCAACGTTCAACCGTACGACCACCCGATCCTCGCCCTCTACTCCGGAGTCGCCACCCTTGCAACGCTCATCTTGCTTGACCGAACCGTGACGTTCGCCGTCGTCTCCGGGGTCATGACCGGATTGGTAAACGTCGCCGCCCTTCTCATCTCCAGGCGCTGGCGTGATCGGATTCACCCCTGGAACCCGAACTGACGAGAGTCGACCATCACCGGCTGGCGCTGATCACCCACGGTCCCTTTGACGGTAGGATACCGGGCGAGTCTTCTCGCCGGACCGATTGAGCGAGTGGCCCGGGAACGACCCGGGACCACGAGATGGGAGATCTGATGGCCTTCAACGTCAAGCGACGCGGAAAGCTGACCTACTACTTCAGCGGAGACCGGCCGGTCCTCTCGGCCCTGGTCACCGAGGAGCAAGCCGACGGCGATCTGCGGATCCACTTCGCCGGTCTGACCGGTGGGCTGTCCGCCCAGAGCGTCCTAGAGCGCGAGGAGCTCGTCACGATGGACCCGCACCGTGAGGTCGCGCTCGTCTTCCAGTGCTGGGAGAAGTGGCTCCAGGATGCCAGGATCGCCGACTCGCTCCGGGCGATCGACTTCATCGAGCTCCATGCCTTCGGCGCCCAGCCCAAGTCGCCGAACCCGCTGGCCGACCCGATGGGCTACGCCAATGAGCAGGCCCGGCTGCGGAAGGCCTATGCCGAGGCCTACAGCTCCTTCTTCGCCGACAACCTGCCCGAGAACGGCGTCCCGGCCCGCTTCACCGTCCACCTGATCGACTTCCCCGACACCGCCGCCTCCTACGAGTTCTACAGCGTCGCCCTGCTCCAGCGCTCGCTCCAGTCCTAGCGCAGCCCGACCAGAGACCACGCGCCAAGACGCACGACGGCCCGCCAGCACACGAGGGCCGTCATGCGTCTTGACAGCCCTCGCACCGTGCCGTTAGATGCCCGGAGGCTTCTTTCAGGACCGGTCCGTCGCGACCGTTCCGGCACCAGGGACAGACGGAATGGCTGACAGCACCACGGCGGCGGGCGCGGACCTCCTTCTCACCGGCGGGCGCGTGATCGACCCGGCCAACGGCCTCGACGGGATCGCCGACGTCGCGATCACCGCCGGCCGGGTCAGCGCGGTCGGACCCGACCTGGACCGCAGCGGCGCGGCCAGCGTGCTCGACGTCAGCGGGCACATCGTCACGCCCGGCATCATCGACCTGCACGTCCACGCCTTCAACACCCACAAGCGCTCCCGGCTCTCGCTCGACCCGATCGTCGCGACGTTTCCGGCCGGGGTGACGACGGTCGTCGACGCCGGGACGGCGGGCTACCGTGACTTCCAGGACTTCGTCGAGTCCGTCATCCTGCGCTCGAAGGTCCGGGTCCTGTCCTTCGTCAATATCGTCGGCTCCGGCATGATCGGGCCGTGGGAGCACGAGCCGGACGAGATGCGGATCGACCTCGCCGCCGCGACCGTCAAGGACTTCCCCGGCATCGCCGTCGGGATCAAGACGGCCCACTACCGCGACTTCCGGAACGCCGGCGCCAACGTCTTCGACGACCACTACCAGCCCTGGGCGGCGGTCGACCGCGCGATCGCCGCGGCCGAGATCGCCGGGGTACCGGTCATGGTCGACTTCTGGCCGTGGCAGGGCTACCGCTCCTACCCCGAACTGATTACCGGGAAGCTCCGGCCCGGCGACATCCACACCCACGTCTTCGCCCAGCAGTTCCCGATCATCGATGAGGACGGCAAGGTCTATGAGCACATGTGGCGGGCGCGGGAGCGCGGCGTGATCTTCGATGTCGGCCACGGAGCCGGGTCGTTCTGGTTCCGCAACGCCGTCCCGGCGATCGAGCAGGGCTTCGTCCCGGACTCGATCAGCACCGACCTCCACACCGGCAACGTCAGCGGCGTCGTGCTGAGCATGCTGACGACGATGAACAAGATCCTCAACCTCGGCGTCCCGCTGGTCGACGTGATCGCGAAGTCGACCGTCGCCCCGGCCCGGGAGATCAACCACCCCGAGCTCGGGACGCTCGGCGCCGGGTCCGACGGCGACGTCGCGGTGTTCCGGCTGGACGAGGGCCCGTTCACCTACGTCGACTGCGGCAAGTGGGTCTACCCCGGCACCCAGCGCCTGACCTGCCAGCTCACCGTCCGGGCCGGCGAGATCGTCTACAACCCCGAGGGCTGGGGCCGACCGACCTGGCAGCACGACGACCAGCCCCGCTGGCAGGCCCTGACCGCGCCGGAGAATGTTCCAGCGTAGCTGAACTCGTTCATCGACGGACATCGCCGTTGCGTCAACCGCATGGGAGCCAATGATGAGTGTCGCCAACGTCCAGTTCTTCAGCCCGGCGCTGAACCGGCACGTCTCCTACAACGTCATCCTGCCGCGGGAGGGAACCGGGCCGTACCCGGTGCTGCTCCAGCTCCACGGGCTGACCGACGACTACACGGCCTGGGTGTACAAGTCCAACCTCGTCGAGCATGCGTCGGCGTACCCGATGCTCATCGTCATGCCGGATGGCGGCACGTCGGGCTACCTCAATCTCGTTGACACTGAGCGGCGACTGGAGGTCGATGACCGGATCGGGGTGAACCGGTACGAGGACTCGATCGTCCGGGACCTGCGTGAGCACGTCGCCCGGATCTTCAACGTCCGACCCGGCCCGTGGGCGATCGGCGGGCTGTCGATGGGCGGCTTCGGCGCCCTCCGGCTCGGCCTGAAGTACCCGGACCGGTTCGTCTCGATCTGGGCCCATTCCAGCGCCCCGCGGATCGGCTGGCTGATGGCCGACCGGACCCCGGACCCGGCCGATGCCCAGATCCTCACCCATGCTGAGCAGCTGGTCGGGGCCGCGTCCCGGCCGGAGATCAGCTTCGACTGCGGGACGGAGGACGAACTCATCGGGGAGAACCGCGCGCTGCACGGACACCTGGACGGGCTTGGGATCGCGCACCACTACGCCGAGCACCCCGGCGGCCACACCTGGGCGTACTGGGATCTGCACGTCCGCGCCGCGCTGGCCCAGCACGCCCGCGTCCTGGGTGTGACGAGCTGAACCGGCGGCCGATCTCGCACCCGACGGTGATGAGTGGGCAGCTGATGGAGGGACCAGCCAGTGTCGAATGCCCGCCTTGACGACCTCCTCGTGGAGGCCGAGACTCAGCCATTCTCGGGTTGGGATTTCTCGTGGGCTGCCGACCGGATGACCGTCGCGCCACCCGGTTGGGATTTCGCGGCGACTGTCGAGCAGTATGCCCGCAATTCTCAGGACCTGCTCGACATGGGCACCGGGGGCGGGGAGTGGTTGGCCGGGCTCACCCACCGACCACCACGGACCGTCGCGACGGAAGGCTGGCCAGCGAACCTGCCCGTCGCGCAGGATCGGCTCGCGCCGCTGGGCATCGAGGTCTTCAACGCCGGAGGCGGCCCGGACAACGTCGATCAGCCGATCGAGACGTCGGTCCCGCCAGGGAAGACAGCCGGCGCACTGCCGTTCGGCGATTCGTCGTTCCACCTGATCACGAATCGCCACGAGTCCTATGTCGCTGCCGAGGTCGGGCGCATCCTCATGCCTGACGGTCACTTCGTCACTCAGCAGGTCGAGAGTGGCTTCACCGACGACTTCCGACGTGCGCTCAATCTGCCCATCGCCGAGGACCATCGGCCCCGGTGGGACCTGAGCTTTGCCTCCCGCCAGCTCACCGCGGTCGGTCTCCAGGTCATCGAATCCGGCGAAGGATCCGAGACACAGACTTACACCGACGCGGCCGCGCTCGCGTGGTACCTGCTCGCGGTGCCGTGGACCGTCGAGGGGTTCGCGATCCCGGTCTACCGTGAACAGCTTCACCGGCTTCAGGAGCGCCTTGATGCGGGGCATCCACTGACGATGCGTCTGCCCATGTTCTGGCTGGCGGCGACGCCCAGATAGCGGGAGGCCGCGTCGACCATGATGTTGAGCCGCTACACCCGAGGTCCCTCCGGGCGCCTGCTTAGTTCGGCGAGGTGCTCCCAGGCGTGCTCGAGGGAGCCGCGGACCGCCTTCCGCAGGGTGTATTCACCGGACGATATCACGCGGGTGTGGCTGCGCTGCTCCTCAGTGGTCTCCTTCAGCAGCACGCTCGTGAGCTCCGCCGTGTCAGAGAGGGCGACCGGGATCGGAAGCTCCCCCCGCTTCGCCGCGCCGTGGATCGTCCCAAAGCCCTTCGCCGAGCCAAGCGCAATCGACAGGGTGGGACCCTGAGCCCCGATGACATGGAGCAGGATCTCGCGGGCTGTCCGCCCGGTGGGCGGCTCGGCGTCGAGTTGTTCGCCTGTCCGCGTCCCGGTCCACCGTGCCAGCTCCCGCAGCAGCGCCGCCAGCCGCTGGACGCCAAGGTCGATCTCCGCCGCCGTAACCGTGCCGGTGTCGCAGGAGAAGCTGATGTACGGCGAGCCGTCGCCGAGCATCTGGCCGGCGGTGATGTGCTCGACCACCCGTAGGTCCACCGCCTTGTCCTCGTCGACGATCTCGCCGCTCCGGTCGAGGAAGCGCCGGAACGCCCGAATCGCCTCCGGCGTGGCGTCGAGCGCTGCCTCGGTCGTCGGGCCATTGGCGACGCAGCCGAGCAACCGGGGGATATGGACCATCGTCTTGCGCCGCTTCGGTCCGGACTCCAGGTACAGATCGTAGACCGCCATCCCTGTGCCCCCACCATGTGCTCGCCGTCGACGGTTCGACAGATCCTATTCGACGATCTCGGACAGCCCCTCGCAGAGCATCGCGGCCGAGAGGAGCTGGTCCCGGAGCTCGGCCAGCATCAGGGCATGGTGATAGGACTGCTCGTTGGTAAGCAGCTGGGAAGCGAGGGATCGGCCGGAGCGGTTCATCAGCGTCGCGACGAGCTGGAGTGCGCGGCGCTCCTCGTCGGTCGGGACGATGACCGGGATGGACTGGACAGGGTACATGGCTACCTCCGCGGAGCAGAACGTCCTCGAAGGACAGAATAGAACATGTGTTCCTATTCTTCAACGGCGTGCAACGAGCGGATTCCCGGGACAGCCATCAGCCGACCATCATCGGCACCGGTCGATCCAGCGGCAGCCGGACCTGGACCAGCAGACCACCGTCCCGGCCTGGCCCGGCCGTAACCTCCCCCGCATGAACCACGGCGACCGACCGGACGATCGCCAGCCCCAGGCCGAAGCCGGCCGTCCGCTCCCGGACCGCCGCCGTCCCCCGGCGGAACGGCGTGAACAGGTCGTCGATCTCGGCCTGGTCGATCACGGGACCGCTGTTCTCGATCCGCAGCGTGGCCGAAGGCGGGCCCCCGGCGACCTCGGTCCCAACCGTCAGGCTGACCCAGCCGCCGCGCCGGTTGTAGCGGATCGCATTCTGGAGCAGGTTCGTGATCAGCCGCTCGAGCAGGGCGCGGTCGCCCCGAACTTCGGCCCGGTCGAGCGACAGGTCGAGACCTACCCCCCCGGCGTCGGCCGCATCGACCAGTTCGCCGGCGACGTCTCCAGCGAGGTCGGCCAGATCGAGTGGGAGGCTGTCGCGCATCGAGCTCTCGCTGCGGGACAGCGCCAGTAGCCCGTCGACCAGACGCTCACTGCGGATCACCGCCGACCGGACCGCCCCGGCCAGCTCGCGCTCGCGCGGCGTGGCATCCGGTGCCGCCAGCGCGACCTCGGCTTCGGCCTGGATGATGGCAAGAGGAGTCCGGAGCTCATGGGAGGCGTTGGCCGCGAACTGGCGCTGACTCTCGAAGGCCGCCTGCAGCCGGGCCAGCATCGCGTCCATCGTGTCGGCCAGTTCCTTGAGCTCGTCTGGTGGGCCACGCAGGGCGATCCGATCGGACAGGGTCGTCTCCGAGGCCAACCGGGCGTGCCGCGTGATCTGGCGCAGCGGCCGGAGCATCTGCCCGGAGGCGACCCAGCCGAGCACCAGGGCGACGAGGCTCGTCACGAGGAGCGCGATCAGGGCGAGCCCGGGGATCTGACGCAGGAGCCCGGCCCGCTCGTCCCGGCGAACCTCGAAGACCCGGCGCTGGAAATCGTCCTCGTTCGCGGGCGACGGTTCGTCGCCGTCAGGCCCACGCCCACCACCGATGACCTGACCGGAGGACGGCCCCCCGGCGTCCGGCCCTCGTGGCGGCCGGAACTCGCGGCGCAACAGGCCGTAGAGGAAGAGGAGCATGATCGCCGCGGCCACGAAGAACAGGCAGCCGTAGAGCAGCGTCAGCCGGAGGCGGACCGTCGGCCGGAACACCTCGCTCAGGCGGTCTCGCACAGGCGATATCCCACCCCGACGACCGTCTCGATCATGGCCGGCTCACCGATCTTGCGCCGCAGGGTCATCATCGTGATCCGCACAGCATTGGTGAACGGGTCAGCGGCCTCGTCCCAGACCCGGTCCAGCAGTTCCTCCGCGCTGACGACGCGCCCCGGCGCCGACGCCAGCACCTCGAGCACGCCGAACTCCTTCCGGGTCAGCGAGACGTCTCGGCCGTTCCGGCTCACTGTGCGCTGGGACGGGTCGATCGCGAGGTCTCCGACCGTCAGCCGGGGCGGGGTCATCGCGCTCGGTCGCCGCCCGAGCGCACGCACCCGCGCGACGAGCTCGCTCATCACGAACGGCTTGGGCAGGTAGTCGTCGGCCCCGATCGACAGACCCTCGACCCGCGCATCGACGTTGCCGGCCGCGGTCAGCATCAGGATCCGGGGCGGCTCCCGGCGCGCGACGAGCTGGCGACAGACATCGTCGCCGTGAATGCCGGGCAGCAGGCGGTCCAGCACGACGACGTCGTAGGGCGAGACATCCACCTTCTCGATCGCCTCCTCGCCGTCCAGCGCGACATCGACCGCCAATCCGGACTGGCGCAGGCCACGGGCGATGACATCCGCCAGCGCCTCCTCGTCCTCGACCACCAGTACCCGCATGACTGCTCACCTCGGCGAAGAGTTTGCCACATCGCGAATCATTCTCCGGTCAGCCTATCGGAGCCGCCATATGGCGAGCATATGGCAACGGTCCCCGATCACGGACTGGGTGTTCGATGCGGGTCGAACGGTGATGCCGGAGCCGTCCCGGGCCATACGCTGACCATACGGGTCGGTGCGTAAGGTGGTCTCACCGGGCTGGAGCGAGCCGTAGGTCATGGCGAGCGGGACTGCCCGGAACGACTGACACGGCAGACCCGACCGGGTCCTGCCTCATCGAAAGGTTCCTCTTCATGGACGACATCAGGAAGCCCATCGGGCGGCGCGCCGTGTTCGCCGGAGCGGCCGGGCTCGGCCTCGCCACGCTGGTCGGCGGCACGCTCGTCCGGGCGCAGGACACGCCGGACACCGGCGAGTCAACACCGACAACCGGGACCGACACGGATACGGACACGACGACAGACGAGACGACATCGTCGGACGAGGTGGCGGCCGGTGCCCGCTACGACGACTTCGTCAGCCGGCTGGCAAGCCATCTCGGGATCGCCGATTCGACCCAGGTCGACACCGGGATCCGGACCACGCTGACCGATCTGGTCGACGCGCGGCTCGCGGCCGGCGAGATCTCGGCGAACGACGCCGACGCGGCCCGGACGGCGATCACCGACAGCCCAGCACCGCTCGGCGGACTCTTCAGGGCTGGCCATGGCGATGGTCCGGGGGGCTTCGGCCGCGGCCGAGGTGATTCCAACGACTCGGACTCGTCCGATCAGGACGACGATGATACCGACGCTACCGACGAGACGACTCCCGCCACTCCGGCGGCAACGGTCTAGGCCCAGCTGCGGAATACCCAGGAATCGGTCCTTCCACATGGCGTCGCCCCGGAGCTCGTCAGGCTTCGGGTCGGCGCCGTCTTCGCGTCCCCGAAGGACCGACACGCCGGAAGCAGATCGCAAATTCAGTTCATCTGCCGCAGCCATCCAGGGAATGCTGCCGCCACCGACTCGGCGGTCGCCTGACGTCGTCCGACCGGACCTGCTTCGGCAACGCCTTCCACCACGGGTGGCGTTCCGGCGAGGAACTCGACCACGGTCCAGAGCTTCGCCAGGAACAGCTGCCGAGTCTCGATGCCTCCAACCTCACCGGACATCGAAATCTCTGCCGCTCGGTAGGCACCCCGGACTCGATCGAACTCGTCCAGCGTTGGCAAGCCAGGAACGGTGATCGCGACGTCGAGCGCCGGATGTCCGAGGCCGATCCGCTCCCAGTCCATCAGGACGATCTCGCCGTTGCGGGTGAGGCCCCAGTTCAGTGGGTTTGGGTCGCCCGAGATCGGTCCCACCGGTGCGAAGAGCGACACGGTCTCGTGGCAAACCGCCGCCAGCCGACTGGCAAGGTCCTGGTTCTCACCGAGCCAGCGAAGGGCGGCCAGATCCATGGACTCGGTCCAGCCTGGCTGGAACCGGTCCGGCAGGGCGTCGAGTGTTGCCGGTGGCAGGCGATGCAGACGGCGCAGCGTCGCCATTACCTCGGGGTCGGCCAACCAGCGCTGTCGGGACAGCGGGGACGGAATGTCCTCCAGCAGCAACCAGGCCTTGTCACCGGCCCTGACCGTTCCATGGCAGACAGGGATGCGGATCCCGTTGTCGGCGAAGACCGATGAGAGCGTCAGGTAGACGCCCAGCTCTCTGGGTGACACGTTGGCCTTGGCTACGAGCGTCCCACCGCAACCAGCGACCCGAAAGACCCGGGCGCCACTCATCCCGCCCAGGGACTCAGTAGTGACCGGGCGCCCGACGATGCCCTCGGCCCGGCGGATGATCGGCTCTGGCAGCGACTCAACCATCATCCAGCGAAACCCAACCCTTCCCAATCGTCCCAATGCCCGCCGATCGTCGCCAGCCGTTGGTCTCAGCGCGCAGGACGGAGCCGGGCCATGGTGTGGGCGTCGGCGTAGTCCCCGGCCGTGAACGAGAAGTCGCGCAGGGTGCCCTCGATCTCGAACCCGTGCCGCTCGTAGAGCCGGATCGCGTGGGCGTTCGCGCACATCACCGTCAACTCGATCCGGTGGATGTTGAGCCACTGGTCGGCCAGGTCGATCGCGGCGGCGAGCAGCGCCAAGCCCACCCCGCGTCCCTGTAACGCCTGATCGACCGCCATCCCGAGGTCAGCGGCGTGGCGGCGGCGCGGTCGCGGGTTGACGTGGAGGCTGATGCTCCCGACGACCTGACCATCGAGCTCGGCGACGAGCCGGTGTAGGTCCGGCGAGAAGCTGTTCGCGGACTCATGCCGGGACGCCAGTGATGTGTAGGGGACCTGGAGCGTTCCCGGCACGACGCCAGGCTGGGCCAGGATGCGGCCCACGGCGTCGATGTCGCCGGGCTCCTGCCCGCGAATCACGATGTCGCTCACCGTCGCCTCCCTTCCCGGTCGATCTCCTCGTCGACCCATCCTGCCACACGACATCCGGCGGCGGGTACTCGCGACTCGGGCAGAGCTACCCCGATTCCGGGACGGAACATCGAGGCTGCGTGGCACACTTCCCGACATCGGGATTTTTCCGATGGGCTATCGGGATATCCACTCACGGTCAATCATCTCCAGAGCTTCGGATCGTCCCCCGACCACGCCGCCCGAGGACCATCCATGTCGATCTACGGTGCCCAGACGCCCGACGCCCCGCTCTATGACGACGCCGCCCGGAGCTACGACGCGATCCTGTTTCTGTCCTTTGGCGGTCCGGAAGGGCCGGACGAGGTGATGCCGTTCCTCGAGCACGTCACCGCCGGCCGCAACGTCCCACGGGAGCGGCTGGAGGAGGTCGCCGGGCACTACCAGCACTTCGGCGGCGTCAGCCCGATCAACGCCCAGAACCGGGCGCTGATCGACGCCCTCCGCGCTGAGCTCGACCGGCACGGGATCGACCTGCCGATCTATTTCGGCAACCGCAACTCCGACCCGTTCGTCGCAGATACGCTCCGGCGGATGCGGGCCGACGGCGTGCAGCGCGGGCTCGTCTTCGTCACCTCGGCCTTCAGCTCGTGGTCGGGCTGCCGGCAGTACCGCGAGGACGTGATCCGGGCGCTGGAGGCGATCGACGACGGTATCGCCTTCGACAAGATCCGGGTCTACTACAACCACCCCGGCTTCATCGAACCGATGGCCGACAACGTCCGCGCCGCGCTGGACCGCTTCCCCGAGGAACGCCGGGCCGGCGTTCAGGTCGTCTTCACCGCCCACAGCATCCCGCTGACGATGGCGCAGGGCTCGGCCTATGAGGTCCAGCTGGCCGAGGCCTGCCGCCTGGTCGCCGAGGCGGTCGGGACGCCGAACTATCAGCTCGCCTACCAGAGCCGGAGCGGCTCGCCCCGGATCCCCTGGCTGGAGCCGGACATCGTCGACGCGATGGACGCGCTCCACGCCACCGGTCGCGACGATGTCATCGTCGTCCCGATCGGCTTCATCTCCGACCACATGGAAGTGCTCTTCGACCTCGACGAGGAGGCGACCGAGCACGCCACCGCGACCGGGATGCGGATGGCGCGGGCTGCGACCGTCGGGACCGACCCGCGGTTCGTCACGATGATTCGCGAGCTCATCACCGAGCGGATGACCGACCACCCGGACCGGGCGGCCCTTGGCGGCCGCGGCCCTAACCACGATATCTGCCCGCTGGGTTGCTGTCAGCTCGGCGTCGCCCCGCCCCGGATCACGATGCGGGCGACGGTGGAGTAGCGGTCCAGGGCGGAAACTGGTCGCGTTGAATCGGCGATACGATGGTCCGGGATCGGATCGGGACCCAGACGATCTCGGAGCGTCGCTCTTTTGTGACGTTGTGCGGTTACCCTCACAACTGCGCCGGCGTCGCCACGGGGTTCGCGTCCCGCCCGACGCCGTCCTGCATGAATCGAGAACCGAGAGAGGGCCAGCCATGACCGCAACCGAGACGCACCGCGAGACCAACCCGCCGGTGACGTGGCCGCAGGGACTGTCCCTCCCCAATCGGGTCGGCGACGCGCCGGTCCTGAAGGTTACCGGGCTCGTCCGTCGCTTCGGCAACATCACCGCCGTCAACGATCTCTCCTTCGAGGTCCGGGCTGGCGAGGTCCTCGGCTTCCTCGGGCCGAACGGCTCGGGCAAGTCCACAACGGTCTCGATGATCCTCGGGCTGATCCGCCCGACGGCTGGCAACGTCGAGCTCTACGGGCACGATGTCCAGAAGGAGCCCGGCATCGTCGCGAAGAGCGCCGGGGCGATCATCGAGAACCCGGCCTTCTACCCGTACCTCTCCGGCCGCGACAACCTGCGGGCCTTCGGCAAGGCGCTTGGCAACGTGTCCGACGACCGGGTCGACGAGCTGCTCCAGCTGGTCCGGATGAACGAGCGGGCCGGCGACAAGTACAAGACGTACTCGCTCGGGATGAAGCAGCGGCTCGGCATCGCGCTGACGCTGCTCCAGAACCCCGGCCTGATCATCCTCGACGAGCCGACCAACGGCCTCGACCCGGCCGGCCAGCGCGAGATCCGCGACTTCATCCCGGAGCTCGCCCGGCGCGGCCACGCCGTCCTGCTCGCCAGCCACCTCCTCAACGAGGTCGAGCACGTCTCCGACCGGGTGATCATCATCCGCCGGGGCGAGATGATCCAGCAGGGCCGGGTCCGCGACCTCGTTCAGAAGGGCGGCGTAATCGAGGTCCGGGTCGAGCCGCAGGAGGTCACCCCGGCCGTCGAGACGATCCGCCGGATCGGTGGCGTGACGAACATCCAGCCCGGCGACGAGAACGGCGACATCGTCGTCAGCGCCGAGCCGCAGGTCGGCCGAGACATCAACCGCGCCCTCGCCGGCGTCGGGATCTGGGCCACCGCCGTCGCGCCCCGACCGAATACGCTCGAGAACATCTTCCTGGAACTCACCGAGGGCAGCTCGCCGGGTGAGCAGGACACCGGTCAGCGGAAGCGTGGCCGGCTCGGCCGCCGCTCCTGATCCGCCTTCGACAGATGATCGCCCTCACCGGTCGGAAGACCGTTCGCCTGAACCGATAGGAGCGCTTCATGCTCGCCCTGCTCAACAGTGAGATCTTCCGGACCGTCAAACGTCCCGTCACCTGGGTCATGCTGGCGATTCTCGTCGTCATCATCGCGGCGTTCTATGCCATCATCTACTTCACGGTTGGTGATCCGGAGACGAACGAAGCCCTCCGACCCGACGCGACCCGGAACAACGGGTTCGCGATCGGCTCCGCGATCGCCACCATCCTCGTCATCGTCCTCGCCTCCCAGTCGATGGGGTCGGAGTACGGCTGGGGCACGATTCGGGCACTCGTCTCCCGGGCGAGCGGCCGCATCCCCCTGATCCTGTCCAAGCTGTTCGTCCTGACCGGCTACACCCTGCTGACGCTCGCCGTCACGGCCGCCGCCAGCGTGGGCTTCGCCTTCCTGTTCGGGTCGCTCGCCAACAATGACACGGGCGTTTCCGGCAGCGAATGGGTCGATGTCCTCGAGGCGATCGCGAGGGGCATGTTGTCCATCGGCGTCTACGCGATCATCGCGCTGGTCATCACGATTGTGTCCAGGTCGACGGCGGCCGGGATCGCCGGGGCGATCGCACTGAACTTCCTGGAACAGGCGATCTGGGCCCTCCTTGGCGCCGCGTCCGACACGTTCGACACCGTCAGCGAGTACTTCATCTCCTATAACGTCACCGGCCTCACCTCGATCGGCTCCGATGCCGCCGTGGATGGGTTCGACCCGACCCGCGGCGCGATCGTTCTGGCCGCCTGGCTGATCGGCCTCCTGGCAATCGCGCTCATCATCTTCCGGCGCCGCGACATCACGTCCGGCTGATCCAAGCCATCCACCCCGTGAGTCCGCGAGCCGGTCCCATCCTGGGGCCGGCTTCCGCGTCGCCACCGGATGGCATACTTGGTCCGGCATTTCGCCGGTCCCGCCAGCATCCCGGACTGAATCATCCCTGCCGTTGGCAGCCAGTTACGCCCGAGAGGTCCAGCACGAATATGGTCGAGTCCACGACGACGTCCGTTCCCAACCCCCTCTGCGACATCGGCCGAACCCACCCCCGCGACCGCCACCGCATGCGCCCGGTCGAGGGTCGCGAGAACGTCTGGTACTGTCCGAAGCACGACCTCTACGCCGAGGTGATCGACTCCATGAAGGCCGGCGGGCTGGACCGCGGCGACAGCTTCCCGCTCCCGGACGGCACCCCCGGCACCGTCCTGCGGCACGGCGACGAGCGGGCCGGCGGGACGATCGTCTACGTCCGCTCGGAGCGCTAGCCATCGCCACGATGCGCTTCGACGTCTCCCTCAGCCACCACGACCTCGCCCGCGCCCAGGCGAAGGACGAGGTCGCCGGTAACCACCGATCGGATGCCACGCTGGCTGCACGGGACCGGCTCGTGGCCATCGCTCGGGCGGCCGAGGCCGGTGGGGCCGGATCGATCTGGGTCAGCGAGGACCCGGAGGGCTGGGACGCCTTCGCGATCCTGACCCTGCTCGCGACACAGACCAGCACGATCCGCCTCGGGACTGGCGTCACCAGCCCGCTGCTCCGGCATCCCAACCAGATCGCCGCCGCGCTCTCGACGCTGGACATCGTCTCCGGCGGACGGGCGTTCCTCGGGATCGGCCGGGGCGAGCCGGCCTGGTATCGCGAGGGGCTCGGCGTCCCCGTGCCCAGCCAGCCGCTGGACGGATTGCGCCGGACCATCGAGCTCCTCCGGGAATGGTGGCAACCGCCGCACCGGGTCGAGGCGACGGGGCCGACCGACGAGAACACCGTGTTTCCGGTCCGGAACTGGGAACGGTCGATCAACCCACTGGCCGGCTCGATGTCCCCGCCGATCGTCATCGCGGCGGCCGGTCCGAAGGCGCTGCGCCTGGCCGGGGGGGTCGCGGACGGCGTGTTGTTCAACGACCTCGCCAGCGACGCCTACCTCGCCTGGGCGATCGGGCTGGTCCGGGACAGCGCGACGGCGGCTGGCCGCGACCCGGCGGCCCTTCGGTTCACCTACGGAACCCGGGTGCTGATCACCGACGACCCAACGCCGGAGATCGAGCGGCGCAAGCTCACCGTCGCCCTGATCAATGCGCTGCCAGGGATGGATCGGCAACTCGAGGGCGCGGGGTTCGACATCCCCGATCTGATCGGCCGGATTCGCCAGACGCTGGGCAGCGCAGGGCAGCTCGCCCGCGGCGGCGGTTTCCCGGACCTGCGGCGCGGCGGACGGCTCCTTGAGGCCGCCCAGCTGGTTCCGAGCGACCTGGTCGAGCGCCTGAGCGTGATCGGTCCAGTCACCCATATCCGGAAGCGACTCATTAGGCTGGCTGAACTGGGGATCGACGCGGTCCTGGTCCAGCTCCCGACCGCCGACGAGCCACCTGACGCCTTTCGGGCGCGTGTCGATGACCTCACGACGTTGTTGTAGTCGTATTCGGTCAACGTGTACGGTCAGGTGCGCATGCCGACACCCGTTTTCGCACGCCGTCCGTACACCTTTCGTTAACAAGAAGCCGCGGAAGGTACCAGAAATCGGGCCATGGGAATCCAACGACCTCTTTGGATTGTTCGATGGCAAAACCGCGAAGCGAACGTCGCGGTACCGACGGTTTTCGGATATACTACCTGGGAGGGAGGGAGTCGCCGATGGCCTGGAATACGATCGCGGCCGGGGTCGGTGTCCTGCTCCTCACCGTCGCCTGGTACGGGATGCAGATCGCCGCGCTGCGCGACCTCCGCGTCCGGCCACGCGTCCGCGGTGACAACAAGCTCCTCTGGGCCTTCGCGATCCTGTGCGTCCCGTTCCTCGGGGCGCTCGGGTATCTCAGCATGGGTCCGACGAGCTTCCTGCCGCGCTCGGCACGAGCGGCGCCCGGCAGCGGCATTGCCTCCGCACCACCTCCACTCCGTATCATCGTCTCTCCTCGCGATCAACCCGTGCCCGACCTGCCGACACTGACCACATCGGTTACCGGTTCCCGCTCCCCGCAGCTGGTCTCCAGGCGGAGCGGAGCCGCTGCCGCAACGGGGCGCCCTTACCGGCGGCTGGCGATCGATCCCGTGATCGGCACCGACTCCACCGATCTGCTCCCGATGCGGTTGTCCGTCGCGCGGAGCCGCCGGCCCGTCCCGGACGCGATCCGCTGGCCCGGTTCCGCCATCCCACGGGGCTACCATCAGTTCGACGCTGACCTGCACGACTAGGGCACACCGCCTTGCAGAAGAAGAGAGAGCGTGATGAGCAACCCATGCTCATCACGCTCTCCCTGTGCCGAACACACTGGGGACCGACAGGCTACGTTGGCGTCAGCAGCCCGTCCGTCCGGGCCAGCTCGACGAGGAGCGTCCGGTAGCCGACCGACTCGAACAGCACCACGATGGTGTCGTCCTCGTAGCGGAGCACGGTCCCGTCCCCCCACTGGCGGTAGAGGATCCGGCTGTCGATCGCGAACGGCTGCTCGCCGTCCTCCTCCGGCACGCCGTGGCCCGCCTCGCATTTGTCGCAGTTCCCGCAGGGCGGCGCGAAGGCCTCGCCGAAGTAGGTGATCAGCTCGGCCCGGCGGCAGCTGTCCTGGTCGGCGTAGCGCCGCATGATCTCCAGACGCGAGCGGGCGAACTGCTGGTGCTGGCCATGGGCCTCGATCGCCGCCTCCGTGTCGTCGAGGATATCCCGCCACCGGTGCAGCGTCTCGATCGTGCCGTCCGGCTCGACCTCGACGGATCCAACGTCCTCCAGCCGGTTGACGATCCGCATCATGAGGGTGTCGCTGAGGTCGACCTCTTCCCGGATCCTGGCAGGATCGCGTCGCGCTTCGCCTCATCGCCGTCGACCCGCTCGACCGACAGGCGGATGTTGGGCCGGTCAAAGTCCTGGACGATGATCGCCGGGTCGTCCATGCCCAATCGCTCGACGATCTCAGCGCGGACCGGCGGCGCCGCGGTCGCGGTCAGGGCGCAGATCGTCGGGTGGCCGAGCCCCTCGATCACGGCGCCGAGATGCAGGTAGTCGGGCCGGAAGTCATGCCCCCACTCACTGATGCAGTGAGCCTCGTCGATGACGACCAGCGCGATCGCGACGTCATCGATCGCGGCGATCGTATCCGGGTTGGCCAACTGCTCGGGCGCCAGGAAGACGAAGCGGACATCGCCACTCCCGATGTCGCTGAGCATGGCGGTCCGTTCCCGGTCGCTGAGCGACGAGTTGAGGGCCACGGCCCGGTCGACGGTCCGTTCACCGATCGAATCGACCTGATCCCGCTGCAGGGCGATCAGCGGCGAGATGACGAGGGTGACACCGTCGGTCAGCATGGCCGCGATTTGGTAGATGGCCGATTTCCCGGCCCCGGTCGGAAGAACCGCGAGCGTGTCCCGGCCCCTGAGCAGGCTCTGGATCACGTCCAGCTGGCCGGGCCGGAACTCGTCGAAGCCGAATGTGTGCGTCGCGATCCGCGTGACCCTGGCCTTTGGGACGGGCGTCGTGCGTGGAGCGGTAGCGGTCATTGGCAATCCCTGTCCGATGCGACCGGAAGCGGCCCTCGGGCTCGTGACAACCGTCTCGGTGGACACGAAGCGGGAGTCCAATCAGGTGAGAGGGTCGAATCGGAGACGCGGAAGCACCGCACCGACCGGCATGGCCGGTGGCGGATCCGAGCGGACGGGGCAACGCCGGAGTGCCGCCGCTGAGGCAGATGGCGTGCCGCGAATCGGGGTTGAGGGAGACGAATCAGAACCATGCAGCGAGGAAAACCAGAAAGCCCGGAACGTGCGCTGCGTTCCGGGCTACGGGGAGATCGCGTCTTCCTTCAAGCATGGTGGTCGCTGAGCAGACCGCACCCCCCGGCCCCCTCCCCATCACGCTGGCGTGCTTCACACTGGCGGATGGAGAGGGGGAGACGGTCCACTGGCTGTCTGGCTGGTTTCGGAGAGCTTCGGCTCGACCAGCATAAGCCCCGCTCCATCCGCATCCGCAGATGCGAGATGGGGAGGGGTTGGGGAGGGGTCTGCTCGCCATCCCGTACACCAGACCCCGAAACCGGCGTCTATGCGAGACGTGGCAGGGAATCGAGGGCGCCACCGATGACGATGGTCTCGCCAGTCGCGAGGTCGCGGTCGGTCGCGGCTCCGACGATGGCGGCGGCCATGTCCTCGGTCGTCGGCAGATCGCCCGCGCGGTCCCTGGCTTCGGCAGTCATACCCGGCATCGCCCGCTCCAGCAGCTTGGGCGTGATCGTGCCCTCGATCAGGTCGCCGGTGATGACGGCGAGGCGGACGTTCCGTCCGGTCAGTTCGTCGAGCCGCGCCCGGAGGGCCTGCTCACCGGCGTGCTTGCTGCTCGCGACCGGGTCGTAGGCCGGAAGTTGCACGACCTCGCCGTAGAGGTGGGCCCAGTGGCTGGTGACGAAGACGACGGTGCCACCGCCCGGCGCCTGGGAGAGCAATGGCAGAACGGCGTCGAGCGTGGCGATCTGGGCCTCACGGTTGATCGTCATCGGGTAGTCCGGGTTGGCGGCGACGATCTCCCGCTCCAGGCCGCCCGAGGCGTTGAGGACGAGCAGATCCAGCCGCCCGGCCCAGCCGCCGACCGCCTCCGCCAGTGCCGCCCGATCCGCCGCCACCGTCATGTCGCCACCGATGGCGAGCCCCCGACCGCCGGCCGCCACGACCTTCGCGACGACCTCCTCGGCCCGGGCGGCCTTGTTGCGGAAGGTCACGGCGACGTCATAGCCTCGCTGCGCGAGCTGAACGGCGGTCGAGGCGCCGACCCCGCGCGAGCCGCCGGTCACGAGGGCCACGGGCCGCTGCCCATCCTGATCGGTCATCTGCCACTCTCCTCTGATCTATGCGTCAACCGTCACACCGTCTCACCGTCTCATCGCGTCCGGAAACGCCGTATTGTCGCATGCCAGCCCCGGACACCCAACCGGAGTGCCGTCCCCGAATCAGGCCCGCGGGATAGCCGGGCCGACCCCCGGCGCGGCGTCCAGCTCCTCCCGCACGGCCACCGACGCGAACCGGCGCCAGGCGTAGACCGCGGCGGCGATGCTCGTCAGCCCGGTGAAGGAGAGGAGCCCGTCCAGCGCCCCGAACTCGACGCCTGCCAGCGTCAGGCTGAACGACTCGCCCAGCGTTCCGTAGACGATCCCGCCACCGAGGACGCCCAGCAGGGTCGCGACGTTGATCAGCGGGTTGAGTGTCCCTCCGACCCGGCCGAGATAGGCGCGTGGTGTGACCCGAAGCATGATCGGCGAGATCGGGATATTGACAGCAGGGAAGACCAGCCCGAACAGGAAGATCAGCACGAGTCCGGCGGGAACCGACGACAGCTGCGAGTAGATCAACGTCTCTACCCCGATGATGGCCAGCCCGGCGCAGAACAGGGCTGGCATCCCGAGGCGAACCGCGACGACGCTGAACGCGACCGCGCCGATCAGCGTTCCGGCCCCCTGGGCGGCGCCAAACCAGCCATAGATCTCGGCCGTGCCGCCAAGATTGAAGATCACGAAAAAGGGATCGACGGCATTCAGCACGCCGAAGCCAGCCAGCGCGATCACCAGACAGACGGCGATCGTCGTCAGCGTCGGCGACTGGCCGAACATCCGCAGCCCAGCCAGCAGATCGGTCCAGACCAGCGCCACGCGCTCATGAAGGGTCGCGCCGACGGCCGGGGCGTCGACTGCAGTCTCAACCATGTCCTCCAGCACGGCTCCGCGGGCGGCCAGCCGGACGAAGGCGGCGCAGGCGACGAAGCTCACGGCGTTGAGGGTCAGCGCCCAGGTCAGGCCGAAGGAGATGAACAGCGGCGCGGCCAGCGGCGGGCCGATCAGGATGGCGATCCCGAACGCGACCTGGTTGAGGCTGGCCGAGCGGGGCCGGTCGGGCTCGGCGACGATGTCGCGGGAGATGATCGCGGTCGATGGCCGGATGAACTGGTTGATCGCGCTGATGGCAAAGACGGCCGCCAGGAGCACAGCCGTCTGGACAGGCATGGGAAGCGTCGGGCCGACGCCGAACAGGTCGTCGGCCAGCAACGGCGCCAGCAGGATCGTCAGGACGGCGATCAGGCCGCTGGCCCGGACGACGACGCGGACCTTGTCCCGCCCCTGGTCGACCAGCGTCCCGGCGATCGGCCCGACGACGATCGTCGGGATTAGCGAGGCCACGAAGATGCCCGAGACCAGCCAGGAGCCGGACTGGCCGAACTGCTGCGCGGCCCAGACGATCAGGGTGAACTCGAAGATCATGTCGCCGAGGGCGGAGAGCAGCGTCCCGGCCCAGAGCAGAGCGAAGCGACGGCCGATGTAGAAGTGAGCAGAGGGGGCGAGCGCCTCGGTCGTCGGTGCCACGATGCGTTGCCTCCCCTCCCATGGCTGGATCGTCACTGCGGTGCGCCGATTGTAGCGGTGGATCGGGTTGGTCCGCCCGGCGTGCCGGAGCGGAGGACGAGGTTCGTCTCACCCGCTCTCGCCCAGCGGATCGGGTTGTCGGAACCAGTGTCCCAGAGGTGCAACCAATCTCCTGATCGCTGCGGTACTATCTGCCCTCACGGTCGCCGAGGCCGCACCCCACTCGAACGCCGCTTCACGCGATCCGGGAGGGGGAAGGGGTGAGACAGAGAGACTGCTGGAGGTCTTTCGATGACGCGCAGCGCCGCCGAACGTCGGCACCATCGTTTCAGGTTGATCTGCAAACGCAGTAGCCGCGTCGCCAACGTGTACTACCGGGACCCGGCGACCTGGCTCCAGAAGCGAGGCATCGGCGGCTTCGCTAAGCACAACCTCGTCTGTTCATGTCGACTCTGCCGCGACCGCAAGACCCGAGAGGACCTCCACGCTGAGAACCGCGGTCGGCGAGACGAGATCGAACGACATCTGGGCGAAGGGTAGACCGGACCCTACCCGCTGAATACAAACGGAGACCCGCATGACCATCGAGCGCCCCCGCAGCCTCGACGCCCAGGACGACGTTGCCCCCGACCAGCCGGAGACCCTCGACCTTCGCTCCCGCGACCTCACCGCCGACCGCATCGCCCAGCTGAAGGCGCTCTTCCCCGTGGTCTTCCGGGAGCACGAGATCGACTTCGACGCCCTGCGCCGCTCGCTCGGCGACTGGACGGTCGAGCCGGGTCGGGAGCGCTTCGGGCTGTCCTGGCCGGGCAAGGCCGACTGCATGCGGATCATCCAGCAGCCGTCGCTGGGCACCCTCATTCCCGACCGCGAGCAGAGCGTCGACTTCGACTCCACCCGGAACGTCGTCATCGAGGGCGACAATCTGGAAGTCCTGAAATTGCTCCAGAACAGCTACTACGGCAAGGTCAAGATGATCTACATCGACCCGCCGTACAACACCGGCAACGACTTCATCTACCCGGACAGATACGCCGAAGGCCTGACCGACTACCTGCGCTACTCCGGGCAGGTCAACGAGAACGGCCACCGGCAGACCACCAACACCGATACCTCCGGACGCTTCCACTCGAAGTGGCTCAACATGATGTACCCGCGGCTGTTCCTCGCCCGGAATCTCCTCCGGGATAACGGAGTGATCTTTGTCAGCATTGATGATGGGGAAGTCGCTTATCTGCGGGATCTGTTGGATCAAATCTTTGGTGCAGAAAACTATCTGACCACATTCGTCTGGCAAGCAAGAACATCCATATCTAAACGATCAGTTGGTGTCGTCCAACCATCACTATCAGGTCGTATATGGACGAAGCATCTCTAACTCCTACTTCGTCGGCGAGAAGCTTGATAGCGATGAATACTCCAATCCTGATGGTGATCTGCGTGGTGCATGGAAACCTGTGCCGTTAGACGCGAACAAGCCCGGCGGAAATACTCTTTACCCAATTGTGAATCCGCTTACTGGAGCGTCATTCCTCCCACCGTCCGGGAGGAGCTGGGCGATCAATCCAACGGAATACCTTCGTCTCGAACAGGACAAAAGAATTTGGTTCGGCAAGAAGGGTACGAGCTCTCCAAAGCGAAAGCTGTTCCTAAGCGACCGCCTTGAGCGCGGCGACACGAAGACCCCGAGTTCACTGCTGCTTGATGCTGGAACAACTCAAAGCGGCACTCGCGAAATCATTGAGCTATTCGAAGGCAAGGCGTTCGCCTATCCGAAACCAACGACTTTGATCCAGCGACTGCTGGAGTTCACCACGATCGAGGACGACATCGTGCTCGACTTCTTCGCGGGCTCCGGGACGACCGGCCACGCGGTGATGAAGCTCAACGCCGAGGACGGCGGCAACCGGCGCTACATCCTCGTCCAGCTCCCGGAGCCGGTCGACAACGGTGGGCCGTACCGGACCATCAGCGAGATCACCCGCGAGCGGCTCCGGCGGGCGGGGGCGCAGGTCCGGGAGCAGGCGACGAAGGCGGGTAAGGACGTCGCCGGGCTGGACACCGGCTTCCAGGCCTACTCCCTCGCCGAGAGCAACTTCCGCCAGTGGGACGGGCGGGCGTCGGACGGGCAATCGGTCGAGCAGCAGCTGCATCTTCTCAAGGACAACGTCAGGCCGGACAGCACACCACGCGCGATCCTGAGCGAGCTGATCCTCGCCGCCGGTTTCGAACTCACGACGACGGTCGAGCGGATCGCCGTCGCCGACCAGCACGCCTGGAGTATCGCCGACGGCGCCCTCCTGATCTGCCTGGAGCGCCGGATCGCGGCGGCGACGATCATCGCGATGGCCGAACGCGACCCGGCCCAGATCATCTGCCTGGATGCCAGCTTCGCCAACGACGATCAGCTCCGCGTCAACGCCGCCCAGACGATCCGCGCCCGTGCCCGGCAGCACGACCGCACCATCGCCTTCAAGGTGGTCTGACGATGGTCGCCCCCTCGTAGGGGCGATCCCTTGTGGTCGCCCGGCCGCCGCAGCGGCCATCGCCCCGCAGGGCGATAACGGTGTTCCGCGACCCTGGTGGTCACATCGAACCGGGATCGACCCAGACGACCGGGACCGCTGCGCGGTGTGGCGCCTGCCGGCGCGGGCGACCACAAGGGATCGCCCCTACAGATCGCCGCCGTTCGCGACCGTCGAATCGTCTGAGATCACCGGAGGCGCACCTGACCATGGCCGATCTGACCCTCAAATACGACGCCGCCCTCCCCTACCAGCGGGACGCCATCGCCGCCGTGGTCGACCTGTTCGCCGGGCAGCCGCTGGCCGACTCGTCCTTCCGCGCCACCCTCAACACCGGCGGCGCCCTGCTGACCGAGTTCGGCCTCGGCAACCAGCTCGTGCTGGACGACACGGCCCTGCTCGCTAATCTGCAAGGGGTGCAGGAACGCAACGGGATCACCCGGAGCAGCCTGCTCGGCGGGCGCGACTACACCGTCGAGATGGAGACCGGCACCGGCAAGACCTATGTCTACCTGCGGACCGCCTTCGAGCTCAACCGGACCTACGGCTTCCGCAAATTCGTCATCGTCGTCCCGTCGGTCGCGATCCGCGAGGGCGTCCTCCACAGCATCGCCACCATGCGCGAGCACTTCCGCGCCCTCTACAACGTCCCCTTCGACCACACCACCTACGACGCGAAGCAACTCGGCCGGCTCCGCT
>JAABUS010003270.1_pt1 | contig 26822 bp, 24 predicted proteins | sample 5560161 | NCBI WGS metagenome assembly JAABUS01 (sample SAMN10711885, study PRJNA513376) | rock metagenome | isolation source: Antarctica rocks | place: Antarctica: Victoria Land, Trio Nunatak nord | collected 2016-01-04
CCGCGCCGCTCCAGCTCGAAAAGATAACCTTCAGCGCAGATCACCGGCCCTTGGGCGAGACGTTGGAGAAGGCCATCGGTCGTCTCGTCGGGCATCGTGGCCACCTTTCGGGTCGTTGCCGCGCCGGGGTCGGAGCGGCCGAGGCCGCGTCAACTAGAGTTGTGAGTCACCGTACAGGTAGGTAGGCCGCTACGCACCAGGAGGTTGCCAACGCGCGGCAACCTCTGGTATTCACAGCTGTGGTTGACATCGGTGCGGACAACGTGTCGCGGGCTGCGGCGGCCCTCGTCGCTCTCGGCTCGCAGGAGGCCCTGCAGCGCGGCGGGCTCGGTGTGGTGCGGCTCGCGGAGCTCACCGGCGGTGACAAGGGTCAGCTGTCCCGGCTGTTGAGCACGATGGCCAAGCATGGGCTGGTCGAGCGGGACGCCGACACACACGGCTACCGACTGGGCTGGCAGCTGTTTGCGCTCGCGGCGCTGGTGGGGGACCAGCGGTTGATCGGCCTAGCCACGCCGCTGCTGGCCGGGTTGGCCGACCGTCTCGGGGAGCGGACCAGCCTCTCCGTATTACGCGGCACGGAGGTGTTCACGCTGTTCTCCCAGCCGTCGCCTCGGGCGCTGCAGGCGGTCGGCTGGGCCGGACGGACGGTGCCCGCCTACTGCACCTCGTCCGGCCGGGCGCTGCTGTTTGACCACCGCCGCGGCGACCTGCTTGCACTTTTCTCGCAGACGCGATTCGCCCAGCTCGGGCCGAATACCCCGCCCGACGTGGGGGCGCTCTACCGGCGCATTGTCGCCAGTCGCACTCGCGGCTACACCGTGGTGGCCGAGGAGATGGAGGCCGGCCTGGTCGCCGCCGCCGCCCCGGTGCGGGACGCCCGCGGTCGCATCTGCGGGGCGGTGAACGTGTCGGCACCTCAGTTCCGCCTCGGCGGCGCCCGCAAGCTCGCAGCGGTGGGCCGGGCGGTCAAGGAGGTGAGCGACGAGCTCGCTGCGCTGCTCGCCGATGGCAGGGACGCGGCCGGTCGCGGCCGGCATTGACCAGTCCGGAGCCTGCCCGGGCGGCCGGCACTCCCGACGCGCGGGATGGACCGGCTCAGAGGTCACCGCCCTCGTCCACGAGCCGACGCATCTCGCGCAGTACCATTCCAAGGCGCGCCTCCTTGACGAGCGGGACCTCCCGGCGGCGGCGCCGCACGCTCGCGAGGTCGATGTCGACGCAGCGCAGCGACTCCTCGCTGAGAGGCGCCTCCGCCACGAGGTTGCCCCAGGGGTCCACCACGTGGGATCCACCCCAGAACCGCAGTTTGCCTTCCTGGCCGACCCGGTTCACGAACACCACGAAGACCTGGAACATGCGGGCATAGAACCGGGTGATGTCCTGCCAGTACGTCGGCGAGTCGTAACGCTCGGGGAACAGGCTCTGCGCACTGCTCGTCGGCATCAACAGCAGACGGGCGCCGTCTTGGACGGCGATGAACGCCAGCTGGGGCTGCCAGGCGTCGTTGCAGGTGAGTATCGCCGTGCGTGCAGAGCGTGTCTCAAACGCGCGCATCTGCTGGCCAGGGCTGAAGTGTTTGCGCTCTTCGAACACGTCGTAGGTCGGGAGATACAGCTTCCGGTGAACGTGGATCAGTTCGCCGTCCTGCAGGTAGGCCGCGCTGTTGTACGTGTGTAGCCCGGCGCCCCCCTCGCTGAATCCCAGCAGGACGCCCATCGGCCCCGCGTCACGGGACAGCCGCGTGATCCGTGGGTCGTCCGCACGGATAGCAACGTCCTCTGCAACGTCCCCGACGGAGTACCCGCAAAGGGCCAGCTCGGGAAAGACCACGAGGTGCGCGCCCTGGCTTCGTGCATCGGCGATGGCTCTGGCAGCTCCCTCGACGTTGGCGTCAATGTCCCCCAGCGCGCAGTCCAACTGGGCCAACGCGATGCGCACCTACAGTCCCTTCTGTCCGGGGGAGCCTGTCGTAGGCCCCCCCTCGCGGCTGTCAGTCCTCGGCTCAACCGAGTAGCTTCTTGTCTTCCAGCCACTTCTTGGCGACGTCTGACTCCTTCTTGCCGTCAACGTCGACCGAGGCGTTGAGTTTCGTGATCTCCTCGTTCGTCAACGCCTTCGAGACGGGCGCCATGAGCTCGGCGATCGCCGGGTACTTGTCGAGGGTCTCCTGACGCATCGTCAACGCCGCGTTGTAGTCGACGAAGAACTTCTTGTCATCGTCGATTATGGCCAGGCTATTGGCCAGGATCCGCCCATCGGTGGAGAACACCTCGCCGAAGTCGCACGCCTTGCCGATCTGGGTGTAGACCAGCCCCAGGTCAAGTGCGACGACGTTGGAGAACTTGAACGCGTAGGCCTTCTCCAGCCCTGGCAGGCCGTCGTCCCGGTTGATGAACTCGCTGGCTGCGCACACCTGCGCGTTTGCGGGGTTGGCCTTGATGTATGCGGCCGCGTCGCTCATCGTGGCGATCTTATTCTTGGCTGCGAAGTCCTTGGTCACGGCGATCCGGTAGGTGTCGTTCATCGGAGCGGGTTTTAGCCACGCGATCTTGTTCTTCGTCTTGTCCTCGTCGGCAACCTTGGCGTAGAGGTCGGTGGGAAGATCCGTAGTCGTATGCTTCAGGATGTTGACCCACCCCGTGCCGGTGTATTCCCAGTACATGTCGATCTCGCCCTTCTCAAGGGCCGCGCGTACGGTCGCGCTCCCCGACAGGGAGGATGTCGTGACCTTCGCCCCCGCGTTCTGCAACACGTCGCTCGCGATCTGGGCGAGCACCTTGGACTCGGTGAACTCCTTGGCTCCCATTCGGACCGACATCCCGGAGAGCTTCTTGTCAGCCCCGGCGCCGCCCCCCGCCGTGTTGCTGCTGCCTCCCCCGCAACCGGTGAGCAGAGCCAAGGCGACCCCTACCGTGGTGATGCTGCGAGCCTGCGCTGAACGTATCTTCATCGACCCATCCTTCTGCTTATAGAGGAGTTAGAGACCCTTGGGGCGCAACACGTCTTCGGCAATGCCGGCAAGGTAGTCGATGAGCAGTGCCAGGACGGCGGTCAACACGGCGCCCGTGAGCTGGACCGAGACCCTGTTGGTCGACAGGCCGGCAACGATGATCGTTCCCAGACCGCCCGCGTTGATGTACGCCGCCAGCGTCGCGGTGCCCACATTGATGATGAGCGCCGTGCGCACGCCGGCGAGGATGATGGGTATGGCGAGTGGCAGCTCGATCCGGCGTAGCACGCCGAACTTCGAGATACCCATGCCTCGCCCGGACTCCAGGATGGACTCGTCCACCTGTTCCAGACCAACCATGGTGTTGCGGAGCACCGGCAGCACCGCATAGGCCACGAGTCCCACGATCGCGGCAGCGAATCCGAGGAACAGGAAGGCGACGGCGAGCAGTGCGAGCACACCAATCGTCGGCACCGCCTGACCGATGTTGGCCACCGCGAGCAACACCCCGCGGTAGCGGCGGGTGAAGGGTCGGGTGAGCAACACGCCCAGCGGCACGGCGAGGATGATCACGAAGGCTGTCGACACGGCGGTGAGTTCCACATGACGCCACGTCGCCAGGGTCAAACTGGCCGCGTTCAGCGACCGCGCCTCGATACTGTCCAGGGGCTGCGAGGTGATGTGGAGGTACAGGGCCACGCAGACGAGGGCCAGGAACACCGGCGTGAAGAGAAAGCCGGCGAGAGTACGCCGCTCTGGTCGGGCGGGCAGCATGGCCAGCTGCGCGCTGGCAGCGCTCTTGGGGACGGGCGCCCCCGCCTCCGTGAGGGCCACGGCTACAGCCCGACCTGATCGGGCTCGGCCACGGACGGTCCGAGTGGGAGACCGGCTCGGGCCTTAGCACGGGCATCGGTGCGCATCGTCCGGATCGCCTCGTTGATGTGGTCGATGTCGACAATCCCCATGTATTCCCCGGTCGAGTTCACCACGATCGCAACGCTGTAGTTGGCGGTGATGAGCTCATTCAGCGCATCGTTGAGCGTCGCCTGCGGCTCGACCACCGCGTCGGGGGGCAGCCCGATCTCGTCCAACCGACCGTCATCACCGCGCTGCACGTCCGCCGCGCTGACCCACCGGCGTGGCCGTCGCTGCTCATCCAGCACCAGCACACACCCCTTGTCCGAGGCGCGCAAGGCGTCCAGGACCGTGGCCCGGTCCGACTCGACAGGCACCGTCGGCCATTGGCTGAGCGTGATGTCACGAACCCGGCTCAGGTTCAGCCGCTTGAGCGATGCACCGGAGCCGATGAAGTCAGACACGAAGTCGTTGGCCGGGGCGGTGAGAATATGCTCCGGCGTGTCGTACTGGGCGATGCGTGACCCCTCTTGCAGGATCGCGATGCGGTCGCCCATCTTGATCGCCTCGTCGATGTCGTGAGTGACGAACACGATGGTCTTGCGCACCTCAGCCTGGAGTCGGAGGAACTCGTTCTGGAGGCGGTCCCGGGTGATCGGGTCGATGGCGCCGAACGGCTCGTCCATCAGCATGACCTTCGGGTCCCCGCCCAGCGCACGAGCCACGCCCGCCCGCTGTCGTTGGCCGCCGGAGAGCTGCTTAGGGTAGCGGTTGCGGTAGGTGGCCGGCGGCAGCCCGACCGTCTCGAGCAGTTCGTCGACCCGCGCGTCGACCCGCTTCGCATCCCACCCCAGCAGCTTGGGCACGGTGGCGATGTTCTGCGCGATCGTCATGTGCGGGAACAGCCCGATCTGCTGGATCACATAGCCGATACGGCGGCGCAGCCGGTCGGGATGGGCCGTGGTGACGTCCTCGCCGTCCAGGATGATCCGTCCCGAGGTCGGCTCGATGATCCGGTTGATCATCTTCATCGTTGTGGTCTTGCCGCAGCCGGACGGGCCGACGAGGATCACGATCTCGCCTTCGGGCACGTCGAGGCTCAGGTGGTCAACGGCCGGCTGCGGCTCACGGGGATACTGCTTGCACAGCTCCTCGAGCCTTATGGCGATGGGGCCGAGCGCGCTGGAGGTGGCATTGGACCGGCCCGCGTCGATCACTGGAGGCCCTGCGAGGTTGTGAGCCTGTCGAGCAGGCTGAAGGCAGCGTCGAATAGCATGGCCACGACGATCACGCCGATCATGCCTCCCAGGACCAGATTCACCGCGACAGGAGAGCCCACGCGCGCCAGACCGTCGAAGATGAGCGTCCCGTAGCCAGGGCCGTCGACGATGGACCCGATGGTCGCGATGCCGACCAGGATCAACGTGGTCACCCGCAGACCGGTGAGGATCACAGGCCAGGCCATCGGCAGCTCGATGCTCAGCAGGCGCTGCCGACGGCTCATCCCCATGCCCTGCGCCGACTCGAGCGTGGCGGGGTCGACTTCGCGCAGCCCAGTGATCGTGTTGCGCACGATCGGCAGCAGGCCGTACATCGTGAGAGCGACGACGACCGGCCGCGTGCCAATACCGAGCGGGCCGATGAGCAGGATGAACAAGGCGAACGAGGGGATAGTGAGGAACGCGCTCGTGACGGCGAGGACGATCTCGCGTGGACGACTCGTGCGGTAGGTCGCCACCCCCAGCGAGATCCCGATGACCGCGCACGACAGGACTGAAGCGCCCACGACAAGAATGTGCTGCAGCCCCAAGTCGAGCAGGTCCGATCGCCGGTCAATCAGGAAATCCAGCAAGCTGCCCATGTCAGGCACTATAACGCTCGGATCAGGCAAGGTGCGGCCGAAAAGAAACTCTGCGTAGGTCTTGGCGGGCCATGGCGTCGCCGCTCGCGCCGGTCGCACGTTCCGCACTTCTCGAGCGCAATATGCGCCCCCCACCCTGTTTGCGTGTCAGCCCAACTTCCAGCTCGATGCTTACGGCATCTGGCTCTGGGCGTCCGCCCCGCACCTGAGTCACCAACGGCGCGCCCCGACCACCGGGGAGCGGGCCCCGGTGCGACTCGTGGCACGCTACCTGCAGGCAGTCGGGGACTCGCCCTGCTACGACTGCTGGGAGTAGGCCGTCGAACGCCGTTACGCGGCGACGTTGGGCGCGAGCGTCGGCCTGTCTGCCGCCTCCGGTCTCTTCGATGACCCCGCCTTTGCGGAGACGGCGAAAGGGCTCGAGGACCTCCTGCTCCGGGACCTCGTCCGCAACGGCAGCCTCGTCAAGCACGATGCGACGGCGGCCGTCGACGCGTCCCTCCTGTGGCTCGCGCTCCTGCTAGGCGTGGTCGCAATGGACGACCCCCTCTTCGTCGAGACGGCACGCCGTGTCGACGACGAGCTGGAGGCCCCAGGCGACGCGCACTTGCAGCAGCAACTTGCAGCAACTACCCCAACGGGCCACCACTGACAGAATCCCCCACCGCGGATCGGCGAGCGTGAACACGGGCCTTCGACGGTCGCTCCAACACTTTGCAAGCAGGGGGTTAGGGGTTCGAGTCCCCTTGGCTCCACAAACGTGCAGGTCAGAACCTCGAAAGGTTCCCCGCAAGGGTGTCTGTCATGGACTTGCAGCAGTGACCTGCAGCAGTAGGCGTCTTGCAAGAACACGGGGCCCCCCATCGGCGGACCGGCGCCTCGATCACGATCGGCCGTTCGCGCTGACTTCATGAGCGTGTTGGTCCACTAACACCGTTGTCTCCACGAGGCCTACGATCGGTCCTAGACGGCGGGTTCGGCTGGTGGTATAACATGTGTGCGTGAAGAGATCTGACCAATCTGCCTCACCTGGCCAACGTCGTTATCTCTCCGTCGCCCAGAACGTTCTGGTTGCCATTGCCCGCGGTGACTATGCACCGGGTGACCGTCTGCCGTCGGACCGGGAGGTCGCCGCCCGGGCGGGGGTCTCCCGCCCGACAGCCAGAGAAGCGTTTCTCGCGTTGGAACTGATTGGTGCCGTCGAGGTGCGCCATGGAGACGGCGCTTACGTCAGCGGTCCTCGGGCCCGCGTTGGCGGGGTCGACGGGTCGCCGCTGGACGCGCCGCCACAGGAACTGATCGAGACCCGACGCGCCCTCGAGCCATCAGTGGCAGCGCTGGCGGCGACTCGTATCAGGCCGCAGACCCTCGTGACGTTGTTGCGGGATCTCGACGAGGCGGCCGACCTGGTCCGCGAACCGGCGCAGCTTCCCAGGTTCATCACGCTCGGGCTGCGCTTTCACGCCGACCTCGCGCCTGGCTGCGGCAACACCATTTTGGCCGACATCGTCGCCCAGCTCGTCAACGTCGAAACGCATCCGCTGTGGGCTCTGGTCAACCAGCAGGCGATGAGCTCGGTCGAGGCCCGCGAGGGTCAAGTCAAAGACCACCGCTCCATTCTCGCAGCCATCAGTAGCGGTGACCCGGGACGTGCCTCAGATGCGATGAGGGCTCATCTGCTTGCCTTGGACGCCGCCATCTTCGCGATCCCGCGCTCCGATCCCCTAATGAACAGCGCCGACGCCGCCTCACCTTGAGAGGGAGTCAACTACTTATGACAACCACTGAAACTGTCGACCTCGTCGTCCACGGCGGCACGGTCGTTAACGTAGGGGGCTCCAGAGCCGCCACCGTTACCATCTCCGCCGGTCGGATCCAGGGACTACTCGAGCCCGGCGTCCCATGGCCGCGGCACATTCGGGCTATCGACGCATCGGGCAGCCTGGTGATACCGGGCGGCGTCGACCCCCACTGCCACATCGGGCAACGGCTCGGCGAGTACGCGGCCCTGGACGATTACGAGCAAGCCAGCCGCGCCGCGCTGTGGGGTGGGACCACCACCGTCATCGACTTCGCCATCCCCGACCCTGGCGAATCCCCCCTTGCCGCCGTCAAGGCACGTCGGGCGCTGGCAGAGGAGTCACGTTGCGACACAGCCCTTCACGGCTGCGTCATCGACTGGGACGAGACCACCACGAGGCAGATCGATCAGATGGTCGCTCTTGGAGTGAGAACCATCAAGCTCTTCACCACCTACCGCGACGTTGTCATGGCTGGGCCCGACACGATCTTGGAGGTTCTGCGGGCGCTGTCCGAGCGTGGGGGGCTGGGATACGTGCACGCCGAGGCAAACCACGTCATCGAGGACGCGCAGGATCTCGCGCTTGCCGCGCACCGGGGCGGTTCCAAGGACATGGCCGAGACCCGGCCAGAAGTCGCCGAGGCGGCAGCCGTGGCCGAGGTGTTGGCGACAGCCGAGCACCTTGGCGCGCCGGTCTACTTCGTGCACCAGACCACCGCTGAGGCCGTCGACCTCGTCCGCGCCGCGCGCCGCCGCGGCGTCCGGGCCTACACCGAGACCTGCCCGCACTACCTCGCCCTCGACGAGAGCACGTACGCGGGGGATCACCCCGAGCGGTATGTGTGCTGCCCGCCGCTCAGGAGTCCGCGCACTGTAGCGCAGCTGCGCTCGCGCGCCCTGGTTGGCGATGTCGACGCGCTCGGGTCTGATCACTGCTGTTACTCGACGAGCCAGAAGTTGGAGCATCGCGACGACGTGAGGAAGATGCCGAACGGGCTGCCGGGTGTCGAGACGCGCCTTCCGGTCACCTTCACCCAGCTGGTCGAGCAGGGCGGTATGCCGGTCGAACGCTTCGTGGCAATGTTCGCAACGAACCCAGCACGGCTTAACGGGCTCACCGGCAAGGGCAGCATCGCTCCCGGGGCGGACGCCGACATCGTCATTCTCGATCCCGGTCGGCGCCGGAGCGCCACTCGAGACCACCTGCACATGGCCACTGACTACACGCCGTACGAGGGGCGGCAACTGAGTGGCTGGCCCTCCGTCGTCATCAGTGGCGGTCGGGTCGTCGTTGATGCCCACGGCTTCCACGATCCGGGCCCGGTCGGTCGACCACTGAACTCGGCCGCGTTGCCAAACCAACTCATCACCTGAGGCGCACCGCTTTTCCCTCAACCACGAACCCCTGCCCCTTGCCTGAACGGAGACCCGAGATGGGCCATGCATCGTCACCGTCTATCGACCCCCGGGGGAACGACGCCGCCGCCGAAGCACTCCGCGCCCGCGCCTACCGCGAGCTCGGTAGCGCCCTGGACCGCATACCGTTCCGTCGCGCCCACGTGCTGATCCTGCTCCTGGTCGCCACCGGCGCCCTCTTCGATGCCATCGAGCAGTACAACGTCGGACTCGCCGCACCGCTCATCGCGAAGCAGTGGTCCTTGTCCAATAGCCAGGTGGCCCTCCTGACCACCCTGACCTTCGCTGGGATGGCACTGGGTTCGCTCATCGCCGGCGTCACCGGCGACAAGTACGGACGCCGCATCACGTACATGTACAACCTCGTCCTCTACACCCTCGGGGCACTCCTGGCGGCCTTCGCACCCAACTACGAGGTACTACTGGCCGCGCGCCTCATCGTCGGCATCGGCCTGGGCGGCGAGCTCAACACCGGCCTGACCCTGGTCTCCGAGCTCATGCCCACGAAGTTCCGCGGCGCCGCCGTGGCAACCGTCAACGTCGCCGCCGGCGGACTGGGGATCTTCGCCTCCTCCGCCTTGGCCGCGATCGTCCTGGGCCCACTCGAGTCGGCATTGGGCGGCCCGACCGTCGCCTGGCGGTGGCTGCTTGGCATCCTCGCGCTTCCAGCGCTGCTGGTCTTCGTCTACCGCTGGTTCCTGCCGGAGTCCCCGCGTTACCTGCTCGTCGAAGGCCAGGTCAAGCAGGCCAACGCCGTCCTGACCCGCCTGGCCGCCAACCGACTACGGGCACCAAGAGACATGAAGGTCACCTCGTACGTGACCGTTGCCGAGGGGTCTCGGCTGCCGCCTCAGCGGGTCCGGCTGTCCGAGATCTTCCAAGGCGAACTCGCCCAACGCACCATCGTGATCTGGATCGTCTCGGCCATGACGTTCGGCGCCCAAGTCACCATCACCGTGTTCATGCCGACGGTGCTCGTTTCACGCGGTTTCGACGTCGCATCATCCCTCGCGTACGCCACCGTCATCAACATCGGGGGTCTCATCGGCGCCATCCTCGCCAGCGTCTTCGGCTACCGTCTGCCCCGGCGAGTTGTCCTCACCTACGGTGCCGCAGTCGCCATCCTCGTGGCCATCGCCTTCGGGTTGTCCTCGCAGCTACCAGCCATATTGATTCTCGGCGGCCTACTGCAGCTGATGTTCATCCTGCTGAACACCACCACCTGGGTCTGGGCGCCCGAGCTCTACCCCACCCGCGTCAGGGCATTCGGCACTGGCGCGTCGGTCACCGTCGCGCTAGTTGCCGCGTCCCTGGTCCCCCTGCTCGCAGGCATCATCTTCGACGCAGCAGGAGCCGTAGGCATGTTCCTCCTCGTCGCGGCCATGTACGCAATCATGGCCGCAGCGGTGCGCTTCGGACCGGAGACACACGGCCTCTCACTCGAGGCGGTCAGCGAACAGCAGGAACCACCCCGGTTAAACCGCGAGCAGGACGCGCCCACACCAACAGGCGGCTGAGGAGAGTTGGACGACTTCCGCGTTCGGTGGTTCCTTCCCCGTCGCTGGGCCAAGGGGCGCAGCAGGCGCGCTGTCACTGAGGCTTCGTTGACGGACGGACAGTCGAGGTCGTACTTCAGACATTCGACCGGGGCAATGACCGGGACTTCCTCCTCGCGACAGAGCAGGCTCAGCATCACGGTGCCGACGGTCAGGAAGCAGTCGACCGGGTCGGTTACGCGCGCGACTGACATGTCAGGGGTGTACACGACCGCGTGACCGGCGGGCGGCCGCCAGACGCGCCACCCTGATCTAGTGGCCGGGGAGGTGACGAAGGCTGGCGCGGGATTCGGGCCTCCGTCGGGCATGCCGGGTCGACCCGCGACGCGGAACAGGGCTGCCAGCGATGAGCGACCGAACGGCCTCGACGCAGGACAGACCGTGCACGCGGTGGACGAAGTCGATGACGTCCCCGTGGCCCGGCACCCGGAGCACACCCCCGACGGACAGCCACGGGGTGGAGTCCTCCTGGAAGGGGCAGCAACCGGTGAAGCCGGTACGGACGACCTCCTCGATCGGAACCGGGGCCGCACGGCGGCGACGTCGATCGTTACGCGGGACTGGCGATCCCCCTACCCGCTCGCGCTCGCCGTCCCGTACCTTGGCTACCCCACCGCCCTGCTGCTGGCCGCACTCGCCGCCGCGCTCGTGGAGGGCCGCCGCGATCCGGCGCCAGTGGGAGAGCGGTAGTCGCCTCTTACGGGCGTCGTCGAGGAAGCTGAGTGAGGTCCTGCACCGTGGGGAAGAGTCAGCAGCTGGCCGATCGGATCGCGGCAGCATTCCTCCTGAGGCCGACCACTGCCGGTTCCTGACACCGCAGACCCTCGGACCAGGCTCCTTGCCGCCCGGCCGCCAGACGCAGACGCAGGCGGAGATCAGGCGGGTCTCCTACGCTCCCCAGGAGGCCTGAGGGCCGCTCGCGCGCGCTTCGCTCACCCGCCCGAGGTAGCCCGACTCCTTGAACGCGGCGACCGGGTCACGCGGGAGGCCCTGGGCCTCTCTGGCGTCCGCGAGAGGGCCCCGTACATCGGTGTTGTAGGCGTCCATGAGGACGGCGTTTGCCCCCAGCACGTCCCCCACCTGCTGCGCGGCAAGCAGCTCGTCCGGGTCGACAGTGAGCGCCTTGGCGAGCGCCTCCTGGACGTTGAGCACCGAGCGGATCTGGGCCTGGACCTTCGCCTCGATGTTGTGGCACTGGTCGAGCATGAAACTCACTCTCGACGCGGGGGTGTGCGCTTTCTGGGCGACGATCTCGTGGAGGATCCGGAAGAGCTGGAAGGGGTCCGCGGCGCCGACCATGAGGTCGTCGTCGGCGTAGAAGCGTGAGTTGAAGTCGAACGCCCCGAGCCGCCCTGCACGCAGGAGCATCGCGACGATGAACTCGATGTTGGTCCCCGGGGCGTGGTGGCCGGTGTCGAGGACGACCTGGGCCTGCTCGCCGAGGGCGAGGCAGTGGGTCAGGGCGGTTCCCCAGTCAGGGATGTCCATCGTGTAGAACGACGGCTCGAAGAGCTTGTACTCGATGAGCAGCCGGTGCCCTTCGTCGAGGAGGGCGTACACCTGCTGCAGCGAGTCGGCGAGCCGGTCCTGTCGGCCGCGGATCGAGTCCTGCCCCGGGTAGTTCGTGCCGTCCGGTAGCCACAGCTTGAGGTCGGTCGATCCGGTGGCGCGCATGACCTCGACACACTGGGCGTGGTGCGCGATGGCCTTGTCGCGCACCGCCTTCTCCGGATGGGCGAGCGAGCCGAGGCGGTAGTCGTCGTCCTGGAAGAGGTTGGAGTTGATCGCCCCGATGCGCAGCCCCTCGCTCTCGGCATAGGCCCGGAGCCGGCCGAAGTCATCGACGAGGTCCCACGGGATATGGAGCGACACGCGCGGCGCGAGCCCGGTGAGGCGATGCACCTGGGCGGCGTCAGCGATCTTCTCGAAAGGGTCCCGCGGCACGCCGGGAGTGCGGAAGACCTTGAAGCGGGTGCCCGCGTTGCCGAAGGCCCACGAGGGCAGCTCGAGGCAGAAGTCGTCGACCTCCGCGAGTCGGGTCGTCGTCATTTGTGCTGCTCCGATCAGGCGCCGTAGTTGGTGCGGATGAACTCGCGCGCATCGCGGGCGACCTGCATGCTGTCGGTCCAGGTGTTGCGCCATATCGCGAGGCTGGACGACAGGGTCGGGTGGACGACCTCCGACGAGAACGACTCGAAGGTCAGCACCCCCGGGTAGTCGACCTCGTGCAACGAGGCGAAGAACTCGGCGAAGGGCACTGACCCGGTTCCCAGGGCCCCGCGGTGGGACTCTCCGAGATGGACGTAGCCGAGCTTCCCGGCTGCCGCCGCCGCGTGGACGGCACCCGAGAAGGACACCTCCTCGATGTTCATGTGGTAGACGTCCAGATGGGCGACCACGTTGGGCCGGTCCACCTCGTCGATGAAGGCAAGGGTCTGCGCCGTCGTGTTGAGCACGTTGGTCTCGTAGCGGTTGCAGAACTCCAGCCCCAGCGTGATGTCACTCGCGGCCGCCTTGTCTGCAAGCCAGGCGATCGACGCGATCGAGTTGTCCCGGCCGCGCTCGGTGACGGGCGCGGCATACCGTCCGAGCTTGGAGAAGATGACGCCGCCCAGGTAGTGGCCACCGACGTCGCGGACGAGGTTGACCGCATTCTCGAGCAGCACCCGGCCGCGCCGCACGCAGTCGGGGTCGTCGCTGGAGATGTCGGTGTCGTCGGAGAGTCCGAGGGAGACGCCGACATCGAGGTCGTGCTCCTGCAGGAGTCGGGCCGTGAGGTCGGCGTCGAAGGTCTCCGGCTCGAGGGCGGCGAGCTCAATGAGGTCGTAGCCGGCCTCCTTGGAGGACGCGATGGCCTTGCGGGCCTCGTCGGGACTCCAGCCACCAACCCAGACGAGGGCGTGGATGCCGATCGTGTTGGTCATGTCAGGCCTTTCTGCAAGTGGACGAGCGGTCTGTCGGTCAGCGGACGAAAGCCTGCGGGACGCCGGAGTCGACCGGGATGACAAGCCCCGTCGTCACCGGGAGGGAGCCATTGGTCAGGGCGAGGACCGCCAGCGCGACATGCTCAGGAAGCACCTCCTCCTTGAGGACGGTGCGCTGGGCGTAGAACGTGCCCAGGTCCTTCTCGGCGACGCCGTACGTCTTCGCGCGCGAGGCGCCCCAGCCGCCGGCGAAGATGCCGGAGCCCTTGACGACCCCGTCCGGGTTGATGCCGTTGACCCGGACCCCGATGCCACCGAGCTCGGCGGCGAGCAGCCGCACCATGTGGGCCTGGGCCGCCTTGGCGGAGGAGTAGGCGATGTTGTCCGGTCCGGCGAACACCGCGTTCTTGGAGCAGATGTTGACGATGTCGCCACCGAGATGCTGTGCCCGCAGCACCGGCTCGACGGACTTGGCCACGGCAAACGACCCGCGCGGCATGACCTGGTACTGCAGGTCCCAGTCCTCGAAGCTGGTGTCGCCGAGCGAACCGGCGCGGGTGATACCGGCGTTGTTGACGACGAGGTCGACGCCACCGAACGCGAGCACCGCCTCGGCCACGGCCGCGGCCACCGCACGCTCGTCCGTGACGTCCATGGTCACGCCGACCGCCCGGTCCGGACCGCCCAGCGCCTCGGCCACCTCGGCCACCCGTGCCGCATCCAGGTCGGCGACGACGACACTCGCGCCGTCTGCGGCCAGCGCCCGTGCCGTCGCCAGGCCGATGCCCGATGCGCCTCCGGTGACGAGGGCGATCCGGCCGGCGTGGGCCATGGGCGTCGGCCGGCGCTGGAGCTTGAGCTCCTCGAGGACCCAGTACTCGACGGCGAACTTGTCCGCCTCGCCCACTGGCGCGTAGGTCGAGACCCCCTCGGCACCACGCATGACGTTGATGGCGTTGACGTAGAACGCACCGGCGACCCGGGCCGTCTGCTTGTCGGCTCCGAAGGAGAACATGCCGATACCGGGCACGAGGATGACAGCCGGAGCCGACCCGCGCATCACGGGGGAGTCCGGGCCGCGGTGGCGCTCGTAGTAGGCGGCGTACTCCTCGCGGTACTCATCCTCGAGCTGCGAGAGCCGGTCGAGGACCTGCTCGAGTGGGGCGGTGGGCAACGTGTCGAGCAGCAGTGGGCGCACCTTGGTCCGCAGGAAGTGATCGGGGCAGCTCGTGCCGAGGTGGACCAGTGGGTGCGTCTTCTCCCGGGCGAGGAAGTCGAGCACCACGTGGCTGTCGGTGAAGTGCCCGACCGTCCGGCTGTCGCGGGAGGCGACGGCCCGCAGATGCGGGAAGAGCTCCGCCGCGCGCTGCCGGCGCCGGCCGACACCGAGGGCGGCGCGGTCCGCGTCGAGAGCGCCGAAGGGCTCGGGGCGTGAATGGGTCTGCAGGTATGCCGTGGCCTCGCGGATGAGTCGCAGGCTCCGCTCCTCGACCTCCTCGCTCGTCCTGCCCCACGCGGTCAGACCGTGGCCCCCGAGGACGGCACCGATGACCCCGTCCTGGGCGGCGAGGTCGCGCATGGTCCTGCCCAGCTCCCACCCCGGCCGCCTCCAGGGCACCCACGCCACCGCGCCCTCCCAGATCTCCTCGACGAGCCGCGCGCCGTCGGCGGCGCAGGCCAAGGCGATCACGGAGTCGGGGTGAAGGTGGTCGACGTGGGCGTGGTCGACGAGGGCGTGCATCGGGGTGTCGATGGACGGCGCCGCCCCACCGGCTCCGTGGGCACAGAACGGGAAGAGGCCGACCATCTCGTCCTCGTGCTCCACGCCACGGTAGACCCTGTCGAGGGTCAGGAGCCGGTCGCGCTCGAGGACGGCGAGGCCAGGGGCGCGCAGCGTGCCGAGATCACCGCCGGACCCCTTGACGTAGAGCAGCTCGACGGGCTCACCGCTGGCGGGGTGCTCGACAGAAACCTTGGCGGAGGTGTTCCCGCCGCCGTAGTTTGTCACGGTGGGGTCGGAGCCGAGGCGGTTGCTGCGGGCGAGCAGTTCGCGCACGCCGTGGGGCAGGGAGCGCTCCTCGGGCGACAGGCCCGCGGTGGCGTCAGACATGGTGTGGTCTCCGTTCGGCGGACTGCTCCGCGGTGCTGGTTGACGGCGTTGTAGGTGGCGCTGTGGACGCCCTTGTTGACGTTGGCAACGACGTTGGCAACGGTGTTGCGTCGGTCTGTTCGCCGAGCAGGCCGAGGAAGCGTGCGCACGACTCCTCGAGCACGGGGGCCACGACCCCGAGGGCGTGCCCTGGTGGTGGACCAAGGTCGGGCAGTCGTCTGGTCGGCAGACCCAGCACGGACATCGCCTCGATCGGCCGACGAGGCGTCGTCGTAGAGGCGGGCGTCCCCGCCCGGCGACCCGTCCGCGGTGCACGGGACCACGGTGCCCGACGTGCCGGTGACCGACAGCGCGGCCACGCGCGCCGCTGCCGTCCCGAGGTCACGGCATACCCCCGCGATGACGGCGTAGGCGACCTGCGCGTAGTCCGGGCGCTGTCGAGAGACTCCTCCCGCGGAGCGCACCGGCGTCGGAAGGGCTGCGGACGCGGTCGCGAGGACCGACCTGCCCCGGTGTCGAGCGCGATGCACCGCGCCCTCGCCGTGGCGAGGTCGCTGCCGAGCGTGACCGCCGTGCTCACCGCACCGGCCCCGCGAGGAGGTGGTCGCCAGCGATGGACAGGTCGCTGATGGCGTGGAGTCTCGCGAGGGTCTGCCCCTGCGGGCCCACGTCGTCACCGACCTCGGGCGAGGTTGGCGCGACGTTCGTCGATGTCGTCGCGGGCGAAGAAGCTCGTCACCTGCTCCGGCGTCAGCGGGGCGACCCCGCCGACGGCGTATGCCGTGGCCCGGACCCGCGCGCCCTTGACCGCCATGGTCGACACCGCTTCCACGCCGGCGGTCGTCGGCGCGATCGCGACGATGCCGTGGTTGGCCAGCAGGACGAGCTGGGGAAGGACGCCGTAGCGCTCCGTGTACTCGAGCAGCGCGGCGGCGTAGATCCGACCGAGGCCGATCCCCGGCGAGGCGTAGGGGACGAAGAGGGGGCGTCCGATGACCACCGCCTCGTCGGAGTAGACCAGGCACGCCCACGCCTGCGCCGCATGCACACTGGCGAGGATGCCGACGACGTCGGTCGGGTGGGTGTGGCCGACGAACCGGGCGCTGTCGCCGGTCCCCGTACCGCTCCCCCCGGGGGCCGAGCCGGCCAGCCGGGCCGCGACGTGCTGGACGGCGGCATGGACGACGGTCTCGATGGACCCCCGACGCGGGAAGCCGTCCGGCCGCGGCGCCCCGGCGGCGACGAGAGCGGCGGTCAGGTCCTCCTGGGTCGAGGTGGGCTCGTTGACGATAGCCATGACCTCATCGGTGTCGACGACAACGAAGTCCTCCGCCGTCGCGGTCGCCAGGTTGGCGCCCGACGCCTTGACGACGAGCCGCCCGTCGGCGAGCCGCTGCGAGGTGTTGCCCTCGGCCAGCACGGCCAGGTCACGGTGCGGCTCGCCGAGCAGGCGGGTCAGGGCAAGCAGCTCGGCCGAGGTGAGGGTCGGGTCCCAGGTCGTCGGCATCAGCGGCTTCCTCCGTAGCGACGGGTGGTCAGCCCGTTCAGCAGCGCGGCGAAGATGAGCACCGACCCCAGCGCGAGAAGCTGGAACTGGGTGCCGTCGTTGCCCGTGAACGCCAGGAGGATCCCCGCGTCGAGCCAGGTGATGAGGACCGTCGCGAGGACGACCCCGGCCACCCGGCCGATACCGCCGGTGATGGCGACACCGCCGAGGACCGCCACCGTGATGGCCGGAAGGGCGAGCCCGTTGCCGCTGGTGCCGGCGTCGGGACGCGCCGAGGCAAACTGGCCGCTGATGTAGACCGCGACCAGTCCCGCGACCACGCCGGCGATGGCGTATGCCGTGAAGCGGGTCCGCCGCACGTCGAGGCCCGACCACTCGGCGGCGACGTCGTTGGTGCCGATGGCGAAGAGACGGCGGCCGAAGGTCGTCCTGGCGGCGAGGAGCCAGACGACCACCGCGGTCGGGATGAGGAAGGTGAAGATCCCCAGCGGCACGTTGGGCAGCTGTCCCCCGACGAGCGGGATCTCGACCGATCTGGTGATCGAGTAGAGCTCGCCGATCCGCCGGTCGGATATGGGGGTCGAGTTCGTGATGACCAGTGCGAGCGACTTGTAGGCGTAGTAGCTCGCCAGCGTCGCGATGAGCGCGGGGAAGCGCAGGTAGGCGACGAGCAGGCCGTTGATCGCCCCGAGCGCGGCGCCGACCAGGACGGCCAGCACGACCGACAGCCAGAGGCTCCAGCCCCATCGTCCGTAGGCGAATCCGAAGAGCATGCTCGTGAGGGAGACGATGGCGCCGATGGACAGGTCGATCCCGCCCCGGCCGGAGACGATGACGACGAGCTCCCCGAGGGCCAGCATGCACAGCGGCACGGCGTCGACGAGGGCGGAGGCGAGGTAGTCGGCGTCGTAGGGACCGGTGAGGTAGCCGGCCCGCCCCAGCGCAGTCATCCATGCGACGACGGCGACGAGCAGCGCGGCGAGCAGGACGATCCGCTGGGTGAGCAGGGCACGCAGGGCACGAGCCACCAGGGACGGCCGCGCGTCGGCCGCGCGCTCACGCTCCGGGGCGGCAGGGTGTCGCGCGGGGGCCGTCCGGCTCATCGCTGCTCCCTGGCGCGTTGGCGGACGAGGTCCGATCCCACCGCGATGGCGATGGCGACCCCGACGAAGAAGTCGGACAGCTGGCTGGGCCAGCCCAGCTGGGTGACCCCGGAGGCGACGGTCTGCACGAGCAGTGCGCCGAGGACGGTCCCGAGGACCGACCCACGGCCTCCGGTGATCGACGTCCCGCCGATGACCACCGCGGCGATGACCGCCAGCTCCCGGCCGGACCCGATGCTCTGGTCGAGGGTCGAGGTGCCCGACGCGACGGTGAACACCGCGGCGACCCCGACGAGCAGCCCGGTGACGGTGTAGGTGAGGAAGGTGAGCCGCTGGACCCGGATGCCGGCCAGGCGCGCGGCCACCGGGTCACCGCCGGTCGCGTAGAGATGGCGGCCGCTGCGCACGTGTCGCAGGTAGACCCAGGCGAGGCCTGCGACGAGGAGGGTGAGCAGGAAGCTGTGCGGTATGCCGAGTGTGCGGCCGGTCTCCCCACGCCCGAAGAACTCGAGGGTGCCCGGGATGCCGTTGACCGTCTGGCTGCCGAAGATCTGACGGCCGACGAACTGGAAGAGGTTGGCCGTGCCGAAGGTGATGATGATGGCGTGCACGTGGCCGTAGGCGATAAGCAGGCCGTTGACGAGGCCGAGCAGTGCTCCCAGGGCCATCGAGCAGACCAGGGCCACCGGGAGCGAGACCTGCTGGTCGACCAGCAGCTTGGCTGTGGTGACGCCGGTGACCATCATCGCGCCGCCGACGGAGACGTCGATGCCTCCGGTGATGATGATCATCGTCATGCCGACGCCCATCAGGGCGATGGGCGCGACCGACGACAGGAGCGGCTGCCACGAGCTCGAGGTGGCGAAGGCGGGGGTGGCGAGGGAGAGGACCACCCAGAGCAGGGCGAGGATCGCGACGAGCACCCCCTCCTGCCCGGTGACGGGGGCGGGCAGGACGCGCCGGGCAACCCGCCGGGGGGCGCCTGTCGGGCGGTCGTCGGGGGCGGCGGCGGTCCGTTGAGGAGTGGTCGTCATCGCTGTTCCGTCGAACCGGTGGGCTCCGGCGAAGCGGGATCCGCGGAGGGGGCCTCGTCGGCTCCGGCCGCGGCGGCGAGGACGTCGGCCTGGCTCGCGCCCGGTGCGAACTCCTTCGTCGTCGTGCCGGCCCGGACAATGTGCAGCCGGTCGGAGATGCGCAGGGCCTCGGCCAGGTCGGAGGTCGCGACGAGAACGGCCGTACCCTCCTCGGCGAGGGCAGTGATGAGCCGGTGGATCTCCTCCTTGGCGCCGACGTCGACTCCCTGGGTCGGCTCGGCGAGGACGAGCACCTGCGGTCTCTCGACGAGCTGGCGGGCGAGGACGACCTTCTGCGCGTTGCCGCCGGACATCGCCGAGACGGGCTGCTTCTCGCTCGGTGTCTTGATCGACAGGCGCGTGATCATGTCCTTGGCAACCGTCGTCTCCCGCCTGCGGTCCATCCAGAGCCGGGCACGCGAGAGCAGGCGCAGGTGGCCGACCGAGATGTTGAAGGCGATCTGCTGGAACGAGAACATCCCCTGCTGCTTGCGGTTGGCGGGCAGCAGCGCGATCCCCAGCTTCTGCGCGGCCCGCGGGTGGCGCGGCGCGACGGGACTGCCGTCGAGCAGGATCCGCCCTCCGCTGGCGCGGCGCATACCGTAGACCACCTCCGCGATCTCGGCGACCCCAGAGCCGACGAGCCCGTAGAGGCCGACGATCTCGCCGGGCCGGACGCTGACGTTGACGTCCTCGAAGTGGCCCTTGGCGGCGAGGTTCTCCAGGACCAGGCGCGGCGGGGTCTGCGCCACCTCCCGCGCCTTGGTGTGCTCCTCGATGGCGCCTTCGACCATGAGCTCGACGATCCGGCGGACGGTGAGCTCGCCTATCGGCCAGCTACCGATCGTCTCACCGTCGCGCATGACGGTGACCTCGTGGCAGATCCGGAAGAGCTCGTCGATCCGGTGCGAGATGTAGATGACCGAGACGCCCGAATCGGTGAGCCGGCGGACCACCGCGAAGAGGACGTCGATCTCCGAGTCGGTGAGGATGGCCGAAGGCTCGTCGAGGATGAGGACCTTGGCGTTGCCGACCAGGGCCTTGGCGATCGAGACCTGTTGCTGGTCGGCGATGGAGAGGTCCCCGACGGCCCGCGTCGCGTACTCCCGCGGCAACCCGAGCAGGTCGAGCAGCTCGAGCACCCGTTCGTGCTGGCGGGCCCAGTCCACGCGGCCGCCGGAGACCACCTCGCGCCCGACGAAGATGTTCTCCGAGACCGTCAGCTCGCCGAAGAGCTGGGGCTCCTGGTAGACCGTCTGGATGCCATGGGCCATCGCCTCCTGGGCCGACGAGAGGCGCATCGGTGCCCCTTCGAAGGTCATCGTCCCCGTGTCGCTCCCCTCGGCGCCCGCGACGATCTTGATCAGCGTCGACTTGCCCGCGCCGTTCTCCCCGACGATGGCGTGGACGGTGCCCGGCTTGACCGACAGGTCGGCATGGCGGATGGCGCGCACGCCGCCATACCGCTTCGAGATGTCCTTCAGCTCAAGCCGGGCATCCACAGTGTCCTCGGTCGTTTCGCGGTTGCTCGACGTGCGGATCAGTAGTCGAACTTGCCGGCGTTGTCCTTGGTGATGACCAGCGGTGGCCCGAGCAGCAGGATCTTGCTCGAGGGGTCGAAGGCGACTGCCGGCATCTTGTCGTTGACCTTGTTCGTTGCCGCGAACGACTTCCCCTGGGCAGCCTGAAGACCTGCCCACGCGGTGAGGTAGCCGAGGTTCTGCACGTCCCAGAGGATGGAGGCCGACGACGAGCCGTCGGTGAGGTAGGGCGCCATCGACTTCGGCGTGCCGAGCCCGACGGTGAACACCTTGCCGATCTTGCCGGCGTCCTTGACCGCCTGAGCCACTCCCGGAGCGGACGAGGTGCACTCGCCGACGAGGCCGGTGAGGTCGGGGTGGGCGTTCATGAGGTCGGTCGCCATCTGGGTGGCCTTGTTCTGGTCCTCTCCCGCGTAGACGACGCTGACGATGGACAGGTCCTTGTACTTCTCAGCAGTGACCTTCTTCTGGACCTCGATCCAGCCGTTGAGGTTTTGTGCGGTCTCGCCGCAGGAGACGATCGCGTACTTGCCCTTGCTGCCCATCGCCTTGGCCAGCTCGTCGACGAGCGCCGTGCCGATGCCCTGGGTGGATGCCTGCGAGACGAACGCCTCCCGGACCGAGTTCGGCGCGTCGGTGTCCGAGGTGAGCACCTTGATGCCGGCGTCCTTGGCCTGCTGGAGGACCGGCGCCATCGAGTCGGGGTCGTTGGGGGCGACGATGAGGGTGTCGACCTTCTGCTGGATGTAGGAGCGGACGATCTGCGCCTGCGCGGCGGCGTCGGCCTGGGTGGGTCCCTGGTAGAGCCACTCGACGCCGAGGTCGGCGGCGGCCGCCTTGCCACCGGCGTTCATCGCCTCGAAGTAAGGGATCCCCTGGAGCTTGGGGACGAAGGCGATCTTCTTCTTCGCGGAACCAGCTGCCCCGGCGCCGGCGGTGCTCCCACCGGAGGACGTCGTGTCGTTCTTCTTCGTGCAGCCGGAGAGGACCAGTGCCGCGACGAGGGTCGCGACGCCTGCTGCCTTACCCGTGGTGCTGAGGTTCATCGTTGAGCTCCTTTGTTGGGGTGGCGCGTGCAGAAGGGTGTGCTGATGCGCGTTGCGGGGTCAGTCCACGGCGAGCCCGTGGCGCTCGCGGTCGCCTGCGACGAGTCGCGTGAACTGCGTGTATGCCGTGTCCCACCCCTCTCGTGCCCGGGGGAGGTAGGTACGCACCGGGGCGGTCTCGGCGACGGCGCGGCGGATGTCGCGCAGCCCCCCGAGCTCGCCCAGGGACACGAGCTGGGTCGCGGCGTTGCCGAGGGCGGTCGCCTCGGTCGGCCCGCAGTGGACCGGCACGCCAACGGCGTCGGCGGTGAGCTGGGAGAGCAGCGCGTTGTTGGCCCCCCCGCCGACGATGTTGACACTCGGGACCCGGTGGCCGGTGACCTCGTGAAGGTCCTCGACAACGTGGCGGTAGCTGAGGGCCAGCGAGTCCAGGACGCAGCGGACGATCTCGGCCTTCGTCTGAGGCACCGCTGATCCCGAGCGAGCGCAGTACTGCTGGATCCGCACCGGCGCGTCCCGGCCGTCGAGGAACTCCGGGGCATCGGGGTCGACGATGCTGCTCAGCCCCGTCGCGCATGCGGCGAGCTCGACGAGCTCGGGGTAGGAATGCTCGCTGCCCTGCTCGGACCAGTACCGCCGGCATGCCTGGAGCAGCCAGAGGCCGGTGACGTTGCGCAGCAGCCGGATCGTGCCGGCATACCCTCCCTCGTTGGTGATGTTGGCCGCGCGGGTGCGGTCGGTGATCACCGGTTCTGGGAGCTCGACGCCGACGAGGGACCACGTTCCCGAGGAGATGTAGAGGCCGCGGGGGTCGCTCATCGGCGTCCCGACGACGGCGCTGGCCGTGTCGTGGCCGGGAGGGAGGATGACCCGGGTCCGGGCAAGCCGGCCGTGGGCGAGCTCGGGCAGGAGGGGGCCGATGTCGGTGCCGGGCGGCACCACCTCGGGAAGCAGGTGGCTTGGCACCCCGAGCTCGTCGAGCAGGTCGATGGCCCAGGCGTTGCGGGCCATGTCGTAGAAGCCGGTCGTCGAGGCGGCGGTGTACTCGGTGACCCCAGAACCGGACAGGAGGTGGTGGAAGACGTCGGGAAGCATCACCAGCGTGGCTGCTTCCTGGAGCCGCTCGGGGTGGTCGTGGACGTCGGAGACGAGGGCAAAGAGGGTGTTGATGGCCATGAGCTGGACGCCCGTCGCACCGTATATCCGGGCCGCTCCCAGCTGTTCGAGAGCGCGGTACATGGCCACGGTCTGGCGGGAGTCGCGGTAGCACGTGGGGTCATCCAGGAGGCGGCCGTCGGCGTCGAGCAGCCCGTAGTCGACCCCCCACGCGTCGACGCCGACCGAGGCGATGGGCGCGGCGCCGGCAGCGAGGGCGTCGAGCCCTTGGCGCACACCGGACCATAGGGACTCGAGGTCCCAGCGCAGGATGCCGCCGACTTCTCGTGGCGCGTGCGTGAAGCGGTGGACGACGTCGAGGGCCAGCCGGGTCCCGTCGAAGCTCACGGCCGCGACGCGACCGCTCTCGGCACCGAGGTCGACAGCGGCCACGGTGGTGGTCGCGGACCGTCGCGTCATGAGCCGGACCTCGCTTTGGCCGGCGCGGCCGTGAGCGCTCCCGTGCCGGGGGCGACGAGGTCCCAGGTCACGCCGGCCTTGGTCCACCGCCGGTGGACGTCCCTGGCCACCCCGGTGTCCGAGATCAGCCTGGTGACGCGGTCGAGGGCGACGAAGGGGTGGGTCGCGAACCGCTCGACCTTCGTCGCGTCGAAGAGCGCGTAGACCTGGCGGCACGCCCCGGCCAGGGTCTCCTTGGCGTGGGCCTCCTCCGGGCTGATGTCGAGCAGCCCCCGCTCGAGGCTGAGGCCGACGAGCCCGAAGAAGCCCTTGTCGACGCGGCCGCGACCGGTGAGTACGTCGCTGAGGAAACCGACCATCGACTCGGAGGCCCGGCGCAGGATCCCGCCGGGCATGATCACGGTGGCCCGAGAGTTCCCGAGCAGCAGCTGCGAGCTGCGCAGTCCGTTGGTCACGACGGTGAGCGGCTCGACGTCGACGAGCTCCTCAGCGAGGTAGTAGCAGGTCGTCGACGAGTCCAGGGCGATCACGTCACCGGAGCGGACGAAGGTTGCGGCGTGCCGGGCGATGGCCCGCTTTGCCTTGGCCGCCACCCGCTGACGGAACTCGAATGCTCCCTCGTCGGAGCGCGGCGCCACGAGTGCTCCGCCGCGGATCCGGCGCAGCATCGAGCGTCGTTCCAGGCTCTCGAGATCCTTGCGGACGGTGACCGTCGAGACGCCGAACCGGTTGGCGAGCGCAATCACCTCGACCCGGCCGTGCTCGTCCAGCTCGAGGAGGATGGCCTGCTCGCGGTCGAACTCGCTCAGCGAGGCCACGAGACCTCCTTGTCGCCGGGGACCATCCGTCATTGGATCACCAGGAGCGTAAGGCAACGAAAGTGGATAGGCAATGAACCCACCAGAAGTGAAAGGCTCCGGCTTCCAAACCCCGTCTGGGATTTGTGCTGGGTGGGGCGCGAGGCCTGACCTGCGTGATTCGGCTACGACCCTTGGCCTTGCGGTCATCAGCGCCGTTGGCTTGGGCACAGCGCATCAGGCGGCGGCTGGGCCAGCTGCTCGAGCTCTATACGCTCCGGCCGACCCGCGGCCCTGGCCGCTGAGGCAAACGGCAGTGCCATCAACACCACGAGCCGCACCAACGGAGCAGCGACGAGTAAGTTGCTCCCGTGTTCGTCGCGAGGTGCGAGTCACGCCCACAATGGGGTGAGACGCTTTTCGTCTCGGCGCTGCCCCCGATGAGGAGAAACCCGTGACCATGCGGCGACTGATCCGCCTTCCCGTGGTGTTGATGCTGGTCTTGGCAGCGTGCCTGGGTCAGATGTCCATCGCGGCGGCGGGCGGCCTGAACGTTCGGGACGATGCCGGCGTGCTCACGGCTGCGGATCAGCAGGCGATCCGCGACACCGCCGCCCGGGCGCCGTTCTCCGTCTATGTCTGGACCGTCAAGGGTGGCTATCCTGGCAACAAGGCAGGTTTCGTCTCGGCCGCTGACGCGCTGGTCGCCGGCAATGACACCGTGATCTAACAGGCCACCGCTGAGAGGCAGCCCCACTGTGGATCGGCGAGCGTGAAAACCGCTCTGCGACAGTCGATCCGACACTTTGCAAGCAGGGGGTTAGGGGTTCGAGTCCCCTTGGCTCCACCCCAGGTCAGAAGCCCTTTCCGCACTTCGGAAAGGGCCTTTGTCATGCTCGTACCCCACCAGAGGACGGCAACGGGGCAAGTCGACAGCGTGGGACGGGATACCTTCGAGATCCGACAAAGCAGGAGGTAAGGATCGTGTCCCACACGCCCGCGGGTTGGTTCCCAACAGGACGACGGTCGGCTCTGGTACTGGGACGGAGAAGCTGGGTCCTGTCGCGTCGGCCGACGAGTTCTTCCGCTGCACCTCCCTGCTGCTGATCACCACGGCCGAGCCGTTCGAATACCACCACCCGGACTGGGGCGACGACATCCTGCTGATGGGGGCCAGCGCCTGGGAGCCACCCCGAGAGGCGCCGTCCTGGCTGAAACCCGGTGCATGGCCGCCGGGGGTGGAGTCAGCAGCGCTCCCCCTCGTGCTGGTAGCCGCGAAGCCGACGTGATGTCTGCCATCGCTACCCGGATCAGTAGACGACGTCCCGCAGGTCGAGCGAATGTCGGTCAGTCCCCCAGAGGACGGTGGCCCCTCGACAGTCACTTACGAGGTCAGTCTCAGGCGCAGGTCGCGGCCGAGGATGCCGGCCAGGGGGGCGGCCTCCTGCTCGATGGGCTCGTCGCGTCGCGGCCGCTCGTCGAGCCACGTAACAGTGAGCTCGTCGGTCCGTCGCGAGGCGGACCGAAACTCATGTCCCCCTGCCACGTCAGCGGCTTGATCAGCGTGCCAGCGCCCTCGTCGAAGACCGGCTTCAGATGCCGGTAGACGCGGCGCTTCGTCAGCACGTCTCCAAGCTCGACGACGGTCAACGGTCCGTCGCTGAGCGCATCGCGTACCGCGGCACGAAAGTCGGGCCAGTCTGCTGCAGTGAGCTGGTAGTACTCCACCCAGCTCGGCCGCTCCCACTGGCGCCCTGCCGATCGGAGGGCTAGATAGACGCCACCGTCCTCGGGCGAGAGATAGTGCATCGACCCGCGGAAAGCGAATGCCTTGATGATCGTCCCCTCCGCCAGGGCCCTCGCGAGCTGGCCGGGGCGAGACGTCGCACAGCGGGTCCGGACAGCAAGTTCGGCGAGCGACTCGTCCATCGAGAGCACCGCCCCGAGCCGGCGTACGACGCCCGCCACCGACGCAGGGCCAACGGGGTCGAGAAGCTGGCGCTCCATCCGCCAGGCCAGCGCCTGCGCCCAGGTGACCGAGGCCTCGGTCGACGTGGTCATGTCCGCAGGCTCACACAGATTCCGGACGAATGGCGTCCTGCTCTGCGGCGGGTGCTTCTTGATGCGCCACCCCGGCGGATCACCCCAGACCCGGTGACCCCAGGTCATACCGCCGCCTGTCGGCGCACCGGTGATACGGGACCTGCCGGAGTCAGGTGGCCAAGTCGCTGTCCAGTCCTTGCCGTGTCTGCCAGCCGGCCATGAGCGCGTCGAGCGTGGCGTGGATCAGCCCGTCGATATCCGTGGGGACAGAGGCCGGTATCTGGTGGAAGGCGGAGAGCCGAGCGATGCCGTAGACCGCCCCCCGCGCCGCCGCTGAGCGGCGCAGGGACCTCTACGCACCGAAGTGGCCCAAGGCCGAATCGGCACCAGCTAGTGTCGCGCGTCGTTAATTGATTTACAGGTTGCGATGCTCGAGAATGGGGCATGGACACTGCAGCGCTGGTGATCGGCGATGAGGACCGGGCGACGTTGGAGTTGTGGACGCGGTCGCGTTCCATCCGGGCCTCGCACGTGCATCGGGCGCGGATCGTGTTGGCTGTCGCTGACGGGGCCGGCACCTCGGGCGCGGCCAGGCGGGTCGGGGTATCGCGTCCGACGGTGATCAAGTGGCGGGACCGGTTCTTCGAGCACGGGATCGCGGGGT
>JAABUS010003271.1_pt1 | contig 26813 bp, 25 predicted proteins | sample 5560161 | NCBI WGS metagenome assembly JAABUS01 (sample SAMN10711885, study PRJNA513376) | rock metagenome | isolation source: Antarctica rocks | place: Antarctica: Victoria Land, Trio Nunatak nord | collected 2016-01-04
CGTCGCCCGGGTGGCGAAGCCGCCGCGGCAGCCGGTGGCCGGTGTGGACCTGGTCTTCACCCCGGTCAAGTCCGTGTCGGTGCTGTGGGCTCTGGGCGACGAGCGGGTCCGCGCTCAGGTCGAGCAGGCTCATGAGGCGGCCTGGCGGCGGGCGTTCGCGTATGTGGAACAGCACGCGGCGCTGACGAGGACCGGCGCCGCCGGGATCGCCCAGGTCGACACCCGGGGTCTCGTGGCAGCCGCGTTCGACCACCCCGACTCCCGGACCGGGGACCCGAATCTGCACACGCACGTCGCGGTCTCGGCGAAGGTGCAAGGCCTCGACGGGAAGTGGCGGGCGCTGGACCTGCGGGTGCTGCACGCGATGGCGGTCAGCGCCAGCGAAACCTACAACACGGGAATCGAGGATGAGCTCCGGGCACGACTGGGGGTCGAGTTCGCCCCGCGCGAGAGCGGGCGGGGGCGACTGCCGGTGCGGGAGATCGACGGCATTCCGCAGGCACTGTTGACCGCGTTCTCCTCGCGCCGGAAGCAGATCGAGAAGGGTTACCAGGCGGCGCTGGGGGACTACCGGCAGACCCACGGCCACGACGCGCCGCGCCACGTCCAGTACCGGCTGGCCCAGCAGGCGACCTTGGCGAACCGGCCGGACAAGGACCGTCCGCGCTCGTGGGCGGACGCCCGTCGGGAGTGGGTGGTGCAGGCGCGGGAGGTGCTACGGCACCGCCCTTTCCGCCCAGGGCACGGCGTTGAGGCGATGATCCGCGGCGTCGTCGATCGCGGCATACCGGCGGCTGGCCTCGATGAGACCATGCTCGCCAGTCTCGCGCGAGCGGCCGTCGAGAACGTCGCCGAGTCCCGTTCGACGTGGAACCGCTGGCACGTCCACGCGGAGGTCCACCGGCTGACCCGCCCCCTCGCCGTGCCGCCGGAGGCTCGCGGCCCGCTGGTCGAGGAGGTGACGGCCCGCGCGTTGGCGGGAGAGTGCCTCTCGCTGGCGGCGCCGGAGCTCAACCCAGCCCCGGCCGCGTTGCAGCGCGCCGATGGGGAGAGCGTCTACAGCGTCCACGGCACTAGCCGGTACACATCCGAGCGGCTCATCCTCGCGGTTGAGGACCGACTCCTGGCCGCGGCCCGCACCCGAACCAGCACGGCCACCGCCGGACCGGTCCTCGACGCGGCGCAGGCCCGGCTCGAGTCGGCCCACGGGTGGGCGTTCGACGCCGCGCAGGTCGAGCTGTCCCGCTCCTTCGTCTGCGACGACCGGCGGCTCGTGGTCGGCGTCGGGCCGGCCGGTACCGGCAAGACGACCGCGATGCGGCTGACCGCGGCGGTGCTGGTCGCGGACGGCCGGCGGCTCGTCGCGGTGGCCCCCTCGGCCAAGGCGGCGTCGGTCCTCGGCCACGAGATCGGCGTGACGGCGACCACGATCGCCAAGCTCCTGCACGCCCACGACCGGGCCCAGTCCACAGGGACCGATGTCCCGGCCCACCTTCAGCTGCGGCGGGGGGACGTGGTCCTGGTCGACGAGGCGGGCATGGCCGGCACTCCCGCGCTCGGCCGGCTACTCGACCTCGCCGAGAGCTCTGGCGCGGTGCTGCGTCTGCTCGGTGACCCGATGCAGCTGTCCGCGGTCGAGGCCGGCGGAGCCCTGCGGCTGCTCGCCCAAGCGAGCTCGGCGGCAGAGCTGGACCGGGTGCATCGGTTCACCGACCCGGCCGAGGCGGCGGCGACGTTGGGGCTGCGCCAAGGGTGTCCGTCGGCGATCGGCTTCTACCGGGCGCATGACCGGATCAGCGACGGCAGCAGGGAGGCGATGATCGACGAGCTGTACGACGGGTGGCGCGCCGACCTGACCGCCGGGCGGACGGCGCTGATGGTCTGCGCCTCCACCGTCGAGGTCGCGGCCCTGTCGGCGCGCGCCCGCCGCGATCGGGTCGCCGCCGGCCACGTCGAGGCCGACGGCATACTGCTGGGCGACGGCAACCTGGCCGGGGTGGGCGACCTGGTCGTGACGCGGCAGAACCAGCGGGTCCTGACCGTCCACGGCGGGCGGGACTTCGTCAAGAACGGGGACCTCTGGCAGGTCACCGGCCTGGACGCCGTCGACGTGCTGCGGGGCGTCCTGGCGCGGGAGAGCTCCGAGCGTTCGGCGACCGAGACCTGGCGTGAGGCTCTGGAGTCGGCCGAGTCCCTGGCCACCCTCGTCCCCCGGTATGTCGACGCGTGGGCGAGGGCGCTGCTCACCGACGAGCTGGAGGGCTCGGTCCGGGCCGGCCTGCGCGACGCCGGTGGCCGCGCCCTTGAAGACCGAGTCACGCAGTCGCCCGGCTGGAGGCAGCTCCTCGTGGCCTGTGCTGGCGACGACGCGCGCGAGCGGGTGTCCGAGGCGGTCCGCTCCCGGCTGCTCGACGGGCGGGAGGAGGTCCGCGACCCGGCCGCGGTCCTCGCCTGGCGCGTCGCAAACCTCGACCCGAACGGCGCTCCTGCGGTCGGGGAGCGGTTCCGACCACCGTGGCTGCCCCCGCCACCCACGCTGTCGGTGGACCCGGTGGACTCGGTGGGCATGTGGGCGGTCGGGCAGGACCGGCTGGTCACCGACCGGGTGGAGGCCCTCGTCGAGCGGGCCGCGGCGGAGCCGCCACCCTGGGCCCACGGCATACCGGCTCGACCCGAGCACGGAGCGGGCCGCGAGCGGTGGGAGCGGGACCTCGGCGTCGTCGCGGCCTACCGAGACCAGCACAGAATCCCGGACGACGTCGACCCGTGGGCGGCGGCGCCCGCCGCGGGCCGCACCGCCGAGGCGGAGACGGCCGCCCGGACCGCCTGGCGACGGCTGCACCACGACGCCGGCGCCAGTCGGAAGGCGCCGACCTCCGTCAATGACCGGCTCAGGGCCCTGATCCCAGCGGCGACACCGCACGGCGACAGCGACGGCGAGCGGCTTCGTGCCAGCGACCGGCGCCGTGCGGAGGAGCCGCGCCGTCCCGTCCAGGTCGAGTCTGGGCCACGGCTGTGAGCGCTCTCCACAGGCCGGCGCACGGTCGGCCCACCACCCACAGCTCGTCGCCGACCGTCGCCCCGCGGCGGCGCCGGCGCGACTCTGCGACAACCACCCAAGGAGAGGGGGCACCCTGTGTCCACACCGGAACACCGTGATCAACGTCGCGATCCCGTCGCGGTCGCCATCGAGCTGCTCGAGGCGGCGCACCGCCAGGCGATGGTCCTGACGCGCACCCACCCTGACTCGACATGGATCGACGCCGCGTCGGCGATCGGCGCGGCCCTGGGCCAGCTGCTCGCCTCCACGGGACTCACCGTCCCAGAGCCGGAGTCGCAGCCGTTGCCGGCCGGCACGTGCGTCGAGCTGCTCGAGGCGGCCGAGCGTGCCCTCGAGCAGATCCCGCCCGGCCATGGTCCGGTCACCCTGGCGCTGGTGCGGTCCTACCTGACCGACGCGATCGTCGAGACCGCGGGACGCGAACCATGAGTGTGACCACCTTCGGCGATCTCGTCACCGAAGCCGAGCAGGTCCTTCTCGTGCTGGCCCGCCAGCGCGAGCCGGACGCACTCGGGCTCGCGGCGGGATGGCCGGCGTTCAGCCGGCGGGCCGTCCACGCCATCACCGCGGCCACCGGGGCCAGGGACCCGCGCTGGTATGCCGTGGACCGGCTCATCGTCGAGGTCGCCCGACCCATGGGCGGTGCCGTTGTCGCGCCGGCCGGCTCCCGGGTTGCCGCCGATCCGTTGCTCGAGCGAGCCGGGGTTCTCCTGGGTGCGGCCGGCGACGTGCTCGCCTCCGCGCCGCGGGACTCCGTCGCGGACCCGATGCTGCTGGACGCGAACGTCAAGGCGGCGCAGTCGCGGGTGACAGCGCTCCTGGCCGCCGGCGCGCACGCCTCGGTGCGGGCACTCGGCCGCCACGACGGGTGCACAGTGCTGGCGCGGGAGGATGCGCGTGATATCGCCGAGACCCTGATGCGAATCGAGACGTTAGCGACCGTGGTCTTCCAGTCGAACCCGACGCTCGAGAGCCGCGCCCACGACGTCGCCGTGGTGACCGTCCAGCCGGGCAGGCTGACGCTGGAGGAGGCCGTCGAGGTGTGGGGCCGGCACGCGCGGGAGACCGTGCGCTCCACCTCGCCGTCGGCACGCGACCTCCAGGCCGTGGGCGCCGACCTCTCCCGGATCGCCACCCACTCCCGGGTGCTCGTCGCCGCGGCGGTGTCGCAGAACGTCGTCGACCCGGCTCGCGGTTTGGCCGTCGACGCGAGCCTGGGTCGGCTCGGCGCGGGCTGGCTCGAGGTCGCCCAAGCCTGGACCGGACTGCACACGGCACAACCGCCGACGCCCGCGAAGATCGCCGCATCGCACGCGCTCGGACAGGCGCTCATGGCGGTGACCCGCGCCGGCCAGGACTGGGCCGCACCGGCCGTGGTTGCCGAGCGCATCGACGTCGCCCGGGCCCTGGGTGCTCTTCGGAGAGCTCTGGACGTCGGTAGGGATGTCGCAGAAGCCCAACCGCAACTCACGACACGGTTGGTCGACTCAGGGTTGCTGTACGCGCCCGCTGCGTTGACCGCGCCCTCCCTCGAGCGACTCCGGGCCCGAATCCGCGGCGACCTCGTCACGGTGGGTCGACCCGACATCGATCGGTTGGCCCGCGCCGCGAACTCCCAACGAACACAAGCTCGCAGAGACATTGACGTCTTGCCCTTCGCTGTGCCGGGGCGAATACAGGGCTCTGTGGGTCCAGTGGCCTCTCGCAGGCACAATGTTGTTCTTGGTCCAGACTGAGGGCGATGGCGTGATCCCCTACCCCCCACGAGCTGGAAGGTCGGTGCGCATGGACGGTGAACGCGAGGTTTGTGTCGGCTTGTCCGGCGAGGACCTTGGATGGCGGCGCATCCTTGACCAAGAGCGCATTGCTTTCCGTGTTGACGACGTGCCGGCCGCCCCCATCGTGTTGCTCAGCGGTGAGGCTCCGGGTTGGCTGGAGAATTTCATCGAAGGCGGAGGAGTGGCGGTCCTCAGTGGTGCACTACCGGGCTGCCCCCTTCTGCCTGCCGGCTTGAGGATCGCGGTGACCGGCTTCACGCCTCCGAGCGGTCATCTCCGCTGCTCCGCATCCTCGCTAGCAACAGCATTCGCAGGTCCAGGTGATGGCGAACTTCGGCTTCACGAGGACCGAGTTGTGAAGTATGGCGTGGATCCCGATCGATTCCCGGTAGTTCAGACCGTCCGGCACGGAGCGGGAGGCCTGATCGCCTCGGGGATGCCTCTGACCGACCTGCTTACTGCGCCCGGAGACCGGCTCCGCCGGTTCAGCCGGACGAGTGCCGTCACAGAGCGTGTAGCGAGCGTGGACAAGGCTGACGTGGCTGACACGTTGCTGCACATGCTTCGTCTGGCGTTCCGCCTAGCGGGGCTGCCGCTGGTAACTCTGCCTCGCTTCCCGCGCGGTTCGGCCTCAGTCCTGATCCTGCGGATCGACGTCGACGGCGTGTTCGGAGACAATGTCCGTACCTTGGCGCGGGTGGCGGAGCAACGAGACGTCGCCATGTCCTTCTTCCTGAACGCGGAGTTGATCGAGGCGCATCCGGGAACGCTTGACTGCTTCCCGCCAAGAAGCGAGGTCGGACAGCACGGTGCCCGTCACACCCTCCTGGAGGGTTTCGAGGACAACGTCGCGAACCTGCGTGAGGCCGAGTCGTGGATGCAGGCGACTGTGGGCATGCGGCCGAACTCGTTTGTCGGCCCGCGGGGGTTGTGGAACGCCGGTCTGGGGCAGGCTCTCAGCGAGCTCGGCTACCGCTACTCCTCGGACTTCGGTCTGGACTTCGACTCACTCCCGTTCCGGGCGGACTCCGGCGTGCTGCAGGTGCCGGTGCATCCCTACTCGCCCGAGCGGGCAACCGTCTGGGCCGACGAGTCCGGCGTCCCCCGACCAACGAGCCGTGAGGTGCGCGAGCACTACGTGTCGGTCATGGCGGACCAGGTCCGGCGTGGGCGTCCCGCGCACCTGTATGGGCATCCTGAGGTGCTCGGTGCGATGGCTCCGGACGTTGTGCCGGCGCTGCACGACTTCGCCTCTACACATCAGCTTCCTAACCTAACCTTGGGCGAGTATGCGGATTTCTGGCTCAGTCGTGAGGTTGCAACTCCACAGGTGCTGCTGGCTGGAGGCCAGCTGTCCATCACGATGGGGGACGTCGGACTTCCGGTGCAGGTGTCCGGCGGCAGGGGGTTTGACGTCACCGTCAACGGCGTTCGCCGTGGCCGTCAGGCCCGTAGCTTGGCGAGGTACTGGTAACGGTCACCTGGGGCGGCTGCACGGGCGTACTCGACCGGTCGCCCGCGGTTGTCGGACACCCACCGGTAGATCACGATCACCGGGGAGGCTCGACGGATGCCCAGCGCCGACGAGTCCTGGGAGGTGGCGGCCTCAGCGCGGATGATCTCGGTGGCTTCACTCAACAGGACGCCGAAGTCCTCGCCGAGGGTGCGGTACAGGGACCCCATCTCGGTGAGTCGCTGTGCGGCCAACGTGCGACCGAAATCGTCTGGGATCCAGGAAGCCATGTTGCAGAACGGCAGCCCGTCGGCAGTGCGCAGCCGACCGACTCGCCAGATGACGGAACTCTGGAGGTGCTCGATCGCGTCCACCGGCGGATCCGGATCCACCGCCACGGTGACACGCTCCGTGCCGGGCTGAAAACCCCGCTCCCGCAGGACCTCGGTCAGACTCTTCAGCTCCCCGATCACATGGCTAAGCCCATGGGGGGCCACGAACGTTCCGCGGCCCTGTCGGCGGGTGACCAAGTTCCTCGCCAGGAGCACATTGAGCGCCTGTCGGACGGTGTTGCGGCTCACCGCGAACCGCTCGACGAGTTCCACCTCGGTGGGCATCTGCTCGCCGACCTTCCACCGTCCGCTCTCGATGTCGCCCCGCAGCGCCGAGGCGACGCGGTAGTAGGCCGGCACGCTCGTCATCGCAACTCCCGAAATTGGTACCTACAACTATTGACAGTTGTGGGCATCATTGCAAGGGTGGGCCATCGATTAGAGGGCCCGAGGGTGATTCAGGTGGCTGGCACGGCTCAACCTGGAAGGCCCGAGAACACCTCTTCTGGGAATCCATTGGCGAGCAAGGAGTCGGGATGAAGCGCAGGACGCATCTAATCACGATCGTGATCACTTCGGCAGCGCTTGCGTTGTCGGCCTGCGGGACCACCAACAAGCCGCAAGGCGCCGGTGGGCCTGCCGGAGCCGGGGCCACCGGCGGTGCCTCTGCGGCGGCGGGCGGCGGCAAGATCAAGATGGCCTTCGTGCCGCAGATCGTCGGCATTCCCTACTATGCCGGTTTCGAGCAGGGCGCCCAAGAGGCTGCAGCCAAGTTCGGCGTCGAGTTCAAGATGTCCGGACCGTCGACCGCGAACAGCGCCGAACAGCTGCAGATCTTTCAGAGCCTGGTCCAACAGGGTTACCAGGCCATATCCATCTCGCCACTGGACCCCACGTCGATCAACTCGGCGATCGCAGCCGCCCGGGCCAAGGGTGTGATCGTGACCACCTCAGACGCGGACGCCCCCAAGAGTGAACGGCAGGTCTTCGTCTCCCAAGCCAATGACAAGGACCTCGGCTACACCGTCATGGACGAACTGGCCAAGCAGATGGGCGAGACCGGCCAGTTCGGCATCGTCTCGGGCGCCCCGGACACCGCGAGCCTGGACTCGTGGGCCAAGTTCATCCAGGAGCGGGCGAAGACCAAGTATCCCAACATCCAGTTCGTCGGAGATGTCCGACACGCGACGGACAGCGCGCTCGCCCTGAAAGAGGCTCAGAACCTCATGACCGCCTTCCCCCAGATCAAGGGGATCGTCGGAGTCCCCTCCACCGCAGTGCCTGGAGTCAGCCAGGCCGTGCAGAACGCCGGAAAGGCCGGCAAGGTAGCGGTAATTGGGTACGGCTCGCCCAAGACGGCCGGTCCCTTCATCAAGGCTGGGGTGATGAAGAACACGGTCCTGTGGGACGTGCCCCAACTGGGCTACCTCACCGTGTGGGCGAACAAGCAGCTCATCGACGGCAAGAAATTGGAGGCGTCGAACACCGTCCCGGGGATCGATCACCCCATCAGCTACGACGATGCCTCAAAGACGCTCCTGCTGGGGCCGCCCAAGATTTTCGACGCGTCGAACTACGCCCAGTTCAACTACTGATCGAACGATGGCAAACCAGCACGAGCTCCCGCGACCTGCCGAAGAACCCAGTGCCAGCGTCCCCCTGCTGCGCGCCGAGGGACTCTCGGTCACCTTCGGGGCAACGCGAGCTCTGCGTTCCGTCAGCATCGAGGTTCGCCGCGGCGAGCGGGTGGTGGTGGTCGGTGAGAACGGGGCTGGCAAGTCCACACTGATGAAAGTGCTCGCCGGGGTTCTGCGCCCCGACGAGGGGCACATGAGCATGGGCGGGGTGCCCTACGCTCCCGGCTCTCCTCGGGAAGCCATCGCCACCGGGGTGGCGATGGTCCACCAGGAGCCGACCTTCTTCCCCCAGCTCTCGGTGCTGGAGAACGTCTTCATGGGCCGAGAGATAAGGAGTCGAACCGGCAACCTGCGGTGGGCCGCGATGCGCGCTGAGGGGCGTGAGCTGTTCGCCGAACTGCGGCTGCCGGTGCGCCTCCTCGATCAACGGATGGATCGGCTGAGCCTAGGGGAGCAGCAGCTTGGGCTCATCGCGCGCGCGCTGCACCAGCACGCACAACTGCTCATCCTCGACGAGCCCACCTCGATCCTGACCGACCACGAAGCAGAGTTGCTGTTCACCCTTATCGACGGCCACGTTGTTGGTGGCGGGGGGGTGCTCTATATCAGCCACCGCATGTCGGAGTTCCCACGCGTGGCGGACCGGGTGGTCGTCCTCAAGGACGGTCAGGTGGTCACCGAGCTTGCCGCGGAAGAAGCCAGCGAAAAAACAGTCATCAGGCACATGAGCGGACGTGAGCTGATGGCGTTCCAGCGCGGCGCCGGACGGACCCGCTCGAGCGAGCCGGTGCTTGCCTTGTCGGGCCTGACCCGGCGCGGCACCTACGCCGACATCGACCTGGTCGTCCACGGCGGGGAGGTCGTGGGCTTGTACGGTCTGATGGGCTCGGGGCGCACCGAGATCGCCCTGACCGTGTTCGGAGCAATCCGACCCGACCACGGCACGATGCTGCTCGACGGTCGACGGTACGCTCCCGGCAGCCCGGCCGAGGCGGTCCGGCAAGGGGTCGCCTATGTCCCGGAGGACCGCAAGACGCTGGGTCTTTACGCCCTCATGGACTGTCGCGCGAACCTCTCGTCGGCCGCCCTCCCGCGCCTGACCCGCCACGGACTGGTCCAGCGGCGCCAAGAACATCAGCTCGTGGCCGACGGTTACTCTGCTCTAGCGATCAAGTCCCGCTCGCAGGAAGAGTCGATCTTGAACCTCAGCGGGGGCAACCAACAGAAGGTGCTTCTGGCCCGTTGGCTGGCCAACAACCCCCAGCTGCTGCTTCTCGACGAGCCGACCCGAGGCATCGACGTCGGAACGAAGGCCGAGATCCACCGCCTCGTGGATGAGCAGGCAGGACTGGGCCGAGCCGTTCTGCTGATCTCCTCGGAACTGCCCGAACTTCTCGCGCTGAGCGACCGCATCTATGTGCTGTACCAAGGCCGGGTCGCCGCGGAGGTCGCCGGCGGTGCCGCGTCCGAGGAGTCCGTCATCACGGCAACGATGGGGGTGAATACTCGTGTCAACTGACACGGAGCTGGGCGCGAGCAGCGCCACGTCCGCGACGGTCGGGCAACATTGGTGGCAGGGTGTCGCCGGTCTCCGACAGCTCGTCGTGCCCCTCCTTCTGCTGATCGAGGTTGCCCTCTTCGCGACGCTCTCAGGGACCTTCTGGACCAGTGAGAACATCGCGAACGTCCTGCTCAACTCCGTAGACCTCGCTCTCATCGCCGGCGGCCTCACTTTTGTCATCCTCCTCGGCGGCATCGACGTGTCCACCGGTCCCGCTTTGGGTGTGGTCGCTTGGGTGGTGGGCACATTGACGGTCGCGGATCTGCCCCCGGTCGTCGTGGTGGGCGCGGCGGTCGCCCTCGGCTGCCTGATTGGGCTCCTCAACGGGCTTCTGGTGTCAATGCTCAACGTCACCGCCATCATCGCCACTCTCGGGACGGCAGCCGTGTGGCAGACCGTCCTGTTCGGGCTCTGGGGCGGCTCAGACCTGTTCGCTCCCCCGGTGTCTGCATACGCCTCGTCCGCCCGCACTGCGGGAATTCCCACCGTCGCCTTTCTGGTCCTAATCGTGTACGGCGCGCTGTGGTACGTGTCGCGCTACCGCGCCTACGGGCGACATGTGTTCGCCGTCGGGAACGACGTCGAGGGAGCACGGCTCAGCGGTGTCGGCGTGCGCGGCGTCAGCATTGCCACCTATGTCCTGGTCGGTGCCATGGTCGGGTTCGCAGCCGTGGTGTACATGGCTCGCACCGGCGTCGTCCAGGCTTCTTCCGGTGCGGACCTCTCGTTGGCCGCCATCGCCGCGGTCGTCGTGGGGGGGACGTCCATCACAGGAGGTCGGGGAAGCGTGATCGGCACCCTGTTCGGCGTTCTGTTCATCGCCGTGCTGCAGAACGGGGTGGTCCTAGCGGGAGTGCCGCCACTGTGGAACGGCGTCCTGGTCGGGGCGTTCATCTTGGCAGCGGTCGGCGTCGACGTGACCAGCGAACGGCTCTCGCAGCGAAGGCCATCGTCATGAGCAGTCCTTCCCTGGCTCGGGGCCGTCTGCTCATGCCCAGGTTTCTCCGCGACCGTTCGGCGTCCTTGGCCGGCCTGATCCTGGTCACCGCCATCGTCATGTCACTGATCTCGCCGTACTTCCTCAACGTCGAGAACCTGCTCGCGATGACCCAGTTCGGAGCTGTCATCGGATTGCTTGCCCTCGGCCAGACGCTCGTGATCCTCGGCGGTGGCGGGGGGATCGACATCTCCGTCGGGTCAATGTTGAGCCTGGGCGGGGTCGCCATGGGGCTCCTGGTAGGAGCCGGGGCGCCCGTCTGGGTGGCCGCGGGAGCGACGCTTGTCATCGGCGTGGGACTGGGCGCGTTTAACGGCCTGCTCATCACCGTTGTGGGGATCCCGGCGCTCATCACCACACTTGGGACGCTGTACTTCTTTGGGAGCACCGCCCAAGTCCTCGCCCGCGGCTCACAGATCGTCGGGTTCGACCAGGCGGGCTTTCCCTTTCTGGGCACCGGCACCCTGTTGGGCATCCCGGTCCAGGTGCTCCTCGTGCTCCTGCCCGTCTATGCGGTGGCGGCATGGGTGATGCGTCGGACGCTGTTCGGACGACGCGTCTACGAGGTCGGCAACAACGACAAGGCCGTGCGGCTTGTAGGAGCTTCACCGTCAAGAATCCGCTTCCTTCTCTACTGCTCCTCCGGCCTCCTCGCCGGCCTCGGCGCTGTCGTCACCAACGCCTGGCTCCTGGTCGCCCGCCCCGGTGCGGGTAGCGGCTTCGAACTGCAGTCGATTACCATCGCCGTTCTCGGCGGCACGTTCATCTTCGGCGGTCGTGGACAAGTGTCGGGCACCCTGCTCGCGGTCCTGCTCATCGTCGTCCTCAGCTCGGGCCTGCAGCTGGCCGGAGTGGACCCAGCCTGGCAGGCGGGTGTGCTGGGTACGGTGCTCGTCCTCTCGGTTGTGCTCAACAACCTCGTCATTCGGCGCAGCGGCGAGCGAGCCTGACGTGGGGTTGCACACCGCACAGGCTCGACGGTGGGATGTCGTTGGCGTGGGCGATATTGACGTCGACCTCTTCCTCGGCGTAGGACAGCTCGCCGGACGGGATGACAAAGTCCTCGGACAGCTGCTCGGCGAATACTCGGGCGGGATGATCGCCAACGTCTGCTGCGCCGCCAGTCGCCTCGGGGCCGCTTCCGCCATGATCGGTCGAGTCGGCACCGACCCCTACGCCGAGATTGCCGTCACGGGCCTACAGGAGCACGGGGTCGACACCTCCCTCGTGCGAGTAGTCCCCGCTGGCCGAACATTCTTCTGCGTCATCATGCTTGACCGCTCCGGGGAGAAGGCGCTGACCGCGGTTGACACCGACTGTCACCTACCGCGCCGGGAAGACATCGACGTGGATGCCTTCGCTCAGGCACGCCTTGTGCACGTAATGGGAGACGACCTTGAGGTCGCGTGCTGGACCGCTCGCGAGGCGAAGTCCCGCGGCGCCTTCGTCTCGCTCGATCTTGAAGCTTCAACGGCTGTCCATGGACTGGCCGCCCTGCGACCACTGCTGGAAAGCACCGACGTGTTGTTCATGAACGGACGTGGCTGCCGCGAGACCTTTGGCGAAGAGTCGATCGCCTCGGCACGCACGGCCCTCGAACTCGGTCCCCAGGTGGTCGCAATCACTCGCGGCTCCGAAGGCGCCATCGTCGCCGATAAGGACACGGAGCTCCTTGTTGATGCTCTGCGCCGTCCTGTTACGGACACGACCGGAGCGGGGGACTGCTTCATCGGCGCGTTCCTGACCCAACTGCTCAATGGGCGCGAGCTGGCGTGGGCTGCTCGCTACGCCACAGCCGCAGCCTCGTACGCCATCGGCTCGATCGGGTCACGCACCTCACTGCCGACCCATCCCATGGCACTGAGCCGCATGGACGAGACGGTCGTTCGACCCGCACAACGAGGAGATTCATGAACCACAGTGACTTGTACGACCGGGTGCTTGGCAGCCTCGCCACCGCGTGTATCGGTGACGCCCTGGGCGCTCCCGCAGAGCAGCGTTCCCCATCCGAGATCGAACAGCTGTGGGGCGGCTGGCTTCACGAGTTTCGCGCCCCCCCGGAGGACTCTCCGTATGCCGGCGGGCGCAAGGCTGGGCAGATCACCGACGACGCCAGTCAGATGATCGGTCTCGTGGACGCCTACCTGGCAGAACCGGTCGGACTCACGGCCCGCGGCGTCGCTTCGATGCTCCTTCACTGGAGTGAGACCGAGTACTATCCCCGCTTTGCAGGACCGAGCACCCGGCGGGCCGTCGAAGGACTACAGGCTGGCGGCGATCCCCAGACTCTCGGCGCCACCGGAAGGTTGTGCACCGATGGGACCAGCAACGGCGCAGCCATGCGCGTTGCCCCTGCCGGCCTTCGACACCCCGGCGACCTCGATGCTGCGATAGCCGACGCCCTCACCTGCTGCCGGCCGAGCCACCTGACAAACATCGGAGTCTCCGGCGCAGCCGCGGTGGCCGCTGCGGTGTCCACGGCCGTGATCCCCGGCGCCACGATGCTGGAGGTGATCGCCGCATCGCGCTACGGCGCGCGCGAGGGCCACCGGCTCGGAGCCGAGCATGGCCGCGACGTGGCAGGCCCGTCCGTTGCTCGACGCATCGAGCTCGCAGTCAGCGCGGCCCTGGGCTCCGACGACTTCCCCAGTGCTGTTCGGGCCATCACCGACGTCACCGGGTCCGGTCTCAGCATGAGCGAGGCAGTTCCGGCAGCGCTCGGCATCCTCGTCGCTGCCGAGGGCGACCCGTTCCTGACCTGCGTGGGCGGAGCGAACGCCGGAGACGACACCGACACAGTCGCCTGCATCGCCGGCAGTATCGCCGGCGCGTTCCGCGGCTTCTCTGCCGTACCGCGAAACCTCTACGACGAGGTTGTCTCCGTCAACCATCTCAATCTGGAACAGCGGGCCGAGGACTTCACCGCACTCGTCCTCGGAGCGCGGGTATGAGCCCCGCTCCCGACCTGATCACGGACGACGCACGAGAGTGTCTGCGCATGATCGACAGCGGCGAGGTGCTCGGGGCGACCCGTCAGCTGGCGCTGCTCGGAGAATGCCTATTGGTCCTCGCGCGTTCCGGAGCCGACGACAGCACCCTGCGGACCGCAGCCGCCTCCCTTGTCAGCCACATCGCCCTCAGCAGAGGCGAATCGAGCCAGGCGGTGATCAACGGCGTGCGCCTCATGGCGGCGCCTGCCCTCGCCACGTCAGAAACGGGACGGGCACTGGCGGCCGACATCGAGGCGGCAGTTGCCGCGTTCCTGAGGTCCCTGCAGACCTGGCTGACCGATGTCCGGCGCAACGCGGCACAGCTGCTCTCGACGTACGGCACGTTTCTCGCCTACGACTACTCGAGCACCGTCTCACACGCGCTCACCGATCTGCGAAGCAGCGGTCGCGCCGTGACCGTATTCCTGCCCGAGGCACGAAGCCTCGGCGGCGGATCCAAGTATTTGGCCGACTGGCAGAATCTCGGTATCACCGCTCACCTCATACCCGACGCGGCCCTGGGCTGGGCGCTCGGCCAGTGCGACGTGGCTCTCGTCGGCGCCGAGACGCTGTCCGGTGAAGGGGGTTGCTACAACACCATCGGCTCAGCCCTCACCGCCCACGAAGCGCACCGCCGCCACGTCCCGTTCTATGTCCTGAGCGTCCTGCTCAAGACCGACCCCCACACTCTTGGCGGTGAACGACCCATTCCCGCCCTCGACTTCGCCTCAGGAAGCTTCCTGCCGACCGTTCCAACGATGCACGGAGTCGAGATCCGAGGCGGCTTTCCCGACCTCGACTACACGCCTCCCTCAGCGATCACCGGCGTCGTGACCGAACACGGAACCCTCGACCCCCGCCGTGTTGCGGCGGCGGCCAGCCCGCTGGTGGGCCACGGAGTGCCAGCCCATGGATGAGGACACGCTCCAGATTGTGGGCATGGTCCAGCTGCAACCCCTGCCCGGAAGCGCCCAGTACACCGGGGAACCACTGACGGAAATCGTCGACGCCGCCCTCGCCGAAGCCCGGGTGCTCGCAGACGCCGGCTTCACCGGCGTCCAGCTGCAGAACATGGGAGACAACCCGTCCAGCCGGCGCGCAGGTCTCGAGACAATCGCCTTCATGACCGCGGCCTGCCGCGAGGTCAGGCGCGACCTGCCCGGGTTACAGCTCAGCGTGCTGGTGAACTGGGACGCGGAAGCATCGATCGCCGTCGCCGCCGCCACGGATGCCGACTTCGTCCGCGTGGAACACACCTGGGTGGGCGCGGCGGTAACCAGCTGGGGCCTCTCGACGGCCCAGTGCCACCAGGCGACCTCCTTCCGGACACGCATTCGTTCCACGGTGCCCATCTACGCCGACGTGCTCGAACCGCACGCGGTCCCCCTGGTGCACAGACCGGTCGAGGAGTGGGCTCAAGCCGCGGTCGTCGAAGGCCGCGCCGACGGACTGTTCATCACCGGGGCGTCCGTAGCCGAGTCCCTCGACTGGATCCGACGAATCAGGGCAGTTCTGCCAGCGAGCGTCCCGCTCTGGCTCGGAGGAGGGGCGTCCGTCGACAACGTCTCCGACATCGTCGGCTTGGTCGACGGCGTGACCGTGGCGACGAGCCTGAAACACGGTGACATGAGCAACCCTCTGGATCCAATACTGGCCAGCCAGTTCGCGGCAAGCTATCGGCACGCGCATCACAGATTCGTCGCCGAGGACCCGCGGACCTAAGGAGACATCGGCAGCCACCGCCACGGTGACTCCACCACGCTCGTCCAAGCTCCTGTTCGGCCCGTTTACCCGCTGCCGGGACGGCCATGGTGGTCCCGGCCCAGCGCATCGATGCTGTCCAGGACGAGGTCCCAGTACCGCTCGGCGTTGAGGCGCATGGCGACCTTCGCGTTGGCGCGCTCGTTCGGGTAGCGGTGGTGCAGGTCGACCACTGTCGTTCCGCGCGTCCACTTTCCCGAGAGCTCGACGGCGACGAACGAGTCGGTCCAATGGATGAGCTCGGGGTCGATGAGGGCAGCGACGGTGCACGGATCGTGCACCGGAGGCGCGCTGAAGTCCCAGATGGCGTTGTACGACGACGCGAAGTAGCCCATCCATGCCGCAGAGGTCCGGCCGACCACATGGTCCATCCCTTGCATCCGGGCAACGACCTCCGGCGTCGCCAGCGCCTGGTGGGTCAGGTTGAGACCGACCATCCGGACGGCGACGCCGGAACGAAGCACGAGGTCCAGCGCCTCCGGGTCAGCGTAGGTATTGAACTCGGCGGTCGGGGTGTGGTTGCCTCGTGCGGTCGAACCACCCATGAAGATGACCTCGTGGATGCGTGCCGAAACGCTCGGCGTGTCCGAGAGCAGTCGCGCCACGTTCGTGATCGGGCCGGTGGCGACGATCGTCACCGGATCGTCGGCGGTCGTGATGACCCGCCGCATCAGCTCGGGAGCAGACTCGTCGACCGCACCAAACGCCGCAGTGGGCATGGAGGGTCCGTCGAGCCCGCTTGTCCCGTGGACGTAGTTTCCCAGCGTCTCGGTACCGCGTAGTGACCTGGCCGCGCCCTTGGCGACGGGCACCTCGGTCGCGCCCGCGAGGGTCAGGATCCGCAAAGCGTTGACGGTCGCGGCCTCTACCGAGCAGTTGCCGAAGACCGTCGTCACGGCGCGCAGGTCGATGGCCGGCGAGCCGACCGCCAGGAGGATCGCCACGGCATCATCGTGACCGGGATCGCAGTCGAGGACGATCGGCGTCGCCGTCAAGGGCGTTCGCTGCCTGCGCCGAGCCACCGGAGCATGCCTCCGACGAGTGGCGCGAAACCTTCCCAGGCGAGGAACGTGTCGGGGCACCAGTGGGGCCCGATGTCTGACGTCCACACGAGGGACCGACCCGCACTGACCCGCATGGTGGCGATGAGGACATCGCCGGCGACCGTCGCGACGACCTCGGCGTCGCGCTTCGGCGTCACGACGTTGTAGCCGAGCAGTTTTGGGGCCCGGCCGGCCCAGGACCGGGCGATCTCATGGTCAGGTGCGATCACGGCACACTCCGCCCCTTGCGGCATCTCCGCGCGGTCGTCGCAGTCGAGCATCGTGACCGGAAGGATCTCCGCGAGGGGACTGCGCGCGAAGTTGGCACGGGCCTGGAACCCTTGGAAGCTGAGGTAGCCGCCGGCCATCATCAGTCCGCCCCCGCGCTTGGTCCACTCGACGAGGCTGACGAGCGGATTCTCGCTCTGTTGGCCGTCGAGCCATGTCCTGTTGGGCAGGACGAAGGAGTTGTATCCGATGTCCGACAGGATCACGATGTCGTAGGCATCGAGCGCCGCGAGGCTACGCGGAAACTTCTCCGGAACATCGTGGGCGAACATCTGCTCGATCTCGATGCCCTCACTCGCCGCCGCGGCGATGAAGTCGTCTGCGCCGGCGTGGAAGGTCACCGACGAAAAGCTGTCGAAGCCCTTGATGTGAGTGGAGTGCGAGACCCAGCTCTCTCCGGCCAACAGGACCCGTGGCATGTCAGTTCTCCTTGGCATGGTTGTCGAACAGCGCCTTGGGGTTGTCCACCAGAAGCCGGTCCACGGCCGCCTGATCCATACCCAAACGCAGGAGACGCGGCACGAAGTACTGGAGGATGTGCCCGTAGCCGGGCCCACCGAAGTGACGCAGCAGCGACTTGATGAAAACGTCCTGGGACATCAGCAACTGACCGCCGTACCCGCGGTCCACAAGCCGGCACAGCCACATGGCGCTCTGCTCGTCGGAGGGGCACTGTACTCCCTGGTCGGCGTAGAAGACCTCCATCCCGAGCATGTCGTACTGCACGTAGGCTCCCCGACGCAGAACCCGCTCCTGGTAGCTGAGGTCACCGCCAGACGGGCCCATATGGCACAGGACGACTCGGCCCGGCGCCACCTCGTGCTCCTCGGCGATGTCGAGCACGCGGTCGGCGAGCCGGAACCAAGCTGGCAGGTGGACCTGGACGGGTAGGCCGGTCTCGAGCTGGGCCATGAATGCCCCGCGCAGGCTCTCCTCCTCGGCCGGCGTGAACTTGGAGCCGACCCCGATCTCTCCGATGATTCCTGGGCGAATTCCGTCCTCGCCGTCGGCGAGGTCGTCAAGGATGATCTGGGCGATCTGGCCCCGGTGTAGGCCCCTGACGCCCTCGGGTTGCGCGCCCTCGAGGTAGTAGCCCGTGCCGGCGACAATGGTTATGCCGGTGCGTTCGCTGAGCTGTCGCAGCCGACGCAGGTTTCGGCCAAGACCGAGGCCGGTGGCGTCGATGATCGTCTCCCCGCCGAGCGAGGCGTAGCGATTCACTTCCGCGGCCGCGAGTTCGGCATCCTCCAGACGGCAGTTGTCGAGGTTGGCGAACGGGTCGTGCCGCAGGTCCCAGAGCAGGTCCATGGTGACAGGGCGGTGGGCGAGATCCTCCGGGTCCCACCCACGTGAGGTGGTCTGGTGCGACCACGAGGACACGTCGTTGAAGAGGTGTTCATGGGGCATGGTGACCCCGAGGGTGGCGCTGTCGACGACGCCTTGCACCGTCATGACATCGGTCATGTCGTCGACCCGACGATCCGGGTGAACAGCTTGCTGTTAAGGAAGATCGCGACGATGAGGATGGTGCCTTGGACGATTGGGACCCAGTAGACGTCAACGCGCAGCAAGACGAGGCCGTTGCTAATGATGCCGAGAGTGAGCGCGCCGATGGCGGAGCCGATGACGGAGCCTCGGCCGCCCATGAGGCTGGTCCCGCCCAGGACGACTGCCGTGATGACCTCCAGCTCGAAGGCCGTACCCGAGTTGGACGATCCGCTCGCGAGACGGGTCGCCGTGATGACTCCAGCCGCTCCGGCGAAAACGCCGGTCAGAGTCAGCGCGGCCATTCTGATGTGCCGGATGTCCACGCCGGACCGGCGCAGGGACTCGGCGTTCGACCCGACCGCGACGATGTAGCGCCCGAACCGGGTCTGTGTGAAGACGTACCAGGCTGCAGCCACGGTGATGATGGCGATCCACGTCGGCGTGTAGAGGCCAAGGAACTTGCCCTGTCCTAGCGGGAGAAGAAGCGTCGAGGTGATCGGCGTGCTGTAGCCCCCCGTGATGAGCAGGGCCACGCCACGCACCGCTGTGAGCGCGGCCAACGTGACGATGAAGGATTGCAGCCGGCCGTATGCCGTGAGCGCCCCGTTGACCGCTCCGATCACCGCCCCAATGAGCAGGGTGACAACCAGCGCGAGAGCGGCATTGCCGCTTTGGGCGAGGAGCGCGAGCGCTGCCGCCGTCAGGCCGACGATTGACCCCACGGACAGATCGATGGCACCCGTGGTGATGACGAAAGTCATCGCCACGGCGACCACGATGGTGGGGGCGATCTGCCGCAGGACGTTGACGATGTTGTCGATCGTCAGGAAGGCGTCGGCTCGGATGCTGAAGAAGGCGAACAGCACGATGAAGACGACACTGATGGACAGGACGCCGAAGTGTCTGGCGACGAAGTCGGATCTCGCGCCGTGAGAGCGTCCGGCGCCCCTGGCGGTCGTCGTGGTCACAAGGCGCTCACTTTCCCATCATCGCGGTGACAAGCTGGCTCAGGTCGGTCTGGTCCGGCTGGAGTTCCCGGTGAATGACCCCCTCGTAGAGGACGACGAGGCGGTCGGCCACCTCGAAGAGGTCCTGCAGCCGGTGCGTGATGAGCACCACGCTGACCTCCCGGGATGAGACGTCCTTGATGAGCTGCAGCACCATTTCGACTTCCTTGGCGGCGAGGGCAGCGGTCGGCTCGTCAAGAACGAGCACCTTGGGGTCAAAGGTCACCGCTCGGGCGATCGCGATCGCCTGACGCTGACCTCCCGACATGTTGCCGACGTCTTGGCGAGTGTTGCTGACCCGGATGTGCAGCTTCCGAAGGTGCGCGGCGGCGTCGTGGTGCATCCGGTTCGTGGCCAGCCGACGGGTCATCGGATGGAACTCCTCGCGGCCGAGGAAAAGGTTCGCGGCGACATCGAGGTCATTGCATAGGGCGAGATCCTGGTAGACCATCTCGACCCCGTGGGCCCGAGCCGACCGGGGGCCGGCTCCGCTCATCTCCTGACCGTCGATGAGTATGTTGCCGGTGTCCGGCGACTCTGCGCCGGCGAGCATCTTCATCAAGGTTGACTTGCCGGCCCCGTTGTCCCCGACGAGGCCGACGACCTCGCCCGGGAAGATACGTAGGTCGACTCCATTGAGCACGTCGAGGGCGCCGTACCGCTTCCGGATGCCGCGCATCTCGACCCGAGGGGTTGCAACGGTCGGTTGGATCTCCCGGCCTGCGGCGATCTGTGGCATCGGAGTCAACTCCCTTGGAAGGAAATGCCGGTAGCCCGGAGATCAGTCACGCGACGATCAGGGGAAGATCGCGCGGTAAGGCTCGACGTTGTCCTTGGTGACGATGGTGATCGGGACGTCGATGAAACCCTTGGGCGCCGCACCACCGAGAATGCTCTTCAGCTCACCGACGGCCTCGACCCCCTCCTTCTTCGGATCCTGCTGCACGACCGCCTGGACGACACCACTGTCGAGACCCGCGATGACCTCCTTCGTGAGGTCCCATCCGACGATCTTGGCCTTTCCGGCCTTGGCGAGGGCACTGGCGGCCCCCACGGTGGCGGGCTCGCCCGTCGTATAGACGAAGTCAAGGTTCGGCTGGGAGGTGAGCAGGTTCTGGGCGGCGGTGGCCGCCTTCTCCTGAACGTTGTCCCCGTTCACGCTCTGGGTGTAGGTGGCCCCGCTGGCGTCGACGCTCTTGCGGAAGCTGTCCTCGCGCTGGTTCTGAATGAACGAGTTCTTGGCATCGACGACCCCGTAGGACTTGCCCTTCACCAGTCCCTTCTCGATCATCCAATTGGCGGCCTGTTTGCCCGCCTTCTCGTTGTCGACGCCGACGAAGGTCTCCACCGTGCCGTCCTTGAGCTTGGCGTCGATGGCGACCACCTTGATGCCCTTGTCCCGAGCGGCCTTCACCGCGGGAAGGACCCCGTTGACGTCTATCGCGACGACGATGATGCCGGTGACAGCCTGGGTGGTGAAGTTCTCGATGTCGCTGTTCTGCTTCGCAGAGTCGTTGTTCGCGTTAGCGATGGTTAGCGTGCAGCCCGCGTCCGCGGCGGCCTTCTTCGCTCCCTCGTTCATCTGGGTGAAGAACGCGGCTGTCTGGTTGATCTGGGTCATGCCCAACGTGCACTTCCCACCGGCCGCCGTGACGCCGCCCCCCGCGCTCGGCTTGGCCTCGTTGCCAGTGCTGCACCCGGTTGTGAACAGGAGCACGCCAGCCGAGGCCACGCACAAGAGCAGTCGTGGACTGGCTTTGCCCGAAGTGGTCATGACGCCTCCAGAGTCAGGTCGGCTGTCGTTTGCCGAATGGACGTAACGTACCCCCCGGGTTCGGCTGGAACTGTCACGGTCCAATAACTGGAGTCGACGGTAGAGTTGCGAGTCATGGGTGCGTGACCCACCGCTACCCGGCGCGGTCCGACACGTTCCACGTGCCGGCGGGTTCGACGGCGTCTTCGCCCGGACCGAGTGCCGCTGCCGCGAGTGGCGCTGGCGCACTGATCGACCGGACGGCCGGGGAGGTGATCGGGCTGGCTCCGCCGAAGACATGGCTGCGGTAACGGTTGTTGTCGGGTCGCGCGGGAGCGGGTCAGTTCAGCTGAGCTCGCGGTCGCTGTCACAGGTCATTGCCGCCCACACCGGCGCGAGTGATCCGACATGGGCTTCGGTGGCGAGGCCCCGCACGAGCGTCCCGGGCCCGTCCAGGTCGAGCCGGTGGCTTCCCGCAGCAGGCGGCGGTATGCCGGGTGCTCGTCTCCCGAGGACGCTGACGGTGTCGACGACGCGGCAGTGGCCGAGCGCGCCGGGGCGGGGCTGGGAGGGACCCAGGTCGAGCTCCTCGGCGAGGAGGGGGTGGCCGTCCAGCGTTGCTCGGCTGGTCTGGAGCAGCCTGCCTCCCGGCTCACCGGCCCTGCCGAGGACGAGGGTCTCGCGCAGCACGGCCACCGAGCCGGTCGCGAGCTCGACCCGGACGTCTCGGGTGACGTCGGCGCCGCCCGAGACGACGAAGGTCTGTCCCTGCCAGGTCAGTCGGGCGTGGGGAGCGAGCTTGACCCTGGCCTGCCACCGTGCGGAGCCTCCGCGCATGTCGTAGGCCACGGTGCCGGACGGCTCGACGACGTCGAGGCGCATCCCGGGCCCGACGGTGATGTTGACGGAGATGTCGTCGCCGGCAACGAGAAGGGCCCCCTCGGCGACGAGCGCGACGCGGGCGTAACCGGGTCGCTGCGACAGGATCCGGGCTCCGAGGTGGCCGCGGCCCAGGGGCCCGTCGGAGGTCAGCGCGAGTCGGCCCCGACGCCCGCGCTGGTCGGCGACGGCCTCGATGTCGGTGCGGCTCACCTGGTGCCCACCCGGGGCGGACCCGGGTCGGCATGATGGTGTGCGGCCATCGGGCCGGGGTCCTGCGGGACCAGTTGCCCCGACCGGAACGCGTCGATCTGCTGGCGGACCCATCCAGTCAGGCGGGCGACGGACTCGGGGTTGCTCCTGGACAGGGCGAGCACCGGTCGGCCATCGCGGGCGAGGACACCCTCGCTGACCATCAGGTCGGCGTCGACGCCGACATGCGGGGCCAGGTCGGTCTTGTTCACCACCAGCAGGTCTGCGCGGGTGATCCCAGGGCCCCCCTTGCGGACGACGTCGCCGCCGCCGGCCACGTCGAGGACGAAGACCTGGACGTCGACGAGGGCGGGCGAGAAGGTGGCCGTCAGGTTGTCCCCCCCGGACTCGACGACCACGAGGTCCACCGGGTCGAAGTCGGACTCGAGGTCCTCCACCGCAAAGAGGTTGGCGCTGATGTCATCCCGGATCGCGGTGTGCGGACAGGCGCCGGTCTCCACGGCCCGGATTCGTTCTGCCGCAAGGACTCCCGCAGCACGCAGCATACGTGCGTCCTCGTCGGTGTAGATGTCGTTCGTCACCACGGCCATGGAGAGCTCGTCGCCAAGCTCAGCGCAGATCAGTGCGATGAGTGAGGTCTTGCCGGTGCCGACCGGCCCGCACACCCCTAGGCGCAGAGCTCGTCTGACCGCACTGACGGCCCTGTCAGCGCTGGCGGGGCTCGGTTTGGGAACGGTCGGGACGTCATGCACGGAACAGCCTTCGGGGTGCCATGGCGTGAGCCTGTGCCCACGCCTCGAGCAGGGGAGAGGACGGTGCCGGCAGGGCGTCGGGGTCCCGGAGCCCGGAGCAGCGGGGGACTAAGGCCTCGATGTCGGGGCCGAGGAGCAGTACGGACCGCGCGGCGTCCATCGGGTCGCCTGGCGCGAGCTTGAGGGAGGCGGACAGGACCGACTGGACGTCGTCGTAACTGACCAGGCGCACCAGTTGCTCGGCCGGCAGCCCTGCAGCGGCGGCCATGAGTCCGAGCACCCGGGGGCGGGCCGGGTCCCGCACCGACCGCAGCTCTACGAGTTCGGGCGCGTCTGGCCACAGGTGCAGCGCGAGCCGTCGGTGCGCCCGTCCAAATGCCCGGGCGGCGTCCCGCAGGGCCGCGCTCGGCGTGCGCGCGGCCCATGCCTGCTCCACGTCCGTGGTGCCGCCCCCGGTGAGCCCACGGTGGCGGCAGACGACGGCAGTGGCCGCGTCGACGAGGGTCACGGTTCGCAACCGGGTCCGGCAGTACCCGAGGACATCGTTCGGGGCGAGACCACCGAGCAACGCCGCCTCCAGGCCCCCGGACTGGGTGTGCCCGGACGTCGGCAGCCGCCCGTCGGCCAGGAGCATCAGTAGCAGCTCGGGAGCGCAGGAAGGCACGACAGGCTCAGAACATCGAGTAGAGCTGGGCGAGGGGGAGCCAGTCCGCCGGGGCCGGGACGACGGCCTCGCCGTCGATTTCGATCCGGAACGTCTCCGGGTCGATCTCGATCCGCGGGCAGACGGCGTTGTTGACCATGTCAACCTTCCCGACGCCGCGCGTCGGTTTCACTGCGGCCAGCCGCCGGCGCAGACCGAGCCGGCCCTCGAGGCCGTCGTCGAGGGCCGCCGGGGCGACGAAGCTGACCGAATGGTCGGCGGCGCTGCCCTCGAAGAGCGTCGGTCGCATGAGCACCGGCTGGGGTGTCGGGATGGACGCGTTGGGGTCACCCAGGGCTGCCCAGACGATGGCCCCGCCCTTGATCACGACGTCCGGTCGGACTCCGAAGAATCGGGGGTCCCACAGGACGAGGTCGGCCAGCTTGCCCACCTCGACAGAACCGATCTCGTCGTCGAGCCCGTGAGCGATCGCCGGGTTGATCGTGTACTTCGCGACGTAGCGGCGGGCCCGCTCGTTGTCTGCCGGCAGGCTCTCGCCCAGCGACCCACGTCGGTGCTTCATGACGTGGGCGACCTGCCACGTCCGGGTGATGACCTCGCCTATCCGGCCCATCGCCTGGGAGTCCGAGGAGGTGATCGACATGGCGCCTAGGTCGTGCAGCACGTCCTCGGCGGCGATGGTCGTCTCCCGGATCCGGGACTCGGCGAAGGCGAGGTCCTCCGGCACGCCCGGGTTGAGGTGGTGGCAGACCATGAGCATGTCGAGGTGCTCCGCGACGGTGTTCACGGTGTGCGGCAGCGTCGGGTTCGTCGATCCCGGGATGATATGAGGCTCGCCTGCCACGCGGAGGATGTCCGGGGCGTGCCCGCCCCCGGCGCCCTCGGCGTGGAAGGCGTGGATCGAGCGGCCACCGATCGCCCGCAGCGTCGACTCGAGGTATCCCGCCTCGTTCAGGCTGTCCGAGTGCAGGGCGACCTGAAGGCCCATCTCGCCCGCCGCCCGCAGTGCGGCATCGATGGCGGCAGGTGTCGACCCCCAGTCCTCGTGGACCTTGTAACCCCCGGCGCCCGCCAGAGCCTGCTCGCGAAGAGCCTCAACGCTGACGGTGTTGCCCTTCCCCAGCAGAAAAATGTTGAGGGGAAGCGGATCCAGCCCTCGGTGGACGGACTCGAGGTGCCACCCGCCAGGAGTCACGGTCGTCGCCTTGCTGCCTTCGGACGGGCCCGTGCCACCCCCGCCAACCGTCGTGATGCCGGTCGACAGGGCCTCCACGAGCTGTGACCGGGAGAGCAGGTGCACGTGGCTGTCGATCCCCCCGGCGGTGAGGATGCGCCCCTCACCGCTGACGACGTCGGTCGACGGGCCGATGACGAGCTGCGGGTGGACTCCGTCCGCGATGTCGGGGTTGCCCGATCGGCCCAGGGCGACGATCCGCCCATCCCGGATGCCGACGTCCGCCCGGACGATGCCCCAGTGGTCGAGGACGATGGCGTTGGTGACCACCGAGTCGAGCACCCCCTGCGCCCGGGTCCGGTCCGACTGGAGCATCGACTCCCGGATCGACTTTCCTCCACCGAAGACCGCCTCGTCACCGCCGAAGGTGCGGTCCTGCTCGACCTCGACCCAGAGGTCGGTGTCCCCGAGACGCACCTGGTCGCCGGCCGTGGGCCCGTACAGGGCGGCATACCGCTCGCGGGAGATCTCAGCCATCGAGCATCGCCTCCTCGTCCGACCTGACCTGTATGCCGGGCACCCGGCGGCGGCCGCGCAGCGTCACGGCCGCGACGGTCCGCGAGGCACCGGGTTCGAACCGCTGTGAGGTGCCAGAGGGGATGTCCAGGCGGAAGCCGTGGGCCGCCTCCCGGTTAAGGCGCAGGGAGCCGTTGGCGTCGGGCAGGTGCAGGTGCGACCCGACCTGGATCGGTCGGTCACCGGTGTTGAGGACGACGAGCTCGATCCGCTCGTCCGGGCGCCGGTCGGCGTTGAGCGTCAACGTCCCGGGCGCAGTCCTCACGGCTCCTGGACCCGTCGGGCTCGTACTCGCTGCCATGGGCGCTCCTCGGTCAGGCGATGGGGTGGTGAAGGGTGACGAGCTTGCGGCCGTCCGGGAACGTCGCCTCGACCTGGACCTCGGTGAGCATGTCGATGACGGCAGGCATGACTTGGTCACGGGCGAGCACCGCTCGGCCCGCCTGCATGAGCTCCGAGACGCTGGCGCCCTCGCGTGCCCGCTCGATGACCCAGGTGCTGAGCAAGGCAACACACTCAGGCTGGTTGAGCAGCACGCCACGCTCCAGTCGGTCGCGGGCGACCATGCCAGCGACAGAGAGGAGCAGCTTCTCGGTATCCGACGGCGTCAGATGCATCACGATCCGCCCTTCCCCAAGGGCGCGGCGCCCCCGTTGAGTACAAGCCTATTGAGCCGACGTTGCGATGCATCAGCCGACGTCCGGCAGTCGGACAAGAGAGCACGCTGAAGTCATTGTCGAGGTGGGCCTGAATGGTCGCCGCCGCGGGTGATCCACCTTCGCAGCGATGCTCGAGGCAGCGCGCAATCGCGATTCTTGGCGTGGTCAGCATCGGTGACTTGACCATGCTGAGCCACGGCAGTATGCGCAAGGTCCTTCGACCAGCGCTACCCGCCGTCGATGGTGGACTCGGTCCTGCGGGGGTCCGGTTCGGGTACGACCGCAAGTTCGACGCGGTCGCGTCCGTTTCCTGCTCAATTTCGAAGCCAAGAGGCCTCGACCGCCTGGGTGCCGGACCGGGCGGCGGGCTGATCGACATCAACGGCACCATCACACCAGCCAAACGGATCACCACACACCCTGTCTAGATCGACGCCAGCAAGCCGCGAGGCACTGATCGCTTTGGCCATGCTCAACCTTGGCGGCTACTGCCAACCGCTTGCGAGCCGCACCCGCCGCTGAACGACCCACGGAAAAGGGCATGAAACCGTGGGTGACTGACAGCGGACGATGCCTTCGTCGAATCCGAACTCGAGCGAGCGGCCGTAGTAGTGGCTGACCTAGGTGGTTGGTGTTCTTCGCGTGTCGCCGACCCGGTTGGGGTGAACAGTTTGGGAGACTGACAGCGGTGGGTTTCGTTGTCTGTCTTGGGAGTTCGCGATGACGTTGGGTCTGGCGCCGAAACAG
>JAABUS010003272.1_pt1 | contig 26806 bp, 23 predicted proteins | sample 5560161 | NCBI WGS metagenome assembly JAABUS01 (sample SAMN10711885, study PRJNA513376) | rock metagenome | isolation source: Antarctica rocks | place: Antarctica: Victoria Land, Trio Nunatak nord | collected 2016-01-04
TCTGGTACGAAGGCGGCGGCGCGGCGGCACTCGGTGGCATCGTCTTCAACGTCCGACGCAACACTCCAATGGGCGAACTGGATCTGAACGACATCGCCTCCGTCATCCGGAGCGCGACCGAGGACTTCCCCGCGACGAAGGTGATCGCGATCGAGGACACGCACAACCGGTGCGGCGGGACCGTTCTGTCCCCCGACTACCTTCACCGGCTACGCCAGCTCGCGACTGGCCGCAACGTCGCCATCCACATGGACGGTGCCCGGATCTTCAATGCCGCCGTCGCCTCGGATTCGTCCCTGGCTGACATCGCGGCGAACGTGGACTCGGTCCAGTTCTGCCTGTCCAAGGGCCTCGCCGCGCCCGTCGGCTCGATGGTGGCCGGAACCCGTGAGTTCATCGAGACGGTCCGGCTCCGGCGCAAGCAGGTCGGTGGCGCGATGCGCCAGGCCGGTGTGATCGCCGCGGCCGGACTGATCGCCCTCGACGAGATGCGAGACCGCCTCGCCGAAGACCATCGCCGCGCCCGCCGGCTTGCCATCGGACTGGCAAACATTTCCGGCGTGACGGTCGATCTCGACACGGTTCAGACCAACATCGTCGTCTTCCGCCCTCCAGCCGGAACGGACTTTACCGCCGCCGCCGATGCGTTCCGCGCCGACGGGATCCTCGTCTCCGGCTTCGGGCACCGTGGGCTTCGGATGGTGACGCACTACCAGATCGACGACGGGGCGATCGACCGGGCGCTCTCGGTTGCGGGTCGGATCTTCGCGGGTCAGCCGGCGGCCCAGCCGGTGGCGGCCGAGTGATCCGGCGATGAGCGTTCTGTCCGACCGCCGGGTCCTGCTGGCAGTAAGCGGCGGCATAGCGGCGTACAAGGCGGCCGACCTGACGAGCACCCTCGTCCAGGCGGGCGTCCGGCTCGATGTCCTCCTCACGCAAGGCGCCGAGCAGTTCGTTCGCCCCCTCACCTTCGAGGCGTTGACCCGCCGGCCCGTCCACACCAATCTCTGGGAACCATGGACCGCCGAAGCCGCCGGGCATGTCACCCTGGCCGCCGAAGCCGAGGCGATCATCGTCGCGCCGGCCACGGCGAACGTGATCGCTCGCCTGGCGCTTGGTCTCTCGGACGACCTGCTCGGCGCCGTCAATCTGTCCACGACCGCCCCATTCATCGTCGCGCCGGCGATGGAACATCATATGTTCCACCATCCCGCCACGCAGGGGCACATCGCCACGCTCCGCGACCGAGGCGTCCTCTTCGTGGGACCCGGTCAGGGCCGGCTCGCCTCGGGCGCGATCGGAGATGGGCGTCTCGCACCGAACGAATCGATCGTCGGGGCACTGCGGCTCGTGCTTGGAAGGACCGCGGACGGGTCACTCGCCGGCCGCCACCTCGTCGTCACGGCCGGCGGCACCCAGGAACCGATCGACCCGGTGCGCAGCATCGCCAACCGATCGAGTGGGCGAATGGGGTATGCCCTCGCCCAGGCCGCTCTCGACCGCGGCGCACGAGTGACCCTGATCGCGGCACCGGGCGGCCAGACGCGGCCCTTTGGCGCCGTGATCGTACCGGTCACCACGGCGGCCGAGATGTGGGGGGCCGTCGATGCCGCCGCCGACGACGCGGCAGTCCTCGTCATGGCTGCTGCGGTTGCCGATTTCCGGCCCGCGCGGGTCGCAGGGGGCAAGATCAAGAAACGCTCTCTACCTGCCATCGCGAATATCGCGCTCGAACCGACCACCGACATCCTCGCCACGATCAACCATTCAGGACTGGTCAAGGTCGGGTTCGCCGCCGAGACCGACGACCTGATCACCCATGCGACCGAAAAGCTGCGGGCCAAGAACCTCGATCTGATCGTCGCCAATGACGCGGTCGAGACGATCGGTTCGTCATCATCGTCCGCGACCCTGATTGGCCGGAATGGAAATCCCGAGCCGCTCCCCTCGATGAGCAAGGACCTGCTGGCCGAACTCATCATGGAGCGGATCGAGCACATCCTGGCGGCGCGAGCCAACGGCCAGCCATGATGCGGCCGTTGCCTTCCAAGGACAATGGACAAGGAACGTCCTCCCAGATCGCCCTCGAGGTCGTGGTCAATCTCTACGCCGCGATCGCGGTGCTGGTGGTCGCGCGTAGCGTCCTCCTGATCGGCGCCGTCGACGGCCGAGTGTGGATCGGCCGATTCGTCTACCGGTTCACAGACCCGATCGTGGCCCCGCTTCGCCTGTTGCCGGAGTCCGATCGCGTATTCATCGGCCAGTTCAGCCTCGCCGACCTGACCTTGCTGGCCGTTACCATTCTGATTCCCCTCGGCCTGTCCCTGCGCCGTGGCACCGCTGAATCACCAGGCATGACCCGGTTCTGATTTCAGGTAAAAGCTGGACACGTTCTTGCATGCGCGACGCCGTCGTGACCCGACGGTTCGAAGCGCTCACACAAGTCGCTTCGGTCAGGCTCCACGGTCGGTGAGGAGGCGATCCACGTGCACAAGAATGACCTGATCCGGCACGTTGCTGCGGAATCGCACCTGCCCAATCAAACCGTCGCCCGCGTCATCAATGAGGCGCTGAGGATCATCGCCGAGGAAGTAGGGCAGGGCGGACGTGTGGTGCTGACCGGATTCGGCACGTTCGAGCTTCGGGAGCGCAGCGCACGACGCGGCGTCGACCCGCGGACCGGCGAAGCCATCGTCGTCGCAGCGACGCGGACGCCGGGCTTTACCTCGAGCGCCACGTTCAAGCACCGGGTTCGCATCGGGCCGCCTGACTCCGACTGAACTTCCGGTTCGCCAGTCTTTGCGGCTATCATGCGATCATCCTATGGATCGTCTGCTCGTCGGCGTCCATGTCACCAGGCACCAGGGAGATTCCATGTCTCGCAATATCGTTCGCGCAATCCTCGGCATCCTCCTCGTCGCGGTGGCCCGCAAGGCGACCGACATCCTCGTCGATCGCGTCTTCGGCCCCGATGAGCAGGCGGCCTAATCAGGGTGATGGCACAGTCGGGGCCGGGGGCAAAGGTGTCCGCGGCGTCCATCCAGGTCCTGCCGGTGCCTGAGCAAGTGTCTCCTGTCCGACCGGCGTCACGCTGGATGGAAAGCCGACGCCGGATCACGGTGATCGCCAACCCAGCCACCCGGATGAGCGCTCGAGTACTGGCGACGTCACTGGCCGAGTGGCGTACCGGACTAGAGGACGTTCGGCTCTGCTTCACCGATAGCCAGGGTACCGCCGAATCGCTAGCCCGGCGGGCCGTCGAGAACTCCGATCTGATCATTGCGGCCGGCGGTGACGGGACCGTTGGCGGGATCGCGACGGCGCTCGCGCACACCGGAATTCCGCTAGGAATCATCGCGGCTGGGTCCACGAACATCATCGCCAAGGAACTGAACATCCCCCTGGTTCCCGGTGCGGCCCTGGATCTCATCGCCCAAGACCATTCGATCCTGGAAATGGATCTGGCGCTGATCAACGACCGGGCGATGCTTCACATGGCTGGCGCCGGTTTCGACAGCCGCCTGTTCGCCCTGACCGACCCACGGCTCAAGCGCCGCTTCGGCTGGGGCGCCTATTTCCCGGCGGGGATCCGCGCCTCCCTGGCCCGGCCAGCCTCGCTGCTGGTGAGGACGGATTCCGAGACCTTTCGCGTCGACTCACCGCTGGTCTTGCTCGCCAACGGCGGCTCGATCATCAGCCGACACCTTCGGATAGACTCGAACCCGGTGGTTGACGACGGGTTGCTCGACCTCTACATCATCGGCGCGACTGACCCCCTGCCGACGATGGAAACGATCATGCACGCCATGCTGGGCGGCCTGGGTGACGCTCCCGATGTGATCTACCGTCAAGTCACGTCGGTCCACATCGAGAGCGACAAGCCCCTCGCCTATCAGGTCGATGGCGATGTCATCGGCAACCTGCCAATCGATGTCACCGTCTCGCCCAAGGCCCTGCGCGTCATCGTGCCTAGCCTGCCTTGACTGGAAGCACAGTCCTGCTGGGAAGATGGTTCGAGTCTCCGGTACCTCCGGACGGCGGGGCATGGTGGCGATTAACCCCGGTTCGCCGCGACACCCCCGCCAAGCTGACACCCCAAGCCAGCGCTCCACTTGAGCAAAGGAGTTCGCAGGGAGCTCGCCGGTGTTGCGATTCACGCCGACCGACAAAACGAAGCCGTAGACCTCAACTGGCTCAAGACGGAAACCAGCGTCAGGACGCCCGGCGGGGTCGCTCTTGAAGCCGTCCCAGAAGAAATGACCTGGATCGTCCGACTGGAGCGGATCGAGCGAAGGGATCTCCTGGACCGACGCGTCAGCATCTTCCGCCGACAAAACCGAATCCAGGGGCACTCCCACCGCCAGCTCTGGCGGGTAGAAGAGCAGCGCTCGACCGGCTCACCCTGACGAAACATCGACCGAGAGACTTTGAATGGAGGCGCAACTACCCTCCCCAAGCCGTTATGGCACTCCAGGCGGGAAGCCGGGCACGTCTTCCTCGGTTGGGACCGGAGCATCAACCTATTTTGGAACGGCGAGGGTCGATCAGTAGGCAGAGCCGCCCCGATGGCCCGTCAGATCAGAGCCTGGCCGATCCGGACACCGGGAGTTAGTCAGGCTCCCGGACAAACGGCACGTCGAGGACTGCGACCCGGACCACCGGCGTGCGGCCCGACCAGGTTCTTTGGCGGACGCTGGTGGCGGGACCCTTCTGGGCAAATCGCCTCCGTCGTCCGTTATCGAGGCAGGTGTGGTCGCGGCAGCCCCAACGGTCCCGAACATTGTCTACTTAAATCCACCGGCCTAAAGGCCAGTAAGGCCTGGGCCCCGTGGGCCCGCTCCCTTGTCCACCAGTGGCTCCACGGTCCCATGGCAGTGAGCCTGCCGCTGCGGGACCTGCCGACACACCGGCACCACAATCCTCGACTCGTGTCGAGACCTGACAACCTCGCCGACACGAGCGGACTGTCCCGGTGAAAGGACTGTCCGCTGGCGTCCGCGATTGGCCGGCGCGTAGCCGCACGCGTGACGACCCGCCGTTGCCTAGCGGACGGCCTTGATCTCGACCTGCTGACGACCACCCGGGCTGAAGAAGTACGTCGTTTCGCCTACCCGTCGGCCATTGAGCGCCTTTCCCAGAGGCGACTCATTGGAGATCATGTTCGCCGAAGGCTTAGCCTCGATCGCGCCGACGAGGGTGTATTCCTCAGGCTCACCATCCCCGAAGTCGACCGTGACCCTGGAACCGATCCGGATGATTCCGGTGGAATTGACGGCAGTGGTATCCACCACGGTGACGTTCTGCAGCATGGACTCGAGCTCCGAGATCCGCCGCTCGTTCATCGCCTGGTCCTGCCGGGCCGCGTCATAGGCCGCGTTCTCTCGAAGGTCACCATGGGACCGCGCCTCGGCGACGGCGGCGACCAGCGCTGGTCGCCGAACCTCGATCAGGTCGTGGAGTTCGGCGGTGAGACGGTTGTGACCCTCCTGGGTGACCTGGGTTGGCTTGCGTGATTCCATCTTCCCTGACTCCGATTCTCTCTGTGCAAAGCGATGAGCCAGGATCGAATGACCATGGCCCACCATCTCAGGCAGCTGTGATGCAGGACACATTCCCGCCGCCGCTACCGGACCTTGAACTCGGCCTCGATTTCGACCGGGATTCGATCCGGCAGCCCGCCCATACCGACGGCCGACCGAGTTGGGAAACCGATCTCCGGACCGAAGACCTCCACGAAAAGGTCAGTGCAGCCATTGATGACCTGTGGCTGGCCACCGAACGATGGCGCGGAGAGGACCATTCCCAGGACCTTCATGACCCGGACGACCCGGTCGAGGTCGCCGAGCGCATCCTTCACCGTGGCCAGGATCTGGAGGCCGCACTCGCGGGCGGCGACGACCGCTTGCTCGACCGAGACATCGATGTCGACCTGACCGACCGGACCGCCGCTGACGGGGCCCGTCCCCGAGATCAGCAGTCGTCCGGTCTCCTCATCATGGACGAAGCGGGTATAGGTGGCAACCGGGCGAACCGGCTCCGGCAGGATGATTCCCAGTTCGCCCAGGCGCTCGTCGATTCGGCCCATCCGTGTCTGTACCTCCATCTGATCTGGCACTGGTTCGGATCGCCCGTTGCGCCCTGATCGAGCGTCCCGCGGCCATCACGACAGTCTACGCCCTTTGTCACCGCTGGCGGTATCTGGCGTCATCCAGGCAGCGCGCGGGCAATTGGACGGCATCGATTCCCGTCCTCAACGGATTCGCATCTATCGCCCACCGGACGTGACGAACGGGCTAGACAAGACCGCACGTACACTTTCGGCGGCCGAAGGCGCCGGATTGGACCTTCTCCGATCGCAGGAACGGCGGACTCGGTTGTGGAACCTGATCCGGGAGAGGCGGACGAGAGGGCCGCTGAGCAAAACCGCGCGTAATCTTGGGCGTCGCACGGGAAGACCCCACCGAGGCCGGCCACCCGACGTCTCCGGTTTGCCAAGTCCGTTTCGTTTTCCTCGCCCGCGGTCGACGGGGTCCGCTATGCTAAGAGACCAGACACCATCCTGATCACGGTGATCAGCGAGAGTCGGTTCCGGCGTAACCCTGGACAGGTCGACTGCTTGAAACTCGTCCTCGCCATCATCCATGACTACGATGTCGATGCGGTTCTGCGGTCCCTGCTTGGCCACGGATTCAGTGTCACTCGGATCGCGTCCGCGGGCGGCTTCCTGCGCACAGGCAACGTGACCGTCCTGATCGGGGCCGAGGACGAGCGGGTAAGTCTCTGTATCGACCTCCTGGCCCGGGCAGGATCCCGTCGCGAGATTTCGGCGCCGAGCGACCCCGGGTTCAATTACGATGACCTGACCACCAACGGCGTCGCCAATGTCGCCCTCGGCGGCGTCAGCGTCTTCGTCCTGCCTGTCGAACGGTTCGAACGGATCTATGCGCCGGGCGCCGTGGTCCCGGGACGCCAATGAGCGCCTCGAGGCCTGGCCCATTCGGCGAGACGCTCCGGAAGTACAGCATCGCCGTCGCGTTCGTCCTGGGTCAGATCGCGCCGCTGACAGCGTCTCCTCCCCGACAGCCACCGGCGATCGTCCGAACCCGCTCCAGTGACCGCGATGCGATGGGATTCGATCCCCGAGAGCGGCTCTCCAGTGGCGTCGTGCTGACGACGCCGCTGGCATCGGCCACGGGTTCATCCCCCGACCAGGATTGCCAGGGGCCTGCCTGGCTACGGGACAACTAGTCTCAGCGTTGGGGTCGATCGCTATCAGGCGATCGGCCGGTCTTCCCCCCAGAACTTGTCGGATTGCGCCAGCATCGGATCCAGAACCTGCTGGACAGCCATGATATGACTACATACTCCACCAAGGGTCTGGGCCGAGGCCGTGTGGCAGGTGCACGTCCATTCGCCGTCCGTCAACGTGACGATGTAGTCGTCGTGGCTGCCGTGGAACGTGGCCGAGAACTGCCGCAGATCGATCCGCTCCGGCTCTGTGGCGTAACGATGGGCCTTCTCGATCTTGCTGATGAGACTCGAGTGCATGGCTCGCTGCTCCCTGTCGATCGACTCGCTGATTGTCCGGGCGTCGACGGTGGACGTCATGACGGGTGCACACCGACGGGAAAAACCGCACGCGCCGGACGATGCTCGTCCGGCGCGTCTACTAGAACTGTTCCTGCCCCGGCTGGTGGTCCCGACACTCCATCGTCCTGCTCCCCCTCGACCAGATGGGCTGACCTCGCGCTTGCCGGCGGCTTCTGCGACGAGTCTACCAGCGCCCGCCACCACGGACAACGGCGCGTATCGGCTCGTCCCGGAACGACCGGCCCATACCGGGCGTTGGCGCTAGGGACCGATCCGCTATACTGGCCGCACTTGCGAACGGTCCCACCGCGGCGAGCCTCGATCGGGCTCGCGCGTCTTCGTCCGGCTGGCGATGGCGCTGCTTCGGCGTAGCGTCATCGCCCGTTTCGAGGAAACACCGGAACCCATTCGCGCGTGCCTTCGCTCCAATAGACATCGAGGATGGCCGGTGGCCCAGCGGACTCCCCCCAGACAAGCGTCTTCCCAAGCTCGCCAGGGGCGTCGCCTCAATCGGGCCGAGCAACAAGCCATGGAGATCCGGCGCGCCAGCACCGTGGCTGGCGTCCCGACGGTCGGGAAGGTCGACTCCGGTGCGACGCCCGTCATGGCCGTTTCCCTCACGGCGGCGCGATCTCGCGTGCCCGAGAAGGTCGAGCCCGGGTCGACGCCCGTCATAGCCGGTGCGGTCCCGGCGGCGCGATCCCGCCGTCGCCGTGACAACCGGCCAGTGGTGCGCGCCGTGACGTTGACACGCGAGCAGGAATACGGCTTCATCCGAACGGACCTTCGCCGCCTGGTGCTCCTTAGCGCGGTACTGGTCGTTACGATGATCGTCGTGCTGTTCGTCGTCGAGTCACTCGTCTAACAACGACCGGGGCTGGACCAGTCCGAAATGAGAGAACGGCCGGCGCGAAGGACATCGCGCCGGCCGTTCTCTGCTCTCTGACAGGTGGAATGGACTAGTTGTTCAACTCATCGTCGTCCACGTCATAGCTTGTGATGGCGATGGGCGGCTCATCCGAATCGGACGGCTCGACCTCATCGTTGACGTCGACCGTAGCGTCGTCCTCGTCGTCCGCTTCGTCGTCCTCGTCCGCGTAGAGGAGGTCGTCGTCACGCCGCAAGAGGTTGCCCTCCCGGTCGGCGGGCCGAACCGCCTTGAGCTTGCCCGGGAACGAGGGGCGAGTCCCGAGCTGTGGCGCGCGGAAGGCCTCGCGGAGGATGATCCTGAGGCTCTGGGCGCTTAGCCCGAGCGAGTAGATCTCGTAGCGGTTTCCTTCGCCGATCATCTGTGTGATCCGCTGAGCAATGCCGACCTCGATCTCGCCCAGGCGTTGACCGGTCCGGTCGGAAACATAGAGCCGGGGACCGTCGACCTCAAGCGTCAGTTGCTCGCCCGGATCGACCTCCGCCAGCCGGATCAACTGGGCCGGATTGACGAGCTCCCCATGCCAGGTCTTGCCGACCTCTTCGATGAAGACCGTCGTGCGGGGCAACGGCTGGGCCTCGCTGGACGTCCGGGCGGAGGTATGACCGTCCGGCTGCTGAAGGAGCAGGTCCAGGCGCCCGAGGTTCCGCCGGGCGATCAGGTTGGCCGGGTCGATCTTCAGGGCCGACTCGTAGGCATCGAGTGCATCCTGATAGCGATCGAGTTCCAGGAGTGCGCGTCCACGCCGGTTGTGAGCCTCGGCGTCTCGCGGAAACCGGTTGATCAGATCGTCATTGATGCGGATCGCGTCCGGCCAGCGGCCACCCATCGCCGCGTTGCGGGCGTCGTCGATCAACTGACGCTTGGTTCGATCCGTCCGGTCAGTGGTATCGGTCATGGTTGGCAATGCCCTTCGTTCATCTACTCGTGTCTACATCGTCGCCGTTTCACGGTCGTCCCGGCAGGATATGGGTCGTCCGAGCTACCGGCGGAGCTATCGGGGCGCGCCAGTCGCCTCCCCGATCACGAACCATGGCGTAGCCGACGTGACCCTCACGTCAACCATCTGACCGAGCAGGTCGATCCCCTCGGCAACGTCGACGTGGACCAGCGTGTTCCCCCGGCTACGACCAGACCAGCGCCCCTTGTTCTTGCCATCGATCAGGACCTCGGTTGTGGTACCAAGTCGCTGCGCATTGATCTCGGTCCCGATCCGCTCCTGTAACTTCTCCAGGACCTGGTGACGCCGGTGCTTCTCCTCGTGGGGGATGTCATCCTCCCATCGCGCGGAGAGGGTTCCGGGCCGCGGCGAGTACATGGCGAGGTGGACCTTCTCGCAGCGGGCCTCCTCCAGCATGGTGTAGGTCTGAAGGAACTGCTCCTCGGTTTCCCCTGGGAAGCCAACGATGATGTCAGTCGCGACGGTCAGGTCGGGCATCCGGGCACGGGCGTAGCCGAGCCGCTCGAGCCAGTGGTCCCGCGTGTACCGGCGCCGCATTCGGTGCAGCACATCGTTGTCACCGGCCTGGACTGGCAGGTTGAGGTGCTCGCAGAGAGACGGCAGTTCGGCCATCGTATCGAAGAGCTCATCGGTCATGTACATCGGATGGGACGTCAGATAGCGTAACCGGTCGAGCCCGGGAATGGCGTCGATCGCTCGGAGCAATTCCGCCAAGGACTGCTTGCGGGGAAGGTCGTGCCCCCAGGCGTTGACGGTCTGACCAAGGAGCGTCACCTCGCGGACCCCGTCATCGACCAGCCGCTCGACTTCCCGGACGATCGCCTCCAGTGGGCGGGACGTCTCGCGGCCCCGCCGGTAGGGCACGATGCAGTAGGAGCAGAGGAAGTTACAGCCGTAGATGATCGGGACGTACGCGGTAACGCCCTTGCGGTAGCCCTCGGTCGTCTCCAGTCCGTCAGCGGCCGGTGCGTAGTAGTGCGGCAACGCGGCGAGATCGTCCTCCAGCCGGGCGAGTTCCGGTACCACCAGGCCGAGCCGGTCGAAGTCGGACGGGTCGAAGAACAGGTCGACGTGCGGAAATCGCTTCCGTAGCTGCTCCTGCTGGTTGGTCACCATGCAGCCGGTCAGGACGATCCGGGTCTCGGGCCGGTTCCGCTTCAGCCGGGCCAGACTGCCGAGCTTGCCCGCGACTCTGTCTTCGGCAGCCTGCCGGACGACACAGGAGTTGAGCACGACGATGTCGGCTTCGTCCTCACTCGGGGTCTGCCGGTAGCCCGCCTCCTGGAGGAGGGAGGCAACCTTGGCGCTATCAGCCTCATTCATCTGGCAGCCGATCGTCCAGATGTGAAACTGCTTGCCGTTGGCGGGCAGCGGCGCGGGGCTGTGGATGGCAGCGATAGCCATCTCGGCGTGGGGCGCCCCGGACGGATTCAACGCCAGACCCACCGTTGGCCGGACCTCGTCTACGGCCCGAAGCGGGATGATCGATCGGGACGTCACGGTGAGCTCCTCGACGACGAAAACGGCCATGGTCCTCCACGTAGATCAACCGCCAAGTATAGCGGACCGACCTTCCAAATCCCACCTATGTCAATACGATGCCAGCTGACAGGGTCGCCGAACGCCGGTCCCGACGCTGACGTCTGACTCGAGCGTTCCGTCATCTCCCTCGACGCTTCCGAGGGCGAATGGCTTCGGGTCGCGCCGGGCCAGCCCAATCGCATGGAGCCACGGAGACGCAATCGTTCGACTTGAGAATCGGGCTTGATCAGCCAGACTTGTTTGACGCTTCGTCAACATTTGAGTACCGGTATGGTAGCGGTTTTCCCGGTGTCCATCCCCTTCGGCCCGGGTGAAATGGGGCTGCCATACGGGTCGGCCGGAGTGCGAAACAAGGATCGGGACACCAGCACTCTCCTCCGACGGCGAAGGACCCCGTTGAAGATTCTAGCGCATCAGGAAGCCGCAAACGGCGCTTCGATCGAAAGGCACCGCCTCCCGCCGCCACCGCCCTCGGGCCGGCGGTGACCGATAGACAAGCTCCCCCCACGCTGATACACTCGCAGCCTGTTCCGACCCGTACGTGCGGCCTCCGTCTTCCCCGCCCAGGCCGATCGCCCGCCGCGATGGGCTGGTACGGTGTCGCGATTTTCGCCCGACCAACATTGGCCCGTTCGCTCTCAAGCGAGGACTGCGCAGACCTTGGCTACCCATAGGTGTGGCACCTGTTTCTTCTTTCAGGAAGCTGGATTCGCCGGGAACGGCTGGTGCCTCCATGCCGACCGGGCGAAGTCCGCTGAAGTTCGGGCGCTGGTTCGGCGCAATGAACTCGCCTGTCGGAATGACTGGGGCCAGAGTCTCTGGACAGATCCCAAGGCAGCCGTCGAAACGGGAGCGTCCCGTAACCTGATCTCGGCTCAGGCCGAGCGCCCCGCGACAGAAGGCGAGATCGGATTCATGGTCAAGAACCGTGACGGGCAGGTCGACCAACGCAGGGATCTCGATACGGACGACGAAGGCGCGAACGAGACCGGAGAAGACGTCCTCCTTGGCCAGTTCTCCGTCATGCCGACTGGCCACACCGGCACTCGTCGACTGGTCGATCAGGTTCCCGCCGATATCGCACCGCGAGGACACGCCCGACCGGAACCCGATGCCTCAGCCGATCGATGGCCGGAGACGTCCGAGCGCGCCGTGAATCAGGCTCATGCGAATGAGCCTGAAACGCCCGACCCCTCGATCGACACCCGGGAGGCAATACGCCGCGCCCGGGATCAGTTCCGCCAGCGGAGTGTCGGGCCAAGGACTGATGGGCCGTCGGAGCGAGTTAGCCGACCGACCGTGGCGGGACCCCCCGACCGGCTTCGACCCTCCGATTATGTCGAGACACCGGCATCCTCCGTACTGGAGGACGAGACCAGGCGCCCGGACGGTCGGCCGACGATCGAGCGCCCGACTGCTCCCGCCGAGCGGCCAGAGGCGCAGCCGGGGGGAGGCGGTTCGTGGTCAGCCAGCGACGACCTGTCGGCTGAGCAGCAGGGTTCCTTCAGGATCCGCACCTCACGTCCCGCGCCGATCCCCGGGCCAGTCCCGGCGCGGGAACTCCGTCCTGATGCGTTTCAGCGAGAGGTGCGTCCCGGAGACGACCCAGAACGACACCAACGTCCTTTGACGACCTTGGGAGCGGAGCGCGGGGATCACACCTTTGCCCCCAGGGCCTCTCGACACCTGCCAGAAGTACCATCCGAGGCGGAATCCGCGGCTGCACCGCCTTCGCGACGGCGTGCCCTCCCCGATCTGTCGGACGACTTCTTCACCCGCGGTGTCCTCACATCGGACCATGATTCCGGACGGGAGACAGCACCCGAGCCTGGCCGGATCCACGAGAACGCTCCGTCGCCTGGGCGGCCCGAGGGCGGTGAACGTTCCCGAACCGTCGAGCGGCCGGTGATGGCCGAGCCCCACCGGTTCCATCCGTCGATGGCCTCTGAGGGCGAAGCAGCCAGCGTTCCGGTCATCCGAACCCGGCCCGCTATTCCACGACCGACTGGCGACCGCGTCCAGCCCACGTCGGCGGTCGTCCGGACCGTGCCGACGGTCGCTGAAGTAAGCCAGGCGTACCGCACCGCCACCGACCCGCGTCCGACGCCTCCCGCGGGCCCAGCGATTGGCCAGCCGAGAAGCCGTCCTCGACAGGCGCCCGCCGGCCCCGCTGGCCGAGAGGGCAACCATGATCGCCCGACTCCAGTTGGCGACCAGACCATTCCCGAACCGCAACCAAGCGTGCTGGAGCCTCCGACCCTCTTGCGACCGCAGGAAGACGACTTCGGCGAGTACGGTGGTTGGTTCGACCTCCAGTCGGTCGAGCCCCGCCTCTCGCCGAACCTGCAACGTGCCTGTGAAACCTGTCGCGACTTCCGGCCGTCCGAAAACGGCGAGCGCGGCTGGTGCACCAACCGGGACGCCTTTACCCTTCGCACCGTCGTCAACGCCTCCGACCTGCCCTGCATATCGAGCTTCGGCTGCTGGTGGGTCCCCTTCGACGACATCTGGCTTTCTGAGGCGGCGATCCGGAACCACCGCAATCCAACCCCTCTGCTGGATCAGCTCGCTCCCGCGGACGAATCGACCGTCTCCGGTCGGCAGCGCCGTCGATCGTAACCATTACCAGACTCATGGTCGCGGTTCCTGGCCGTCAAGTATGACAGCCAGGCATGAACGGAGAATTCCCGGAGGGCAAACAATGTCCGCTGCCAGTCGTCCTGCGAAACCCGGATGTGCGGGACGATCTCAAGGATCTGTGCAGACGGGCATCCAGACTGGTAGCATAGAGCCGCACTGAGAACCGTTTGGTGGGCCGCCGGGGAGCGGTCACTGACAGCTGTGTCACATGACGACGTCATCATCCTGGCTGGTGATGACAGTGAGACATGATGATTGCTGTCTTTAGGGGTTGGATCAGGCCACCACTGCCTGAAGGGGGAGCCAACCAGGCTTATGGCTGTATTCGGCGAGACGTTGCGTCAGGCGCGGGCCTACAAGGGGGTTACCCTCAAGGAAGCCGAGCAGGCGACACGTATCAATCGGCATCACCTGGCGGCGCTCGAGGACGAGAACTTCGCCGCTCTCCCGCCGCTGATCTATCAGCGCGGCATCGTACGCAATTACGCGGCCTTCCTTGACCTGGACCCGAACAAGGTCCTGACGATGTTCGAGGACGCGCACGGAAGCGCGAGTGCCACCAGTACGATCCCCATGGCGGTCAAGCCGCTCGAGATGCCGAACCACTTCACGCCGAACTTCGCCATCATCGCCTTCCTCGTGGTCCTCAGCGCGATCGTCTTCGCCTGGGTCTACAGCGTCTACCGCGGACCCTCCGAGGTCCTGCCGACCCCGACCATGCAGACGACGGTCACCCCGATCGCGACCGTCGACAGCGCCGCGCCGGTGTCCGCCACGTCCACTCCCACTCCATCCGGAAGTGACAACGCCGCCGCGCTGGCCGGTTCCCCGGACGCCAGCCAGCTCGCCGCGACTACCGCGGCCGAGGAGTCCAGCCGGCCAATGAGCGAAGCCAATGCCCGCCGGACTCAGGTGGCGCGGGACGGCAACGTTGCGACTGTCACTGACTCGGCCACTAAACAGCCCACGGCTGAAGCGACCGAGGCAGTAACCAACGTCGCCGGCAGCACAGCGCGTCCGACCGCGACGGCGACAGCGGAGCCGGAGAATACGCCGACGCCAGACCTTGCCGCCACTGATGAGGCCGTGGCGGCCGAGCAGCAGCAAGCCGACGAGGCGGCGGCCGCGGCCCAGGCGGCCGACGAGACTCAGCAGGCGGTCAGTGCCTCGATGGTCACGGTCAGTTTCTCCCCCACGGCTGACATCTCCCTCACGGTCACTGGCGATGGCGTCGTGATCTTCGACGGTTTTGTCGCCGCCGGGGAGACGGTGGGCCCGTTCGACGCGACCCACTTCGATGTCTACACATCAGACGCCGCCAGCACCTACGTCACCAATCTGGACAGCGGCCAGACGTTCCTCATGTCCTCCAACTCCTTTACCCTCGACTAGGGCGGGTTGCAAGGAAACGGCCTGGTGGCGAAGGAGACCCCAGCCCTTCCCCGGCTCACCGAATCGCTCAGCCGCTGAAGCGGCTTCGGCTCATCGGTGCCCAGGGAAGGGAGCCGAGGCAGGCCTAGGGCCGGCCAGTTCCGGTGAAACCTGCTTTAGCGATCAGCAAGGATGGCAGTGCGAGAAGGGGCGGGCATCGTGACGATGCCCGCCCCTTCGGTCTCCGCAAAAGCGTTGCCTACCCGACGACGAGCTGTGCGATGGCAGATCCGACCTCGCCGGTACGAGCCGTCGACCCCGTGGTGACGACATCGGCCGTGAGGCGTCCAGACGCCACCACCGCTGCGACAGCCGCTTCGACCGCCACTGCCTCGTCCTCGAGTCCCAGAGATGTCCGAAGCAGCATCGCCAGCGACAGGATCATGCCGATCGGGTTGGCCTTGCCCTGTCCCGCGATGTCCGGCGCGCTACCATGAATCGGTTCGTAGACACCAAATCGGCCGCCGTGGCGGTTGCGTGTGGCGCCAAGCGAGGCCGACGGAAGCAGGCCGATCGAACCGGCGATCATCGAGGCCTCGTCGGTGAGGATGTCGCCGAACATGTTCTCGGTCACGATCACGTCGTAGCGCGACGGGCTCCGTATCAGGTGCATCGCCATCGCATCGACCAGCACGTTCTCCATCGCGACGCCGGGCGACGCGGCCGCGACCTCGGCTGCGACTGACCGCCACAGCCGCGACGACTCCAGCACGTTCGCCTTGTCGACGCTCGCGACATGGCCGGACCGGCCGGCCGCCAGCTCGAAGGCCAGCTCGACGATTCGCCGGATCTCGTGCTCGCGGTAGACCAACGTGTCGACCGCGGCCCGGCCGCGCCACTCACGCCACTGCCGGGACGGTCGGCCGAAGTAGATCCCTCCAGTCAACTCCCGCACGATCAGGATGTCGACACCCGTCACGATCTCCGGCTTGAGCGGGGACGAGTCCGTGAGTTCCGGGAAGACCGTCACCGGACGAAGGTTCGCAAACAGTCCCAGCGCCTTTCGCAGACCGAGGAGGCCCTGCTCCGGCCGGACTCTGGCCCCCGGATCGTTCCACTTCGGGCCGCCGACCGCACCGAGCAGGACCGCGTCGCAAGCGCGGCAGCGCTCGATGTCCTCCGGACGAAGGGCCGTTCCGTAGGCGTCGATCGCGACCCCGCCGATCAGGACGTCCTCGAAGGCGAAGCCGTGCCCGAAGCGGGCGGCGATCGCTCCGAGAACCTTGAGTGCCTCACCGACGACCTCAGGCCCGACCCCGTCTCCGGCCAGCACCGCGATCCGATACTCAGTCACGCCCTGTTCCTCCCATCTGCTATCTACTACCCGCTGTCTGGCACATCCTACCGAGACTGGACCAGGGAGGCGCGTATCGCCCGTAGGGGCGACGCTCGCGCTGCGCTGGCGAGTCCGGCCGCCGCAGCGGCCATTGCCCCGCAGGGCGATAACGGTGTTCGCGATCGAGGCGTTCACATCGAACCGTCACGCTGGTCACGCATGGCGCCTCGTGGCACGCGGAAGGCCAGCGAAGCGCGAGTCATGTCGCTACGACGAAACGCGGTCGCCCGTGATCGGCAATGCCAACCACGGGCGACAATCCCTCTGGATGGGCAAGAGCCCCGATCATGAACTGACCGCCATCGCCGGTTCCGGGTGGTCGACGGACGGCAACCACGACGGCCGGTGAGCCTCATAGTCCGTGATCGCGTCCTCGTTCCGCAGGGTCAGTCCTATGTCGTCAAGCCCCTCCATCAGGCGGTAGCGAGTGAAGTCGTCCAGCGGGAACGACGAACTCAGCCGCAACGATGGGACCGATACCGTTCGCGATTCGATGTCGACGATCACCTGCGTCGCGGGGTTTACCTCGATCGCACTCATGATCTCCTCGGCGAACCCCTGCTCGACGACGACCGGGATCAATCCCGACTTGGTCGCGTTGTTCCGGAAGATGTCACCGAACCGGGACGAGATGACCGCCTTGAAACCGTAGTCCATCAGCGCCCAGACGGCGTGCTCGCGTGACGAGCCGACGCCGAAGTTCGGCCCGGCGACGATCACCGAGGCTGACCGATACTCCGGCCGGTTCAGCACGAAGTCCGGATCGTTCTCCCGCCAGGACGAGAACAGACCGGCGCCGAAGCCAGTCCGTTCCACGCGCTTTAGCCAGACGGCCGGGATGATCTGATCCGTATCGACGTCCGAGCGGTCGAGCGGGACCGCCGTCCCCGTGATGGTCCGAATCGGCTCCACGATGGCCCTTCCATTCTCTCAGCGATGTGGCGGATCGATCCCGGCGTCGTTGGGTCAGCTCTGCACGTCGTCAGGGGTCGCGAAGTGGCCAGCCAGCGCGGTCGCGGCGGCGATGGCCGGGGAGACGAGGTGCGTCCGGCCACCCTTGCCCTGACGCCCCTCGAAGTTCCGGTTGCTGGTGCTGGCGCAGCGCTCGCCCGGCGCGAGCTGGTCCGGGTTCATCCCAAGGCACATCGAGCAGCCAGCCGCCCGCCACTCGAACCCGGCGTCGAGGAAGATCCGGTCCAGCCCCTCGGCCTCGGCCTGAGCACGGACGCGCATCGAGCCCGGCACGACCATCGCGCGCATCCCCGCCTTGATCGTCCGGCCATCGAGGACCTTTGCCGCCACGCGCAAATCCTCAATCCGGCCGTTGGTGCAGGATCCGAGAAAGACCGTATCGACCGGGATGTCGCGCATGGCGGTCCCGGCCCGGAGGTCCATGTAGGCCAGGGCCCGCTCGATTGCGTCACGCTCCTGCGGCTCGCTGACGTCGCGCGGGTCCGGGATGCGGCCGTCGATCGTCGTGACCTGACCGGGGTTGGTCCCCCAGCTCACGTGCGGCAAGATCTCCGCCGCGTCCAGAATCACATCTCGGTCGAACGTCGCGCCGTCGTCGGTCGGCAGCAGGCGCCAGTCGTCCAGAGCGGCTTCCCAGTCGGTTCCCTTTGGTGCGTGGGAGCGGCCCTCGACATAGGCGAACGTCGTCTCGTCCGGCGCGATCATGCCGGCCCGGGCCCCGGCCTCGATCGACATGTTGCAGATCGTCATCCGACCCTCCATCGAGAGGGCGCGGATTGCCGAGCCCCGGTACTCGACGGTGTAGCCGATGCCGCCGCCAGTTCCGATCTGGCCGATGATAGCCAGGATGATGTCCTTGGCCGATGTGCCGGCAGGCAGCTCGCCGTCGATGGTGATCGCCATCGTCCTCGGGCGGTTCTGCGGGACCGTCTGCGTGGCGAGGACGTGCTCGACCTCGCTGGTCCCAATGCCAAAGGCAAGCGCCCCAAACGCACCGTGCGTGCTGGTGTGGCTGTCGCCGCAGACGATCGTCATGCCCGGCTGCGTCAGCCCCTGCTCCGGCCCGATGATGTGGACGATGCCCTGACCGGGGTCGCCCATCGGGTAGAGCCGGATGCCGAACTCGCGGGCGTTACGCGTCAGCGCCGAGACCTGCGTCGCCGAGACTTGATCGGCGATTGGCAGATGAATCCCCTTCGTCGGCACGTTGTGATCGGCCGTCGCGACGGTAAGGTCCGGGCGGCGGACTCGACGCCCGGCCAGGCGCAGGCCATTGAACGCCTGCGGCGAGGTAACCTCGTGGACGAGGTGAAGGTCGATATAGAGCAGGTCCGGCTCGCCGGGCGCCGTGTGGACCAGGTGCCGTTCCCAGAGCTTGTCGCTCAGTGTCTTGGGCGCTACCACGCGCTGTGCCTCCTGCCGATTGGATTACATGGAACCATTATGGAGAAAACGGAGATTTGGCGAACGGCGCGTTAACGAGATGACCCCTCCCCCGACCCCTCCCCGACCTCGCTCGTCTGCGGACTCGCGGTCGGAGAGGGGAGCCAATCCCAAGAAACGCGATGTCCGGGAGCGTTGGCTGCGCCGCTGACCGAGCTCATCTCCCCTCTCCGGGCGGTGAAGACCGAAGGGATGAGCCGGGTGCCCCCTGGGCGTGGGAGGGGCCGGGGGAGGGGTCAAACTCACGCCTCGACGGTGGCGACCGCCTCGCTAGCGATCACCGCCTTGCTGACGGCCGCCAGGTAGGCCCGGGCGCTGGCCTCGACAATGTCGGTCGCCAGCCCATCGCCGATGTAGAGGGTGCCGCCGTGGCGAACGCGAACGCGGACCCGGCCCTGCGCGTCCTCACCCTCGGTGACCGCGTCGATGTTGAACGTCTCGAGTTCGGGACTGAGACCGGTTGCGGCGTCGATGGCGGCAAAGAAGGCATCGACCGGACCATTGCCCTCGCCGTCGCCGGTGACCTCGTCGCCGTGCCGCGACAGGACGACGCTGGCCGTCGCCGGACCGCTGTTACCGAGAGAAGCATTCCAGCGCGCGAGACGAAATCCCTCGCCGGCTGGGACCGAAGTCTCTTCCAACTGATCGCTGACGAGGGCGATCAAGTCGGCGGCGGTGATCGTCTTCTTCCGATCGGCGAGCACCGAGAAGCGGTGATATGCCTCGTCGATGCCGTCCTCGTCCAGCCGCAAGCCGATGTCGTTCAGGGCGTTGCGGAAGCCGGCTCGGCCCGAGTGCTTGCCGAGGACCAGCTTGGTGCCCTGCCAGCCAACGGAGGCCGGGTCCATGATCTCGTAGGTGGTGCGCTCCTTGAGGACGCCGTCCTGATGAATGCCGGCCTCGTGGGCAAAGGCGTTGGCACCGACGATCGCCTTGTTGGCGGCGACCGCGATCCCGGTCAGCGAGGCGACGATCCGGCTGGCCGGCGTCAGGCGCTCGGTCTGCACACCGGTCCAGGTATCGCCGAACTGATTGCCCCGTGTCCGGAGCGCCATGACGACCTCCTCCAGCGAGGTGTTGCCGGCCCGCTCGCCGATGCCGTTGACGGTCACCTCGACCTGCCGCGCTCCGGCCGAGATCGCGGCCAGTGTGTTGGCGGTCGCCATGCCGAGGTCGTCGTGGCAGTGGGTCGAAATGACCACGCCCTCGATCCCCTCGACACGTTCCCGCAGGTACGCAATCAGTCGGATGTACTCGTCGGGCATCGTGTAACCAACGGTGTCCGGGATGTTGAGCGTCGTCGCGCCGGACCGGATCGCCTGCCCGAAGACCTGAACCAAGTAGTCCCAGTCGCTGCGCGTCGCGTCCTCGCAGGAGAACTCGACGTCGGAGGTGAAGCTCTTGGCGAGGGCGACGCTGCTCGCGACGCGTTCCAGGACCTGCTCGCGCGTCATTCGCAGCTTGTGCTGAAGGTGGACGTCGGAGGTCGCGATGAAGGTGTGGATCCGGCCCTGCTCGGCCCCGCGGATGGCCTGCGCGGCCCGCTCGATGTCACCCGGGTGAGCCCGGGCCAGGCCAGCGATGGTGACACCCTTCGAGCGGGCCGCGATGGACCGGACGGCTTCGAAGTCCCCGGGCGACGCGGCCGGGAAGCCGGCCTCGATGACGTCGACGCCGAGCGAGACGAGGACGTCGGCCACCTCGAGCTTCTCGTCGGCATTGAGCGTCGCCCCCGGCGACTGCTCGCCGTCGCGGAGCGTCGTGTCGAAGATCAGGACGCGCTTGGCGTCGTCCCGGTCAATCGTCGGCGGCTGGTTCGCTACGTCGTCCTCGGCCATTTCGGGTCTCCTCACGTTTGCGACGATTTTCGACGGCGGCGTGATCTTCCGTAGGGGCGGGACTTGCCCCGTCCGGGCCCGTGAGGGCCGCACCGCCAGGCGGCATCTGGTTGGCCGCCGCGTTGGCCGGTCTCAAACCAGACGATAGTGGGAACGAACTATCGCCTGGTGGCGATGGCCGCTGCGGCGGCCCGGACGGGGCAAGCCCCGCCCCTACAAGCGATGCGTCGTCCGCTTCACCAATTCGTCTCGACCGCCCCTATTCACCGACGGCGGCAGTCTCCTGCTGCGCCACCGATGGACGGCTAACCTTCTTGCCGTGCTGGAGGAACGGCATCATGTCGCGGAGCTCCTTGCCGACCTTCTCGATCGGGTGGTCGTTGCCCTCGGCCCGGAGCCGGTCGAAGTTCGGCCGGGCGTTCTCGTTCTCGGCGATCCAGTTGCGGGCGAACGAGCCGTCCTGGATCTCGGCCAGCAGCTCGCGCATCGCCTGCTTGCTGGTCTCGTTGATCACGCGCGGTCCGGCGAGGTAATCGCCCCACTCGGCGGTGTCGCTGATCGAATAGCGCATGTACTCGATCCCGCCTTGATACATCAGGTCGACGATGAGCTTGAGCTCGTGGAGCACCTCGAAGTAGGCGCTCTCGGGCTGGTAGCCCGCCTCGGTCAGGACCTCGTAGCCGGCCATCACTAGTGCGGTCGCGCCGCCGCAGAGGACGGCCTGCTCACCGAAGAGGTCGGTCTCCGTCTCCTCCTTGAAGGTCGTCTCCAGGACGCCGGCCTTGAGCGAGCCAAGCGCGTAGGCGTAGGCCAGCGCGTTCTCGTGCGCCTTGCCACTCGCGTCCTGCGCGACGGCGATCAGGGCGGGCACGCCGACACCCTCCTGGAACAGCTCGCGGACACGGTGGCCAGGGCTCTTCGGGGCGATCATCGAGACGTCGATGTTGGCCGGCGGGACGATCGCGCCGAAGTGGATCGCGAAGCCGTGGGCGAACATGATCGTCTTGCCGTCGGCGAGGTTCGGCGCGATCTGGGTCTCGAAGATGTTCTTCTGGAGGTGGTCGGGCACGAGGATCATGATCGTGTCGGCCGCCTTCGTGGCGTCGGCGACGTCCATGACGGTGAGCCCTTCCGCCTCGGCTTTGGCCCGGCTCCGGCTGCCCTCATGGAGGCCGACGATGACCTTGACGCCGCTGTCCCGAAGATTCAGAGCGTGGGCATGCCCCTGGCTGCCGAAGCCGATGATGGCGACGGTCTTGTCCTCGACCGCGCTGACGTTGGCGTCCTGCTCGTAATAGATCGTCGCTGCCACGCTGCTCATCCTCTTTCGTCTGCTTGTCCGGCATTCCCTCGGTGGAAACGCCGGAGTATCCCACCTGCCGACCCGGCCGGATAGACGGGGCTAGTTCCCAATCGCCACCGAACTGGCGACGACCCGGTCCTCGCGACCGTTCGCGGCCGTAGGAGCCGCCGCGTTCGATGAGGGTGCCGGGACGCCCCGGACCATCGCGAGCTGGCCGCTGCGAACCATCTCGCGAATGCCGTATCCGCGTAGCATCGCGATCAGCGCGTCGATCTTGGTCTCGGCGCCGGTCGCCTCGACCAGCAGCGAGGTTGGCGTCGCGTCGACGATCCGGGCCTCGTAGATCTCAGCGATCTGCATGATCTCCGAGCGGTGCTGCGGTTTGGCGGCAACCTTGATCAGTGCCAGCTCCCGCGAGACCGTCGGGACATCCGTCACGTCGGTGACCTTCAACACTTCGATCACCTTGTAGAGCTGCTTGGAGACCTGCTCGACCTGGTCGTGCGGAGCGGAGACGATCATCGTGATCCGGGAGATGCCCGGCTGCTCTGAGTGACCGACCGTGATCGAGTCGATGTTGAAGCTCCGCCTTCGCATCATCGAGACGACCCGGGTCAGGACGCCCGGTTGGTCTTCGACGAGGACGACCAGAGTGCTCTGGCGGAGTGCCGTGTCTGCGCCTGCCATCTAGACCCGCTCCTCGTCGCCGAACTGCTCGAACAGCATCTCGTTGTTGGAGCCGCCCGGCGGCACCATCGGCCAGACGTTCAGTTCGGGGTCGATGACGAAGTCGATGACCACCGGACCCTTGATACCGCGTGATCGCTCGATGGCCGGGCGGATCTCGGACGCCTTGGTCACCCGGATGCCGGTGGCACCGTAGGCCTCGGCCAACTTGACGAAGTCCGGCGCCAGGATCGAGACCTCCGAGTAGTTCTTGGCGTGGAAGAGGTCTTGCCACTGGCGAACCATGCCAAGGAAGCCGTTGTTGATCACGGCGATGTTGACGTCGAGCCCCTCCTGCATGCAGGTGGCGAGCTCATTGAGCGACATCTGGAAGCCGCCGTCACCGACGACCGTCCAGACCTCCAGGTCGGGCCGGCCCATCTTGGCGCCAATCGCCGCTGGAAGGCCGTAGCCCATCGTGCCGAGGCCGCCGGACGACAGCCAGCGGTTGGGATGATTGAAGCCGTAGTACTGAGCCGTCCACATCTGGTGCTGGCCAACGTCCGTGACGACGATCGCCTCTCCGTCCGTCGCCTCGGCGATCGCCCGGATGATGGTGTAGGGCTCCGGGCCCGCTGGCTGATCGTCCAGCGCCTGAAGCAGCGCGACGTTGCGCTGGGTATCGATCCAGCCTGTCCACTCATCCAACCGGCGCTCCGTCACCAGCGGGATGAGTTGCTCCAGCGCCGCCCGGGCATCGCTGACGACTGGTACCTCGACCTGGACGTTCTTGCCGATCTCGGCCGGGTCGATGTCGATGTGGATGATCTTCGCGTTCTTGGCGAAGTCGTCCAGCCGGCCGGTCGCGCGGTCGTCGAAGCGGGCACCGATGTTGATCAGCAGATCGCACTCGTTGAGGGCGGCGTTGGTCTCACGGTGACCATGCATCCCCATCATCCCCAGGGACAGCGGATGGTCCTCCGGGAAGCAGCCAAGTCCCAGCAGCGTGAAGGCGATCGGGATGCCCGTCTTCTCGACGAACTGGCGGAACTCCTCGGTCGCGTTGGCGAGCATGATTCCGTGGCCGGCCATGATCAGCGGCCGCTTCGCCGCGTCGATCATCTCGGCCGCCAGCCGGACCTGGCGCTGGTTCGGCGTCTGGGTCGGCTGATAGCCACGTCGGCCGGTCTCGGCCGGGTAGACGAAGGAGCCCTTCGCCTGGAAGAGGTTCTTGGGAATGTCGACGAGGATCGGACCCGGCCGCCCCGACCGAGCCAGGTAGAACGCTTCCTTGATCGTCGGCGCGATGTCCTCGAGCCGGTGGACAAGGTAGTTGTGCTTGGTGACCGGCAGAGTAATGCCCTGGATGTCGACCTCCTGGAAGCCGTCCCGCCCAATCAGGCTCTGGCCGACCTGCCCGGTGATCGCCACGACCGGGACCGAGTCGAGATGGGCGTTGGCGAGACCGGTGACGAGGTTGGTCGCACCCGGACCCGAGGTCGCCATGCAGACACCGACCCGGCCAGTGGCGTAGCCGTCGGCCGCCAGCGCCGCCCACTGCTCGAACCGGACCAGGACGTGGTGCAGGTTGGCGGCGGGCAGCGCATCGTAGAGTGGGATGACGGCTCCACCGGGGTAGCCGAAGACGAGATCGACACCCTCGGCCTCCAGGCTCGACGTCACCATCTGGGCGCCGGTCATGATTGGGAAGCCGTGCCGGTCGAGCGGCCATTCTCTTGCAGCCGGTGCGGCCACGGGTTCGGCTGGTGGAGCGGCGGTTGGTGGGGCGGAAGCCATCAGGTGGTCCTTTCCTCGGGCGGGACGCGTCGGAGCGAGTCGTTTCGGGGGGTGTCGAGGCAACAAAAAAGCCTCCCAATGTTGGGAGGCCCTCGGTCGATCTCGTCGTCACGCGTCATCGCGTTACTGGTTCAGGCTCTCCCACACGCCGAGGCGGCTCCCAATCGGGAGCTCGATAAGTACGAGTACGTCGAGAATGAAGGAAGCGAAGCGATTGGTTGGCTTCATCTGTGGCTCCATTCTTCGTAACCCATGCTGGCGGTGCCTGGCCCGTTCCGAGACTTCGCTACCTTACTGATCCCCCGCAAATCTGTCAAGTACGGCTCGGCCGCCCTGTTTCCTTCGCTATGGGCGGCGTGGTGCTGGCGAGCGATTCGAGGTTCATCACATTCCGGCACGGAGCGGCACCTCACGCCTGGCTGACCAGCGCGAGGTACTGCTTGCGGTCGAGCGGGTTGAGGTCGGTTCGCGAGCGGGCGGGCGATGGGCCGGTAACGGGACGGTACCCGACGTGGTCCGACGTGAAGCTCATCTGCCCGCCGCCCAGTGCCGGCAGCCGCTGCTCCAGGCGGTGGATTTCAGCGCTCGGGACAATGCCCGTGACCACACTCCGCTCTCCGTCCATCCGCGTGCCCTCGGGAGTCGCCCTCGCGGCAGCCAGCACTGGCAGCACTTCGCCCAGTGCCCACTCCGGCCCGATCATCTCGAACCACTGGACCGGCTCCTGGACGCGGGTCCCGGCCTTCCGAAGCGCGGCCATCACCACCAGCGGCGTCAGTCGGCGGTAGTCGGCGGCGACCGATGTCGGGACCATCGCGGTGTCGGTCACCGTCACCCGGCAGTCCGTCACCGCCCAGCCGCGCAGCCCCTCGGCGAGCGTCTCGTAGACCGTCTCCTCGATCGCCCGGTAGAACGCGAGGTCCAGCGCCCCGGACGGTCGCCGGAACCCGATGCCCGAGCCGGGCTCGCCCCGCTCGACCCGAATTCCAACGGTCGCCACGAACGGGTTGTCGGGGGAGTCGATCCACTCCACTGCCCAGCCCGTGCCGACGACAGTCTCGATGCAGACGACCTGGCTGGGCGCGAAGCTGACCGCCAACCCGTACTGGTTGGTAAGCATCGCGGTCACGACCTCCTTCTGGACTTCGCCGTAGAGCCGAACAGTCAGCTCCGACCGTCGGCTGTTGGTCTGGACCTCGATCAGCGGGTCCTGCTCGGCCAGCCGTTGGAGCGCCATCGCCAGCTCGCCGCGCCGCTCGAGGTCGTCCGGTGTGACGACGCTCTCCAGGGTCGGGCGGTTGAAACGGCCCACGCGAGCGTCCGGCGGGGGCTCGCCGATCACGTCGCCGATCCGGCAGGACCGCAGCCCATGGAGCCGAACGATGTCGCCCGCCTCGGCATGATCGGTCGAGGACGCATCGCCGTCGTGGAAACGGTCGATTCCGGTCACGCGCTCCTCGTCCGCCTCCGGCAGCCCGTCCAGCGTGATCCGCGAGAGCGTCAGCCGTTGGCGCCGTTCGAGCTGTCCGCGATGGATGCGAACGAAGGCGACCTTCTCGGTGGACGGCAGCCGCTGGATCTTGAACACCCGAGCCGAGAGTGGCCGGTCCGCGTCTCGCCCGCGCGCGGCAAAGGGCAGATACCGTGGCAGCCCACCGAGCAGTAGGTCGACGCCGGCACCAGTTACTGCCGAACCGGCCCACGCCGGCACGGCCATTCCCCGCCGCGCCTGGTCCGCCAACTCGCGCATTACGCGACGCGGTGTTAGCTCACCATCCCGTCGGACGAACTCGGCCAGGAAGCCGTCGCTCGCCGCGGACAGGGTGTCGAGCAGCCCGGGCAGATGGTCCGGCGCGGTGAGGTCGCGTGGGGTTACCGTCGCCTGCCGCGTTCCGACATCATGGACGTTGGCCATCTGGACGATGGGCAAATCCAGTTGCCGCCGGATCTCACCGGCCACGGAGTCCGGCCGGGCACCGCTTCGGTCGATCTTGTTGATGAAGACGATCAGCGGCAGTCCGAGCGAGCGGATCACCCGGACCAGGCGGCGAGTCTGAGGCTGGATGCCCTCGACGGCCGACACGACGAGGATCACTCCGTCGAGGGCCAGCAGCGATCGCTCGACCTCGGCGATGAAGTCGGCGTGGCCAGGCGTGTCGATCAGATTGACCTTGTGACCACCCAAGGGAAAGGAGACGACCGTCGACTGAATCGTGATGCCGCGCTGTCGCTCGAGCTCGAGCGTGTCGGTCTGGGTGTCGCCGCGGTCGACGCTACCGATCGATGCGATGACCCCGGCTTCGAACAGGATCCGTTCGGTGAGACTCGTCTTTCCGGCGTCGACGTGCGCCAGGATGCC
>JAABUS010003273.1_pt1 | contig 26806 bp, 18 predicted proteins | sample 5560161 | NCBI WGS metagenome assembly JAABUS01 (sample SAMN10711885, study PRJNA513376) | rock metagenome | isolation source: Antarctica rocks | place: Antarctica: Victoria Land, Trio Nunatak nord | collected 2016-01-04
ACGGGAACGCAAAGGTTGAGGCAAACTATAGAAAAGACAGGTTTTTAAATTCATCACCCGAAGAGCAGATGTCATTTATACATATGTCTCTTGCCGATTATAAGTTTACTAAAGAACAACAAAAAGTTATCCTGGAGAATAAATCGTTCTTGGATACTTTTCTTGAAGTTCATTTTCAAATTGTGGCTGGTGCTTTTGAAATAAAAACTACCAGCACTAAATACATGGCCGGCTGCCTGCGCCCACTGGGTTTTAAGTAACAGAGAATTTATAGCTTTTCAGATTGCAGCTTTACCTTTTACCTGTAGGCAGAGAATTTATAGCTTTTCAGCTTACGGTTTGCCTCGATAGCCTTCATTATTAGCTTTAAATACTATAAAAATAGCAGTTGTTCTTCCGATTTAGACTGAATTTCAACTTGATGTAACACACAGAGGATTTATAACCTTTGGCTACAAGTTTGAATTCCTAACGCTGTCATCGAGTAGCAATTCAAAATGCATCAAAGAAAGCTAATTCAGATCAGTAATATTTTAAATAAACCGAAAAACAACTGTTATTACCAGCCTATAAAAGATTACAGTGGAAAGCCCAAACATAGGCAATGCCCGAGAAATTTAATACTGGAATTCAAAGTTAAAATGCTGGTTCCTTTAAGATTTGAATCCCCTAATCCATACCGATAAGATTAATATCCTAATAATAATTATTTATACAATTATTTAAACTTTATTAGTAAAAGAGCAAATTTGCCTTTAAATACAGGCATAGTTACCTATATTTGTTTTGCATTCAAAAAGTATTAGTAATGATTAAGACAAGAGAAAATACCGAGAACCTTATTTTAGAGGGTGTACCAAGACATATAAATGATGGCGAAATCTTGCATTTACTTAATACTACTGATATTAACTGGAAATATGTAAATGCAATAAAAACCTTAACTGATTTCAATGACGACATTATATCAGATTGGTTAAACATTAGCGTTAAGACATTTAGGGAATATAAAAAGCCAAAAAGTACATTTAAGGAAAATGTCAAAGAACAGGTGCTCTTATTGCTGTCTTTAATTAAACATGGAGTTGATATTTTTGGATCTGTGAAAGAATTTGATAAATGGTTAAATCAGGAAAACTTTTTTTTTGACAATAAAAGCCCTGTTTCCTTTTTAAATACTATAACCGGAATAAAGTTTATTGACGATAGATTAACGGCAATGGAATACGGCGACAATGTTTAATTATGGAAGTATTTAGAATTTCGAGAGAAGAATATTCAACATTATTATCATCTTCAGGCAGTGCTAACCGGTGGAATTTAAAAGGGCAAAATGTTTTATATAGCGGATCATCTCGCTCATTGTCTTCTTTAGAATTAATAGTGCATAAAGGTGCTGTAAAGCCTGCATTACTCTATAAAGTGGCGGTAATTTCAATCGCTGATAACGATTATCTAACTAAGCAAATCCAAATTAAAGATTTGCCTGCTAATTGGCGTTCGTTTGCTGCATACTCAAATTTGCAAAGTATAGGTTCAGATTGGTACACTGGCCAAGAGTCATTAGTTTTGAAAGTTCCTTCAGCCGTAATTCCTATTGAATATAATTACATGATTAATACGGAACATCCAGATTTTGATAGTAAAGTTAGTTTGGTAAGAACGGAAGACTATTTTTGGGATTCCAGACTTCTTTAAAAACTACGTATAACATTAAATGGAGTAGACCGAAAACCGTTAACAACTAAAGCCCAACAAAGTTTGGTTAGCCTGAATGATGCTAATAGCTTTTCTTTTCCCTTCTTTTTTTTACACAACCTTTCTATGTATCAATTTAATTCAACAATTAATTTAATACAACTTTTTAGAGAAATAAAATGCCAAAATACCCCTTTTTGTGCTTTAACTGTTTTATTTTTAAAGCTTAGTATTTAAATGATACATAAATGAAGGTAAAATATATCCGATGGAGTACATTAACTCAAACCGGAGCAAGGCAGTTACTATATGTACAGGATTATGATTTAGTGCTTCAGGAGCAAATTAGCGGATCAATTGCCTTTGCTAAAAGACCGAAAGGCCAGGAAGTACTTAAAATGGTAAAAGCAGGAAAAGTAACTGATCTGTTTGTCGAAGAGTTTTCCCGCCTGGGAAGAAATGCTTATGATACATTAACAACTTTACAAATTTGTGAGGAAAATAATGTAAATGTTCATATACAAAATATGAGTGTAAGCAGCAGAGTCAATGAAAAGGCAAATCCCTTATTTAAAATGTTTAGTCACATTTTTTCGGTTATTGCCGAACAGGAACGCGAACAAATTAAAGAACGTACAGAAATGGGTAAAGTAGCAGCACGACAAAAAGGGATTGTATTTGGAAGAAAGCAGGGCTCTAATGAGCGTAAAGTAGATTTCCTTGGAAAAGACGGAAGTAAAAAGATTTTAAAGTATCTATCAACAGGAGAGTATACTATCAGAGAAATAAGCAAGTTAACAGAAGCATCTACTGCAACTGTTATGAAGGTGAAAAACATTGCTTTAGAAACAAAAGTTCTATGAGTATAAGACAAGAATCATAATTCCTTTTGTTTAATGTAAAACTAACTTAAAAGAGTAGGAGTGAGGCGGCTTTGTACTATAAGAGATCTTCTAATTCGTCTGAACGCGTTTGTCTAAGTATAGTTATGTAAATTGGACGCAATTAGAATGCGATTTGTAATTATTCCATCTCCAATTTTGACAATTAGGTTTGCTTTAATTCACTTAAAAATCCAACTGTATGTACATTTGAATACGTCCGAATTAAGCCGTAAATTAAATAGATTTAAGCTATGTCAATCTTATTCTAAATTTAATAAAGGAAACAACTTGCCATTTGAAGTCACTTACCAGCTTTTTAGTCTCCTTGTCAGTCAAGCTTCTACAGTAAAACAAAATCTCCCATTCTTAAAGTTTGCTGAATTGCTTAAGATCGAGCGGGACGTGTAGATTTTTAAAAAATGGGACAAAATGGAGACGATTTAAAACTAATTAACAAAAAGGGAGTTACAAAATTAGGCTTAAGGGAGTTTTACCCGGTGACGGCAGATGAGCAGGATTTTAAATAAACGGTCGTTTTAATAAAATCCTATTCTGTGTGGATTATACTAAAATTAGTTTATACGAAGTCTCGTGCAGATCATGATTGCAGTCGTAATTTTATGTTGCGTATATTAGTAGGCCTGTCTTCTACAGGGGCTCTTTTTATTAGTTGAGAATGTCAGCAGGATTAACAATTACTGTTCTATACCTAATTGCATAAGTTATAATTGTACCTAAAAGCCCAACTACCAGCTTCGTAAGTGGTTATCTAATATATTTCTTACATTAAATAAAATTTTTATTAAAAATAGTTGCAATATTAAAAATTTAAGATTATGTTTGTTATACTATATTATTATACCAGCAATTAAGAACTTCAATTGTTTTCTTTTTTTACTTCCAAAGCATTGTACTGCCAGCATTCTTTTAATAAGTGTATTATATCAATCATTAGGATAGATACTTATTAATAAAGCATTTAAATAAGTTCGAAGACTTTTTAATTCCAACTCAATGAATACCTATTTTAGTGGATTGAAATTTGCTACTGCAGTATTCTTTTTTACATTGACTCAAGGCATATATGTATTTAATTATCAGGACTCATTTCTGCATAATAAACCTAATGCAACTCAAAAATATTTTTATACTCCTTTTATCTCGCCAAAGGATAAACTTTATTGCGGTGCTTTTCACAGTCTTGCTATCAAACCTGACAGCAGTTTATGGGTATGGGGCGACAATTCCGCTGGGCAGCTTGGCAATGGCAATACAACTAATTCATCACATCCCTTTAAGGTAAGTAGTATTGATAAAGCAATCGATGCAGCCGGGGGAGGTCAACATACGGTCGCATTAAAAAATGATGGTACAGTCTGGACTTGGGGATATAATGGATACGGGCAATTGGGCAACGGAACTTTAGATCAGAAAACTTCTCCTGTTCAGGTAGGCGGATTGAGTGATGTAATTAATGTAGGAGCCGGTCAAGATCATTCTCTTGCTTTAAGAAGTAATGGTACAGTTTGGTCTTGGGGATATAACTGGGAAGGACAATTGGGTAACGGTAATACTTCTAATTCTTCAGCAGCTACAGAGGTTAGTAATCTTAGCGGCATAATTGATGTAACAGGAGGCAATTCGCATTCACTGGCTTTAAAAAATGATGGTACAGTCTGGGCATGGGGAAGAAATGCTGGTGGAGAATTAGGTGATGAATCAAACATACAGCGAAATAAACCGGTGCAGGTATACGGAATAAGTAATGTAGTAGCAATTTCTGCTGGCGCCCACCATTCTTTAGCATTAAAAGCAGATGGAACTGTATGGGCTTGGGGTGATAATTCCTATGGGCAGCTTGGAAATACCAGTGGACAAAATAAACCGGTACAGGTAACCGGACTAACCAATGTAGTAGCGGTTGCTGCAGGCCAATATCATTCTCTTGCTTTAAAAAGCGATAGTACTCTTTGGGCTTGGGGAAGGAATGACTATGGAGAATTAGGTGATGGATCAAACATACAGCGAAATATTCCGATCCGAGTATCTAATTTAACTTCAGCCACTATTGTTTGTGCAAGTTTTCACTCTATGGCTATAAAAAATGATAGTGTATGGGTATGGGGTAGGAATCAACAAGGACAGTTTGGTGACGGCACGAATGCCAATGCTTTGACACCCGTATTATCGTTGTTTACATTTTCGGACCCATTAGTAGAACAACCAACCCTTAGCCCGGAAGGAGGATCCTACGTTGCTGCACAACAAGTAACCATCACTTGTTCAACCGCAGGAGCAACCCTTTATTACACTACAAACGGTGCTGATCCAACAACAAGCGATTCAATTATTACCGCCGGTTCAAAAATCAGCATATCTAAAGCAATCACGAAACTTAAAGTTCGGGCCTTTAAGACAGAGCTTGGTTATAGTATTGTAAAAGCAGCTATATACCAGGTGGGAGAAAAAGCTATAACAGGTTACTCTCACAGTTTGGCTATCAAATCCGACAGCAGTTTATGGGTATGGGGCGATAATTACTATGGGCAACTGGGCAATGGCAGTACAACTAATTCATCATATCCTTTTAAAGTAAATGGTATTCACAAAGTAATAGATGCAGCAGGAGGATATGCACATACAGTCGCCTTAAAAAGTGATGGAACTGTATGGTCTTGGGGCGGCAATTACTATGGGCAACTGGGTAACGGAACTCAAGCTCAGCAAACTTCTCCTGTTCAGGTAGGCGGATTGAGTAATGTAATTAATGTTGGAGCCGGTTATTATCATTCTTTAGCTATTAAAAGTAATGGAACTGTATGGTCTTGGGGATATAATGCCTATGGGCAATTAGGCAATGGTAATACTTCTAATTCTTTATCGGCTACAGAGGTTAGTACTCTTAGCAGCGTAATTAATGCAACAGGAGGCTCTTACCATTCTCTTGCTTTAAAAAATGATGGAACAGTGTGGGCATGGGGATCCAATGGAGCTGGACAGTTAGGAGATGGATCAAACATACAGCGAAATATGCCGGTGCAGGTATACGGAATAAGTAATGCAGTAGCAATTTCTGCAGGAGCCATCCATTCCTTAGCATTAAAGGGAGATGGAACGGTTTGGGCCTGGGGATATAATGGATACGGCCAACTTGGCGACGGGAGTACAGGTGTAAAAAATTATCCAGTAAAAGTAAATGGGTTGAGTAATATAGTAGCGATTGCTGCTGGCGACTATCATTCTCTTGCTTTAAAAAGCGATGGTACTCTTTGGGCCTGGGGATATAACGGGGAAGGACAATTAGGCAACGGAACAAGCAACAATCAATACACTCCGATAAAGGTATTAAATTTAACTCATGTATCATCGATAAGTGCAGGCACCCAAACTTTAACTGTCAGTGTTGCAACAACTTTTACTTCCTATTGGGCATTTGGAAACAATAATCAGGGGCAGATAGGAGATGAAACAATTATAAACAGAAACACTAGAGCCATTGTTCATTTCCCTATTGATAAAAATAATAATGGCATTCCGGATTGGAAAGATTATTTAATTTTTCTCACAGCTGATACAGATCGAGATGGATTGTTTGACTCAGATGAGCCTACTGTTTACGGGACTGATCCAAAAAATTTCGATACTAATGGGGACGGATTAGCCGATGGTGTAAATGTTTTTACCGGACTACTTGTTAAAAGTAAGGATACAGACGGAGACGGCATTTCAAACGTTCAGGAAGTTATTAACGGTACCAGTCCTATTCTTGCTGATTCTGACAATGATGGCGTTTCCGATAAGTTAGATGCTTTTCCGTTAAATAAATATAAAACAAAATTGCCGCCCACTAATGCGACTGATCATATTCTGCCGATTATAACTCTAAACGCACCTTTTTAAATAAATTCAAATGTTGTCCTTTATGCCTTATATTCAAAATTATAATCGTCTTAAAGCTTTATTTAACCAGAGATTGTTAAGGCAGCAACTTTGTTTTTTACTTTTAAATATCATAAATGGTTCTCTGCTATTTAAAAAACCAGTTATTTATGCAATACCTCTTATTTTTAATTTAGCTGTGAATGCTCAGGTTTATGATTTTAAACCGGTTTATACTGAGTCTAATATATCAGTAAACCGCATTCTGCCGAAAAATATTCTTGCGGCAAATGAAATAATATCAGTACATTTTTCAAAAGAGCCAACTGATGAAGAAATATTCAAAGTTCACTTCTTTGAAGAGCCTTTAATTCCTTCGGTTAATAACGCTTTACCGGAAGAAAATGCAGCCCTGATTTACGCACTTGCAAGTTATTCTCAAAGAAATAATCCCGATGATTTTAAATCTGTTAATCAGTTTTTACAAAAATACCCTGTCAGTCGTTGGAATGGAGCATTATTAGCAAATCTTGGAATTGTTTACAGACGAACAGGATATTATAGTGAGGCAATGAATGCATGGCAAAAGGCATGGAACATTTTAAAAAATCAAAAAGACTCTAGAATAAAGGTGTTAGCAGACAAGGTAATTTCTGAGTTGCTTTTGATAAATGCCTGGGTTGGACGAAAAGAAAAAATCGAGTCCTTACTGAATGAAATTAAGGATAGAGTGATAGAAGGGCCTGCAGTTGAAAGAATTTCTTCTATCCGAAAAGCTCTTTGGACAATGGAAAATAAGCCCGGAATTTCTTTTAAATGTGGCCCCTACGCGCTTAATAAGATTTTTCTGGTAACTGATACTGCTAAGGCGTTCAATGAAAAATTAATGGAAGTTCAATCGACAGCAAGAGGATTTTCTCTCTATGAACTGGAGAAAATGTCTCACGAAGTAAAATTGAATTATCAAATGGCTTATAGAAACCCAGGTGCCAAAGTAATCCTTAATTCTGTTGTACATTGGAAATTGGATCATTATAGCGCGTTGTTAAAAGAGGAAAGCGGGCATTATAAGTGTGAAGATGCTACAATGGGAACTGTTTATGGACAGCAATTCTGGCTCACCCCTTCCGCTTTAGACTCCAGCGCCAGCGGCTACTTCCTTGTACCTGAGGGGCTTTTGCCTGGGGGATGGCGAAAAGTAGACCCGCAGGAAGGCAGTAAAGTATTTGGAAAAGGACACGAACCACCCGATGATGGAAAGCATATTACCCCTGAAGATATACAATGTCCTTCCTGTAATGCAAGAAAACCTATGGCACAATCTAATGTGCATGCAGCAGCAGTAAGCCTGCATATTTTCGATCGTCCTGTCTATTATACTCCACCTAAAGGACCTGCAGTGACATGGGATGTGGATTATCATCAAAGGGATAGTTATCAGCCGGCTAACTTTTCTTATTCTAACATGGGACCTAAATGGACGTTTAACTGGCTATCTTATATTCAGGATAATCCCTACAATGTTTTTGGAAATGCTGATTTGTATGTAATGGGGGGAGGTGTGAGAACTTTCACTTCATATGATACTTCGACCAAAAGCTATTCTCCCGAGTTACAAACAAAGGACCTGTTAGTAAGAGTTTGTCCTACTTGTTATGAAATCCGTCACCCTGACGGATCAAAAGAAGTTTATGCACGTCCTGATGGGAGCACCGCTATAGGAAGAAAGATTTTTCTGACAGAGCAAGTAGATGTAGCAGGCAATAAACTAACAGTTTCATATGATACTCTTTTAAGGATAGTTGCTTTAAAAGATGCTTTAGGACAAGTAAGTACCTTAAAGTATGAAAATAATTCTGACAGTTATAAGATTACGAAAGTAACAGATCCCTTTGGCCGGTCAGCCTCGTTCAAATATGATTCATCAGGCAGGTTAAGCCAAATAACCGATATGATTGGAATTGTGTCTTCTTTTAATTATGAGGGAAGTGACTTTATCAATCAAATGTCTACTCCTTACGGCCTGACAAAGTTTGTAAAAACTGAAGGTCTTGGAAGTACTCGATCTTTGGAAACTCATTATCCATTAGGGGAAAAAGAAAGGGTTGAGTTTACGGACAATGCGCCGGGCATTGCTTTCACAGAAGCTATTTATCCTGAAAAGTTGAATTTATTTAATCAATGGATGACTTATCGAAATACCTTTTACTGGGATAAGAAGGCAATGAAGGAAGCTCCCGAAGATTATACGAAGGCACGTATTTTCCATTGGCTTCACGGTTCAGGTGGAACCGGTGAAAGCGGATTTGCTGCTCCATTACTGGAAAGTATAAAAGAACCTTTAGAAAACAGGGTGTGGTTTAATTACCAAGCGCAAACTTGGGCCGCAGGTGCAAATCAGGGAATGTCTTCAAAGCCATCACTAATTGCAAGAGTTTTAGATGATAGCACTACTCAAATCAGCCAGTTTGAGTACAATTCACTTGGAATGGATACTGTATCCATAGACCCTTCCGGTCGAAAACTTACTTATAAGTATGCTCAGAATAATATTGATCTTTTGGAAGTTCGTCAAACTACAAATGGTATCAATGAGCTTTTGGCAACTTTTACCTATAACAGCAAGCATCTTCCTTTAACAGCAAAAGATGCTTCAGGCCTGATTACCCGTTACACTTATAATGCTTCCGGACAGTTAAATTTAATTACAAATCCTAAAAAAGAAAAAACTGCTTTATTTTATAATACTAATGGTTACCTCGATAGTATTACTGGCCCTGTCAAAGGTTCCAGAAGCAAATTCACATATGATGGGTTCGGTCGTGTAAGATCAGTTACAGACCCTGAAGGTTATACCATCACTACGGATTATGATGTACTTGACCGGCCCACACTTATTACCTATCCTGACAGCACCAATGAGCAAATCGTTTACAACAGGCTTGATGCTGCCCATACTAAAGACAGGTTGGGGAGGTGGTCGCATACTATTTACGATTCCCTGCAACGATCCAGCGTATTACAGGATGCATTAGGCAGAATAACTCAGCTCATCTGGTGCAGTTGCGGAAGTTTAGCTGAAATTGTTGATCCGCTTAAGCATATAACCACTTTCTCCCGTGATGTACAGGGGCGTGTGATTAGGAAAACTTTTCATGATGGAAAGAGTATTAACTACAAGTACGAAAACACTACCAGTCGTCTCAAAGAGGTAACCGATGCCAAAGGTCAAAAGACACAATTGAGTTATTATATAGATGATAACCTGAAAGAAATAAATTATACAAATGCCAGCATTCCAACTCCTTCAGTTTTCTATACCTATGATTCTGTTTACAATCGTATAGCTGCTATGAAAGACGGTACCGGTACAACTACTTATGCTTATAACCCTCTAAAAGCTATGCTTGGTGCTGGTCGGCTTGCTGCTATAGACGGGCCTTTGGCTAATGATGTGATGCAATATACTTATGATTCTCTTAGCAGGGAGGGCAGCCGTTCTGTTAACGGGGTAACTTCTTCAGTTCTTTATGATGCTTTAGGAAGGATTACTGCAGCAAAGAATGCTTTAGGAAGTTTTGGTTATAAATATGTAAATCAAACAGAACAATTGTCTTCTGTCGCTATGCCTAACGGGCAAAGTACTGTTTTTAGTTATTTTAACAACATGGGAAATCAGCGATTGAGCGAAATCTGGAACAAAGCTTCTAATGGTACTACTTTGTCTAAATTTAATTATATATATGACAAGGAAGGACAGATTAAAAAATGGACACAACAGGCAGACACAGCCACTCCTGCTTATTATGAACTGGACTATGACTTAGCTGATCAATTGACTTATGCAGCTTTAATGAATGGGAGTAATTCGGCTACTCTAAAACGTTATACTTACCAATATGATAAAGCCGGGAACAGAACCAGCGAACAGATAGATAATAGTGTGACGTCTTCCGTCTACAATAAAGTAAATCAACTTACAAAAAGGTCAGATGGCGGTCCTATGCTTTTTTGGGGAAGTGTAAGTAAGTTTTCCGCTATTCAGATAAAAAATCAAACTGCCTCAGACTCAGCTATGGCCGCGCATGACTCAACCAATACCCATTATGGTGCCTGGGTAAAGGTAGTGCCAGGCTCCAATAATGTTTCTATTACAGCTACAGACTATTCGGGAAATAACAATAAGGCAACTAATAATTACAATATTAATGTTACCAATGGGGTAAATGATACGCTTGCTTATGATAATAATGGTAATACGCTTTCTGCCACTGCATCCGGTGCAGCTTATGGCTGGGATGCGGCAGACCGGTTAGTAAAAATTACGCAGGGAACAGACGTTACCGAGTTTGTATATGATGGTTTAAGCCGACGGGTAGCAGAAAAGCTAAATGGTACTGTTATCCAGCGATGGTTGTGGTGTGGAACAGAACTATGCGAAAAACGTGATTCAGGCGGCGGAACGGTTACAAGACGTTTCTTTCCTCAAGGCGAGCAGATTCGAGGGGTAAACTATTACTACACTAAAGATCATCTTGGTTCTGTCAGAGAAATGATAGCTGCAGATGGGTTAACTATTAAAGCAAGGTATAATTACGACCCTTATGGCAGACGTACCCTAACGGCAGGAACTGATCTTTCTAATTTAGGTTTTACAGGCCATTATTTTCATAAGCGAAGCAGCCTTTACCTTACTTTATATAGGGCATATGATGCAAATACTGCAAGATGGCTATCAAGAGACCCAATTGAAGAACAAGGGGGATTGAATCAGTACGCTTATGTAGACAATAATCCAACCAACTTCGCCGATCCAAGTGGGTTAGTTCGTGCTGAAATTCACTGGAGAAGAGTGGGCCTTTGGGAAGGTCAGAGGAGCTATGGTTCTCATTCCTATATTCTTGTTTGGGATACAGACTCAAAAGGTAGAAACATTGGACGCCCTTATATCTTTGCTGGATATAACCATGATATGGCAAATATAAACGACTATTTACTACATAAATATTACAGCTGGTTCGACAAGAGGTGCGACGATTATCAATACGGGGGTAAAGGGGGCAAGTACAACACTTCAAACTGGTATCATGGTGTTGGTGACGTGATTTACGACCCTACAAAATCCGCGGCTGATTTTATACGTCGGTTCAGAACGGTTGCCAATGCCATTGAAAGAAAGAGGATTTTTTACTTTCCATTTTGGAAAAACAGCAATTCTTTTGTGACTACTTTGTTTAAAGAAGGATTGGGAATTTCGCCAATCTCGCCAGGGTTGTATGCTCCTGGATGGCACCTTAACCTTATTAGCGGTAAGTGGATTACACCGCGTTAATTTTCAAGGTTTAGTCAGTGATTAAAGGAACCTATGAGATCGATAAAAAACTTCATCAGATGCTGTTCTGGTTTTTGAAGATTGGATAAAGGTTAATAATAAAAAAAATTTAAACCTACTGAGATAAGAAATTAAAACAGACTTTATGAAAGCTATTTTTTTAACAAGTATTGGAATTATTGTTTTTTTTAACAGCATATTATCTCAATGTCCGCAATCAGGCTTAAAGATACAAAGTGAAAATTGTGATCAACCCAAAAATCTTAAGGTCAACACAGTTGGCTGTTCCTGGCTGCAAGTAAAATGGCAGGGAAGTAAAGCTCAAACTTACATTGTAAAAGCAACTCATGCTGATCCTTTGAAAAATGAGACAGTTGAAACAAAGGATACAGCTATTGCATGCGACTACAACGGCAATTGCAAAGCAACTATTAATGTAAAAGAGGGAACTACTGTGAGCTGGAGCATTGAGGCGATATGTTCATTAACAGGTGTTACTTTATATAGCTCTGTAGTCTACGGGCCTCAAGTCAATATCCCAAAATGCGAAAGCAGACGTGCCAACATCATGAAAAGTGAGGTTAATATTTATCCGAATCCTGCTAACAACTATATAACCGTTAATTATAGTGGTAAAGTTACAGGTACTTCTCAATTCAGAATTTTCGATATTAGTGGTAAAAAAGTATATGATAGAACTGCTAACAACGCAGTTAAAACTAATAATCAATATAAGCTTGATGTACATAACTTTTTACCAGGCTCTTACCTTCTTGAAGTATATAATGGTACTATTATAAACCAAAGCAAATTTGTGATAATGAGAAATTAATTATTAAAGGTTTCTAACACAAACCTCACCCTTTTAAGTAAGAACTATAGAACCATGTAAAATCATAAGAAAAATTCAATTTAAAAGGATATAATCTTGCATTGATGTCTGTAGTAGAATGAATAAGATGCACCTTTCCATCTTCCAACATTTTTACCTTGGTAAAATTGTAAACGGAAATTTTACTTAAAAGACTATTACTATAAAATATAAATGACAGTCCAAAAAGTCATAACTTTCTGAACCTATTAATTCTATCAATCATTTCTTCAAAGCAGTATGAAAAACAGGTTCAAGAAGTATGGCTAAAAACAAAACACGCTTTACATTTATAATACCAACTTCTTGAACTACTATGAATAAAGTATTTAAGCTATACTCGGGTATAAACTACTTATTAGAACTTAGTTACTTAAGGAATTAATAGTAAATAAAACGAAGGTTTTTTTAACTGTATGTATATTGAATATTGCGTTACTGGTGGCAGGATGAATTAAATACATTTCGAAGGCAATTAATTAATGATACGTAAACATATGCACATAACTTTGTGGGATAAAAATACGGAATTGTGACCTGCGATTTATATATAAAACCCCACGCTCCATAATTAAATCCTTCCCACCTTAAATTGAAAAGATTATGAGCTACGCTAAAGCAATCAGTATAGACATTTACAGGGAGATTACACAAATGTTAGAGTAACGTGATCTGACGTGAAGGGCTGACCGTGAGGAGCGTTCAATTCGTTCAACTATTAAGGGTGATAATTCTCGCCAGAGTTATCAATTAAAGAGCTATAGGCTAAGATTCAAATTTTGTATTTTATTTGTACTTCCATATAATTTACTTTATTCCCTGTTGCTTTACCTGAATTCGATATACTACAGTTAGTACATATCACTGTTATCCGGTTCTAGCTGAATTGGTTTACTCTTATTGATTTCTATAATTTCACATTGGTCATCATAGTCGTCTTTATGAGTAATATAGAATAAAATATTCAAGGGAATTTCCAGTTCCTGGTCAAACGTAAGTTCTGTAGTTTCCATGTAATACATTTCTTTTTCTTCGCTGTCATAAATCCCGCTTTCTTCGTCATCAATAGTCAATATAATTTTTATCCGAACTGTTGCGGTCGCTTCCACCTCGATACTTTCTTCCTCCACTGAAACGACTTGATACTCTTTTTTAATGACATTGATTGAAGATACTTTTATGTCATGTACGTCAAAGCTATTGGTAAAATCATAGTAAATGGTATCATCATCTACTTCACCTTTGATCCATTCCTGTAATTCCCTATTTATCATTGAGTCATTTTTCGTAAAAAGAACAGACACAATATCTACTCTTTCTTTATACAATCGCGTGAGTAATGATTCGAGGTAATCTTCATAGTTTGCATTTACTGTAACACCTTTTCCTGGTTTGGATTTTAAAAAGTCTTTGTCTTTTGAAAAAATGATGCATTCGGTTTTATTTTTTGAACACCATTCTTCTACTGATAAAAGAGCGATTGCATCTGGAAATTCATGTTTTTTTTCGCCAGTATTAAATGGAAAGGTTCCTTCAAAGTATTTTTTAAAAATCTGCTCACTGTCAATAACCGGGTAATCAATAATGGTGGCATTTGCATTTAAAAGTTCCTCATCTAGCAATGCATCAAATGCTTCAGCTATAATTTTTATCTTCGAAAACTTTACCAACTTGTTTTTTTCTTTCACGCTGTTTCTTAACACTGACATCTGCCGATCATTCAATAACTCATTATGTTTTTCGATTGCCACCCTTGCCTGCTTTTTGAACCTTGATTTTATTTCGTTTACTGTAATAATCGACAAAATCAAATTAATACTTCCAGCCTCTGACAGGTTTAGGAACTCGTTGATTCTTTTGCCCTCAAGAAAGTTTTCTTGAACAAATATGGATGTATCTAAAAATATATTTTCTGGCATAATTGGCAAAGCTATTTTAAACACCTCACTTTATTAGTAACCTGTTTTTGCAAAATGGAAATTAGCCAATGCTTTTTAGAATCCTTGTCAGCTAACAGCTTTCTAAAATGTTCAGGTTTCTCATGTACCTTCATTTCTCTTCCTGTTCTATTACGATATCAAAAAAACCTCAACAAGTTTACGATTTTATTATTGATAATCAACAGTTTACGTTATTTCATAATAGTTTTTTTACCTTCTGTAACCTCAATGCATATTAATAATATAGGGACAAGATGAATTACGAAACAATCATAGAACAGCTTAAGCATAAGGACCCGCAGGTTTTAGAGAGCCTTTATAATACCTATGGTGCCAAATTTTATGATTATTGTATCAGAAAGTGGCAATTATCTGAAGATGCCGCCTGGGAAGCAGTTTATCAAACACTTGAAACGGTGGTTCTGAAAGGCGCACAATATCAATTTGAATCTGACCTGCATTTTCAGAATTTTTTGTTCAAAGTGTTGTTGAATTTTTTACGTCAACTATACCGGAAACAACAGGCAGGACGTTCCGATTTGGAGTTTGTGCAACTGGATACGGATGATGATATTTCGGTCATTCAAAGGCAAATTGATAAAAAAACCTTTGCGCACTATTATCAGTCGGAATCAGTTGAACCGGAAATCATGCGCGCTTTAAATCATGCGCTTTCCCAATTAGCCACTACAGATAAAGACCTGCTTTTATTGAAGGCGCAAAACTATACCTATGATGAAATAGCTGAAATACTGGGCATTGAGAATAACCAGTTAAAGGTGAAGCATCATAGAGCAAAACAAAAATTAATTAAACTCTTAAATGAAGCCAGTTTATGAACGAAAAAAATCATATCGATATGCTGGACGAGACCTTGAAAATATTTTTTCTAGAATCGGCAAAAACAGATGAAACAGCTTTGCATCAGGAATTGTCTGTAATTCTTTCAAATAATCAACTCGTTGAAATGCCATATGCTATGCGACTTAAGTTGATGAACCGGTTAAAAGATGTTTTGCAGCAGGTTTCCTTTGGGCAGTTAATAACAGAAGCCATCCAAAAGAGCAATATTGAACCAGACCACTTAGCTGAACTGACTGGGTTGCCGGTACCTGTGCTGAAAGAACTCCAAACGGATGCTGTTTTTACAAATAATGTTCCAATTGTTTTTTTGAAAAAATTGCTCCATTCATTAAACATTTCTTATGGGGTAGCAGAACATGCTATACGAAATACGTTTGAACTATTACGGCATCGTATACCATCCTCCGCTTCTTATAATGGGATGACACCTACTTTTAAAAAAGGTAATCTTTCTTCAAGAGAATCCTTTATTAAGAACATGCCAAAAACTTCTGGTAAGGAATTGTTTCAGAATGAGGAAGCTCTCAGCCGTTATTTAAACAGATTAAATGAACTGATGAATAGTTAATTATGGAAAACATGGTTAGATGGTCATATTCCACTATAAACACTCTTAGGCAATGTAATAGAAAATATTATTTTGCCCAGGTGATGGCTACCCATGGGCGTAAGATACCACAAAGACGAAAAGCATATGAATTGAAAAAAATGCAGAGTCTTACTATGTGGAAGGGATCTGTGGTTGATAAGTTTATGGAAAAGACTGTGGTTCCAGCCATTAGGGATAAGAAGGAACTCGATTTTACGGTTTTTGGTATGCAGGCAGTAGAATTCGCCAAAAATCAGTTTCAGTTTTCACAGGCAAAAGCCTATAACGATGCAGGGCTTAAAAAATCTGAGGCTGATAACGAATTTTGTATTCTGGATGTGCATGAGTTAGGCAAACCATATACAGAAATTGAATTGGCTGAAGCTTATGAAATCATAAAACAGGCTGTTGAAAATATACCTTTAATTAAAATGCCGGATGGGACTTTACTGATAACTTATTTAAAAGAATGCAACCAGCTGGTACCAAACGTAACCAACTGGAAAGTGGAGATAGAAAACGCAAGGGTAAGCCCGCAGATAGATTTAATCGCCTATCACAACTTTAAACCTGTTGTTATTGACTGGAAACTATCGGAGAGTTTTATAGCAGATTATTCGAGACAACTTATTATTTGCGGCATCACTGTTTATCTGAAAAGACTGGAAGGAGATAAGCAGCCATACCAATACAGTGACATACAACTTTATGAAGTAAACCTGACGAAGCCTCTTGTAAATTATGCTCATTTCGACCTTTATGTATATATCTTCTATTAAATCAAAATGAATACGATGAGGAATCATACCTTGAATTTGTTCAGAATAACCAACTTGCCTGATCTGGATTTTTCCTATAAGTTAGTGGAGACTGATTTGGCTAAATTAGAAGGCAAAGAAGACTTGTATAATAGGCAAATGCTTAAAATAGCACAAAAGGTAGCTTCGTTAACAAGTGGGCCTACGGCTTCCATTCACAAAGATGGAAAGTTGTTTGTAGCAATCCCATCCAATAAGTTGCTGGAGAATTCGAAAATTGATATTGCACCGTTCAGCGTTAATGTAAAAGTGTTACCAGATGTCTATCATATTCCTGCTGGTAAAATCAACAATGATAATTTAGAAGTGGTGCAGAAGTTCCTTGATTTTGAAATGAGGCGACAGTTGGGCAACAATCCACAACTTTGGAAATTGGACTCCGCACAGTTCTTTCAGAAAAGACCTGTACAATCTAATGCAGATTCTAATATCGAAATTTTCGGTGGCTTCAACTACAAATTGCTTACCCTTGAAAACGGCCAATTCTGTATTGCTCTGGATATTACGTATAAGTACATCAACAAGCATCCATTGAGTTATTATATCAAAGAAGCCAATGCCCAAGCTCAGGGTCCAAATTTCAAAGGCCGAAAATTCCTATATCAAAACTGGGATAACTGGTATACGGCTGAACTGGTTGGTTTTGGTAAGAAAATAAAAGACCACGAATTCATGTCAGATGGTAAAGCCCGCAAAGTTTTTGACTATATACTTTCAAAGGGACAAAGAGCCAGGTTTGATATTAAGCCGATCTTGAAACCTGATGACATTACGATGTTTTACAAATATCCGGGAAGATATATGGAGCCGCATCATGGGGCTTCCTCCCTGGCAAGAATGTTATACCAAACGAATGATCCCGAGGTAAAATCCTTGCACCGGTTCTCAATTAAAGACCCGACAAAAAGATTTGATACCATCACTAAGATTATTAATACTTTCTTCCAGCGTCTTTTTTTTAATGGAAAGCCACTTCAAATCAATAAAAATCCAGAAACGGAGATAATAAACCATTTTGGTATGCCTGATTTGTTATACCATGGGGATCAAGTATTACACACAGGTGAATCTGATTTCGACGTGAACATAAGAGATTTTGGATTGGAGCGTAAGAAATACTTAATAAATAATGGCGTAATCAACAGGACGGGCTTTGACCAGCAATACCTTATTATCCCCGATTCGATGGACAAAAATGTGGTTACGGCAATAAAGAAAAACATTGAATTTCAAATTAATAAACTTGCACCCGGATTTACTGAGTTTAAGATCATTAGGTACAAGACTGACATCACAAAAGCGGCTACTTACCAAGTGCAGGACATTGAAAAAGTTCTTAAATCACAAAATGCATTGTGTGGGTTTGCCTTATTCGTTTTGCCTGACATCAAAATAAGATCTAAAAGGCAAATAACCATTTTCCACGATTGCCTTAAAAGCAAGTTTTATCCGGATTTAAAAGTTCAGTGTGTATCTGGTTATAAAATTAGTAGTTATTTTCAGGCCTTTACTGCTAATGGAGATATTGAATACAGGGTTCCAGAACATCTGAAACCTAAGTTCCGCTCTTATTTGAATAACCTTGTCTTTGAACATCTTTTAATGAACCGGAAATGGCCATTTGCACTGGCAAATAACCTGCACTATGATATTTATATTGGAATTGACGTGCATGACCGATATGCAGGCTTTACTTTTTTTTTTAAAAACGGACAACAAATATTTTTTGCTTCAGAGCAGGTCCCTAAAAAAAATAAGTCCCAGCGGGCTGAAAAATTAAAGGCTGGCCTGCTGCATAAAGTGCTGTTGAATAAATTAAAAATCTTTATCCCTTTACATGCACCCAATCCCAACAGCATTGTGATCATACGGGACGGAAGAAGTTTTGGAGAAGAGGAAAAGGCATTGGCTTCAGTGATAGGGGAACTTGACAAGGAAGGTATAGTTAATAAATCACTCTTGAAATGTGGAGTAGTGGATCTTCATAAACAAAGTATCATACCCTTTCGTCTTGCCTCTCAAACGAACGCATATAACCATTTGGAAAATCCAATTGCTGGTACTTACAAATTGATAGCACCAGCAGAAGGGTTTTTGTTTAATACCGGTTACCCGTTTCAAATACCAGGAACTGCTAAGCCATTACATGTTTCCTTAAAGGCAGGCGATCTGAACTTCCTTTACATTCTGGAGGACCTTTTTCATCAAAGCATGCTGGCTTTTTCTGCTCCTGACAGAAGTAATGCTCTGCCAATTACAATAAAACTGATAGATACACTGCTTGAGCCATTGTCTGCTGCAACCGAACAGGAGGAGGAAGAAGATAATGAGGTTGTAGAGGAAGAAATGCAGGATATCACTTATTAACAATTAAAAATTTTATTTTATGAGTGAGATTAGTGTCTTATCTAACCAATACAATAAATTGGTCGAAACATCCGACAAGGTGAATAATTCTGTAATTGTTTACAAGAAAAAGAAGTTGCTTAGCGAACCTTCTAATCTGAAAAAATATCCTAAGCTATTTATTTCTTCGGATGATTCAGATTTTGCAAAAAATACACTTCTCTCTTTTCTCACCAACCTTAAACAAATTCTGGAGGAAGACAGGAAAGAATCTGACTTTATTCCATCCACTGTTTTAGAGGACTATAAGAAAAAACTGGATGCCAATCAATATCTGAAAGAGGATATTGAATCATTAATAAGTTTTATTGATAAAGACCAAGTTATTCCTGAAGAAAATATTTCCATATTAGATGGAATTATGTCTGTTTTAGATACTGAAAGGAGTATATTATTTCGCAAGTTAAGAACCGCTAGAGGATGACAAAGTTTATTAAAGCGATATTCTATGATTTAACCGGTAGAATAGAGAAAATGCTGGAGGGATTAGCATCACCTGAAATCAGTAAGGAGATGGATCCTACTTTTCTACAGGAAACTGAACGGTTATTGCTAGAATTGAAAAACGAAATTGACGCTTTAATAAGTTCAGGAGATTTGGAAATAGGGGCGTTGGCATCTAACAATGTTATCAAGTATAATACACTACATGAAGGATTATTGACTATTGAACTTTTCCGGTATTTGATCATCATCAATTACGGTGACGGCGAGGAATATTTTAAGAAAAAAATAAAAAGAATATACACAGAAATTAACTGCTTACAGGACCCTCCGATTATCACAACCATTAGTAATTCCGACAACTATTATTGGGCATTGCCCAGCTATGATATTATTGCTGTGCCTACTGGTGAGGAGCGGAGTTTATTAAACTTACCTGATTTGTATCACGAAATGGGACATCTAATATATAATCAGTACGCCTATTATTTGAAAGGATCCATCGAGCAGTCCCTTAAAAAATATTACGCTGATGAGATACAGCGTGTGGTGAACGAACAAAGGTCTGCCTCACTGATTACTTTTTTCAGGGAGAAGTTGACTTACTGGATAGACAGTTGGGTAATGGAATTTACCTGTGATATGATAGCTGTGTATTTAGTTGGGCCAGCCTATGCATGGACTAATTTGAAACTGACTACACTTAGTAGTGGAAAAGACCAGATTTATTTGGAAAACCCTTCGCATCCTTCTGATGAGGCAAGAATGAGGGCCATATTTTATTTATTAGAAAAAATGGGGCATACAGAGGAATTAGCTGGGATCAAATTAGCATGGGAGGCGTTTTTAAATGCGACCTCAAATGGTGTTCCTCAAAACTATGCTTTCGTGTTTCCACAAATATTCCTTCAAGAGTTAGCTGAAAACGTTTTAGCAAGCTGCCAGTCAATTGATTTAAAAAGTTATAAGGAGCAGGTGGCAATACATGGTAATCCAGTTTCTAAGATACTTAATGATGCCTGGAAAAAATTATTTGTTGCACCGGCTGCGTTCCATCAATGGGAAAAGGAACAAATTGAAGCCATCAAAATGCAAGCTTAACAAAATGGGAAATAACGATACAGCAACAGCATTTGCAAAAGATTTTATACATTATACCAGTAAATCTCTTTTTCTAACAGGAAAGGCGGGTACTGGTAAAACTACTTTCTTAAAACAACTTAAGGATAATATAAATAAAGAAGTGATTATTGCTGCACCTACAGGAGTAGCCGCTATCAACGCCGGAGGCGTGACGTTACATTCACTTTTTCAATTGCGTTTCAAACCTTTTATTCCAGCTGAACGCACATCGAACAATCATCACCTCAATTGCATCTATAAGAATGAATTGATTGAAAGCATTCATTTTAATAAAGAAAAGGTGGGATTGCTGAAAGCCCTTGAATTATTAATTATAGATGAAATATCAATGGTACGGGCTGATATGATGGATGCCATCGACGTGATTTTAAAACAAGTAAGAGAACAGCAGGATAAACCCTTTGGAGGTGTGCAATTATTGCTAATCGGGGATCTATTGCAATTGCCACCCATTGTGAAAAATGAGGATTGGGAAATATTAAAACAGTCTTATCAATCTCCATTTTTTTTCAGATCAAAAGTCTTAAGCGAACATCCCCTGGCTATTATTGAGTTAAAACATATTTATAGGCAAAGTAATTCAGATTTTATACGAGTGTTAAATAATGTAAGGAATAATGAAATGACTAATGAGGATTACTCATTACTTGAAAAATGTTACCGTCCTTCATTAACTACTACAAACGCGGATGGCTATATTACCCTTACAACACATAATCAACGCGCCGATGCCATCAACTTTAAGATGTTAAATGCGTTGCCGGGTACAGGGCATAGTTTTGAAGCTTTAATAAGCGGTGATTTTGACCCAAAAATGTTCCCTGCAGAAGAGAAGCTGTCTTTAAAGGAAGGAACGCAAATTATGTTTATAAAAAATGACAAGGGAGATACCAGAAGGTTTTTTAATGGCAAGATTTGTACAGTCAATAAAATTGAGGCAGAAGAAGTTTGGGTTTCGTCTCCAGGGGAAAGTGATTTTCTACTTGAAAAAGAATCATGGAAAAATATTCAGTACAGGTATGATGCCATAGAAGGTAAAATAAAGGAAGATGTTATTGGCGAATTTAAACAATATCCGATACGTCTTGCATGGGCTATTACAATACATAAAAGTCAGGGATTGACTTTTGAAAAGGCCATTATTGATGCTGGCAATTCATTTACTGCAGGGCAGGTCTATGTTGCTTTGAGCAGAGTTAAAACTTTAGAGGGTCTGTTGTTAAGATCTAAAATAAACCCTGAAAGTATTGTTTCGAATGATGAAGCTTGGGCTTTTATTAGTAATGGAATTAAAAATGAAGGAACGCTCGAAGTGTTGCTGGAAAGAGAAATGAAAAAATACGTTCTTCAAAAGCTCCTTGATCTTTTTAGTTGGAAAATTATTGGCCAATTAGTTACAGTCCATCGGGCCAATAGTGAAAAATGGAACTTCCATATAAAATCAGATCAGTTTCGTTGGGAAGAAGAAATCTCTTTGTCCCTGATCAAGCAACAGGAAACAGTTTTTAAATTTGGACAACAGCTCGAAAACCTTTTCTTGCATCCTTCTGGTAGTCTAACCCAACTTCGGGGAAGAATCAAATCTGCCGCTACTTATTTTATTAATGAAATTGATTGGAAAATAATTCCCTTCTTTGATACAAACTTTAAAAAAGTAAAGGAGAGTAAGTCTAATAAAAACTATCTGGCTTCTTTGGATTTAATCAATAAGGAATTTAAAAATCTAAAGAAAAGTTTGAATAATGCACTTACGATTTCTAATGAAAGTGTTGATGGGTACGACTACAAGATTATTTTAAGTAAACTGAAGGGATTGAAGACGAACAGTAATGAAGTCGAGCATGACAGCCCAATGATTGAAAAGAATAAAAAGATATCTCCGAGCAGCAGTAATTCTTTTAAACTATTTACCAGTGGAAAATGCGTTGCAGAAATTGCTAAAATCCGGGGGTTGGCCAGTCATACAATAGAGTCACATTTAACAGATTTTATTAAAACCGGTGAACTATCTGTGTTTGATGTTATGTCAACTGAAAAAGTAAATGAGATTCTAAGTGAATTAAATAATAATGGACATGATTTGAACGCAGTAAAAGGGAAGTTGGGGGCTGATTATTCGTATTTTAATATTCGTGCTGTAGCAAACCATTATCTGTTAGCGCAGGAAAAAACTACTGATTTACAGAACAACCATGGCGGAAATCAAGGTAAGCCGTGATGACCAGTACCATTAGTTACTGAAGTAAACAAAACGAGGGTTTAGTTAACTCTTACTGCAAGATTTAAAAGGTTGCTATTTTACTATTATTTTTGGTTAACAAACTCAGTAAATAAAAGTAAGTCAATAATCATTGTATCTTAGTAAGTTTATTAACTAAAGAAAGAACTATGCTTATCGGATATGCCCGAATCTCTACTCAGGACCAGAATCATGATCTTCAAACCGATTCTTTAAAAATAGCTGGATGTGAAAAAATCTTCACCGATAAGGTTTCAGGCACAATTTCAGAAAGACCAGGGCTGACAAAACTAAAAGAACAACTTCTTAAAGGTGACACACTTGTGATTTGGAGACTTGATCGATTAGCCAGGTCTTTAAAAGATTTAATTGAATGGGTGGCTTACCTGCAGAAGGAAAGTATTGCTTTAAAAAGCCTCAAAGAGAACATTGATACCTCAACTCCAACAGGGCGTCTTGTGTTCCACATTTTTGGAGCACTAAGTGAATTTGAACGATCACTAATTGTTGAAAGAACGCATGCAGGTTTAGCTGCAGCCAGGGCAAGAGGCCGTAAAGGCGGCAGACCGAAAGCTTTGAATAAGGACAAGAGGGATGCTGCGGTCGATTTGTACAACCAAGAAAAGTTAACGGTTGAGAAGATTTGCGAAATGATGGAAATTACAAAACCAACATTATATAAATATATAAGGGGAAGTTCGGCACAATCTTCTTAATTACTAAAAAGATAGCCACCTTAAAAAACCAACCCTTTTAAATGCAGTAGCACAACTAAAGTTCTTTATATGAGAAACTTTTCTGCTTAACGTTTGATAAGATACTGACTTTTAAATGCTAATGGACTACAACCTTTATCATCCAAAATGGTCGCTTATCTCTTATTTTTATTTGGGTAAGGCGAGCAAACGACTGCTGCCAATGGTGCGACGCAAAACATGGGTAGAGCCATCCGATAAGCGGTAGTAAGGTGACTGAGGGTGCTTGAAGCTTAATGCGAGCACACTAAAAATCAAAACTGTATAAAAATGAACTTTGCTTACACCCCAAGTGCGGAAAAAAGTTTTCAGCGAAATGATGTGCTATGAAAGAAGTGTTGTTAAATGAAGATGAATTGAATTACATTTTGCACAAGGCAAAGTATTCGCTGTTGAATAACCCTGGTTTTATAAGCCAGTCTACAAAGTCTTACATAGACATATCGCACATTTCCCCTAATAAAAAGCTGATATTTATACGGGGGAATCAACATACTGGTTTAGAGCATATCATGTTTAGGCACAACTTCTTTAGCCATGAAGTCAGTCCCCTCAATAATTCCTTTGTTGAAACAAGTAAGTTCAAAAGCGATTCGAAACCGTTGTTAGATTACTCTGCACTATCCGAGTTGCTTTACATTCCTGCTAATTTGAATGAACAATTCAACAATTATCCAGACAAATTCGATTTGTACAAAGGCGATGTAGTAAACACGAACTACATATTTATTCTCTACAAGAATACTAAAGTCGTGCATACATTATATCCCAATGAACCTATTAAAAACAGGCAAAAGAAGAAGTATAAAAGAGGTAAAGTAATATTTGAGGTTAATGGCTTTCAAGTTAAGATCCCACTCTTACCATACTATGATAAAGGCTTTAATACTGCTACTGTAACCATTCCTTATTATGATAACCAGAACAAAGTTTGTTATACTTTTCAAACTACTTTTCTTGAAAAACAAGACATTGAAAAGGTTGCTTTGCTTATTTATGTAGATGAAGTGTTTACAAAATTTATCCAGTTTAAAGACCAAATTCACACTCCTGGATTTAGTTTATTCAACCGCGTGAATGAAATACAATACAATAAATTGGAACAAATCGAAGACATCCTTTCTAAATATGAAAAAGGCATTATAAAGGAAAATAATCCACCCAATAAAAGCAATTAGGTCTTTAGAACTGACAGTACTGCAGGCAACAAAAGTATTTGCAAAAGCAGGGCAGGACAATGTAACATCAGCTATTTGGAAGCATCAGCAGTAGTTCGGGCTCGACGTTCAATGTTCAGCTTTTGTTTTTAACTTCAACAAAATATTTTCAATCAGCATTTGTTCCCGGCTTGCCGGCTTGACATTATAAAATGCCCTGCCTTCGCAAATACTTAACGTTAGCGGTCAATGCATTTGAAACTCTTTTCATTCTGTAAGTATGAGCTCATTAAACAGATTTTGGCCGACAATTCAGACTTTACCTGTTTATAGAATAGGAAATAATATCGAGACCTTCAACGTAATTAATTATCTACTCAGCAAAGGCTTTGAGGAAATTGAGGAATGTAAAATAGAAGACACTCTGATAAGCCCTTCTGTCAGCGATGTTTTTAATATGGATATCGAAAAGAATTTCACTCCAAGTATAAATTTTATAAAATTTTTTAATAACAAGGAAGTACGAGTACAGGTTAAGAGAATGGTTTACGAAGGAATTAAACCTATCCACCTTGATTTAGCACGATATAGCTTTGAAAAATCCGAAACTAATCAATATAGATTTACAAAAACTCTCGAACTTTTGCTTGCTTACTTAGCTATCGATAAACTCCAAGCTACCTCGGCCAGTTTCGGAGTAAAAATTAAAAATGCTCCAAATGGCGGCGATTTTGATTGTCTTGCAAACTTCAGGGACGAAATTGTATATTTTGAAGTTAAATCTGGGAACGTTAATAATATATCGGGAAATAGCATTCTAAATTTTTTAAAACGTCACACATTTTTAGCTCCTAAAGCTTCTATCTTGTTTGTAGATTTCGAAGGTGGTGAGAACAAATTAGACCAATTTGTACGTCAATTTATGAATGCGCCCATTGGAAATCGGACAATCGACTTCATTCGTAAAGTAAGTGATGGTACGAGAAAATTTTATGTAATGGAAGGTGACGTTTTAATTGTCGACATTCATAATGACGGCGATATACTTTCAAATCTCAGATTAGCTATGCAATATATACATAGATATAATGCTTTTCAAAAGAATGTTCTTTACAATTTAATAAAACCTGAGGTATTAGGATACAAATCGACAGTTCTATAATTCAATATTCAAACTTTGCTATAGCACTGCCTACAACCTTGGGGTAAGTACCCTTGAAAAATTTTCATTTATATGTCCGTTAGTGTAAGATGTAATATTAAGGCTCAAGCTGTCTGAATTAGCATGTACATATTCATCCGTTCCGTTGTATCGTAACACGGGAAAATCACCAAAAGCGCCGGTAAAATTATAGTGCCCTGTGTTTAAGGTAGTTGTATAAAAAACAAAAGTAAAATCTCCTGAAGTGCTTAAGCCTGTAAGGGCGTAATAATCTAATTTGCTGCAGCCTAATGTAAAAGGATTTCAGTTTTGCTTATCAGCATCATTAACTGATATATTTACAGCATTGCCGTTAACTTCATAACTTAATGTAGCAGTTATTTTAGCTGGTCCGCCGGAATTTTTAGCAGCAAGCATAGCATCAGGAATGGACTGCTTTAAACAAGATGAAAAAAGAAGACTGCTATAATTGTTACTAAATAATGTTTCATAATGATTGTAGTTATAGATTATTTATTAATGGCCAGTATCTCTTTTTTTGAAACTGAAATATTTTGTTATACCAAGACTGATAAAATTGTTAGAACCACCATGCGCCATTACTGTTTCATAGCGAAGGTTTACA
>JAABUS010003274.1_pt1 | contig 26801 bp, 27 predicted proteins | sample 5560161 | NCBI WGS metagenome assembly JAABUS01 (sample SAMN10711885, study PRJNA513376) | rock metagenome | isolation source: Antarctica rocks | place: Antarctica: Victoria Land, Trio Nunatak nord | collected 2016-01-04
TCCATAATGGTTACTGTATCACCAATCCCACAAGTATTTGCTTCATCATGAGCCATGAATTTAGCTGTTTTCTTTACAAACTTACCATAAATAGGATGTTTAACCTTACGCTCCACGGAAACAACAATAGATTTATCCATTTTATTAGATACAACTAATCCTGTTCTTGTTTTTCTTAAATTTCTTTCCATTTTAATTTTTAATAATTAAATTGTATCAGAAGCAGTTACTGTTTTGCGCTTGGTAATTTCAGTATTTAAACGAGCTATATCTTTCTTGATTTTAGCAATACGAGAAGGATTTTCAATAGCAGAAACTGTATGTGCAAATTTTAATTTAGTCAAAGTAGATTTCTCTTCTGCTAACCTTGCAGAAATTTCCTCCAAAGACAGTTCTAAAATTTCTGAATTCTTCATTTTTTATTTTTCTTATAAAGAGCCTGTACTTTCAGGATTCATTTTTGTTAATTATTATGCTTCTACGTAATCTCTTCTTACTACAAACTTCGTTTGTATAGGTAGTTTTTGTGCTGCAAGACGCATTGCTTCTTTTGCTGTTTCCAAAGACACACCTTCTGCTTCAAAAATAATCCTTCCCGGATTAACAATAGCTACCCAGTACTCTGGAGCACCTTTACCTTTACCCATACGCACTTCGGCAGGTTTTTTAGTCACTGGTTTATCAGGAAAAATTCTGATCCAAACCTGCCCTTCACGTTTCATAAAACGGGTAACGGCGATACGGGCAGATTCAATTTGACGGCTTGTGATCCAAGCTGGCTCCAAAGATTTTATACCAAATGAACCAAATGAAAGTTCTGCTCCACGCATTGCGAGGCCTTTCATTCTGCCTTTTTGCATTTTTCTAAATTTTGTTCTCTTGGGCTGTAGCATTAGTTTTAACTTTTACAATTATGCAGAACCTGCATAATTTTGAACATAATTATCTTCTTTTTGCACCAGATGCGCCACCGCTGCTTCTTTGGTTAGAATTGCTTCCGCCACCTTTTGAATTGCTGTTGTTTCCGCTACCAGGTTTTCTATCATTATTGTTGTTTCTACGATCACCGCCACCTGCATTTCTTCTGTCCCCACCACGGTCACGATCACCATAAGCTGCTGCACCTTCTATACGACCTGTTTTATTAGTTCCAGTATTAGCACCTATATTAGGGGAGAGATCACGTTTTCCATAAACTTCGCCTTTGCATATCCACACTTTAACACCAATTTTACCATAAGTAGTTAATGCTTCACCCAGAGCATAATCAATATCAGCACGAAAAGTATGCAAAGGAATTCTTCCTTCTTTATACTGTTCAGTACGAGCCATTTCAGCACCACCTAATCGACCGGAACACATAATTTTAATACCTTCCGCACCCATTCGCATTGTAGAAGCAATGGTTGTTTTCATTGCTCTACGGAAAGAGATACGAGCTTCTAACTGTTTTGCTACGCCTTCTGCAACTAATTGAGCATCAAGTTCAGGACGTTTAATTTCGAAAATATTTATTTGAATATCCTTTTTAGTAAGTTTTTTTAACTCTTCTTTTATTTTATCGACTTCTTGTCCGCCTTTACCAATTACAATACCTGGTCTTGCTGTGTGGATAGTGACTGTAATCCGTTTTAAAGTACGTTCAATTACTACTTTTGCTACACCTCCTTTAGCAATACGTGCAGAAAGGTATTTACGAATTTTCTCGTCTTCTACTAATTTGTCGGAGTAATTATTGCCACCGAACCAGTTAGAATCCCACCCTCTGATGATTCCTAACCTGTTACCTATTGGATGTGCTTTTTGTCCCATTACAAATTATACGTTATCATTTTTAGAATCTACAATTAAAGTTATATGGTTAGAACGTTTTCTGATTCTATAACCCCTACCTTGCGGAGCAGGACGTAATCTTTTTAATTGGCGACCACCACCTACAGAAATCTCCTTTACAAATAGTGCATTGTCTTCTACACGCTTACCTTCGTTTTTTAATTCCCAGTTTTTTATCGCTGATAATAATAATTTTTCAACCCGAATAGCGGCTTCTTTATTTGTATATTTTAAAATATACAAAGCCTTTTCTACTTTTTCTCCTCGAATCAAATCAACTACTAACCGCATTTTGCGGGGTGAAGTTGGACAATTCTGTAACTTAGCAACAGAAGCTCCGTTTAATTGAGCTTTTTCTTGCTCTTTTCGTTGTCTAATTAAAACAGACTTTTTAATTTTTATTATTGCTTCCATCACCACTATTTTTTCTTTTCAGAGTGACCTCTAAATGTACGTGTCGGGGAAAATTCCCCTAACTTATGTCCAACCATGTTTTCTGTAACATAAACTGGTATAAATTTATTACCATTATGTACCGCAAATGTGTGTCCAACGAAATCTGGTGAAATCATGGAACGACGTGACCATGTTTTTACTACTGATTTTTTACTTAATTCATTTAAGGTCAGAACTTTTCTTTCCAGATTATGATCAATATATGGTCCTTTTTTAATTGAACGTGCCATTATTTTTTCTTTCTTTCGATGATGTAACGATCAGACAATTTCTTTTTATCACGAGTTTTAAACCCTTTAGCTAATAAACCTTTTCTTGAACGAGGATGGCCTCCGGAAGCCCTTCCCTCACCACCACCCATAGGGTGATCAACAGGGTTCATAGCAACACCACGAACTCTTGGACGGCGGCCCAACCAACGTTTACGACCGGCTTTTCCTAAAACTTCATTTGCTTTTTCAGAATTAGAAACTGTGCCAATAGTAGCCAGACAAGTAGCTAAAATCATTCTTGTTTCCCCAGAGGGCAACTTAATAATGGCGTATTTACCATCGCGGGCAGATAGTTGTGCGTAAGTTCCTGCGGACCTTGCAATTGTACCACCTTGACCAGGATTCAATTCAATATTATGAATGATTGAACCTAAAGGGATATTCTTTAAAGGTAAAGTATTGCCTACTTCTGGCGGAACAGCATCTCCGGAGAGAACAGTTTGCCCAACCTGAATGCCTTCCGGTGCAAGCATATATCTTTTCTCACCATCAACGTAATTCAATAGTATGATACGTGCTGACCTATTAGGATCATATTCAATAGTGGCTACAGTAGCCGGAATATCAAATTTATTACGTTTAAAGTCTATTAACCTATAAGACTTTTTGTGTCCGCCTCCAACATTTCTAATGGTCATTTTACCAGAATGGTTACGTCCACCAGACTTCTTATGAGAAACTACTAAAGTTTTTTCTGGAATGTTAGTTGTAATATCTGAATAATCAGCTCCAACTCTGAAACGGGTGCCAGGTGTAACTGGTTTAAATCTTTTAACTGCCATTTCTTTATCTAAATATTACTATAAAAGTCAATTGTTTCACCATCTTTCAAAGTAATAATAGCTTTTTTGTATTTAGAAGGCCTTCCGGATACAGAACCTGCTTTTGTATTACGACTTTTTAATTTACCTGCATATTTCATTGTATTTACAGCTTCTACGTTTACACCATACATAACTTCAACTGCCCCTTTTATCTGGATTTTATTAGCTCTTGGATCTACTTTAAAAGCATAGCGGTTTAGTTTTTCTGTTAACTTAGTTACTTTTTCTGTAAGCAAGGGTTTTTTTAGGATTTCCATATTACTTAGCTAATGCTTCCTCTAATGTTTTAACAGAACCAGTTGTCAATAAAAGCCTACTAGCATTCAATATATCATATGTGCTTAATTGATCTGCTGTAATTACTTTAGCTTTTTTAATATTTCTACTTGATAAATAGATATTGTTATTTGCTACTGGAAGAACCAGTAAGGTCTTTTCATTGGCAAAATTTAAATCAGCAACAAATTGAATATAACTCTTAGTTTTTATTGTATCAAAGGTAAAATCTTCTAAAACCACAATTTGATCATCTTTCGCTTTGTAGGATAAAGCAGATTTACGTGCAAGTGATTTTAATTTTTTATTCAACTTGAAACCGTAATCGCGGGGTTGTGGGCCAAATACACGCCCACCGCCATTGAATAAAGGAGATTTAACACTACCTGCACGGGCACCGCCTGTTCCTTTTTGCTTGTGCAATTTGCGGGTAGAACCTGCAATTTCGTTACGCTGTTTAGATTTGTGTGTTCCTTGGCGTTGGTTAGCCAGATATTGTTTTACATCTAAGTATATGGCGTGATCACTAGGCTCAACACCAAATACCGAGTCAGGAAGCTGAACCCGGACACCTGTTTCTTTTCCTGAAACGTTTAATACTGCTACTTCCATTATTTATCGATAATTACAAATGAACCTTTAGCACCGGGGATCGAACCCTTTACCACTATTAGATTTTGTTCATTGTAAACCTTTAAAACTTCCAGGTTCTGAACTTTAACCCGACTATTTCCCATTTGTCCTGCCATACGCATTCCTTTAAATACACGGGAAGGCCATGAAGATGCACCCAATGAACCAGGAGCTCTTAAACGATTGTGCTGACCGTGAGTTGCCATACCTACACCACCAAAACCATGGCGCTTAACAACTCCCTGAAAACCTTTACCTTTAGATGTGCCAACTACATCTACAAAATCTCCGGCTACAAAAAGTTCTACAGTAACCATATCACCAAGTAATTTTTGATCCAAAAAAGTTTTGAATTCAACCAATTTTCGTTTTGGAGTAGTTCCTGCTTTTGCAAAATGACCTTTCAAAGGAGCAGGAGTATTTTTTTCTTTCCGATCAGCGTACGCTAACTGAACAGCAGCGTACCCATCTGTTTCCACAGACTTAACATGTGTAACAACACATGGCCCAGCCTCGATAATAGTACAAGGAATATTTTTCCCTGTCTCATCGAAAATGCTGGTCATACCTACTTTTTTACCAATTATTCCTGACATTTTCTTAATTAATTGTTTTAGTCCATCGAAGCAGTAGGGCTTCGTTCAAGACATACTTTCCCTTTTAGGGACGGCAAAGATAGGAATGTTAGATTAATTATCAAACCGTTATGCAAATATTTTTACAAGATTAAACAAATATTTTTAGGGCGATAAAAACAGTATGCTTTTTATCTAATCTGCCATCAATTTCCTGATCAATTCTGCACTTTGCCGCCGCCCATGCTCTAAGCGATCTTTAAAAAAATTTTGTGTCTGATTGAAATGTAATTTATAGCCATTAATATCCCCATAATTAATAATGGCAGACCAATCTCTGACAGCAGAATGAAACTCCAGGTCATTTCCCCGTATCGATTTGTCATATAAAGCTGTTTCGATAGATTCTTCCAGCAGATCTTCATTTTTAAATAAATATTCTGCTATTCCCAGTCGTAAACGAAAAGGCGGCGTTTGACAGATCAAATTATCGTACGGATTTATTTGCAGCTTATTCCAAGCATCTACCATACTTAAAATACTTAAATGTGAGTTAGGCTTTCGCAGTTCTGAATTCACAGACAAGGAGAATTCTTTCATGATTCCATCATTTAGCAGTATTGGCTTTCGGCTTTCATGAAATACAAAATCCCTTGCTTCATAAATACGCCTGCGCAATTCCTTTTCCTCTTCCTGAATCATTAGCTTAAATAATTCTGATTCAGAATTTGCATACTGTTTTACCTGTTGTTTAGCGTAAGGGTTCAGGATAGCCAAACCTGCATAAACATGTGCTTTGTAACTAAAAATGCGCAGCATGATCAGGATTTTTACATTATCAATCCCACCGATATAGGCTGCGTTTTCCCAAGGATAAAATCCGGATGTGGCACATGCTGTTCCCATACTTTCAAAACCAACATGAGTAACAGCTTGTGTATCAGCAACAATTTTATCATGTTGATGATAATCCTCCATTTCTACCAAATCTGTTTCCAGGAGCAGCAATACATCCAGCATCTTCTGATAGGTTTTTTGATCACAACGATGCGGGATAACTACCAGCTTTTGTCCTTTCGGCTTAAATCCCGGCCCATGTAAAGCATGAATGGTAATGATATGTGTATCCAAGGGCAAAAATTCTTCAAAAGCAGCAATTTCCGGATGCTTGACAGAACTTTGGCCAGCTATGATAGAACCAGTTTTGGCATAAGGGCCATAGCGGGCAACTACTTCTTTAATTTTATCTGTTTCAACAGAGAAAATAAGTAGATCACTTTTTTGGGCAGTTTCTCTTCCGTCCAAAAAAACTTTGATCTGACAAGAATTTAATTCTTCACAAAGAGCGTCATAATTTTGCGGCAGATCACTTCCGCAAACATCTAAACCTTGCTCGGCGAAAGCTTTTGCATATAGTTTCCCCATATCGCCTAAACCAATAATTCCGATAATCATGCAGCTAAGTTAATTATGATTGAAGTATTTTGAACATGACCTGCTATATTAGTTTGCAACGAACCACATTTTTTGCTATACTGGCAGCAGCAAATTTTAACTTATTTATTCTAATAAAGCTTCTTTTTTATGCACCTAAAAACAGCATTCCGATTTTTGCAGATAATTCTGTTATCTACTGTTTTATCAGTTTGTTATGCCCAGGATTCTGTTAAAACTAAGATGCGGATACCTGCTAATGTGAAAATCAGTCCGGCAAAAATTAATCAGGCTGTTCCTCCAAAACAAACTATTTTGTCAAAACAACCTCTTGCTACGGTTGCAGTTAGTAGTGATAGAAGTTTGAAAGGACAATATGAGTTTATTTTAAGCAAGGTTTATTCTTATCAACAGCCGCCAATCGCTGCTTTTTATAAAAGTGTACAGGACACGTTGCAAGTTCAGCGTAAAAGCCTGGCAACTTTTCAAACTAAATTAGCGGCGCAAACCAAAAGTGTAGCAGCGTTGCAGGCTGACGCAAATAGTAAAGAACAAAGTTTAAATGCTTCAAATGCGCAAGTAAACAGCATTAATTTTTTAGGGAGGCCTGTAGCAAAAATGACTTATAATACGATTATGTGGGGTTTGGTCATTGCGTTAGGTACTTTGGCTGCAACTGTTGTTTTCCTTTCGGGAAGTGCGCGCCGCGAAGCACATTATCGTACTAAATTATATAATGATTTGGAAGAGGAATACAAAGGTTACAAAACCAAAGCCAATGATAAAGAAAAAAAGCTGTCCCGCGATTTACAAACGGTTAGAAATAAGCTGGAAGAAATTACCGGAAACCCGGAATATTAGGAATACTTCTTTTACCGGGTAAAAGTTGGTGTTAAAACAAAAAAGATCGTTCCGAAAGAAACGATCTTTTTTTATGGATAAAAGAAGTATCACTAAACTTTGATTTCGACTTCAACGCCGCTTGGCAATTCTAATTTCATCAAAGCATCAACTGTTTTAGAGTTAGAGCTGTAAATATCAAGCAAACGTTTGTAAGAGCATAATTGGAATTGCTCACGTGCTTTTTTATTTACATGCGGTGAACGCAAAACGGTAAAAATTCTTTTTTCAGTTGGTAAAGGAAGTGGCCCGCTGACAACGGCACCAGTTGGCTTTACAGTTTTAACGATCTTCTCAGCAGATTTATCTACCAAATTGTAATCGTACGATTTTAGTTTGATTCTGATTCTTTGGCTCATGTGATTTGTTTAAGTACAACCGTAAGAGCTATTAGTTACGGTTGTACGATAAATTAATTGTTTATACTAATGCTTCTTTTAGCACCTAAAATTATGCGTGTACTTTACCTTTTACTTTAGCAATTACTTCTTCCTGTACGTTGCGAGGAGCCGGTTCGTAATGATCAAACTCCATAGTAGAAGTTGCACGGCCGGAAGTGATGGTACGTAACTGCGTTACATAACCAAACATTTCAGAAAGCGGAACCGTAGCTTTAATCACTTGTGCACCAGCGCGTGAATCCATACCAAGAAGCTGGCCACGACGACGGTTCATGTCACCAATTACATCACCCATGTTTTCTTCGGGGGTTAGGATTTCAATTTTCATGATCGGCTCCATCAATACCGGTTTACATTTTGGCAATGCTTCGCGATAAGCAGAACGTGCACAAATCTCAAATGATAAAGCATCTGAATCGACAGCGTGGAAAGAGCCATCAATTAAACGAACTTTCATATCCTGTAATGGGAAACCGGCTAAAACACCGTTTGCCATAGCAGCAGCAAATCCTTTTTCTATAGATGGGATGAATTCTCGAGGGATAGAACCACCTGAAATCTCATTAACAAACTGCAACCCGGTTTTGTCCTCATCGTTAGGGGAAATGATAATTTGTATATCGGCAAATTTACCACGGCCACCTGTTTGTTTCTTGTAGGTTTCACGGTGTTGGGTTGTACCAGTAATTGATTCTTTGTAAGCAACTTGAGGAGCACCCTGGTTAACTTCAACTTTGAACTCACGTTTTAAACGATCCATAATAATGTCTAAGTGAAGTTCGCCCATACCTGAAATTACAGTTTGGCCAGTTTCTTCATCAGTCTTCACACGGAAAGTTGGGTCTTCTTCGGCTAATTTACCTAAAGCCATGCCCAATTTATCTACATCAGCCTGTGTTTTAGGCTCAATAGCTAAACCAATAACCGGCTCAGGGAAATTCATTGATTCCAGAATGATCGGATATTTTTCATCACAAAGCGTGTCACCAGTTTTAATATCTTTAAAACCAACTACCGCAGCAATATCACCTGCCCCAACATTAGGGATAGGATTTTGCTTGTTAGCATGCATTTGAAAGATACGGGAAATACGCTCTTTGTTATCAGAACGCATATTATGCACATAAGAACCCGCTTCCAGGTTACCGGAGTAAACGCGGATAAAACACAAACGACCAACAAATGGGTCAGTTGCAATTTTAAAAGCCAATGCTGCAAATGGTTCTTTAACATCCGGTTTACGCATTACTTCCTCGCCGGTATCCGGGTTTGTACCGATAATACCTTCTACATCCATTGGTGAGGGCAATAATTCCATCACATAATCCAACATCGTTTGCACACCTTTATTTTTGAAAGATGAACCACAAACCATCGGAACAATTTTAGCATCCAAAACAGCTTTACGTAAAGCATCTAAAACTTCACGTTCTGTAATCGTTTCAGGAGCATCAAAAAATTTCTCCATCAAGCTTTCATCGTATTCAGCAACGGATTCAAGTAATTTCTCTCTCCACTCAGTTGCCTCTTCAATCATATCTTCAGGAATAGGCACTTCAGTAAAAGTCATCCCTTTATCATGCTCATTCCAAACGATACCACGAAAATTGATTAAATCGATAACACCTTTAAAGTTTTCTTCTGCACCAATCGGTAACTGCAACGGAACAGCGTTACTGCCCAGCATACTTTTTACTTGTTTTACAACATTTAAAAAATCGGCACCTGAACGGTCCATTTTATTAACGAAACCGATTCGGGCCACATTATAATTGTTAGCCAACCTCCAGTTGGTTTCTGATTGCGGTTCCACACCATCAACAGCAGAAAACAAGAACACCAAACCGTCCAACACACGCAATGAACGGTTTACTTCAACCGTAAAATCTACGTGTCCCGGTGTATCGATAATATTTATATGATAAGTTTGTCCTCTGTATTTCCAATCTACCGTAGTGGCAGCCGAAGTAATGGTGATACCACGCTCCTGCTCTTGCGCCATCCAGTCCATTGTTGCAGCACCTTCGTGTACTTCGCCAATTTTATGACTAACGCCAGAATAGTATAAAATACGTTCTGTCGTAGTGGTTTTACCGGCATCAATGTGTGCGGCAATCCCAATGTTTCTTGTATATTTAAGATCTCTTGACATTTTATTATTGATTAGGTGATGGAGTGATGGAGTGATGGAGCGGCTATTTCATCACTCAATCACTCCAGTACCCAATCACTGATTCTTAAAAACGGAAATGTGAGAACGCTTTATTGGCTTCTGCCATTTTGTGCGTATCTTCTTTCTTTTTCACTGCGGAGCCTTCGCCTTTTGCAGCAGAAATGATTTCTCCGGCTAATTTCTCCATCATGGTTTTTTCACCACGTTTACGGGAATAGCTGATCAGCCATTTCATGCCCAAAGCAATTTTACGCTCCGGACGAACTTCTGTAGGCACTTGGAAGTTGGCGCCACCCACACGGCGGGATTTTACTTCAACCGCAGGCATTACATTGTTCAATGCTTTTTTCCAAGTATCCAAACCGCTTTCGCTTGTTCTTTTTTCTACCAGTTCAACGGCATCATAAAAAATAGTATAAGCGGTAGATTTTTTACCGTCATACATCATGTTATTTACAAACCTGGTAACCAAAGTATCATTGAACTTTGGATCAGGAAGGATGATTCTCTTTTTTGGTTTTGACTTTCTCATTTCTAACTATCCTCCTTCAATTATTTCTTTTTACCTTTTACTGCCGGAGCGCCTTTACCACCTTTTGCTGCTACAGCCGGTTGTCCTGGTTTAGGGCGTTTAGTTCCGTATTTAGAACGGCGTTGGTTACGGCCAGCAACACCCGAAGTATCCAGTGCACCACGGATGATGTGGTAACGAACGCCTGGTAAATCTTTTACCCGGCCACCACGGATCAAAACGATCGAGTGTTCCTGTAAGTTGTGGCCTTCGCCGGGAATGTACGCATTCACCTCTTTGCCGTTTGTTAAACGGACACGGGCAACTTTACGCATGGCTGAGTTTGGTTTTTTAGGGGTAGTGGTGTACACACGTGTGCACACACCTCTTCGCTGTGGACAACTGTCCAACGCTGGCGACTTACTCTTGTCAACCATAGCTACTCTACCTTTTCTAACTAATTGCTGAATAGTAGGCATTTTTGCTTTTAAATGTTTACAGTATTTTCCTTATGTTAAAAGGACTGCAAAAGTAGCAAGTTAATTTTGATAATCAAGCGGTTGGCGGAAAAGAATTTTTGGGTGGTAAAAGAAGTATTAAATGAAAGTGCATAACATGCTTTTATAAATAATTCAATTAGTTTTAAAAAGTTCAAAATTTTTAATTGTTTTTAAATGACTACTAAATTTTTTTACATCTTTTTTTGTAAGTTCTACATATTCATCGAAATATTCACGAGTTACAATATCAATTAAAATTTCATCACCTAAAAGACTATTGTTAGTTGTAGAAATGGTATCAATTGTTTTTAAAATAATATGATTTACTTCAGATAAATCGAAATCACCATTACTTTTAGAAGCCAATATTAGTTGACCATCTAAAACAATTACGTATTGCATTAGAAATGTTCGATAATTATAGTTTTCACTTTTTTTGCCACTAAACTGCCTATTAAACAATTCCTTTAAATATTTTCTTCCATGAAAAATGTTCATTACTGCTTTAAAAATTGTAGAATCATTTGATGTTTTAAATGCTTCAAAATATGTTTTAAACTTAGGTAAATTAAAATCATCGTAATGATGCTGATTTAATTCTGTATTTTTACAACCCATTAAAACAGTACAAGGAATCTGCATTTTTAAATCTATTAAGTAATCAGCTCGTTGTACAAGTCCCAAACTTGTTAATGGATCATAAACCTCCTCAAAAAAAACCCAAGGATATTTGTCTGTCTTCTTGCACTCGATAAGAACCTCAATACTGACTGGGCCAAAATCCCATTCATCATCTTTATCTTGAAAAAATGCAACTATATCTAATTCTTTAATGCTTTTTTCTTCGTTTTGAAATGAAATATTAGGAAATACTAAAACTCTATCTTGTTGCCTTAATTTTTCTGTTAACTCCAATTCTAAAGGAAAGCCAGTTTTTTTTATTTCAGCTCTAATTTTATCTTGTAAAGACTTATCCATTTTAATAAAAATATTTTTTAGCAAGAATACTAATATAATTAACCATAAATTACTACATAGATATTTTGTAGAAAAAGTTGGAGATTTCCTAACTCTAAAATAGAATGCAGGAAAAATAGTATAGGAAGAAATTCAGAAATCTTTATTAAATGAAAAAGAAATACTAAATAGAATTTCTCCTTTTCATTAAAAATTTGAAGAAACCCACAAAGCACTTGCTTGATGCGGTTACTTACTAAAGAAGAAAGGTATAGGATTGATTAAAGCTCAATTCTGTTAAAAAAGCCTGAGCTTTAATAGTTTCTTCAATAAAATTATTGCTGATTAGCCTCGCTTTAGCAAATTCTCCAAAAACACTAAGCAGCCAAACCTTGTTAGCCCACCAATTATAGAATCAGCAATTTTAGGAATGCTTCTTTTATAACCTAAATTTATATAAAGGTTTATGCCAACCATCATCCCCAATAAAGAAGAATTTGTATTAGAAGTTCATCACCATTTATCAAAAGTTTATGGCACCCAAATCAAATATTTCCATGATTTAGATCCGTTGAGTGAATTGGTATCGGCACTGTTATCGCACCGAACCAAAAACCGCGATTCTGGCCTGGCATTTGCCAACTTGCGCAACATCTTTGGCTCTTGGGAAAATGTACGCGATGCAGCAACAGCGGAAGTACAAACCGCCATAAAATCCTGCACCTGGCCAGAGCAAAAAGCACCACGGTTGCAACAAGTTTTACAATTAGTAACCGAACGCCACGGCACATTATCTTTAGATTTTTTAGCGGAAATGGATGTTTACTCCGCACGGAAATGGTTAGAAGAGTTACCAGGTGTTGGCCCTAAAACCAGTGCTGCGGTGTTGTCTTTTAGTACTTTGCGTGCCAAAGCTTTGCCGGTTGATTCCCATCATTTCCGGGTTGCGATACGTTTGGGTATTATTGATGCTAAAATTGGCGAGGGAAAAGCCAACCGAGTGTTGGAAAATCTGTTGCCGCTAAATTTTACTGCCCAGGAAATGTACGACAACCATCAGGTGATGATGCGGCATGGCCAGAAAATTTGTTTCCATTTTAAACCAGCTTGCAAAAATTGTGTGTTGTTGGAATTATGCCCGACTGGTCAGCGTTTAGTTGATGTAACGGCAGTAACTTAGCCCAGTTACAACCGTAAAAGACAGCTTATCATAGAGAACAAAACATTATGTAGTTTAGCTGGTAAAAACCATCTTAAACAATTATCAATTTATAAGCTCATGAAATTTAAACGATCTATCCCTGCGCTGCTGCTTGTTGCAGTAATGGCGCAAAGCTGTGTCAGCACAAAAAAGTACCAGCAACTGCAAAGCAGTTATAACCAATTGGACAGCAACACACGCAACCTGAACGGAAAATACTTGTTAAGTGAGCGAAACGTTGCTGTGCTAACCAACAGGGTTGCCAGTTTGGAAGAGCAGTTAGCTTCTGAAAAGGCCAATTCAAAATCTTTACAAGATGCGCTAAACAAAGCTTTAAACGCCAGCAGCCAGGGCAATGTAAACATCTCCAAATTGGTTGATGAGATCAACAGCTCGAATAAATATATCCAGCAATTGGTTAATACCAAAAACAAAAGCGATTCGCTGAATATGGTTTTAACCAACAATTTAACACGCTCTTTAAGTCAGCAGGAAACAAAAGATGTTGATGTGCAGGTGTTGAAAGGCGTGGTTTATATTTCACTTTCGGATAACATGTTGTACAAATCCGGCAGTTTTGAAATTTCATCGCAATCTTCGGCAACCCTTAGCAAAATTGCCAAGATCATCAAGGATTACAACAACTATGATGTGCTGATTGAAGGCAATACCGACAATGTACCGATTACAGCAAAAAATATCCGTAACAACTGGGACTTGAGTACTTTAAGGGCCTCGTCTGTTGTGCAGGCCTTGCAAAATACTTATGGTGTTGACCCTAAACGTTTAACGGCAGGCGGACGTGGCGAGTTTAATCCGATAGCTGACAACAGTACCGAGGCCGGTAAAATCAAAAACAGGCGTACGCAAATTATCATCACACCAAAACTGGACCAGTTTATGGATTTGATTGGAAAAGCACCAGAAAAGAAACCATAAACAAAATTTCAAATAGTTTTTTTACAAAAGGCTGCCTCCAATCAAAAGGCAGCCTTTTTTGTAAATTTGATTTTTGTAGATTTACTGATCAATTATCAAAAAATGGACTTACAACACACCTACACGATAGAAGAAGTTTTGGAGATTGCCCTAACCCTAAAACCGGAAGACAGGAAAATAGTGCAGGAAGAAATTCAGAAATCGCTATTTAATGAAAAAGAAATATTGGACAGGATTACCCCTTTTCATCAAAAGTATGAAGCCACGTACAAAGATCTTGCTTAATGCGCTTACTTATTAAAGAAGAAATAGTTTTTCTAAACAAAAATAATATTTCAAGATTTGGTGGAAATTTTGTTCCTCCTTATAATTTTTTACATGAAAGTTCTTTGGATTATTTGGTGGATATAGTTGGTGAAATTTTGTTTGGAGAACCAATGTATCCTGAAATATATCATAAAGCAGGAGTATATCTTTTCAACATTATTTCAAACCATATTTTTACAGATGGCAATAAACGTACAGGCCTCGATGCTTGTATCTTGTTTCTTGAATTTAATAGCTATCGGCTTAGCGAAACTGTAAGCAACGAGGTATTAACTGATTTCATACTTTCCGTAGCTTCCGGTGACCATACGCTGGAAACTGTGCAAGAATGGTTGAAGCTGAATTCCGTTAAAAAATAAGAAGGTCATTACTCCTGCTTATCTTCCACAAAACCAACTTTCTCCCCTTCCTCAAAAACCACATAAGCCCGTTTCCAGGGTTCATCGCCCAGCATTTGCCAGGTGTGGCCGCTGCCGGTTGTATCCACTGCCATCAAAACTTCGCCCGCTTTCAATGTAAATTTCTTACCGCTAAAAACAGTAAACTCTAACGAACCGGTTAAAGTAAGCACAAATTGTGTAGTTGGGGCCGGGTGCCAATCGTAAAAAGTACCGGCAGGGGTTTCTTTAAAATGAATAGAAACAGCTTTTGTAATAAAGTGTTCCGGCAGGTGTCCGGTAACAATATGTGAATGTCCGTCATCCCCGGTAACCAATTGGTAAGCCTTGATCATACATAGAGATTTTTAGGTGGTAAAAGAAGCATGACTGGTTCAGATCCTTTTAAAAATCATGGTTTTACCCAAAAATTTAAAATGCCAGTAACCGGTAACTTTCATTAAACCTTCATTTGTGATGTAAACAGCAGAACTCCAGGTATGGCCGCTATTTGCATCGTAGATCATTCCGTTTTCCCAGGAATTGGTGGCCGGATTATAGGTAAGGTTATCCACTACGTCCATTCCGATCAATTTACGGTTCCGCAAAGAAACATCCGGGTTTTTATAATCTGTCCGGGTGATCATTGGTTTTGATTTATTGTCAGAATCATCAAACCAAACCAACTTCGCCCCAAACTCATTGCCAGACTTATAAACCTGGACAATGCAATTTTTTTGTGCCGATATCCATTTCCCGCAAATCCTGTCTTGTTGGGGAATACCTGTAGTAAGTATTTGCGCTGACGGTTGGCTAAATACACCAAATGTTAAAATCAAAGTTAAACAGTAAAAAAATAATTTGTTGTTTACTGTTTGCGATGCTTCTTTTATCATATAAAAAATGGTGTTTACAATATAACCAATGTTTTGCTTTACGTTGTTTTTACGCTTTAGTTTGGGGATAAAATTTGCGGACTACGTTTTTCGGGCGGCAAAGCTATAAACTTTTTGTACGAATCATTGACGTACAAGGTGAGCGACGAGTGCGGCGTTTTTTTGAGGAAGGAAAGCGTGGGACGGTACATCGTCATAAAATCTTCCAGTTCGCGGCCTTTCAGCGGCACAATACTGCCTACGTAAACCACATTAAATATAGAATCAACCTGCCGCTCTTCTGTTTCACGATCAAAATAATGCTTTAAACGGCGTGCATCTTTACTTTCTTTGCCAAAAATACGCGATGGAGACAAAGCAAACTTACTTTTTTCGTACACGTCCGGGTATTCTTCCCGCGGGTTAAAAGCCCGGGTGGAATTAACGTTTACTTCATGCAAAGAAATACCCTGGAAAGCAAGTTCAATCCGCTTCGGTTTTAAATCAACTAAGTATAAAGTATCGGAAACATAACCTGGCGAAGAGAAAACAAGCGTATGGTTGATTAAAGTCCGGATGCTGAAGTTCCCGGAATTATCCGTCAGTGAAATTTCTTTTGAACCCATATCCTTTACAAAAACATTAGACATTTTGCGGGAAGATTTGCCTTCATAAACTGTTCCTTTTAAAACCGTTTGCGCCTGCACAATGCCAGAAAGCATCCATACAAAAACAAGGATCAGAAAAATGCGACCGTTCATGTACCAATAACTCTTATTTTATTTAAAAGTTGTGTTAATAAATTTTAGGTGCCAAAAGAAGCATTAATGCATCCGGACAACAATAAATGAATTAGTTGATTTCTACTGATATACGTAAAAAAAAAGAAGCCCTGGTTTCCCAAAGCTTCTTTTACACATAAAAATTTATTGTGTGCTGTTTTATTTTTTCCAGACATTATTGTCCGGGTTAAAATCAGGCAAAACCTTGTCCGGGTCAGAAGTTACCGATTCTATTTTTTCTGTGGACGGATAGCGGAACGTCCAGGTCGTGTTGCGCATCCAAATCTCTACCGGCAACTTAATCCGATCGGTTTTTCCGCTTTCTGTTTTGATTTCGAGGATAACCGGCATCGGCATTTTCTCCAAATTGTCAACGGTGATCAATGCCCCTTTTGCCGGGTCGTTATCTACATATTTTACGTCTCGGACGGCCTGGTCTAAACGCCAATTGTTTTGGAACCAACCTCTCCAAAACCAGTTCAAGCTTTCGCCGGAAACGTTTTCTATCGTTCTAAAAAAATCATCAGGCTGCGGATGTTTAAAAGCCCAGCGGTTGATGTAGGTTTTAAAAGCCAAGTCAAAACGTTCCGGGCCTAAAATCTGTTCGCGCAGCAAAACCAAACCGGCACTTGGTTTAGAATACAATAAAGTTCCGTTGTTCCTTTCTTTTAGATTATCCACAGCACTTAAAATCGGTTCTGTAGCAGGATCGGTGAAATAAGCGCCGATGCGGTGCATGTCCGGCGGATTGGCCGGTTTATACTCGCCATTGTTAAAATTAGCGGTAGAAAGTGTGTTGATAAACGTGTTGAAACCTTCGTCCATCCAGCCGTACAACCTTTCGTTCGAGCCAACGATCATCGGGAACCAGTTGTGGCCGAACTCATGGTCATTTACGCCCCAAAGTGAACGTCCTTTTGCACGGTATCCACAGAAAACAATCCCAGGATACTCCATGCCGCCAACGATACTTGCAACGGTTGTGGCAGAAGGATAACTGAACTCATACCATTTTGCCGAATTAAATTCGATGGATTTCTTGGTGTATTCTGTTGATCTTCCCCAGGCATCATTACCGGCACTTTCTACCGGATAAGCAGAAATAGACAGTGCTTTTCTGCCGCTTGGCAGGTTCATCTTGGCAGCATCCACAATAAAAGCCGCGGAAGAAGCCCAGGAAGCATCGCGTGCATTCTTCAATTTAAAATGCCAGGTCAGGGTTGATTTACCAGCCGGACGGGATGCTTTATTGGTTACTTCATCTGCTGTACGAACCATCACCGTTTGATCGCTTTTTGCTGCCACAGCCCAGCGTTTTTGCTGCTCGGCAGTATAAACATCCTGCGGATTTTGCAACTCGCCGGAAGAAACCACAATATGATTGGCCGGGGCAGTAATGTTAATATCGAAATCGCCATATTCTAAGTAAAATTCGCCCGGGCCGGTATAAGGCAAAGGGTTCCAGCCAGAAATATCGTCATACACATACATGCGCGGATACCATTGGGCAATGGTATAGATTTTACCGTTTTTGGTATCGAGATAACCGGTGCGGTCGGAACCATAATTGGGTTCGATAAAGCTGTATTCGATCTTTAGTTTTACCTGTCCGCCATCTGCATTTAGATTTTGCGGCAGAAAAACCTGCATCCGCGTATCATTGATCATAAATTTGACGGCGGTTTCTGTAGGTTTTCCTTTTCCGGCGGATACTACTTTTACCGACTTAATTTTATAACCGGCATCAAAAGCTTGTCCGTGCCCACCATTACGGCTGCCAGATGTAGGGATTATCGCCGATCCGCGGGAATCCTGACGAAACAAATTCTGGTCCAGCTGCATCCACAGAAAGCCTAATTTATCGGGACTGTTGTTGGTATAAGTTAGAATCTCCGTTCCGGTGATTTCGTTGGTTTGATCGTTTAGCGAAGCGGCCAACTGGTAATCCGCGCGGTTTTGCCAGTACTTTGGCCCGGGCTGCCCGCTGGCCGAACGGTATTCATTGCCATTTTTGGTGTAGAAGAACGGCGCAAAAGCATCATGGTAATTGTAGTTGGTCTGGATTTGCGGTTCCGGCACACGTTCTGGCCTTCGGGCCGGTGCAGCAGCAGGTGTTGTTGCCGGTGGCGTTGTTTGAGCCGAAGCCAGGCCAGCAGAAAACAGCAGGTAAAGGGCAAAAGCAGGTAAAAATTTTAATTTCATTATTAGTTGGGTTTCTTGATAGCTAATTAAGGCATAATTAAGCAAAAACCGTTAAAACAGTTAGAAGTAAACTGATTGTTACCAAAAAGAATTGGGCACATCAGAAAAAGTTATTTTTTAACCGGTAAAAACAGCATTTGGTATTGCTCTTCCTGAAAACCCAAAACCAACTGGTCATCCAATTCCAAAACAGGCCTTTTGATCATGCTGTTTTTAGCATATAAAAGTTGTAAGGCTTCTTTTTCGCCAATAATCGTTGCTTTGGTTTGCGCGTCCAATTGTTTCCAAGTCAAGCCTTGTTTGTTCAGCAGTTTTTCATAACCAACTTTACTGCTCCATTCCTGCAATTTCTCCGTAGAAACGCCTTCCTTTTTAAAATCATGAAACTCAAAATCAATTTGGTTTTCTTTCAGCCAGTCCAATGCTTTTTTTACCGTGCTGCAGTTTTTGATGCCGTAGATATTCATCCGGTAAAATTAATTGTTGGCACCACTTTTTCCGCCGCTTTTGGTATCATCGTTGTTGATGCCGCGCTGGTTCTTTTTAATTTGACTGTTTAATTTGCCAAACTTATAATTCAAACTAATATTAAAATAGCGATAACGGTTGTAATAATGTGCGGTTTGATTGTAATCGGGCGTATTGGTGATAGCATTAAATCTAAAAAACTTACTATATGGATTGCTGGCAGCTACTGCTATTGTCAGTTTTTTCTTAAATAATTCTTTAGACGCACTGTAGGATGAATAAATGTACTGCGAAAACCTGCCCTGCAATTGTATATCTCCGCTATAATAACCGGCATCAAAACCGAAGCGGTAACCGCTGTCAAACTTGTAACCTAAATTGGCAGAAGCATTGCCGGTAATCCCGTTGTTTTTATACAGTTGTCCGTTGTAAGAACCTTCCAGCCAAACATGGCTTAATTGTGTATTTAAACTCAATGACAGTTTTTTTACAAGTGTATAATTTGCGCTTACATTAACACCCAAACTTTTATTTGTGCCCAAGTTTTGATAAGTGCTTGAAGTGATTGTATCTTGTTTTCCGGCAGCATTGGTTTGCAATACAATGTTGGAAACATTTTGGATAGAATTATTGGAGAAAGCATAACTCAACCCAAAATTGATAGAACCTTTGGAGAAATTGCTGTAAGTGAGTTCAAAAGTATTGTTCAGTTCCGGTTTTAAGTTTGGATTGCCCGTACTGATAAATTTGGGGTTTGATAAATCTACAAAAGGGTTTAACTGCCAGATGCCCGGCCGTTGGATACGTTGCGTAAACCCAAAGTTAATACTGCTGGTTTTAAAGCTCCGCTGAAGGGAAACCGACGGGATCAAATTATTGTAATCCTGCTTGGCAGAACTTCCAACCGAAGTAAAATCAGCATTGATATTGGTATGCTCCAAGCGTAAACCAGCTTTTGCCGTCCATTTAGTGAGTTTTAACTGGTAAGAATTGTACAGGCTGTAAACATTTTGTTGATAATTAAATTCGTTGGTTTGACTTGGATTGATTACGTATTGGCCAGTCGTGTTATCCAGGTTTTCACTTGTAAAATCACTATAATTTCCACGCAAAATAGCTTTTCCGCCTGCTTCAATATTTAGTTTTTTTACCGGATAAACATAGTCCAATTGAAAAGTATGCACGTTGCTGCCAGCCGTATTATGCTGCTGATAATTGGGCAAGGTATAATTAATTTCCTCTGTAATACTGACATCATTAAATTGAATGCTGGGCGAATGCGAAAATTTGTAGGATAAAGTAAGCAACCGGTTTTTGTCTTTTTTAAAACCAAGCTGATAGTTAATGCCTGCATCTGCACCGCTCCAACTACTGGTCCCATTATTTATTAAGTGGTAAGATTGCGATGGCCTGCCTTCGCCATCACGTTGTGCAGTAACCTGATCGCTTCCCTGCTTAAATTTCCCTTTATTTAATTCTAAAGAAGCAGTAAGTAAATTAAGCGTATCAATTTCATAACTCAATTCTGCATTTCCATAGCTGTAATATCCACCGTTGGTATTGGTTCCGTTTTGGCCGAGAACAGTGTTGTCCCTGGTAAAAGTTTGGGTATTGTTATAAGGGTTAGTACGCGTGCGCTGATCTCCGATCCCGGCATAAGCAGATACGCCGAATTTGCCTTTTTTCAAAGTTCCGTTAAGGTTGACCCCCGGGCCGTAAGTAAAATTTTCACGAACATTTATGCTCCCGTTATAACCCTGGTCTGCATTTTTTTTGGTGATGATATTGATAATCCCAGCCAGGCCTTCTGCATCATATTTTGCCGGAGGCGTTGTGATCACTTCTATCCGTTCGATATTGGCAGCAGGCATCGCTTTAAAAACATCGGAAGGGTTTTTGGCCACCAGTGATGATTCTTTGTTGTTGATCAGGATTTTATAATTGCCGCTGCCTTTTAGTTTGATGTTGTCCTGCGCATCAACCGAAAGCATCGGCACTTTGCGCAACATATCTAATGCCGTAAGTACCGTACTTTCCGGGTCGGCCTGCACGTCATAAGCAATGCGGTCAACCTCGCGTTTGATGATCGGTCTGGCAGCCGCAACCGAAACTTCTTTTAACTGGTTGCTGGAAGCAGACAAAGCAATCTGGCCTGCATCAACAGTTCCCGATGCTTCTTTTATCGGTATAGTTTTATTAACGAAACCCACATAAGCAATGCTTAATTGATATGTTGCCGGTTTCAGGTTGAGCAACTGAAACGAGCCGTCTTCTTTCGTCAGCGTACTTTTTACCGCTTTGCCTCCCGCATCTTTCAAAATTACAGTTACATAACTCAACGGTGTTCGTTTGGCCGAATCAATCACCACGCCTTTTATGTTAAAAGGATTGTTTTGTGCCGATGCCGAAAAATGTAAAAAGAAGCCCAGTATAAAAAACAGAAGTAAATATGGTTTCATGGACAATAGCTTATTTGATGCTGCAAGATAACCAACCAATGTTAAGGTAAAACTAATTTAACAGATTTTAACTGTTTTGTTAGTTGGAGCCTCAGCCCCGCCCTCTCCAAAGGAGAGGGAGCCATAGTTCGCTACCTTTCTACCCTTCACCTTTCCGCCTTTCACCTTTATACCCTTTACCTTTCCGCCTTTCACCTTCCCTCCTACTTTACCAACTCCAAACGCCGCCCTTCCGAGTGCGCACCAAACTCCGGCGCATACATACTTTGCACCGAACTGATCCCGGTAGAAAAACTGCCAGGTTGTGCTACCCGTAAACCATACTCAAAAACATAATTTCCTTTTGGCAGGTAACTGATGAAGAAATTAGTGGCCACATCGCGCGTAACCTGGTAATAGTACAAGCCGTCCTGGTATTTATAGCCCGATAAAACATCAACAGGTTCGGTTCCCGCTGGCCGCATATCTTTTAAATGCACGTACTCAAAATCACGGTCGGCTTTTAAGTAAACTACTATTTTTAATAAATCGCCGACTTTAGGTTGATGTGTTTGATCAACCGCTGTCAGCACTTCACCGCTGTTGTTCCTGCTGCGGATAAAGTATTTTCTTTCCAAACCGATGCTGTTTTTAGCACCGGAAATCTTGTCCAGCTTTTCTAAATATTGCCAGTACAAAGCGCCCCAACTGATCACGTTGCTTTGGTTTTTCACTTCCAATTGCCCGAGTTCAGGTTTGATCTGTTCTTCCTGCCAACTGGTTTTAAAATAACCGGTCCCGGCATCTGCTTTTAAATCCGGTTTCAGGTCGTACACATTTTTATCCCCTAAAAACAGCATTGTTTTGCCTTGCGGTTGCAGCCAGTTTTCCCCGCGGAGCAGCAAAGCATAACAAGCTTGCGCCGTTGCTTTGGTGGTTTTCCAATTGTTGGTTTGCTTGTTGCGCAGCAGCCAGATCTTCATTTCTTCTGTTTCTTTGGTTTTTCCTGCTTCTGCAAAAAGCTCAATCAGCAGACTTTGTGTTTCCACCGGGTTTTGGTACCAAAAATAACCCGACTGGTTTTTCGGCCAGTACATGCCCAGTTCTTCGGATTGCTGCGAAGTTTCGATCAGCGAAGCAATAATTTGCCGTGCTTCTTTTACCTGCTTAAAATGAAGAAAAGTTAAAGCGATCAGGCCTTTTTCGTACACGCTGTGCTGCGTCCATGTTGTAGTTGCTTTTTGCTGATACTTTTTCCATTCAACTTTTAAAGCTTCACCCATTGGTTTTTGGGCGAAATAACTGCGCGTGTACCAGCCATGGATTTCTATAGATGCCAATCCGGCCGGCACCAATTTTTGATGGATAAAAACAGCACGCTCCGGTTTGATCAATTCCTGATCCAAATAATTTAAAGCTTTATCGTTGATGTTTTTTAAGGTAGAATTTTTCCTGTCAACAGCATTTGCAGCATACAACTGACCCATCCCGGCCAAAATGTATTGCGTGATATAACGATCAGAACGCAAGCCTGTAAACCATGGAAAACTACCGTCTGCCAATTGCATCTGCTTTAATTTTTCCAGGTTCAACTGCAGTTCGTTGCTCATTTTGTTGAGGTCGAAAAGTAGTGCAATCCGTTTTTTCTGTTCCTTTTCATTTTCGGCATCGCGCAGCCAGGGCGTTTCCTCGATCAAAACCGATTTCAGTTCCTGGTTTTTTTCGAGGTTGGAAAGCAATTCTTTGGAATCGGTTTGCTTCCATCTTTCAAAAACCTGCTGGATTATCGGCAAACGTTTCACCAGCGAAGTAGCCAGAGTATTGGCATAATACCGGCTGAAAGTTTGCTCAGAACATTCGTACGGATATTCCATTAAATACGGTAAAGCCTGCACGGCATACCAGGCCGGGTTTTCCGTGTATTCCAATGTCAAAGTTTTATTCTGAAGCGTGTTGCTGTTGTTGTGAAGCAGCTTTTCCAGTGTAAACGTTTTGGTTTGATTGGGACGCACCATCATCGGCACAGATTCTGTCACCAACATTGCATTTGGTAAAACCGGAATTGTATTTTCTTCGCCGTCGCTGTACTTCCCGGCATCGGCTGTTAAACGGTAAGTCAGCGCATCCAAACCTGCCGGAATGATTAGTTTAAAAGAAACCGCTTTGTTGGTATTGGCTTCAATTTCAAGTTGCTGATTGGCTTCCGCAGCGTTAACAAGTGATTTTACCGGCTGCATATTTAAGCCGTTAAACAATTGCAATACTGTTTTTACCAATACTTTTTTGGTGTCGAGATTAGCTACAATTGCCGAAACCACAATCGTATCGCCTTCCCTAAAAAAGCGTGGCATAGTGGCCGAAACCATCAGTTGTTTTTGGGTAATGATTTCGTTCTCCAGATAAGCAAACTTTAAACTTTGCGTTTGTGCCAAAGGCTTCGGGCATCGTAAAATCTATAAAGATCTCTCCTTTTTCATTCGTTCTTAATTGCGGATAGAAGAATGCAGTTTCGTTAAAGTTTTTGCGGATGGTGATTGGGTTTGATTTAGGAATTGATAAATCATTTTGATCTGTAACTTGTACACCAGCTACCTTGCCTTGTAAATTACTTATTCCTCTGATCATTACTTTGTTTACCAACCTTCCGTTCACAATCACATTCCCATCTTTATCTACAGATTCTACAGAAGCAAAACTTATTGGAGAATTACTTTCTTCAACCAACCTCTGCACGGAACCTGTCAAACTTCTCTTTGCCTGCGTTCCATAACCAACAACCGTAACTTCATTTAATGTAGTGCCAATTGTTCTGAGTTTAATTATAGGGAAATCCCCTTTTTTAACACTGATTTCTTGTGTTAAACCGTAATAATCTTTAAAAACAAGTTTGGCATTAACAGGAACACGTAGTTTAAAATAACCATCAACGTCAGTTTGGGTAGAAATCTCTGTTCCTTTAATCGCAACTGAAACATAAGACATACCCATTTGATCATCAGCACTAATCACACGGCCTTTTACATCAAAACCATCTTTAAAAGCTTCTACACTTTTTAGATAGGCTGCTTTGTTTATCTCGCCCAGCTTTTTTCTTAATTCGGCTGCTTCTAAAAATCCATGGTATGTACGGTTGTTTCCTCCATAGTAATTAAAGCCCAACAGGTTTAACTTTTCATAATCCCGGACAAGCAAATCAAAATTAGCTGAACGGAAAAAAATGCTTCGGCTTTCTGTTTTACTGATGAAATTATAGCTGTTCCAGGCAAAGTAATTTGGCTGGTAATCCTGGTTTAACTGTTGCGTTTGCTGCGTCCAGTTTTGCGCCGGCGCCAAATCATCCAGCGAAGCATCATACATTGCCGCCAGCATTTCTACCGTTTGTTTTTCCTTTCCGGAAACCTGTAATTTCCATTGCTCTTTTTCTCCGGGCTGTAACTTGTTGCGGAAACTAAGCAGCTTGATAGACAACTTAGGATCAGGCCGAATGATTTGCACAACTTGCGATAAATGATAAGCCCGGTTATCTTTCACCATCAAAAATTGCACACGCAAATGGTTACTTGCATTTAAGGGTACGGTTATTTCTTTTTGGATTGGTGTTTTTCCGGTTTGTAACCATTCGGAAGAAAGCATTTTTTCTCCGTCTAAAACTTCAACCAGAACATTGATCTCCGGCATCAAACTAAAAACCACTTTTCCGCCTGGTGCAACATGTGTAATCAACGGCATTGCCCAATCTTGCATCGCAACCGGTTCAACTTTGTTATTTATCAATTGCGTGAATTGCAATAAGGAAACCGTATCGCCTTTACTGTTTTTAGCCAATGTTTCTATGCGGTACATACCGGACAACTGCTTTTTTAATGCCGATAAATCCAGTACAGAAAAATGCGTACTATCTGTTTTTAAATCAACTTGTGCCACTTGTTTATCCTTCGCCCAACTACTAAACTCATCTTCATTTTTCCAGGCATAAGTTGGGAACAACTGCTTAAACCCTTCCCGGTCCCACAAAAACTGATCGGGCTTTTCCCACAAACGTTTTTTGGTCAACTGTTCGTTTGGTTTTTTTAGGGAGAAGATCTTAACTTGTAAACTTCCGTTTTGTAGTTGATCATTAAGGTTGAACAAAGCCGCCGGGAACTTTAAAGAATCGGTAGCCAATAATTTTTTTGGAAGTTCTAAATTGATTTTTAAAGGATTTGTAGCAACATTTACCGATACAGAGTTAACATGTGTTTCTCCACTGGCATCCGTTGCTTCCGCCTGAATGTTATAAAAGCTTAATAGCTCTAATTGTGGGTCAGAAAATGTTTTGAAATGTATAACAAACTCACCTTTAGCATTGGTTGTCAATGTATCACTTAAAAAATCCGTCGCCTTAGTAACATTAATAGAATTAATCTTATTAGAATGTTTGCTGATATTGACTTGTGATAATTTAACATTAAACTTCACTGAAGTTTGCGCCAAACCATAACCCGAAAAAGCAAGAACCCTGCCTTTTATTGTAACAGAATCCCCGGGATGGTATACTTCTTTTACCGCATCAAATTTTAGTTGGAAAGTTGGGCGTTTGTATTCTTCTATCCGGACATTCAGACCGCCATCGCCGGTCCTTAAATAGACTTCTCCATTTAACATGGATTGCGGCAACACAAAAGAACCGTTGAACGTGCCAAACCCATTGGTTTTAACTTTAACCGAACCTAATTTTTTGCCATTGTTATCCTTTAATTCTACTTCCTGTTCTTCATCTTTTACAATTTCACTTTTACCGTTTCTGATATAAACCTGCAAACCTTTGAAATAAATAGTTTGTCCGGGACGATACAGTTGCCTGTCGGTAAATAGAATTGTTTGTCCTTGTGAATAGCTGTTAAGACCGAAAACTACACCGTAAAGACTGCTATAATCCGAATAAAAATCACCGGGAGCGGATAAACTAACGTGCAAATTATTATTTCTGCTTTTATCAAAACCAAACTTTCCATCAACATCTGAGGTGCCATAACTAACATTTGTACTTTCTTGGATATTGATCTTTACGCCTTTCATCCGTTCACCGGTTGTGCGGTTCATTGTTCTGATTTCCAACATTTCATCCGGATTTTGCCTTCCAACAAAAGCCAAATTAGTCACCTGAAAAGCAGATAAACTGATTAACGAACTGTCACGCAGATTTTCTCCCGATAAAAGAAGCATATAAAAACCAGGCTTTAGCGCATCAACCTTAAACTCCAAATGATGATGCCGGTAATCTTGTGTGCCCGGCAGGTTGATTTGCTGTTGCTGCACAAGTTTTAACTTTTGAATGAAAGAAAGGATTTTTGTATTAAAGTAGATTTCCTGCGAAATATAATTGCGTTGATCTTGCAACTTTTTCACTTCGCTCAATTCTTCTTCCGTCAAATGATAAACCCAAGCATTTGCTTTTTGCAGGTTCT